>FWPU01000784.1_pt1 | contig 100682 bp, 67 predicted proteins | sample 2228361 | NCBI WGS metagenome assembly FWPU01 (sample SAMEA103939777, study PRJEB20133) | metagenome | reverse complement strand
CTGACCCCACGCGAGCGGCCCGCGGAACGCGTCGAGCGACGCGGATGCCGTCACGACATACGGCTTCTCGCCCACGTGCATCACGAGGGCGTCGCCGTCGAGCCGCACGAGAGCATCGAGCAGTGAATCGACCAGTGACACAAGCCCTCCCGGCGGGCGCCGGTCTCCTCGCACGCGGCGGACCAGGTCCGCTTCACATATCGGCACGGGGTCGCCGCGACATTACCGCCAGTCCCTCACGTCCGCGCCGGTCCGCGGCCCGCTTCGTAGATGCGCACGAGCTCGATTTGCTTGTATCCCCTGCGCTGGTACGGGGGGATGACCCGTTCGGTCCGCAGGTACTGCAGCATCCCCTCGTCTGCGTAATCCGGGGGGCCCACATCGGACCGCGCCGAGAGCGCCGCCTCCACGGAACCCAGCGTGGCGGCCTCGTCGGCCCCTCCTCGCCGGAGCGGCCCCAGGCCTAGGCGTCGTCCCCACCCGGCTCGCCGCCGGCTCCGAAAGACCAGGAAGATCTCGTTGCTGATGAAGTTGTACCCCGCCTCGGCTCGGCTGGACGGTGCGTCCTCGACGCGCACGAGTGCGAGGCTCTCGATCTGGGAGAGCGCATCGATCACGGTCCGGGTGAAGGCGCCCTCGCCGGACCACCGCGCCAGATCGAGTTCCATACCCGCATCCTAACCCGAATCCAGGCGGCCGTGTCCCTGCGCCCGCGGCGCAGACGCTACCGAGCACCCTTCAGGCGAGGGCGGTTCGGGCGCGCAACCCCCGGCGGTGTCACCCGGAGCCGTCGCCTCGGCTTCGCGCCGGGCGCCGGCCGGTGTTGATCGCCATCAGGCCTCCGAGCAGCGGGATGTGCGCCGTGTGCTCGAAGCCGAGCACGGTCATGCGGCGCGCGAGGGCGGCGGCTCCCGCGTACCGCCGGATCGTCGCCGGAATATAGCGATAAGTCTCGCCGCGCCCGTGCAGGACGAGACCGAGCGCGGTGCCGGCGCCGGTGAGACACGCGAGGTACGCCGCGCGCACGATCGGGTTCGGCGGGCGGTCGAAGTCGAGCGACCAGACGCTGCCCCCGGGCCGGAGCACGCGGAGGATCTCCGCGAGGGCGGTGTCGGCGACCGGCGCGTTGCGGATCCCGTAGCCCGTCGTGACCAGGTCGAACGCGCCGTCGGGAAACGGCAGCGCCATCATGTCCCCCACGAGAAACCGCGGCACCGACCGCAGGTCGGCCATCCCCGCTGCCTTGGCGCGCGCCAGCTCGATCATCCGAGGCTCAAGGTCGAGGGCGACGACCACGGCGCCTCGCCGCGCGAGCTCGAAGGCGAGGTCGCCAGTCCCACAGGCCAGGTCGAGCGCGCGGGTACCCGATCGCGGCGCGGCCAGGTCGACCAGCCGGCGCTTCCAGTGGCGATCCCGGCCGCAGGAGAGCACGACCGTGATGAGGTCGTAGCGGTCCGCGATGGTGTGGAACAGCCAGCGCACGTACTGCCGCTTGGCCGCCGGCGTGGCGAGGGCCGACCTCAGGGTCACGGGCGCTACCCAACGAGGAGGCCGGTTAGGTACATCACGACCACGCCGGCCGAGATCCCCGCGGCGACGGGCCCGTCGGCGAGCGAGACCACGAGCCCCCGGTCACCGGCCATCTGACGCAGGATCTGGTGCGCCACCTGGGCGATGGCGCCGGCGCCGACGCCCAGACAGAGCACGGCGATCACCGGCGAATAGGCCAGACCGCCCAGCCACGCGCCGCCGATCGTCGGCGCCCCGCCGATGAGACCCAGGCCGAGGAGCGTCCCCAGGGTCGGACGCGCGCGAGCGAGCGGCGCCACGATGGCCACGCCTTCCGTCGTATTGTGCAGCGTGAAGCCGACGATCAGGAGGGCGCCGAGCGCCACCGCGCCCACCGCATAGGCCGACCCGATGGCCAGGCCCTCGGCGAAGTTGTGCCAGCCGATGCCGATCGCCACGAGCAGCGCGAGCAGTCGCCCGCTGGCCTCACCCGCCTCGCGAGTGCCGCGCCGGCGCGCGCGCAGCCAGCGGCTCAGCCGCTCGAGGGCCAGGGCCGCGCCGAGTCCAGCGAACACGAAGAGCGCGACCGGCTGATAGGAATCGGCCACAGCCCCGGCTGACTCGAGACCTTCGCGCGTCGCGTCCACCAGCAGAAAGACCAAAAGCCCCACGGTCAGGGCGAGCACGAAGTGCAGGCCGCGCGCACCGAGCCGCGCGACGACCGGAAACCAGAGCAGCCCGAGCCCGACCGGCAGCACGCCGACGTAGAGACCGACGAGCGCGAACGTCGCGAAGAAGCGCAGGTCCGGCCGGGGCGTCGGCGCGGCGAGCGGGATCTCGTGGTCGAACGTAGCGCCCGTGGCCGTCACGACGCGAATCGCGTGCGCCTCGCCCAGCACCCACGGATAGGGAAGGACGAGCGTGGCGCGCCCGAGGTGCGAGAGGGTGGGACCCGGTCTCGCCTCGAAGCTCCAGTACGCCTCGTCCACCATGACCTGAGCGATCGTGAGCGGCGCCGGTCCGTCGTTCACGACGACCGCCGTCAGGCCGTCGGGCCCGAGCGCCACGCGCTCGAAGACCAGCCGCTCGAGGGGCGGCACCTCCGCCGGTCCGCCGAGCCCCGCGGGACCCCATTTCCCGACCCCACCCACCAGCGCAGCCACGAGCACGAGCGGCAGCACCACCCACGCCGCACGCGCCAGCGGCCGGTCGGTCGAGGGAGTCGGCCGGGTCGCTTCGCTAGGTCTCACGGCGTCCCTCCACCACCCGGAACAGCCCCATCCAACCCAGCTCGGCGAACTCGCTCTGGTGCGCGTGGAACATGTAGTCGCCGGGGTATCGGAAGCGCAACTCGAGGATGGCGCGTTCGCCCTGACACATCATGATTGTGTCGGTCGTCTCCGGCGAGGTCAGGCGCGTGCCCGTGCGATAGGCGTCGAAGAAGACGGCGTGGATGTGCAGGCTGTTCACCGGGTCGAACTCCGTGACGTTGACCAGGTAGATGCGCACGAGCTCGCCGACCCGCACGCGAATCGGCTCCTGCATGTAGTGGCTCGCCACGGTGTTGACCGCATACACCTCGTTCTCGCCGTCGAAGTTCGTGTCGAACCCGTTCATTACCATCACGAGCTCGTGGGCCGCCGGGCGCCCGCCGCGCGGGTCGACGATGAAGACGCCGTAGAGGCCCTTGTGGATATGCCGCTTGAGCGGGACGGCGTGGCAGTGATAGAGGTGCAGCCCGAACGGCTCGGCGTCGAACTCGTAGACGAACGTGTCGCCGGGCATTACCTGCTGGTGCGGCAGCGCCCCGTCCATCTCCGACGGGTGCCACCCGTGAAAGTGGATCGTGTGCGGGTGGGTCCCGAGGTTCGTAAAGCGCACTCGGATCCGGTCGCCCTCGGTCGCGCGAATCGTCGGGCCCGGCACCTGGCCGTTGTACGTCCAGGCCGGAAAAAAGACCCCGGGGGCGACCTCGATCTCGCGGTCGGCGGCGAACAGGTCGTACTCGCGGAGCCGCGAGCCGTCCGGGCGCGCGGTCTCCCGGTAGTAGCGCGCGCGCTCGGCAGGCGGGAGCTCAGAGAAGTTCCACGCGCGCAAGAACGTCGTGGGGTCGAACGCCTCGGTCGAGACGCGACCGACCGGCCCCATGAGATGGCCGGCGAAGGGGTGATGGGCGGCCGGACGCGTCGCACCGCCCCCAGGGGCGCCCAGGGTCGCGTGGCGGACCCGCCGGGCCCCACCGGCCAAGGCCAGCCCACCGAGGCCGAGCGACCCGAGCCCGGCGAGAAGCCGTCGCCGCGAGAGGAACCGCATGGTTTTTGATTGGTCGAACTATAACGTTGTATATTCCCAAAGTCAACGGTGACCTCGTAAAATGCCGTCTCCCCGCTGCCCCGTCCAGGCGCACAGCGTTTCGGCGGACCCTGACCGGGTTGCTCGAGGCTGCGGGTTGTCGCTCACGGCGAGACGAAGGGGGCAACGCGCAGCATGGCCTCGCAGACCGTCGAGAACTACTTGAAAACGATCTACCTCGCGCAGCAGGGACTCCGGGAGCCGCACGCGCTCGTGCCGATGGGACAGCTCTCGGCCGCCCTCGGGGTCGTGCCCGGCACGGCGACGGCCATGGTCAAGGCGCTCGCCGAATCCGGCCTCGTGCGCTACGAGCCCTACAGCGGCGTCCGCCTCACGCCGGCCGGCGAGAAGCTGGCGGCGCTCGTGCTCCGCCGCCACCGGCTCATCGAGCTGTTTCTCGTCCGGGTGATGGGCATGAACTGGACCGACGTCCACGCGGAGGCCGAGCAACTCGAGCACGTCGTGTCCGACCGCCTCATCGCGCGCATCGACGAGATGCTGGGGCACCCCGACGTCGACCCCCACGGCGACCCCATTCCCGGCGCTGACGGAACCGTGGCCGCGCGGGAGGATGCGACGCTCCTGACGTGTCCGGCGCGGACGCCGGTGGTCGTGACGCGGGTCCTCGACCAGGACGCCGCGTTCCTGCGCTTCGTCGACCATCACGACTTGAAGCCCGGGAGCACACTCGAGATCGAGGCGCGCGACGAGGCCGCCGACGCTGTGCACATCCGGGCCGGCGACCGCCGCCTGACTTTGGGTGCGCGCGCGGCGGCGAAGCTGCTCGTGCGCGCGGCCGGCCTGCTGCTGCTCGTCCTCGGCGCGGCCGCGGTTGCCTGGGCCCAGACGTCGCCGGCCCCCGCATCCCGGCGTCCGTTCGCCATTCTCGACAACTCGTTTCTCGTCGAGGAGGCGTTCAACCAGGAGCCAGGTGTCTTCCAGAACATCTTCACCTTCGTGCGGCAGGGCGGCGCGTGGGAGCTGGCCTTCACCCAGGAGTGGCCCATGGGCTCGGTGCGCGACCAGTTCTCCTACACCGTGGGGCTGACGGGTCTGCCGGGCGCAGTGAGCTTCGGCGACACGCTCCTCACCTACCGCCGGCAGCTCCTGACGGAGGGGCCCGGTCGTCCCGCCCTGGCGCCGCGCGTGAGTCTAATCCTGCCGACCGGCCGGGCGCGGCAGGGCCTGGGGCGCGGCGCTGTCGGGGCCCAGGTCAACCTGCCGATGAGCAAGCAGGCCGGCGACGTCTACTGGCACGCGAACGCCGGCCTCACCTGGCTGCCCGGCGCCGACGCGGCTGTCGGCGTCGCCCCGCGCGCCGAGGCGGATCTGCTCGGCGCGCACGCCGCCGCGAGTCTCATCTGGCGGGCGCGCCCGATGCTGCACCTGCTCGTCGAGGTGCTGGCCGAGCGGGACGAGGCGATCGTCGGGCCGGGCCGCACCGAACCGGTCGGCAGCGTCACGCTCTCGCCGGGGATGCGCGGCGGCTGGAACGTCGCGGCGCGCCAGATCGTCGTCGGTGTCGCCCTGCCGACGACCCTGTCGCGCGGGGCGGCGTCGGCCGGGGTGTTCCTTTACGGCTCCTACGAGCTGCCGTTCCGCGCGGCCGGCCCTTCCTCGCCGTAGCTGGCATTCGCCGTGGGCGTCTCCCAGACACGCACCGACACGACGTCCAGCCCGAGGGCGCGGCCCTCGTCGAAGATGAGCTTCGCGATGCGCTCGACCGTCGGGTTGCTATCGAGCAGGTACACAGGCTCGCCGAGCGCCTGGAGCGGGGCGACGAGCGGGTCGTCGCGACGCAGGATCATCTTGTGATCGAGCTCGCGATCGATCCACCCTTTAACGAGGCGCTTGATGTCCCCGAAGTCGGCCACCATGTCGCGCACGTCGAGCTGGTCCGTGCGCACCTCGATCTCGGCGACGGCGTTGTGGCCATGGGGATGCTTGCAGGCCCCATCGTAGTCGAGCAGGCGGTGGCCGTAGCAGAAGTCAATCCGTTTCGTGACGCGGTACATGATCGGCGCGGGAGGGTCGGTTCACGCCGATGGTAGACGAGGCGTCCACGCGCGGTCAAGCCACGGCGGTCCTGGTGTCGGGCGGCCTCGACAGCGCGGTGCTCGTCGCCCACCAGGCGCGCCACGGCCTCGTCCAGCCGATCTATGTTGCCTCCGGGCTCGCCTGGGAGGCCGCCGAGCGGCGCGCGCTGGACCGGCTGCTCGCGGCGCCACCCTTCCAGCCGGGCGTCCGCCCGCTCGTGGCGCTCGCGGTGGACATGCGCGACGTGTACCCTGCGACCCACTGGGCGGTCCGGGGCGAGCCACCCGCCTACGACACGCCGGACGATGACGTGTATCTCGAGGGGCGCAACATCGTCCTGCTGGCGAAAGCCTCGGTCTTCTGCGCCCGGCACGGCATCGACCGCATCGCCATCGGCCCGCTCGCGGGCAACCCCTTCCCGGATGCGACCCCCGAGTTCTTCGCGGCGATCGGGCGAGCGCTCTCGCTCGGTCTCGGCCGCCCCCTCGCAGTCGTGGCGCCGTTTGCCCGGCTCCACAAGGCGGAGGTCGTCCGAATCGGTGCGGCGCTCGGCGTGCCCTTCGAGCTCACGCTCTCCTGCATGAACCCGTCGGGCGAGGCTCACTGCGGGCGCTGCAGCAAGTGCCGCGAGCGGCGCGACGCCTTCGCCGCCGCGGGCGTCGCCGACCCCACGGGCTACGCGACGCCACCGCCGAGGTGAGACGTCAGGAGACCCTCACGTAAATGCTCCCGTCCCCCGTGCGCAGTCGCAGGGTCCGCCCGCCGGCCCCGAGCCGACCGCCGAGCGCCCCGCGGGCGATGCGCCCGGCGGCGAGCGGCACGCCGGCATCGGTGACCACGCGGCCGTCCTCGGTGCGCGCGTCGAGCTCGGCGCCGAAGCCCTCCGGCACGTACACGACGATGCCGCCGTCTCCGGTCGACACGTCCCAATCGTCGGTCATCACGCTCCCCGGCTCGGCCCGCACCGTCACCGACCCGTCGCGCGTCTCGACGCGCACCAGGTCCAGCCGGCCGGCAACGGTCACGCCGCCGTCGCCCGTCGTGACGTCCACGGTCCCGTCCAGATCCTCGAGGCCGACCGAGCCGTCGCTCGTATCCACGACGGTGCGCCCGGTCAGCCCACGGCCCCGGACGCTGCCGTCGCCCGTGCGCAACTCGATGCGACCCTCCACGCGCTCGACCCGGATCGAGCCGTCGCCGGTGCGCACGAACACGTCGGCACGCCGCGGCACGGTCGCGACGATGCGGGCGCTCGTCGGCACGTGGAGCCCGACGGCCAAGCCTCGCTCGCCGCGCGCCGGTCGTCTGGCCTCGACCTGCACGCGTCGGCCCACCTGATCGGCTGCCACCACGATCGCCTCGACGGCCTCGCGCGTCGGCCCCCGCGTGTCCACCTCGACCAGCACTTCGTCACGCTCCCAGGAGCGCACCTCGATCGACCCGTCGAACGTCATCAGGCGCACCTCCGGGACGCCGGCCACGACGAAACGTCGCTCGACCCGCGTGCTGTAGCCCTGATGGTCGACGCCGACCACGCACGCGCTGCCGCCGGTCACCGCCAGGACGAGCAGCGTGGCATCGAGACGGGCAGGCATCGGGTAGCTCCGGTCACCCGTATAGACGGCCGGTCCCGGCCGAGGTTCCCGGCCACCCTCTCATCGGGGGTCCCCGCGGCCATAGACGCGAACCCCGCCGACGTAGGTCGCCCGGACGCGCAGATTCCCGTCGAGCACGGCGAGGTCGGCCAGGGCGCCCGGCCTGATGACCCCGAGGTCGTGGAAACCGAGGGCCTGGGCCGGCGTCGTGGCGCAGAGCCGCACTGCATCGGTGAGCGCCAGGCCCACCGGGCCGACGAGCCACCAGAGCGCGCGATCCATGGTGGCGACGCTGCCGGCCATGGTGCCGTCCGGGTATCGCGCGGTGGCCCCGACGGTGATGGGCCGGCCGCCGAGCGTCGCGCGCGCGCCGGGTGGCAGGCCCGAGCCCGCCGTCCCGTCCGTGATGGCCATGACGCCCGCGGGCGACTTCGCTGCCACCGCGATGTGCGCGACGGCCGGGTGCACGTGCTGGCCGTCGCAGACGAGCTCGGCCGCGACTTCCTCTGCGCGGAGGACGGCTCCGACGAGGCCGGGATCGCGATGCGACAGGGGGCGCATCCGGTTGAACAGGTGGGTGGCGTGCCGCGCGCCCGCGTCGAAGGCGTCGACCGCCTGTTCGTAGGTCGCGCCGGAGTGGCCGAGCGCCACGCGGTGGCCGCGCCCGGCCAGCCGGCGCACCAGCTCGAGCGCCCCATCGAGCTCCGGCGCGAGCGTGACGATCCCGACGTCGGCCGCCGCACGGTCGATCACCGCGAGGACGTCCTCCGCGGTGAACTCCCCGACCGAGCCGCTCCGCGCGGGCACCGCGGCTCCGACGGGCGGCAGCCGGCGCAGGCACTCCACCGGCTGAGCGCCCGCCCACTCGGGGTTGATGAAGTTGCTCTCGAGATGCGCGGGCAGCACCCGAGCGGCGTTCTCGTCGCGCTCGGTTCGCGCCCGCCCGACCGCCTCGAGCAGGCGCGCCAGCGCCGCCGGCGCGCACGCGAGGCTCGTGGGACAGAAGGCCGTCACGCCGAAACGCGGGAGCGCCCGCGCCATCCGTGCGACCGCGTCCTCGCTCGCCAGCAGGTCGATGCCGGCGACGCCGTGCACGTGGACGTCGACGAAACCAGGCACCAGGTAGCACCCGCGGAGCGCGGCCGCCGAGCGCCGTCCGGTCTCGCGGACCGCGACGATGCGCTCGCCCTCGATCACCACCGCGCCCTCGTCCAGCACGCGGTCGGGCAGGACGACGGCGGCGCCGGCCAGCTCGATCATGAGCGCGCGCTCGCCGCCAAGCGGGCTGCGCCGATCGCCGGCGCCAGCTCGGCGAGCGCGGACGGCTCGAGCCGGAGATGGGCGAAGAGCGCGGGCGGCAAGCGGCGCTGGCACTCCTGGCGGACGGGGTCGAGAAACAGGTCCTTGGCGGCTCCGAGGGCGCCGCCCAGGACGACCATCTCCGGGTCGAACAGCGCGCAGAGATTCGCGATCGCCATGCCGACATAGCGCGCCGTGTCGCGGACGACGGAAATGGCCACGCCGTCGCCGCCGCGCGCGCCCTCGAAGACGTGGTCGGCCGTGACGGCGTCGAGGCCGCCGGCGCGCTCGACGACGCGCGAGAAATCGCCGGCCTCGACGCGCCAGGCCAGGCGGCGCGCGATCCCGCGCCAGGAGACCTCGGCGTCGAGGCAGCCGCGCTGCCGGTAGTCGAGGCGCTCGACCGGTTTGAGCGCGAGCCACCCGGCCGAGCCGGCGAGGCCGTGGGCACCCACCCACGGCTGGCCGTCGACGAGCAGGCCCGCGGAGACCTCCTCCCCGACCACGAGGCACGCCAGGTCGCGGACGCCGCGGGCCGCCCCACACCAGGTCTCGGCGACGGCCGCGGCGGTCCCCAGGCTCGCGGCCGGCGTCGAGACCCGATACTCCCCGGTCAGCGCCTCCACGACGCCCGTCGCCTCCGCCGCCTGCGGGTCGACGCACGCGATGCCCACCACGGCACCGATGCCCCCGGCCGCCGCGTGGACGGCCGCGCGGACGGCGGCTGGCACCCCCTGGGGCCCGACCGTCCGGTCGGCCCGGGCGGTGACGGCGCCCTCGCCGTCGACCACGAGCGCGCGCACGCGCGTCGCGCCGACTTCGACGCCGAGTATCACGCTCATACGCATTTCTCCGACGGACCTCGCGGCTGGACCCGGCCGGGATGCCAGAATTCCTTGCGCCCGGCGAGCGGCAGGATGCGCGGTCCGGCGTCGCCGCGCAGCACCATCGCGTCGATCGCGCGGAGCACCCGCTCGAGCGCCCGCTCGTCCGGGGCCGCGCAGACGATAACGCCCGCGCCCTCGGCCGGGGGAAAGCGGCGGTCGTCCAGGTAGTCGCGGTCGAGCGTCACGAGCGTCCGGCGCAGGCGGCTGGCGAGCGCGTAGTGTGTCGTATCGCGCGCGCGCCGCAGCTCGTCGTGCTCGAGCACGTAGAGCACGTCCCAGCCGAGGCGTGCCCGCATGAAGCCGACCGCGCCGGCCGGCACGTTCGCGTCGGCGTAGACTCTCGGCGCGGCCGCGTGGGCGTCGGCGAAGTGGGCCAGCTCTGTCGCCAGCGTCCTCATCGTCTCAGTCACCTGCCGGCTGCCTGCGCCGCGGACGCGCGCTGCTTCAGGTCGGTCACGAGCGCCTCGCGCCGGTGGACGAGCTCGCGCCTGGGTCGCCGGTTCCGATCCGAGGCGAGGACGTACTCGCAGAAGAGCGGAAAGGCGATCGTCGTGTCGCAGTAAGCGACCACCGTATCGGGCAGGACGCCCGGGTTGACCTTGCCCCAACTGACCGCCTCGGCGGGCGTGGCGCCGGACAAGCCGCCCCAGACGACCTGGTCGGTCGTGAACTGGATGAAGAAGTCGTTACCGCCCTTCGGGATGCCGTACACCTCCCACAGGGTCGGCTGGCCCTGGAGGTAGAAGTTCTTCGGCGAGCCGCCGCCCAGGATCACGCACCCGTTCTTCTTCCCGGCGAGGACGATCGCGGACACCTCGTTGACATCCCGGTTCGGGTCGATGAGCAGCGTCCCGCCGCGCATCAGTTCGTGGTAGGCCACGTTCATCCCGATGGAGCTGTCGCCGGGCGACGGCGTGTAGACGGGCACGCCGGCTGCTGCGGCCCGCGCCACCACCGAGCGGTCCTCGCAGCCCGGAAAGCGCTCGAGCAGGTCGCAGCCGAGCCGATAGTGGAACTCCGCGCTCGACATCGGCCCGTCGAGGCGTCGGCGGACGAAGAACTCCCGGAGGTAGGCGTCGGTCTCGAGCAGCACCGACGCGGGGAAGAGCACGTCGTAGATCCGGATGACGCCCTGCGCGTGCAGCTCGACGTCGTCGACAAACGGCGACCCCCGGTGCAGCGTGAAGTTCAAGGCGTAGTGGAGGTCGTGGTAGAGGTTGGCGCCCGTGCTGATGACGAAGTCGACCAGCCCGCGGTCCAGCAGCTCGATCACGCAGCCGCCCAGGCCGGCTGGCGTCAGAGCCCCCGCCATGGTCAGGCCGATCATCGTGTCGTTCGCCGGATCGAGCATCTTCTCGGTGAAGATCCGGCAGGCCTCCGACAACCGACCCGCGTTGAAGGCCTGGAACCCTGCGTCGATCACGTGCCGAACAGCCGGGTTGCCCTGGGGCCGATAATACCGAATGGGCCGCCCGCTCAGGTACCGCGAAGCGGCTTGAGCGGGAGCACCAGGCGCGCGATGGGGCACGTCGGATCCTCCTCGGTGGCGCCGGCGGCCTCCCGGGGACGCGCCGGCGCTGTGGCGTCAAGGGCCGCCGTTAGCTTAGCATTCTTTGGCTTGACATCGGCGCCGAGGCGCATAATCTATGGAGCCTCGGTACCAGCCCTCGGGCCGGCACGACACCCCCAAGCCATGGCCCGGGGCCTGCCCGTGGAGTCGTGATCCGGAGCGGCAGACCCGTGGACAGAGGCGTAGCTTCCCGCCGTTCCGACCCGAGCGAGCTGGAGACCCGGTTCCAGTCGCTCGTCCAGTCGCCCCTGCGAGCCGGGCTCCTGCGCTTCCTCCACGCCCGCCCGGACGAGTCGTTCGACCTCGAAGCCCTGATGCAGACCTTCGGGCGGATGCGCCTGGACATCGAGAACTGCTTGCGCGAGCTGGTCGCCTTCGGCGTCGTGCAGCGGCTCGAAGGACCGCCGGTACGGTTCGCGTTCCGCCGCCCGGAGAGCGAGGCCGTGCAGGCCCTGCTCGACGCGTTCGTCGAGCGACGCGCCACGATGAGCCACGAGGACCGCTCGCCGGCGGTCCAGCGGTTCCGCGAGATGATCGGCCGCGACGAGAAGATGCTGATCGTGTTCGAGTGGATCCGCACCGCCGCCAAGTCCGACATCTCCGTCCTCATCCTCGGGCCCACCGGGTCCGGCAAGGAAGTCGTGGCGCGGATGATCCACGAGCTCAGCCGGCGCGCGTCGAACCGGTTCCAGGCGGTTAACTGCGCCGCTCTGCCCGACACGCTGTTCGAGTCGGAGATCTTCGGCTACGAGCGCGGCGCCTTCACCGGCGCGAACGAGCGCAAGCCCGGGCGGCTCGAGATGGCCAACAACGGGACGCTCTTCCTCGACGAGATCGGCGACCTCTCGATCATGGCGCAGGCCAAGCTCCTGCGGGTGCTCGAGGACCGGCGGTTCGAACGCCTGGGCGGGAACCAGTCGATCGAGGTGAACTTCCGGCTCATCTCGGCGACCAACCGGCCCCTGGACCAGTTCGTGCGCGACGGTCGGTTCCGCGAGGATCTCTACTACCGCGTCAACGCCTTCTCGATTCGGCTGCCTTCCCTGCGGGAGCGCCAGATCGACATCCCCGTGCTCGCGCAGCGGTTTCTCGCGCGCTACTGCGCCAGCAGCGGGCTGCCGCTCGACGGCAAGATCTTCTCGAAAGAAGCGCTCGACCTGCTCGCCCACTACCACTGGCCCGGCAACATCCGCGAGCTCGAGAGCACCGTGTCGCGCGCCGCCCTCTCCTCACCCGACCGCATCATCCGGGCGGCCGACATCGAGTTCCTCCACGCAAGCGAGGCCCCCGTCGAGGACGGGCGCGACCGCCTGCCGTCGCTGCGCGAGGCCGAGCGCGCGCATATCCTCCGGGTGCTCGACAGCGTGCGCTGGAACAAGAAGCAGGCCGCCAGCATCCTCGACATCAGCCGCGGCACCCTGTACCGCAAGATCGAGGAATACGGCCTGGAGCCCGGAATGGCCAAGTCGTCGCGAAACAGGACACGGCTGCCGGCGCAGAGCGCGGAATAGGCGAGATTCCCGACGATTCTTCACCCCCGCAGCGTGTCTTCAAAAAGCACATCGGTTTCACGCCTGTAACTTGTTTGTCCCTAATGAGTTATGTCCATTGTCCCAGCTTGGTGTCTCGCAACGCTACAACCCAGCACAGTCGTGTACCAGAGTGCCGGCCTCGGCGGCGCGGCGCTCTAAGGCTGTAACCTGCTGGTCTGATGCACGTTAGACCCGCCAGGCACTTGGCTGCCTGTCGGCGGCACCCTGGTTGCTAGGCGCACGCGAAGCGTTTTCACGTTCGAAATCCCCATCGGAGCTTCGAGGATGCGACGCCCCTTGACCCTCATGATCGGCCTGCTGGCCGCCGGTCCCGCCGTGGCGGCTGGCACCGGTCAGGCGTCCAAGCTCGATGCGGTCCTCCAGGGGCGTGCCGGGACCTGCACAGGCGTGTCGCGCGTCATCGTCCAGACTCGCGACGGCCAGCCGCTCGACTCCACGATCAGGGCGCTCGGGGGCACGCCCGGCCGGCGTCTCGCCGCGCTGGGCGCGCAGAGCGCCGAGGTGCCCGACTGCAGCCTCCTCTCGCTGGCCGCCCACCCGTCGGTGGTGCGCGTAAGCGACGACCGGCTGGTGGTGGCGACGATGGAGCGGGCCGGGGCGACGGTGGGGGCGTCGTGGGTCCGCCAGCACCTGGGTTACACGGGCGCGGGCGTCGGCGTCGCGATCATCGACTCGGGCGTGACCTCGTGGCACGACGACCTGACCGGGCCGAGCGGGTCGCGGGTCGTGCGCTTCGTGGACTTCGTCAACGGCTATCCGGCGCCCTACGACGATTTCGGTCACGGCACGCACGTCGCGGGCATCATCGCCGGCAACGGCTACGACTCGAGTGGCGCGCGGGCCGGCATCGCGCCCGACGCGCACCTGGTCGCCCTCAAGGTGCTCGACGGCAGCGGGCGCGGTTACCTGAGCAACGTCATCGCGGCGATCGACTACGCGATCGCGAACCGGGCGACCTACAACATCCGCGTGGTCAACTTGTCGGTCGCGGCCGGCGTGTACGAGTCGTACCGCACCGACCCCTTGACGCTGGCGGCCAAGCGCGCCGTCGAGGCCGGCCTGGTGGTCGTCACGGCAGCAGGCAACCTGGGACGCAACGGCGAGGGCGCGCCGCAGTACGGCGGCATCACGGCTCCGGGCAATGCGCCATGGGTCATCACGGTCGGGGCGGCGAGCCACATGGGTACCGTCGACCGGGCCGACGACATCGTGGCGGCGTTCAGCTCGCGCGGGCCGACGGCGCTCGACTATCTGGCCAAGCCCGACCTGGTGGCCCCCGGCGTCGGCTCCGAGTCGCTGGCCGACCCGAGCTCGGCGCTCTACGCGGCGTATCCGCAGTGGCTCCTGCCCGGCACGGTGCTCACCTGGTACAAGCCGTACATCGCGCTGACCGGGACGAGCATGGCGGCGCCGGTCGTGGCGGGCACCGCGGCGCTCATGCTGCAGGCCAACCCTGCGCTCACGCCGAACGCGGTGAAGGCGATCCTGCAGTATACGGCCCAGAGCTACGCGGCGTACAACCCGCTCACGCAAGGCGCGGGGTTCCTGAACGCGCGCGGCGCCGTGCACCTGGCGGAGCTGTTCGCCGGCAAGCCCGAGACGCTCGAGAGCCAGGCGGACGAAGCGGCGTGGAGCCGGCACATCATCTGGGGCAACCACCGCATCGGCGGCGGCATGATCCTGCCGGCGGCCAACGCCTGGGGCGAGAACATCGTCTGGGGCAGCGCGCTCACGCCGGCGGGCGAGAACATCCTGTGGGGCTCGCTCTGCAGCGACGCCTTCTGCGACAACATCGTCTGGGGCACGAGCGACCCCGGCGCGGACAACATCGTCTGGGGGACGAGCCGCGTCGACGACAACATCGTCTGGGGCTCGGGCAGTGACGAGAACATCGTGTGGGGCACCGAGTGCGGCGGCGGCGACTGCGAGAACATCGTGTGGGGCAGCGCCTGCGACGCCGACGGGTGCGACAACATCGTCTGGGGCACGGCCCAGCCCGGCGACAACATCGTCTGGGGCTCGTCCGGGCTCGTCGACAACATCGTGTGGGGCTCGTCGGGCGGCGCGGACAACATCGTGTGGGGCTCCCTAGCCCCCGCTGACAACGTGGTCTGGACGTCCGTGACCACGAGCACGACGAGCACGAAGACCTCCGGCGGCGGCTCCAAGAAACGGGGCAAGTAAGATGCGCGTGCGCCGGAAAGCGGTCTGGAGCGCGGCATGAGAGAGCTGCCGGGGGTGGCCCGGGCGTACGTGACCGCGATCACGGCGCTCGGCGCGCTGCTGCTCGCGCTCTACTTCCCCTACCGCGGCATCGCGCACCCCTGGCTGTTCCTGCTCCTGCTGGGGCTGTCCTCGCTCACCTCCGTGTTCAAGGTGAAGCTGCCGCTCGCGCGGAGCGGGTCGACCATGTCGGTGTCGTACGCGGTCGACTTCGCATCGCTGCTCCTCCTCGGACCCCATGCCACCATGCTGGTGGCGGCGGTCAGCGCGTGGAGCCAGTGCACGTTCCGGATCACCGAGCGCAACCCGCTGCACCGCACGCTGTTCAGCATGGCGTGCCTCGTCGTTACGGTGCAGGCGTCGGGGCACGTGTACTACTGGCTGGGCGGCGCGCACCTCGACTCGTCGGGCAACTTCCTGACGCTGCTCGCCGCGCTCCCGCGGCCGCTGGTGGGCGCGGCCACGACCTACTTCCTGCTGAACACCGTCACGATCGCCACGGCCATCGCGCTCTCGACGCGGCAGCCGATCTGGCGGGTGTGGAACGAGAACTTCCTGTGGAGCGCGCCGAGCTACTTCGTCGGAGCGCTCGTGGCCGCCATCGCGGCCTTCGCGGTCAACTTCTCGGGGCTGTGGTTTGCCGTGCCGCTCGCGGCCGCGCCCGTCTATCTAACCTACCGCACCTACAAGGTCTACCTGGGCCGCATCGAGGACGAGCAGCGGCACGTTCGGCAGATCGCCGACCTGCACCTGGCGACGATCGAGGCGCTGGCGCTGGCGATCGACGCGAAGGACCAGACGTCGCAGATGCACATCCGGCGCGTCCAGCTCTACGCGGCGCGGCTCGCCGAGGCGCTGGGGATGCCCGAGCAGGAGATCCAGGGGGTGAAGACCGCGGCGCTGCTCCACGACATCGGCAAGCTCGCCGTGCCGGAGCACATCCTGTCGAAGCCCGGGCCGCTCACGCCGGAGGAGTTCCAGAAAATCCGCGCGCATCCGAAAGTCGGCGCCGAAATCATCAGCGCCGTGCCCTTCCCTTATCCGGTGGCGCCGCTCATTCTCTGTCACCACGAGCGGTGGGATGGCAAGGGGTATCCAGCGGGGCTCAAGGGCGAGGAGATTCCGCTCGGCGCTCGCATTCTGGCGGTCGTCGACTACTTCGACGCCCTCATGACCGAGCGGCCCTACCACAAGGCCATGAGCCCTGAAGCCGCGATCGCGCTGCTCCGACAGGAGGCCGGCAAGGGGCTCGACGCGCGCATCGTCGACACGTTCATCGAGCTGCTCCCACAGCTCGACCAGGAGGCGCGCCAGCTCGAGGCGCAGCGCGAGCGCCACGTGACGGTCGAAGCGAGCCCGGCCGAGCCCGGGATGCGGCCGGCCACGGGCCTGACGCCGGAACCGTCGAGAACGACGATCTTCGACGACATCGCCCTCGCGCACCGGGAGATCTACGCGCTCTACGAAATCGCGCAGGCGATGGGCACGAGCCTGGGGGTTGCCGACACGATGGCCATCATCTCGGCGAAGCTCACCAACCTCGTGCCGTTCTCCTGCTGCGGGCTCTTCCTCTACGACGAGGAGACTGAGACGCTGCGGTGCCGGTTCGCTACGGGCGTCGACGCCGAGCTCGTCCAACAGGTGACCGTGCGGGACGGCGAAGGCCTGACCGGCTGGGTGGCGCGCAACAAGCGGCCGCTCGTCAACGCGCGGCCGAGCGCGGACTTCGAGGCGGCCGGGCTGGGCTCGTACTCGACGAGCCTGCAGTCAGCCCTCGTTTGCCCGCTCGTCCACCGGGACCGGTTCATCGGGACGCTGGCCACCTACCACGTCGAGCCGTCGTTCTACCGGGACGACCACCGGCGGCTGCTGGACCGCGTCTGCGAGCAGGCCGCGGCCGTCATCCAGAACTCGATCGTCTACGAGCAGACCAAGGAAGACTCGCTCACGGATCCGCTGACCGGACTGCCCAACACCCGCTTCCTGTTCATGCACCTGACGCGCGAGCTGGCCCGGGCCGAACGCCTGAAGGCCGAGGTCTCCCTCATGGTGATGGACCTCGACGACTTCAAAGACATCAACGACAACCACGGCCACCACGTGGGCGACCGGGCGCTCTGCGAGGTGGCCCGGCTGCTCAAGACGGCCATCCGGCCCTACGACATCTGCGTCCGGTACGCCGGCGACGAGTTCATCCTCGTGCTCTCCGGCTGCGGCGCCGAGGAGGCCGAGCGCAAGAAGCGGGAGCTGCAGGAGGCGCTCGAGGCCGTCTACTTCGAGGCGCGGCCGGGCAAGCCCATCAGGCTCGGCATGAGCATCGGGGCCGCGGTCTTCCCCCAGGACGGCGACGCCTACGAGACGCTGCTCGCCACCGCGGACAACCGCATGTACCAGAACAAGGCCGCCCGCAAGCGCGCCGAGATCCGGGCGACGGAACCCTTCGAAGACGAGCTCTACGCCTCCCTCGCCGACCTCTCCGAGACCGAGCTCCAGCGCGCCGCCGTGGGCGTGCTGTAACCGTCGCGTCGACGCTTGGTGCCGCTTCGCGCGCGGTCGCAACGGCAGCCCACGGCGACCGGCTTGTCTGCGGCGTCCTCGGCGCGTACGATCCACTTGTCGCCCGGCTTGAGGCGGCGACCCGACACCTCCTTTGCGCAGGACGCCGACCAACCAGCAGCGGGTTCGGAGCGGGCACCGCCAGGCGCGCGGCGCACCCGTCGGGACCCCCTTCGTCCTGCGCGTGCGGAGCGTGACCTGGGCTACGCCCGCCGCCCGACTCGTGCGGCTCGGTCTCGACGGCCTGCGCCTCGGGTACCGCCCGGGCCAGGCCCTTTGGCTCGGCCGCCACGGGCAACCGGCCGCGAAGCCGTACGCCATCGCCAACGCGCCGGAGGAGGCTGCGGCACGCGGCTATCTCGAGTTCCTGCTCGGCACTGGTCCCGACGGGCGCCTCGGGCCGCATCTCTCCGGGCTGCGCCCCGGCATGCGCGTCGCCGCGCGCGGACCGGTCGGGTCACTCGCCGCGCCGGCTCGCCTGAGCGCCCCGCACCTGCTGCTCGTGGCCGGCGGCACGGGCATCGCGCCGCTCCGGGCGATTGTCCAGCACGCCCTGCGCACCGGCTACCGCGGGCAGATCACGGTGGTCTACAGCGCACGCACGCCGCGTCACTTCGCTTATCTCCGAGAGCTGCGGCGCCTCGCGCGTCTGGAGCGCCTCCGCCTCTACACCACCGTCACGCGCGAGGCGCCCCGGGGCTGGCGCGGCGGCCGCGGCCGACTCTCGCTCGACCGGCTCCGGGGGCTGGTGCAGGGACCGCGCCCGCTCTGCTTCGTCTGCGGCCCCCCGGCGTTCGTCCGGGCGATGAGGGATCTGCTCCAGCGGGCGGGCATCCCCCCACGACGCATCCGGACCGAACGCCGCGCGGCGAGAGCGCCGCGACCTCTGGTCGGCCGCGCGTGACCGCGCCAGCCGCCGCGGCGAATGCCCCGGTCCGGTCCGACGAGCGCCCGCTACATGCCCGTGGCGTGGAAGCCGGCGTCGACGAACAGGACCGCGCCCGTGACCGCGCGCGCCGCATCGCTCAGCAGGAACACGGCGGCATCGGCCACCTCGGCCGCCTCCACCGTCCGCCGGAGCGGGGCCCGATCGCGATACACCTGGAGGACGTTCGTGAAGCCGGCGATCCCCGACGCCGCCAGGGTTCGGATCGGCCCGGCCGATATCGCGTTCACGCGGATGCCGCTCGCGCCGAGGTCCGCGGCCAGATAACGGACGCTCGCCTCCAGCGCGGCCTTGGCGACGCCCATCACGTTGTAGTTGGGAAACACGCGCTCGCTGCCGAGATAGGTGAGGGTCAGGATGCTGCCGCCGCTCCGCGCCGCCATGAGCGGCACGGCGCCGCGCGTCAGGGCGACGAGCGAGTAGGCGCTCACGTCGAGCGCCTGGCGAAAGTCCTCCCGCGCGGTGTCGACGAACCTCCCGTCGAGCGCGTCGCGCGGCGCGAACGCCGCGCCGTGCACGAGAAAGTCGAGACCGCCGAACTCCCGGCCGACCGCGGCGTACAGGGCCGCGATCTGCTCGTCGCTCGTGACATCGCACGGCAGGACGAGCGGCCGGTCGAGCTCGGCCGAGAGCTCGCGGACGTTCGCTTCGAGCCGCTCGCCCTGATAGGTGAGGGCGAGGCGCGCCCCGGCCTCGGCCGCCGCCTGGGCGATCGCCCAGCAGATCGACCGCCGGTTCGCCACCCCGACAATCAGACCGAACTTGCCGCTCAGCGCTGACATGGGTTCACAGCTTCCGGCTCCCAGCAGTCCGTGCCGTCCTGGCTACGGCAGAAACCGCTTCGGAAACTTCGCCACCACGGTGTAGAGCGGGTCGACCACGTTGGCGATGCGCGTGTGCCCGCCCTGCGACACGACCTGGTACGCGTCCATCTTGTCGAAGCCGTACTCCTGCACGAGCCACTCGATGAGCTCGACCTGCGCGATCCGGAACGCGTCCACGAGCGGCCGGGCGCTCGCAGCGACCATCAAATCGTCCGCGTCTTCGATGCGCGGCCACGCGATCGCGCGCCCCTTGACGAGCTCGAACTGGAACGTCACGTCCATCGTCGTCTCGAGTCCCGAGCCGCAGATCTCGCCGTCGCCCTGCAGGGCGTGACCGTCGCCGAAGTAGAACAGGGCGCCCTCATGAAAGATCGGCAGAAACACCGTGGCGCCCTCGCGCACGTCGGCCGCGTCCATGTTGCCGCCGAAATTGCCCGGCCAGAGCCCGCCGAAGGCTTCCTCGCCCGCCGGCGCCACCGCGACCCGCCCGAGCATCGGCCTGAGCGGCAGCTCGACCTGCTTCACCCGCGAGCCCGGGAGCTCGAGCCTCCCCACGTTCCGCGCTCGATCGAGCCGCCAGACATACCGCCGCGGCGGCAGCGGGTCGTTCAACAGGCGCGTGCGTGCGTCCGCGGCGACGGCGCTGATCCCCCCAGGATTGATCTGCGACACCGCCGTGTCCCGGTTCGGCCGCAACTTCAGGATGCGCACCACCAGCGTGTCGGCCGGCGTCGCGCCTTCGATGTAGAACGGGCCGACCTCGCCGGGCCACCGACCGCCGGCGCGTTCGTAGTAGTCGCCGGGCTCCGAGAACGTGTGCGTCTCGACGATGTCGCCCGGCTTGACCCGCAAGACGGGCTCGCGCACCGCAAAGGTGGGAACCCCGGCGCGCGGAACGAACCTGACCGTCTCCGCGGCGGCGACACCCGACAGGCAGACCCCCAGCGTCACGAGCATCGGTATGCGCATGGCAACCCTCACCAGTCGCCCCGTTGCGGCACCGGCCGAATCGAAGGCATGCGTCGGTCTAGCGGGACCGCTTCTTTCCACGCGGCGCGCCCCCGGGGCGATGGTGCGCGTGCGCGTGACCCCGGTTCGAGTGGAAGCCGGCGCGGGGCGACCCTGACGGCCGATGGTGACCTGGACCGCTGCCCGGGCCGTGACGCCCGTGCCCTGGGGCCCGGCCAGGGCGGACGCCAGGCTGGCGCATCGTGAACTCCGGGATGGGCCGGGAGACCGGCGGGCCCTCGGGACGCGGCAGCGTGGCCCGGATGAGCGGCCGCCGCACCGACGCCTCGACATCGGTCGCCGGGTCGGGTCGAGGCAGCGAATCGCCCGGCCCCTGCACCGCAGCCGCGTCGGCTTCCCGAGCGACGGCCGTCTGCTCGAGAGGCCTCGACGTCGCGTCGGCCGGCGCCGGGGCTGCTCGATCGGATTCCGACGGGCCCGCCGTCGCCCCGGGCGGCGGCGCGGAGCGGACCGGACCGTTCGCCGGCCGCGCCGGCGTCGGCTCGGCCAGCGGCCCGGCCAGTCGCCCGGCCTCCACGCTCGGGGCGCCGGGCGGACGAGCGGCGGCCACGGCCGCGAAGAGCGCCGCCCGCTCGTCCTTCTTGCGGCGCCGCGGGGTCTGACCGCCCCGGTACGGATGCTCCGCGTCGCAGGCCGTGCAGCGCGTCTGGCGGATTTCGTCGCCGACCATGGCGACGACCGCGTGGCCGGTCAGTCGGCGCTCGCGCGGGCAGTAGTCATCGACGACATCACCGAGCCGCACCCGGCGTGGTTCCATCGAAGAATCCCCCGAAGATCCGGACCGCGGGCTGGAAGGAAAGCGAGACGCGGGTGGCTGTAGTCTAGCAGAGCCGCTCGTCCTCTGGCAAACGCGCCCCGGCGTCGTGCGACCCGAGCGACCCACGAGAGGGCCGCCTCCAGCGCGGCATCGCGCCCGGCGAGCAGGTCCGCGCGCCGCCGGGCGACGAGCTCGTCGGGCCGCACGCCCTGTCCCTCGATCCGCGTGCCCTGCGGCGTCACGAAGTCGCCGTACGCGTGCAGCAGCACGTCGCCGGTCGGCAGGCGGTCGAAAAGCGCTGGCAAGGCCTGCCCCATCGAGGGCTCGCCGACCACCCGCGCGCGGCCGAGCGCCTGCAGCGCCGCAGCAAAGCACTCGGAGGCGCTTCCCGTCAGGCCGTCGATCAGGATGGCGAGCGCTCCACCGTACGGACGGATGCGCTCGCCGGCCGGCCCGACCCGCCGCGGATTGGCCACGAAGCGCAGCTCGCCGCTCCGCGTGCGCATCGTGCCGAGCTCCACCGGCGCATCGAGAAAGTACCCCGAGATCCCCATGAGCATGGCGGCCAACCCGCCAGGGTTCCCGCGCAGGTCGAGGATCAGTCCGTCCGCGTCGCCGAACGCGCCGACCGCGGCTCCCACGAGCGGGTCGACGGGCGTCATCCAGACGTTGAATCCGATCAGGCCCACGCGGATCCCGCCCGGGCCCGTCAGGGACCGTCGCTCGACCCGCACGGCGAAGGTGGGCAGGTGGCCGACCGTCACGCGCTCGCCCGGCTCGGCGCGTCGCGCGATCGCCAAGTCGACGCGGGCGCCGGGGCCGTCGACGAAGGTGACGCGCACGAGCGACCCCGGGGCGCCGCGCAGGCGCGAGGTCACGGCCCGCCACGCCTCCACCCGGCGCCGCCGCACGTCGAGGGCAGCCGGGAGCGTCGAGAGGAGGCGCTCGACCGGGTCGCCGTCGACGCGGTCCACCAGCCAGCCTGGCCGCACGCCCGCGGCGGCGGCCGGCCCCGCCGGCTCGATGCGCGTGACGACCATCTGCGGCCCCACGCCCGGCTCGTCGACGAGCCGCACGTCGAACCCCGGCTCGCCGTCCTCGCGGCGCCCGCCGGCGGTCGGCCCCGGATCCGGCCCTGCCCCCGCTGGGATCAGGGCGAAGTGCGACTGTCCGAGACGGTCGAGCATCTCCTGGATGACGGCGCGCGCCTCGCCCGGCGTGCGCGCCGCGAGCGCCCGCGGCCGCAGTTCGTCGCGCACGCGGTTCCAGTCCAGGCCGCCGAAGGTCGGGTCGAAGTGCGTGTCTCGGACGATCCGCCAGGCGGCGTCGAAGGCGGCGACGCCGGCGTCGGAGGCCGGGGGCGGGGCCGCCTGCGCTCCCAGGACGAGCACCCCGGCCGCCAGCGTGAGGCTCGCGCGCGAGACTCGCGGCCGATGGAAGACGGGCGTGCGACCGCGCGCCGTCACCATGATCCGCGAGCGCCCTGCTTGACGAGCGCGGCGATCGCCGGCGGCGGCGCAAACGCCGCGCGATCGAGCGTGTCGAACTCGACGCGGGCGATCGCCAGCACCTGCTCGATGCCCATCGCGCGGTGCACGATCCGCGTGGGCATCGACAGACCGCCGAACTCCCTGTAGTCGGATAGGACCGTCGTCGTGTGCACTTCCCCCATCGGGGTGACCCGCGACACGATCGTCCCGAGGAGCAGGCCCGAGTCGACGGCGAAGAACTCGACATCGACTTCCCCGGAGGAGCGCACGCAGCGAACCTTGTAGGCGGGCGCGCCCTCGAAGGCCGTGCGTTCGAGCGTCTCGAGGGCCGAGAAGCGGTCGGGCGCGTGCAGCGCCTCGTAGAAATCCGCGTCCATCTGCATCTGCGCGCGGGCCTTGCCTTCGAGCAGCATGGGGCCGGTCATCGGGTTCACGAGCCAGGCGACGCGCCCGTCGAACCCCTGCTCGATCTCTCCGATGCCGGCGAGCGTGACGCGCACCCGCAGCAGGTCGGGTGCTGCCGCCAGGATCTCGAGGTCGCCTGAGACGCCCTGCGCCGGCACGGCGAACGTGCCCACCTGGCGCCGCGTCTTGTAGCGCAGCACGGCCTCGCGCCCGCCGATCGCGCCGACGAAGCGCTCGATGATCGCCGGCGCCGGGGGCAGGTCGCCCACCGGCTGCGCCGCCGCCCACCCGCTGCCCGCCGCCAGCGCAGCCGCCACGGCGGCGCTCCACAGCCGACCCCTCATCCTGCCCATCGTCCGCATGCCTCTCGATGTCGTCTGCGTCTCAGCGACCTGTCGCCGGTGCGCCGTCGTGGCCCCGATCCCGCGCGCGAACGCCTCGCGGCGCTTGGCGCGGGCCGCCGGCCTGTGACAGACTTCTCGTGTCGACCCGTCCCCGTAGCGGGCCGGGGGCCGCCTGCCACGGCAGGCTTCGCATGCTGCGAGGTTCGAAACCCGCGCTCGTCCGCAAGGTCCAGCCGATCGCCGTTCACGGCCAGCTCTCGCTGGACATCTACTACACCGACCCGAACGACCCCACCGGCCCGGTCGCCGTCGCGCGCGTCGGCCCCGAGGCGGTGCCGCGCGATCTGGAACCAGGCGACCGCGTCGAGCTCCACTACGTGCTGGGCGTCGTCACGGCCGTGACGAAGATCTGACGTCACCCGCCGGTCTCGCCTCCCGGCGCCTCGCGCGCGGGACCTCGTCGGCCCCGCCGGCGCACGTTCATCGACCGGTCCCCTTCACGATCTCCCCGTTCTTCATCACGAAGCGGACCCGCTCGAGGGCCCGGATGTCGTCGAGCGGGTTGCCGTCGACGGCGATGAGGTCGGCGTACGCCCCTGGCGTCATGACACCGATGCGCCCCTCCATCCGGAGCAGCTCGGCCGCGCGTACCGTCGCGCTGCGGACCGCCTCGAGAGGCGTCATGCCGTAGTCCACCATGAGGCCGAACTCCCGCGCGCCGGTGCCGTGCGGGAACGCGCCGACGTCGGTGCCGAAGACGATCTTCACGCCCGCCTTCAGGGCAGCCTGGAAGGCTCGCTTGTGGCTGGCGACCACGCGACGCGCGAACTCGCCCTCGACGCCCGGCAGGTTGGCCTCCGGCATGTAGACCGAGAGTGTCGGACACCAGTACACGCCTTTCGCCACCATCGACGCGATCGTCCGGTCGTCGAGCATCATGCCGTGCTCGATCGAGCGTACGCCGGCCTCGATGGCCCGCCTGGCGCCCTCGCCGCCGTAGGCGTGCGCGGCCACGTCTCGGCGCCAGCGCGCCGCCTCCTCCACGACGGCTCGGATCTCCTCAGTGGTGTACTGCGGCATCGGCTCGAGCGTCGCCCGGTCGACGTGGCGCAGCGCGCCGGTCGCGTAGATCTTGATCCAGTCGGCCCCGCCCCGCACCTGTCGCCTCACCTCGGCGATCAACGCGTCGCGGGAGTCGGCCATCGCAGCGAGCTGCGGCAGGTCGAGGTCGGGGTTGACGCCGGTGAGGTTCATGTGGCCGCCGGTGATCGACAGCGCCCACGTCGACACGAGGAGCCGCGGCCCCGGGACGATGCCGCGCTCGATGGCATCGCGCAGCGCGACGTCAGCGAAGCCCGCCCCCTCCGAGTCCATGTCCCGCACCGTCGTGAAGCCGGCTTCGAGATTCTTGCGGGCGGCCGCCACGCCCTGAATCACCCGCGTGGCCATGGACTTCACGAGGATGGGCTGCGTCACCTCGTCCTCGGGCTGCAGCAGGGTGTGCGCGTGCGCGTCGACCAGACCCGGCAGAAGCGTCAGGTCCCCCAGGTCGACCACGCGAGCGCCCGCCGGCGGGGTGCCGTCCAGGGACTCGATCCGGTCCCCGCGCACCACGACGAGCGCGCCGGGCCGGACGACGCCGGCTACTGGGTCGAGCCGCCGCGCCGCGCGCAGCACCACGAGCGGCGCCGGCGTGGCCGGCGCCTGCGCGATGGCAGGCACCATCTCGCAGGCGACCAACCCCAGGACAAGAAGGCAAACGTCCCGCTTCATGTCGGACCCCCCGCCGCGGTCATGTGTGCGCAGTATGCACGCAGGCTGCGAGGATCGCAAGGCCCGGCGAGCCCAGCGTGGACGGCGACGTCTCAACGCTCAGCGGCCGCCAGCTCGCTCGCGACCTGCCGGGCGAGGCGCTGTGCCGCCTCGGTCTCGAACCCGTACGGCCCGAGGTGACCGATCCGGCAAAAAAACTGTCGGAGGCTCTCCTGGTCGACCACGTCGGGCCGCTCGGCGATCTCCCTGGCGTGGTGCAGCTCGTGCGCGGCGTAGCGGAGAAGTTCCCGGTCGCTGAGCGAGGCGTTGAGGGAGATCTTCAGGAAGCGGTGGCCGTAGGCCTCGCCCGCCAGGTTCAGGCGCCCGGCCTCGAGCCCGCCGAACCGTGTGTGGCGCTCGAGGTAGACGATGACGTTCGACGACTCGATGGCGTCGACGAGCGCCTTGAAACTCGGCGACAGCCGGTAGCCGCGGCGAATCACCTGGGCCAGCCGCAGATCGACCGTGCGCAGCTTCGGGAGCCGGACGACGGTGCTCACGTCTCTCTCGCCTGCGCTGGACCGGACGTCGGAAAAGGCGGGGGCGGCGAACAGGGCGGCGAGCAGGAGGATCGCACAAGACTGGCGGCATCCCGGCAGCCCGACCGTCGGACGCTGGTGTCGAAGTACCTGAACGAAGCGAAGTTGCACGCCAGGCCTCGCGTCCAGGCGCCCCGGGCAGGCCGACCGTCGCGTGTGATGAAAGGCGCATGCCACGCCCGCGCCGGACCGCTCGTCCAGGACGAGGCATCCTGTCGGTCACTGGGCGCCGCGACGACGCGCGCGTGTTCGCTCGGCGCGGCAGTCGGCGCCGACGAGCCGACGCCTCAGATGGCGAGCGGCCGACCCTTGGTCTCCGGAATCCAGATCCACGCGACGGCGGCGAGCAGGAATGCCGCCGCCGACAGCAGCAGGGCAGGGGCGAAGCCGTGGGTCTCGGCCAGCCGCCCGACGGCGAACGGCGCCACCGCGCTCGCCAGCCGGCCGATGTTGTAGGTGAAGCCCTGCGCCGTGGCTCGAATGTCGGTCGGATAGATCTCGGCCGTGACGGCGCCGAAGCCGCTGAAGTACCCGGTGGCGAAGAACGCCACGACCGGCCCCAGCAGGAGCAACACGAGCGGATGCGTCGTGGTCGTGTAGAGCGCGATGAGGACAGCGGCGGTCAGGAGATAGGTGACGTAGGCCCGACGGCGGCCCACGCTGTCGCTGACGAAACCGAACGTCACGTACCCGAACCACATGCCAATCTGCATGACGAACACCATCGCCGACATGACCTCGACGCTCAGGCCGATGCCACCGCTCTTGACCGACAGCGACAGGTAGCCCGGCAGCCACAGGTTGAAGCCCCACCAGGCGAACATGGTGCAGGCGTTCATCAGCGTGACGGCGAGGGTGAGCGGCAGCAGGGCGCCGCGGAAGATGTCGCGGAAACGGCCTCGGGCGTCGGTGTGCACCTCCCGCGCCGCCTGCCAGATCGCCGGCTCCTCGACGCGACGCCGCACCCACAGGGTGAAGAACGCCGGGAGGATGCCCACGAAGAACACGGCGCGCCAGCCCCAGCGTGGCAGCACGAGCGCGTTCACGGCGGCGGCCGCGGCGAACCCGACCGCCCACGCGCTCTGCATGAAGCCGAGCGCCTTGCCGCGGTGCTCCGCGGGCCACGTTTCCGAGACGAGCGCCGCGCCGCTCGCCCACTCGCCGCCCATCCCGAGGCCGAGGAGGACGCGGAAGACGGCCAGTTGCAGGACCGACTGCGCGAGCCCGCACGCACCGGTGAAGATCGAATAGATGAGGATGCTCGCGATGAGCGCGCGCGTGCGGCCGAAGCGGTCGGCCACGAGGCCGAACACGATCCCGCCGGCCGCCGACGCCACGAGGGTCAGCGAGCCGAGCAGTCCGGCGGTCCCCGTCGTCATGCCGAGTCCCGGCACGAGCGCCGACAGCACCATCGAGTAGAGCATGACGTCGAAGGCGTCGAGCATCCACCCGAGGGCCGCGGCCACGAGGGCCCGCCGAGCCTCGGCCGGCGCGCCGCGCCACCAACCGAAGAGACCGTCGCGCGGCGGGTCGGACCCGCCCGGCGCGCTCATCGTCCCGCTCCGAGCGCCCGCACCTCGACGCCCTCGCGTTCGAGCCGGTCACGGATGCGGCGCACGAGCTCGTGGGCGCCGGGCGTGTCGCCGTGCGTGCAGATGGTGTCCACCTGGAGTCTGACCGTCGAGCCGTCGATCGCCTCGACCACCCGGTCGCGCGCCATGCGGACGACCCTGGCCACGACCGCCTCCGGGTCGTGGATGACGGCGCCCGGTTTGCGCCGCGAGACGAGCGAGCCGTCCGGTTCGTAGGCCCGGTCGGCGAACGCTTCGGCGGCGACGCGCAAGCCGTAGTTCGCGCCGGCCCGAAGCAGCTCCGAGTCGGGCAGCCCCAGCATGACGAGCGTGCGGTCGACGGCAGCGATGGCGCGCGCGATAGCTTCGGCGAGCTCGCGGCTGCGCACCGCCATGTTGTAGAGCGCGCCGTGCGCCTTGACGTGCTGCAAGCGCACGCCCTCGGCGGCGGCCAGGCCGGCCACCGCGCCGATCTGGTAAATGAGCGAGTCTTCCACCTCGCGCGGCGTCATGTGGAGCTCCCGCCGCCCGAAGCCGACCAGGTCGGGGAAACCCGGGTGTGCCCCGACGGCCACCCCGTAGCGCTTCGCCAGGCGCACGGTGTCGCGAATCACCATCGGGTCACCGCCATGAAAGCCACAGGCGACGTTGGCGGACGTGATGTAAGGCATGACCTCCGCGTCGTGGCCGATCGTGTAGACCCCGAAGGACTCTCCCATATCGCAGTTGAGGTCGATGGGCATGAGCCGATCTCCTTGGGGAGCTGGAAGCTAGCGACCCGGCTCGTCTTTCGGCGGCCGCGCCCGCGTCACCATCAAGCTCGCGCCGCCCCAGAACGCCTCGCCCTTCCGCTCCACCGTGTGCCGACCCTCGACGAGGTACTGCAGGATCGCACGGTCCCACTGCAGCCCCGCTGTTGCGACGAGCTTCATCCAGTCGCCGCGCGCGGTCTCGTCGGGGGCTTCCGTCGTGCCGAACCAAATCGTCACGTTCGGCTGGCGCGCGACGAAGTCCTGGCTCTGCGGGCTCGCGCGCATCCCCTTGAGCGCCGAGTAGATGAGGACGTCGTTCGTGAAGTCGAGCTTGAAATTCACATCGTCGAACGCGAACCCGTAGCGGCGATAGCGGTCGTAGGCCCGCTGGTTGAGCGCGCGCACTTCCGGCGCGGCGTTGACGTACCGGGTGATGAGCTCCCGGATGCGAAACGCGGCTTCCTTGTATCGCGGATACCGCGGGTCGTCCAGGTACTGGAAGCTCGGCATGAACCAGCCGCGCATCGACCACCAGTCGCGCGACTCGGTCACGCGATTGCGGACCCACGCGGCGTACTCGGAAAAGAGCTGCACCCACTCGTGCGAGGGGTAGCCGTGCGGGTTGAGGAAGATGTCCGGCAGCCACGTGCGCCACAACGTCGGTCGGATCCCTGACTCCGGGTAGATCGGGTCGGACTCCCACTGCGCCGCCGTCACGTCGACCCCGAGCGAGCCGAGATAGCCCGCGTGAAGCATGTGGGTCGGCGTGATCTGCTGCAGCTCGTAGGCCAGTTGCGCGCCGTCCGGATTGGTGATCGGATGGATCACCACGTTCACCCGCTTGAGGACATGGTTGTACGCGGGGTCGGTCAAGAGCAGCTCGGCGAGCTTGAGCACGTGGCTCGTCGAGGACACCTCGTTGGCGTGCTGCCGCGCGGAGTAAATCACCGTCGGCTTGAGCGCCGTCTGCTTGGCTTGCGACCAGTGCGACGCCTCGACGGGCGGCATCAGGTCCATCGCCCACACCTCCCACCCGAGATAGCTCTCGCCGACCTTGTAGACCGTGGCCTCCTCGAACGTCGCCATCTTGGCGAGGACCTCGTACGCTTCCGACGGCGGGATGGGCGTCTCCCACTGCACGAGCGGCTCGCCGCGATAGCGGTAGGGTCGGGCCGTCAGGTACCGACGAATGTCCGGAAACGGCGCGGGCACCCCGCCTTCGAGGGTCGCCGAACGCTCCGCCGCCGGGTCGGGGTCGTGCGTCCAGCCGGCCGCGACGCGGAGCGCACCCAGGTCGTGATACGCCAGCGCGTCGCGGTACAGTCCGGCGGCGCGCAGCGCGCCGAGATGCCCCAGGACCGCCACGACCTGCTCGGCCGAGAGGATCTGAGCATCGACCTGCTCCTCGCGGGCGCGCTTCACCAGCGCGGCCCGCTCGTCGCGGTCCGTGTCGACCTTGACGCGCAGGTCGAGCCGCTCGACGCCATCGCGCCCCGCGCGCACCGTGAGCGCCAGCGCCGACGGGCGCTCGACGGCGATCTTCGGAATGGCGCGCTTGATGCGGCCCGCCTGCCCGCCCCGCTCGCGATACTCGACCCAGACCGACGGCTTGGGCGCGTCGAACCCGGTGAAGGTGATCTTCGCGTATCCCGGGCGCCCATCGGCTTTCGGCCGCATGATCGGGATGACGCGCCCGGGATAGTCGAGGGGCCGGCCCCGCGCGTAGCGCCCGAGCACATCGAAAAAATGCAGCGTGCCGAAGTAGATCTCCTCGTGCATCGCCTCCATCGACGCGATTTGCTCCTCGTCCACCCCGACCCGATAGTCGGGCTCGCTGAGCGTCAGGTCGACCACGAGCTCGCCGAAGTGCGGGGCCTCCGCCGGGTCGGGTTTCCCCTCGAACTGCACCATCACGTAGTCGTAAATGGCCGGGAGTGTCTTGCCCTGGAAGTGATCCCAGAAGCGCTCGACGTCGGTCGCGATCCGCTGGTCGACGACCAGCCGACTTCCGACCGACGCCGAGATCCACCCCGTGGTCACGCGCACGTGCTCGTAGTCCGGGAACCGATCGAAGTAGGGCCGGACCACGACCTTCGGCTCGAACGTCTGCCGGAAGATTTCAGCCCCGCCCGGTCCCGTCGCGATCACCTCGTAGGCCGGTGACCCGATCGGCCGTTTCTCGAAGCGAATCTTGCCGAGCTCCAGCGACAACTCGCGGGCGAGCACTTCGTCGATTGGGTAGATCTCGAGCAGCCAGCGGGTGGGCGCGAACATCGCCTGCTGGGTCCATTCCGGCGGGGGACCGATCTCGGCGAACCGGATCGTCAGGCTTTCGACGGGCTTGCCCACGAGCGCCGGCCGGACGACGTCGTAGAGCCAGCTGTAGCCCTGCTTGTAAGCCGACAGGACCGTGACGGACGTCCCGGCCTCGGCGGCGCCAGCTTTCAGGAGCTCGGCCTTCGCCTGGCTCGCGACCGCCTGCCGCACCTCGGGCGGCTCGCTCAGCCGTGCCTCGACGACGACCGGCTGGCGGCGGCGCACGGCGGGCAGGACGCGCGCGCGAAACAGCTGCCAGAACTCGTCGACCTCCGACGGCACCTCGAACGCCTCGCTGACGGGGCGACCACCGACGACGATGGGTTTCGCGCGCTGCACGTCGAGGTCGTCGACCACGACGTCGACCGACGCCGCGCCGAACCGGCCAGCGACGTGACGCCGCACGAAGTCCGCGTAGCCGTCGGGCGCCTTCTCGACGAAGACGCGCACGAGCACCGCTTCGAGATCCCTGGCCGCGAGCTCCTGCGCGACCTGGTCGATCTTGTAGAGCGCCATCGCGCCCTGGCCGGCCGGAGACCGGCCGCCCAAAAATCGCCGCACGTCCTCTTCGATGTCCTCGATGGTCGTGCGGTCCTTGCCCCGCTGCCACACGTGCGGCAGCCGCTCGGCGAGCTGCTCGAGGGCGCGATCCAGTCCGCGAGCGTCCCCGCCCGTCACGATGACCGCGCTCTTCTCGCCGAGGGCCTTGCGCACCACCTGGACGAACCCCTGTCCCGGCTCGAGCGCCGGCCGCACGAACTTCTTCTGCTCGACCAGCCGGCCGACCAGGGGGTGCGTGACGCCGATCAGCACGAGCACAGGCTCCGCGTCAGGCGCGCCCAGAGCCTCCGCGGGAACCACGAGCGGGATGGCGACGCCAGTCGATTCGAGGCCCAGGCGCGCCGCCAGGTCGACCGTGCGCTCGACCCCGGGGCCCGCCGGGCTGAGCACGGTTTCGATGCGGTCGGGAATCAGGTTGTTGTCCGAGTCGCCGAGCAGCCCCTCGAGGTGGTAGAGGGTCGACAGGTCGAGGTTCGGTTTGGCCGGGCCCGGGCGGCGGCCGAGCGGGCCCGGCTCCAGCTCCGCCGCGCGCGGCACGTCCACCTCCACCGGCCTCCCGCCGGGCGCCACGAGCAGCACGCGGATCGCCTTCGCGCCCACCACGGAGACTGGCGGCGCTTCGCCCGGAGTCGGCGGCCTCGCTGCACGTGGCGCGCCGGGCGCGCGCTCCTGCGCGAGTCGGCGCAGCAGCTTCTCGGCCGCCGCGACGTCGCCGCTCGCCGCGAGCTCGACGCGGACGACGAGGCGCTCGAGGCTGTCGCCGCCGCTCCGGACGTAGACCGCCGGCACCTCGACCGACGCCGGCCGGAGGCGCTGCCCCTCCAGAAACGCCCGGACGTGGCGTGCCGCGTCGTCCAGCGTGGGCCCCTTCGGATCCCAGACGTGCGGCAGGCGGCCTGCGAACACTGCCGCGGCGGCGCGCGTGCCCGGACCGTCGCCGCCGGCGATGACGATAACGACCCGCTCGGGGCCTGGAGCCTCATCCCGACGAAGGACCGTGACCACACCTTCGCCCGGCCCGAGCCCGGAGACGCCCGCGGCGACCGCGCTCACGCCCGCGCGCGCGAGGCCAGCCTGGCCGACGACAATCGGCACGCCAGGGCCGCCCGCACGCGGGACGGGCAGGTCCATCGCCGAGGTTTCGAATCCTAGCCGTGCCGCCACGTCGCTCGCCGCGGCCACGTCGTCCTCGCTCGGCGACTCGCCGAGGATCAGGCACGCGTTCACGAAGTCGACGACCCCGTCCTCGTTGCGGTCCTGGAGGATGGGGCCGGGTCTCCACACCGCCGCGAGATCTGGTGGCGTCGGGGCCGCCGGCTGGCCGACGCCGACCGTGCCCAACCCGACGGCGAGCGAAGCCGTCATGGCGAGGGCGGTTCGCGCCACGCCGGGCCGGTGAAGGCACGAAAACCCTGTCCGGAACAGTCGGACAAAACCCCCGACCACCACTCCCGCCGTTTCTCGGCTGCTCTTCGACGCCGGCATGTCCATTCCCCCGACGGTCCGGCGCTCGTTGGATCCGTCCGCTCGACGCCTCGAGCAGGTCACCTGGCGACCGCTCCTCGATGCGGATGCGCCGACCGCGCACCCTGTGTATCACCCCGAGACGGGGGCGGGCAAGATCGACCCGGCGCCGGTGGGAGCGGTGGTCCCACGCCGGCGCGGCTCGAGGTGCGTGTGGCGTGGGCTCGCAACCGGGAGCGGGCAGGCGTGGGGCCGGCCGAAGCCGGCCCCCGGGGTCCGAACGGATGCTCGTCGTCAGAAGAGGAAGCGGAGCGCGAACTCCACCTGCTTCGACGGCGCGTTGATGTTCGGCGCGAGCGAGGTCGTCTGGCCGAACAGCGCCGAGTGCACATTGCCCACCGGCGTCCCGAAGTTCGCCCGGTTGGCGACGTTCAGGACCTGGGCGATGACCTGGAGCTGCTGATCGTTGCGCAGCCGGAACGACTTGGTGAAGCGCAGGTCCACGTTGGCGAAACCGGGGCACGTGACCGCACTCACGGCCGGGAGGCCGCGCGACGCGCGGTACGCGTTGATGGCGTCGAGGTTCAACCCGCGGCAGCCCGTGCGCGGCATGACGCCCGGCGGGAGGTCGCCGGTGTAGGTGTCACGGTCGAGGTCGACCGGTGCCGTCGTGTTGAACGGCAGGCTTGACCGGAAATCGCCGACGGCCGAGAACTGAATGCCGTAGGGCAACTGCAGGATGCCGCTCACCACCAGCCGATGACGACGATCGGCCGCGGCCGGCATCTTGACCTTCTCGTAGCCGTAGTGTTCGCTGCGCTCGCGCGTGTAGGTGATGTCCTCGGCCTTGCTGAGCGTGTACGACACCAGGTACTGGTAGTTGTGGCTCAGGCGCTTCTCGATCTTGAGCAGGAGCGCCCGGTAGGTGTTGTCCGACGTGCTCTGCCAGTAGCTCACCTGGCCGAACTGCGGATACGGCCGGATGCGCGTCACCTGATCCGGCAGGTTGATGTCGATCGTGTCGCGGTCCGAATAGCGCCACACCGAGGTCACGTCGGCGCTCACGGCCAGGTCGCGCCCGATCGTCTGGGTCAAGCCCACGTTGGCGTGGTGGGCGTATGCGTTCACCGAATCGTTGTCCATCACCGAGATGTTCGGCGGCGCCGTCGAGACGAACCGCTCGCGCGGCACACCCTGGAGCGGGTCCGGGAAGCTGGGGTTGTTGATGACGATCTGCTGCCCCTGCACCCACTGGAACTCGCCGAAGTTCGTGAGCGTGCGGATGTTGTCGTAGAACATGCCGTAGGCCGCGTGCACGTTCGTGCGACCGTCGCGGAACGGATCCCAGGCGAAGCCGACCCGCGGGCCGAAGTTGTTCTTGTCGCCGCGCCGCTCGGCGCCTTCGTGCCAGGGGATGGGCAACGGGAAGCCCTTGCCCGGGCCCAGCCGCTTCTCGACCTTGGCGATGAGCTCGTCGAGGTTTTCGTTGAACACGCCTACCTGCAGGTCGTAGCGCAGCCCGAGGTTGAAGGTGAGGCCCGGCGCCGGCTCCCAGTCGTCCTGCAAGTAGGTCGAGAAGTGGTGCACCGGCACGTCGCCGTAGCGCGGCTGGGTCTGGGTGTACCGCGTCGGCCACGTCGACCGGTCGTTTGGGTCGTAGACTTTGTCGCGCGGGAACGTCCAGGTGCCGCTGTAGTTGATCAGGTTGTCGGCCTGGAACTCGATGTAGCTATAGTCGACGCCCATCTTCCACTGGTGCGTCCCGGCCCAGTCGGTCTTCAGGTACGAGAGGTCGTTCTTGAATTGCCAGCGCGTCTCCGGCCCCATCTGGTCGTTGCAGTTGCCCACGGTCAGGGTCGGATAGAAAAACCGCGGCGTGCACTTGCTCAGGCGCTCTTGGCTGAAGTCGCCCGGGTCCCAGCGCCCGTGGCTGTAGCTCGGCGACACCTCGTACTTGCTGAACGCGTACTGGAAGCGGAAGTCGTTGAGCGCGCGGTCGCTCATGATCCACGTGTGCCCCACGACCGCCGAGGTCCGCGGCACGGCGAAGTCGAAACTGCCGGTGGGCGCCGTGGTGCCGCCGGTCGTGAGCGCCGGCCGGTACTCGTCCTCCTGCGCGAGGCGCAGGAAGAGCGACTGGCCCGAGGACACCTGGTGGTCGAGCTTGAGCGTGTAGTTCCAGCGAAACTGGTCGCTCTTGTAGGTCCCGTCGTACTGCGGCCAGATGCCGCGCGTCGACACCGTCAGGTAGATATCTTCGTCGGTGCGCTCGTAGGCGAAGAAGTAGTGGGTCTTGTCCTTGACGATCGGCCCGCCGATCGACCCGCCGTACTGGTGGCGCTTGAACGGCGGCTTCTCCGTCTGGAAGAACTCCTTGGCCGTCAGGGCCTTGTCGCGGAAGAACCAGAACGCCGACCCCGCGAGCTGGTTCGTCCCGGATTTCGACACGACGGTCACTAGTCCGCCGGTCGCCAGCCCGTACTCCGCCTTGAAGTTCGACGTCGTCACCTTGAACTCGCGGATCGAGTCCATGGCGAAGTTCTGCCGCGCCTCGCCCATCTCGGCCCACGTGTTGTTGACCCCGTCGACGATGAACGCGTTCGAGTACTCGCGCGTGCCTGCGCCGACGTTCACGTTGCCCCGGTAGTAGAAACCGCGGATCGCGTCCTGCGACGTCCCCGGCGTCAGCATCGCCAGGTCGATCCATCGGCGCGACGCCACCGGCAGATCCTGAATCTGCGCCGTCGACACGGCCGTCGACACCTCCGACCGCCGCGTGTCGACGATCGGCGACTCCCCCGTGACGGTGATCGTCTCCGCCACGGCCTGGGGCCTCAAGACGAAGTCGATCCCCGCCGTCTGGTCGATGACGAGCACGATGTCCCGCCGCTCCTCCGTGGAGAAGCCCTGAATCTCCGCCGTCACCGCGTAGGTCCCCGGCGGGAGCGCTCGAAGGCGGTACTGCCCGCCCGCGTCTGTGACGTCCGTCCGGACCAGCCCGGTGTCCTGGTTCCGCGCCGTCACCGTGACGCCGGGAACCACCGCGCCGGTCTGATCCTTGATCGTGCCGACGATCTGCGCGTTCTGCGCGGCGGCGTTGGCACTCCAGAGCATCCACACGCCAGCCAGCGCCAGCGCTCTGAGCCCCCGTTGCTGCATGGACACCTCCTTGGGCACCGACCGAACCGACCTGCTGTCCGGGAATCGGGAGACGCCTCGGTCGCTGTCTTCCGCGTTGCCGCCTGTACGGCTGAGCATCCCACTTGACGTGCGCGGCGTCAAGAGGCCGGCCCTGCCGCCCGGCCGGCGGCCACCGCTCCCCCGGGCCGCACCGGCCGCACGCGGAGCACCGTCAGGCTCACGGCGTCCTGCTGGCCGTCCTCTTCGATGCGCTCGAGCCGGGACTGCCCGTCGCGCAGGTACTTGACATGCGCCATCAAGAAGGCGAACCCCGCTTTGGTGACGAGCGTCAACCAGTCGCCCTGCGCGGTTTCGTCCGGCGCCTCGGTCCCGCCGGAGACGAAGGTCACCTGCGGCCAGTTGCCCATCGTCCGCGCCCCGCCGTCCGGTGCGCGGCGGCGGCCGCGCGGCTCGCCCGTCTCGGGGTCGGTGTAGTAAATCGCCGTGTCCTTGTAGATCTCCTGGTTGTAGACGAACGGGGCGAAGCCGAAGGCCCAGCGGCGGTAGCGCGCTTGGTGCCGCAGGTTCATCGCGCGCACGTCGGGTTCGCTGTTGATCTCGCGGACGATGGCCTCGCGCAGCGCCTCGACGCCGTCAACGTGGTCGGGATAGCGCGGGTCGCGGAGCCCGCTGACGCTCGTATACCACCCGCGCGACGACCAGTACGAGCGAAATCCGGGCGGCACGTATCCGGCGAACGGCTGGACCCATTCGTGCGAGGGGTAGCCGTGCGGGTTGAGGTAGATGTCCGGCAGCCACTCCTGCCAGAGCCGCCCGCGCACGAGCGCCTCGGGCAGCAGCGGGTCCGGCCGGCCCACCTGCGACGCGACGTCCATCCCGAGGGCGCTGTAGCGGCCCGCGTGCAGCATGTGGGTCGGCGTGAGCTTCTGCAGCTCGTAGGCCATCTGCGCGCCGTCGGGGTTCTCGACGGGATGCAGAATGACGTTGACCTTCTTCAGGATGGCGCGATACGCCGGGTCCGTCACGAGGCGCTCGGCCAGTTTGAGGATGTGGCTCGTCGACGACACCTCGTTGGCGTGCTGCCGCCCGGTGATGAGCATCGTCGGCTTGTAGGCCGTGAGCTTGGCGACCGACACGAGCTCGCTCGGCGTGGAGAGCGTGATCTCGGCGACCGAGATGTCGCGGCCGCGGTAGGAACGGCCGGCCCGATACGCCTTCACCTCGGGGAACGCCGCGAGCTGCTTGACGATCGCCTCGGACTCGTCGGGGCTGATGATGTGGTCCCACGTGACGAGCGGCAGCGAGGGCCGCTCGGCCGCGCGATGGACGTTCGAGGGCGGCGCTGCACCCGTGTGCCGAACGACGCGGCGGGTGCGCGCGTCGCGCAGGAGCACCGTGACGGCGATCTGGTCGACGCCATCGTAGGAGAGCGCCGTCCGGTACAGCCCGGCGGCGTGCAGGCGCAGCAGCCCGTCGAGCGCGTCGGCCGCCCGGCCGGCCGCCTGGTCGTCGCGCGCCTCCACCTGCAGCTCGACCTCGCGGACCCCGTCTTGGCGCGCCACGACGCGAGTCACGACGGGCGCGGTGACGTCGGCTGCCACGAGGTCGCGGGTGACGCGCACGGGCTTGTCCTCGCCCTTCACCTGGTAGCTCACCTGCAGCGTCGCCTTCGTCGACGCGTTCCCGGCAAAGAGGATGCGGGCTCGCCCCCCCTGCCCGGGCCGCTCGGGATGGATGATGGGATAGATCTTCCCCGGGGCAGCGAGGCGGCGCCGCACCGTCGTGCGGCCCAGCGCGTCGAAGAAGTCCAGCGTGACGAAGTAGAGATCCTCGTGCAACGACTCGAGCGAAGAGACGAGCTCCTCGTCCACGCCGATGCGGAAGTCGGGTTCGCTCATCCACACCTCGACGTCGAGGTCGCGGTGGAACGGCTGCTTGTCCGGCATCGGCCGGTTCTCGGTCACCTTCATCACGTAGTCGTAGATGCGCGGCAGCACCTTGCCCTGATAGTGATCCCAGAACCGTTCCGGGTCGGTGGGAATCCGCGCGTCCACCACGACCTGGCCGTCCACCGCCGCCCAGATCCACCCCGTCGTCACCTCCACGCGCGACCAGCCGGGGAACTTGTCCAGGTACTCGCGCTCGACGAACTTCGGACTGAACGTCCCGCGATAGACGACGCGACCCGAGGCCTCCGCCGCCTCGATCGTGTAGATGTCCTTGGCCTGGTCCACGAGCTCGAGCGAGAAGCGGTCCTTCGGGACGCCGAGGTCGCGGGCGAAGATCTCGTCGACTGGGTAGAGCTCGTGCAGCCAGCGGCTGGGCACCTGGTAGAACTTGTACTTCTTCGAGAAGTCGGGCGTGTGCGTGGCGACGCGGATGTGCACGCGGCGCACGCCCTTGCCCCGGAGCTCGGGGATGACCTGCTCGGTCAGCCACAGGAAGCCCTGCTTGTAGGCCGAGAGCACGCGGACGCGCGGCGCGACGGCCCCGGCCCGTTCGAGCGCGGCGCGCACCTCGGCGGCGAGGTGCTGGCGCACGGCGGGTGATTCGCTCAGCCTGGCCTCGAGCTCGACGCGCGCGCCGGCCTTCACCTTCGGGAGCACGTCGGCGCGGAACCTCGCCCGGAATTCGTCGACCTCCCAGGGGAGGTCGACGGTGTCCTCGAAGACCGTCACGGGGTCGGTGATCCCCTGGGTTCTCACCGTGATCGGCGGGGCCTGCTCCGCCCCGCCGAGGGCCTTACGGATCACACCCGTCAGGTAGGTGTCGAGCGTCGGGTCGGCGGCTTCGAGAAAGAGCCTCGCGTCGAACGAGGCAACCGTCTTGCCCCGGAGCTCGGCGAGGATCGTGTCGAGCGCGCGGACCGCCTGGCCGGCCTGGCCCGCGCCGCTCTTGGCCTGGAAGAATCGAGCGGTCTCGCTCTTCAGGTCGTCCAGCGTGAACGCCCCGCGCGCGACGTCCCAGAGATACGGGGCGCGCCGCGCGACATACAGGCTCGCCGCCTCGGTCCCGGCGGCGTCCGCGCCGGCCACGACCGTCGCTGTCACATTCCCAAACGCGCGCGGCACCACCTGCACGGCGCCCTCGCCGGGCTGGAGGTCGTCGAGGCGCGCCTTCCCGATCTTGACGAGCGCCTCGACCAGGCGATTCGTGCGGCCGACCAGAATCGGGCTCGGCTCGCGCGTCGGGTCGCGCACCTCCTCGTCGCGCCTGGCGAGCGGGAGCCCGATGCCGGTCGTCTCGAGGCCGAGGCGCGCGGCGATGTGCACCGCCCCGAAGGCTTCGGCCGCGTCGCCCAGCACGATCGTCGCGTCGGTGCGGTCCGGCACGAGATCGCGATAGCCGTCGCCGTACCACCCGTCGATCGAGTAGACGTCGGCAAGATCGAAGGTCTTCGCCGGCGGCGGCGGTGCAGCCGCCACCACCCCGCGCTCGCCGGGCGAATCCGGCGCGAGCTCGCCCGGCTCGATGGGCGGCGTGAGCGTGCGCGGGTTCAGTCCAGACCGCCGGACCACGACCCGGCCGGCGACCCGCCCGCCCGCGCGGCACTCGACGATCGTCCGGGCGACGGCGGAGAAATTGAGCGCGCGCGGCTCGCGTCCGAACCGGTGCGCGCGGTCGAGATCCTCGAACGCCTGCAGGGCCCTGGCGACCTGCCCCGTCGGCACCTCGACCTGCACCGTGAGGTCGGCCAGCCCGCGCCGGTCGCGGTCGACCACGAGCGAGCGGACGGCCGCCCCCGTCGCGGCCACGCCCTGCGCTCGCAGGTATCGCACCGCCTGTTCCTCGACGCCCGCCACCGTCGCGCCGCTCATACTCCACAACCGCGGCAGCCTGGCCGCGAGCTCCCGCGCCGCGCCGAGCGTCCCCTCGTCATCCGCACCCGCCACGACCACCGCCGGCCCCGACCCGAGCGGCGAGGGCGCGAGCGCGATCAGGCCCTGCCCCTCGCCGAGTACACTCACGTCAATCTGTTGGCCCGCCACGAGCTGCTCGACGAGCGCGTTCCGTCGGCCGACCAGGATGAGCGGCCCGCCCCCCGCTTCCGGCGTCACGTCGCGGTCGCGCACCACCAGCGGCAACGTCAGGGCCGTGGTCTCGAATCCGAGGCGGGCGGCGAGGTCGGTCGCCGCTTGCACCTCGTGGCGCGAGGGCTCGGCCGGCACCACCACGCGAGCCACGACCGCGTCGGCCAGGCCGTCCCCGTTCGTGTCGCGGATCACACCTTGCGAGACGTCGAAGAGCGCGCCCAGGCTCTCGAGTCCCGGCCGGCCCTCGGCCGGCCCTGCGGTCGGCCCCGATGGGGTCATGGTAGCCAAGAGGCACACAAGCGCGATCGACGACCAGATGGACTTCGACATGGCAGGCTCCCCTGGAGAATCGTGCCGTGGCGAACGCCCCACGGTGCGCGCGGATTATACCGCCGCGGCGACGACGGCCGGTCTAAAGACCGGCCGCTCCGAGTCTGAAGATCGGCCGGGACGCCCTGCTGCGTAGTGCTACGCGCTGCTGGGTCGTGCTGCGCCCTGCTGGGTCGTGCGCGGTGCTGCGGTGCTCTGACCCGTAGCTCGGTGGCCGCCGGAAGCTGGAAGCGGAAAAAAGGGCACCACCGAGCGGCGGTGCCCCTGGCTCGACGGGCGGCCCGGCTCCCCAGCTGCTCACGGCTCCCTGCCGCAAGTCCTACGGGCCGCTCGCTCGGGGGCGTCGCAACGAACGTGCCGGCGAGAACACCGCGGACATCGTGGGACAAATCGTGAGACGGGAGACCGAGAGCGCGACAACGCTGTCAGGCCACTTACACTTTTCGCCCGGGGGTCAGCCGCGGCGCGACGCGCCGGTCAGGGGGCCGCTCCCTCTGGATACTGCAGCGCCAGACGGAGCTCCTTGGCGAGCTGGTCGACCGTCGTGCCCTTCCACGCGCCGTCGACCTCGAACCGGACGTCGCCGATCCGCCGCCCCCAGGGCGCGATGACGCGGCCGATGGCGCGGAAGTCCGTGCGCTCGACGTGCTCCTGGTCGAGCCGGCGGACGACGTCGGGCGCCACCCGGAGAAACGCCCGGAGCGCCGCGTTCGACTTGATGGCGTACTTGCGGCCGTTCCAGGCGGCGCCGAACACGAGGGCGACCTGCTTGAAGTAGTTGAGGAAGAACTGCCTCGCCTCCTCGCGGAACTGCTCGGCCTTGCGTCCGCTGCCGAACGCCTCGGTGCCGAACAGCTTCTTCAGCTCCTGGGCGAGCGGCGCCTGCGCCACCTTGCCGGGGCCCACGCCGAGCAGCTTGATCTCGCCGTAGAGCGGCGAGTCCTCGCGGTCGTTCAGGAAGCGCACGACGTCGTGCGCCGCCGCCAGATTCTCGTCGCGGTAGAGCTGCCGCCCCGAGAGCGACACCAGGTGCGACGCGTTCAGGCGCGTATGCTTCGCGTTGATCGTCACGAACATCTGGACGATGTGGTCCTCCGGGAGGCGGTCGAAGATGACGGCCGGCACCGTGAAGTCCTCCTCGCCGAACTTGTCGATGTCGGCGTGGAGCGCGAGCAGCCGGTGCTGGCCGTCGATGGCACGCAGGATGCCCTCGCCTTCGGGCAGCCTCAACCACCCTACCGCGGAGTCGGGCTCGACCGGATCGAAGCGCAGCGGCTGGTCCGACGAGATGATGACCGCGCCGGGGATCGACGGCAGGTCGCGCGCCTGGCGGCACTGCTCGTAGTACTGCACCAGCTCGTCGATCTTGCGCCGGATGATCTGCCGCTGGTACGCCTTCTCGCTCGCGGCGATCCGCCGCTCGAGCAGATCCCAGTTGATGCGCGAGACACTCCGCTTCCGCCCGCCCCGAACGGGCGGATGGTGGCGCTCGCCGTAGCTCAACACCTCGAAGCGTACCAGGCGGTCGATGTCCCTCGCGGTGAGCGAAGCCTGGTAGAATTGCACGCCGAATTGCCTCATGCGGATCGCGGCGACGCTGATCATAGGCCGTCTGGGTCTCCCTCGCCCCGAAACGTGGACCGTTCGCGACGCGATTGTATCGTGTCTCGCGCCGTGGCGCACGGCTCTTGTGGGCGAGTGACCGAAACCCGTTTACTGACAAGGAGTTAACAGCGATGATCCCCGTGCGAATCCGCCGCCTCCTCCCAGCGTTGCTCGGGCTCCTGCTGGCAGCCACCCTCGGCACGCGGCTGCCGGCCGAGCAGCGGGGTTCCGCGCCGCGCCCGGCGGCCCAGCCCCAGGACGAGGAGTTCGCCAAGCTCGTGCACGAGTGGACGACGCGCCCGGAGTTCCTGAGCCCGCTCGTCGACCACCTGCCCAGGTCGGCGGCCGTGCCGTCGCCGAAGGACGTGCTCGGCTACCACATCGGCGCGCCGAAGAAGCTCACCTACTACGCCGACATCCTCCGCTACTACCGCGCGCTCGCCGGCAAGTCGCCGCGGGTCGTCGTCGAATCGATCGGCAAGACCGATGAAGGGCGCGAGTGCGTGGTGGTCATCGTCGCGTCGGAGGAGACGATCCGCAACCTCGAGCAGTACCGCCAGTGGCTCTGGCGGCTGAGCGACCCGCGCGGGCTCTCCGAGGCCGAGGCCCGGGAGATCATCGCGAAAGCGAAGCCGATGTACCACCTCATCGGCGGCCTGCACAGCGGGGAGACGGGCCCGTCGGAGATGCTGATGGAGCTGGCCTACCGCCTCGCCGTCGAGGAGTCGCCCGTCATCCAGCGGATCCGCGACCACGTCATCGTCAGCCTCACGCCGGTCGCCGAGCCGGACGGGCGAGACCGCTACATCGACTGGTACTACCGCTACAACGTCGACGTCGAGAACGAGAATGAGCGCGTGCCGGGGCCGCCGTACTGGGGCAAGTACGTGCTGCACGACAACAACCGGGACATCAACTTCTCGCAGGTCACGATGAAGACGCTGCTCGACTGGTATCTCGGGCGCTGGCGGACCCCGATCATGCACGAGCTCCACGAGTCGATCCCCTTCATGTACACCTACAGCGGCCAGGCGCCGCAGAATCCGAACTACGACCCGATTCTCTTCGGCGAGCTGCCCTGGTTCTCGAACTTCGAGATGGCCCAGATGATCAAGTGGGGGATGCCCGGGGTCTGGACGCACGGGTTCATGGACGCGTGGTCGCCGGGCTACCTCGGGTCGATCGCGTACAACCACAACGGCATGATGCGCATGTACGAGACGTTCGGCAACGGCGGCGCCACGACGATGCGGCGCCGGCTGGGCGGCCGCGGAGGCCCTGGCGGCGAGGGCAGAGGCGGCCGCGGGGGCCAGACCTCGCGCGAGTGGTACCGGCCGCTTCCGCCCTACACCGACGTCGTCTGGTCGATGCGCAACAACACGAACTACATGCAGACGGGCGTCCTGCTCGGCTTGCAGCTCACGGCCACGTTCCCCGAGGTGATTCTCGAAAACTTCTACGTCAAGAGCCGCAACGCCATCGAGAGCGGCAAGACGACGGCCCCGCACGGCTTCGTCATCCCGGCTGGCCAGCGCGACATGACGCGCGTCGCGCGCCTGGTGAACCTGCTGCGAATCCAGGGCATCGAGGTCGGCCGCGCCACGCGCGAGGTGAAGCTCGCCGACGGCACCTTCCCCGCCGGCTCCTTCGTCGTCAAGCGCGATCAGCCGTACGGGCGGCTCGCCAAGATCCTGCTCGAGAAGCAGGACTACCCCGACCCGAACCTCCGCACCTACGACGACAGTGGGTGGACGATGGGGTGGATGCTGCACGCAGAGGTCAAGGCCGTCAACGACAAGGCGATCCTGGAGGTGCCCGTCGACCCGGTAACGGAGGTGACGCACGCGGGCTCGGTGACGGGAGTTCCGAATCCGGCGGTGATCGCCGTCGCCCACTACGGGTCGAGCAACATGATCACGCTGCGCTGGCGGTTGAAGAATCTCGCTGTGAAGGCGGTCGAGCGGAGCTTCAAGAGCGGCGACGTGGGCTTGCCCGCCGGCTCGTTCCTGATTCCGGTGGCGCCGGGACAATCCGACCGGGTCCGGCACGAGGTGGAAGCGCTCGGGCTGACGGGTGTCGGGTTGGCCGCACCGCCCGACGTGCCCGCCCACGACCTGGACCTGCCGCGCGTCGCCGTCTACAGCACGTGGGGGTCGACGCAGGACCCCGGGTGGGTGCGGCACGCGTTCGACACGTTCGAGATCCCGTACGACCTCATCTACAAAGAGCGCGTCAAGCAGGGGAACCTCCGCGCGGCGTACGACGTCATCGTCATCCCCAGCCAGGCCGGCAGCGGGAAGGGACTCGTCTACGACATCGCGCCGCGAGCCAAGCCGATCGCCTACACGAAGACCGATCGGTTCAAGTTTCTCGGGATGTACGGCGAGTCGGAGGACATCACGGGCGGCATGGGGCTCGAGGGCGTCGTCGAGCTGCAGAAGTTCGTCGAGGGCGGTGGCGTGCTCCTGACGCTCGGGGTGGCGAGCTATTTCCCGCCCGAGTTCGGCCTGACGCGCACCATCAATGCCAGCCGGCCGTCAGCGCAGTTCTACGCGCCGAGGCCGATCGTGCAGGCGGAGATTCTTCGGCCCGAGCACCCGATGTTCTACGGCTACACCGAGAAGCTCGTCCCGACCAAGTACACGAACGGACCGCTCCTCCAGGTGCCGGCGAGCGACCAGCGCCACGTCCTGATGCGGTACCCGGGCGGCGACCAGTCCGTGCTGAGCGGCCTGATGCGCGGGGCGAACGAGCTGCGCAACCGGCCGGCGATCGTCGACGTGCCGGTGGGACGCGGGCGCGTCGTGCTGTACGCCACCAACCCCATCTACCGGTGGCAGAACCACGGTGAGTTCAACATGGTGTTCAACACGCTATTGAACTACAACGACGTCAGGACCCCGGAGCGCACGACGGACACGGCGGGGACGTCCAGATAGCGCCCGTGGCGTCCTCGCTCACCCTCCCGGGGGAGCAGGCATAGGGGGCGCGGTCGCAGGCCGCGTCCCTCATGCCAACCCCGACCTGACATACCGCGCCACGGCGGCGACGGTGCGGTCCACCTCGCTCATCAGGTTGTAGAAATGCGGCGAGAACCGCAGCCCCGGTCGGTCCTCGCCGGTCCGCGCCGCGCAGACGATGTGGTCGCGCTCGTACAGGACGTCGGCGAGCTGGCGCGCGTCGACGGACCCGGGGCGGAACGACACGACGGCCGCCGACCGCGCCGGGTCGGGATGCGTCCAGAGCGTCACCCCATCGATCCGTCGGAGTCCCTCGACGAGCGCCTGGGTCAGCTCCCGGGCGCGCCGCTCGATGGCTTCGCGACCGACCTGCCTCTGGAAGCGCACAGCCTCGCCGAAGGCCACGATCGCCGCCTCGTCGCGCTGGCCGTACGCTTCGAGGGCCCGCGAGGCCCCCACCGCACCTGCGTAGAGACTGATCACAGTCGGATGCAGCCGCGCCTGCGCCTCCGTGCGGACAAACAGCAGGCCCGTTTCGCGCGGCCCGCACGGCCATTTGTGCCCGCTCCCGGTGAAGAAGTCACACCCCATCGCGCTCAGATCGAGGGCCAGGACGCCCAGCGACTGCGCGCCGTCGACGAGCGTGAGGATCCCGCGCGCGCGCGCCGCCCGGCACAGATCCGCCACCGGCAGCAGGTCGCCCACCGTGTTCGTCACGTGCGTGAACGCCCAGAGTTTCGTCCGCGGCGTCGACGCCTTCAGGAACGCCTCCACGTAATAGTCCGCCCCGGGATGCGGGTTGGGCTGCGGCACGACCTTCACCGCGAATCCGTGCCGCGCGGCCTTCTCCGTCCACGCCCGGTGGTTGCTCGGGTGGTTGTCCGAACAGATCACCACCTCGTCGCCCGGCTCGAAGTCGAGGCCGCTCGACACGAGGTTGTTGGCCTCGCTCGTGTTGCGCGTCAGCACGATCTCCTCGGGCGCCGCCCCGACGAACTCGGCCAGCAACGCCCGCGTGCGCTCCTTCCCTTCGGCCAGCTTGCGACGGCTCTGCGGCGACGGGTCCCGATCGACCTCCCGGGTCGTCCGCTCGAGGACGTCGATGACCGGTCGCGGCGACGGACACAGGTTGGCCGCGTTCAGGCACGCCAGCTCGCGCGGCATGACGAACTGATCGCGGACGCTCTCCCAAGACGACTCCGACGACGGCGAGAACGGGACCGCCTGCCGCCGCGTCTCGCGCGCGGCGGCCGCGGCCGCAGGCCATCCGCGCAGCGTCAGGCCGGCCACCGCAGAGCCGGCGACCAGACGCGTGAACCGCCGCCGGCTGAAAGAACGGGCGAGACTTGCAGGGTCGGGTCGACACTCGGCAGCTGTCGCGGGCATGGGCGCACCCCCAGTCGTCGCGGGCATTATACGCAGCCGTCCCCGTCGCCCCTCGCCCTCACCCTCTTCCCCCGTTCCGGGGGAGGGGGATCAGCAGGATGGGTGGGCTCCGCGACGGTCGCGCTCCGGCGTCGGGTACAATGCACGAGGTCCGTCTCTCGCTCGCGCCTTCGTCGAACCCGACATGCCCGCACGGCGCCCCATTCGCCTCGGACGGTTCGGCCTCCGGTTCTTCGCCGGGCTCGCGGTCGCGGCGGCGGCAGCCGTCGTGCTCGTCGTGCAGGTGCGGCCGTGGATCGCCGCCCGCTCCGCCGGTGTCGCGGGGCCCGTCGTCCTCGTCTCGATCGACACGCTACGCGCCGACCACCTGCCGGCGTACGGCTACCGCAAGGTCGAGACCCCGGCGCTCGACGGCCTCGCGGCCGAGGGTGTGCTGTTCGAGCGGGCCTACGCGCACTCGCCCCAGACGCTGCCCTCGCACGTGTCCATCTTGTCCGGGCGCCTGCCCTTCGAGCACGGCGTGCGGGACAATATCGGCTTCAGCGTGAAGACGAACGAGCGTCTGCTCGCCGAGCGCCTGCGGGAGCTGGGCTACCGGACGGGCGGCTTCGTCTCGGCCTACGTGATGCGTCAGGAAACCGGCCTCGACCGGGGCTTCGACCGCTACGACAGCCGGCTGCCGGTCTCGTCGCCGGAGCTCTCGTTCGGCCAGGTGCAGCGCGACGGCGCGCAGACGCTCGACCTGGCCGAGCGCTGGGTCGACGAACAGCCCGCCGGGCGCTTCTTTTTGTTCGTCCATCTGTACGAGCCGCACACGCCGTACGCGCCGCCCGAACGCTACGCGCGCTACGCGCCGTACGACGGCGAGATCGCCTATGCGGACGAACTGGTGGGGCGCCTCGTCGCCTTTCTCAAGAGCAGGGGCCTGTACGAGCGCTCGCTGATCATCGTCCTCTCGGATCACGGCGAGGGGCTCGGCGACCATGGCGAACTCGAGCACGGCGTCTTCCTCTACGACGAGACGACGCGGGTGCCGCTCGTCGTGCGGATGCCGGGCGGCCGCGGCGGCGGGCGACGCGTCTCGTCCGTCGTGCAGCACATCGATCTGGTGCCGACGCTGCTCGACCTGCTCGGCGTGCCGGTGCCGCAGGATCTCCGGGGCCGGTCGCTCGTCCCGCTCCTGCGCGGAGAGGCGAACGCTGCGGTGCCGGAACAGGGCGTCTACGCCGAAGCGCTCTATCCTCGCTACCACTTCGGATGGAGCGAGCTCTACAGCCTCACCGACGCGCGGTATCGCTTCATCCGCGCGCCGCGCGCCGAGCTGTACGACCTGCAGGAGGACCCCGGGGAGCAGCGCAATCTGGCGGCGGAGCGGCCCGGCACGAGCAGCGCTATGCGGAGCGCCCTCGAGCGCCTGCTCGCCGGGCGCGCCATCGACGCGCCGGCCAGGGCGAGCAGCGAGGAGCGCGAGCGGCTGCAGGCGCTCGGGTACGTCGGGACGCACGCCGACCTCGCGCCGGCGACGAGCGGCGACACGCTGCCGGACCCCAAGGACAAGATCTCGACGCTCCGCGCCTATCGGCAGGCGCTCAACCTCGCCAGCGAACGCCGTTTCCTCGACGCGGCGGCCGCGTTCCGGCGCATCCTGGACGAGAACCCGGCGATGAAAGACGTCTGGCACCAGCTCGCCAACGTGTGGTTGCGGGCCGGCGCCAACGAGAACGCGCTCGACGCGTATCGACGACTCATCGAGCTCGATCCGTCCGATCCCCTCCCGCTGCTCGGAGCGGCGGGCGTCTATTTGAAGCTGCGACGGCTGGACGACGCGACGCGCCACGCCGAGGCGGCCGCCGAGGCGGCCGGGGCGGACGACCGGCGGACGCGCGCGAACGCGTACGAACTCCTCATGAAGATCGCGCTGCGCCGGCGCGACCGCGAGGCCGCGCGTCGTTACGCGGCGAAGGCGCAGCAGACGGACCCGACCCTGCCCCTGTCGGTCTACGTGCAGGGCCGCCTCGCGCACCAGGAAGCCCGGTACGCGGAAGCCCTCGGCTATTTTCGGGAGGCGGCCCGGCGCCTAGAAGGACGCACCCTCACGCTCACCGAGCTCCACTTCTATCTGGGCGACACGCTGGCGCGCCTCGGGCGCAGCGCCGAGGCCGAGCGGGAGTTCCTCGCCGAGATCGACCTGTTTCCCCAGGAGACCCAGGCGCGCGCCGGGCTGGCCATGCTCTACTGGAGCGCCGGGCGGGACCAGGACGCCGCGCGCGTCATCGACGAGCTCGTGCGGGCCGTGCCCACGCGCGAAGGCTACGACCTCGGGGTGCGTTTGTGGACCATGTTCGGCGAGCGCGAACGGGCTCGGGCGCTCGACGCGCAGGCGCAGCGCGTGCTCGGCCGAGCGCGCACGGGGGGATCCCAGTGACCAGGCGCCGCGCGCGCCGGCCGCCGCCGGGACAGCCGGGACGCCCGCACCGGCGGCCCTCGCCGCTCCTGCTCGCGGGGCTCGCCGCGGTCATCGCGTCCGGCGGGTTCTTCCTCGCGTGGCGGTACGGCCCGTGGGCCGCCGGCTCCCCCTCGCTCGACGTGCCACGCACCGCGGACCAGAACGTCCTGCTCGTCACGATCGACACACTGCGCGCCGACGCCCTCGGGTGCTACGGCGGCCGGGCGGCGACGCCCGTGCTCGACGCGATCGCCCGGGTCGGCGTCCGGTTCGACTTCGCTCATGCCCACGCGGTCGTGACCCTCCCGTCGCACGCGAGCATCCTGACCGGCCTCTACCCCTACCAGCACGGCATCCGCGACAACAGCGGATACACGCTGCCCGCCGGCGTTCCGACGCTCGCCACGCTGCTGCGCGCCCGCGGCTACGCCACCGGGGCCTTCGTGGCGGCCTTCGTCCTCGATCGCCGATTCGGGCTCGCCGCCGGGTTCGACACCTACGACGACCAGCTCGCGAGCGGTGCCGCCCCCACGGACATCTCGATGCCGGAGCGTCGGGCGGACGTAATCGTCTCCCGCGCACTCGCGTGGCTGCGCGCGCAGGCCGGCCGCTGGTTCGCTTGGGTGCACGTGTTCGACCCCCACGCCCCGTACGCGCCGCCGCCGCCGTTCGACCGCCAGTACGCCGCGCGCCCCTACGACGGCGAAGTGGCCTACACCGACGCGACGCTGGCCCCGCTCGTCGCTGCGGTCCGCGCGAGCTCGCGACCCACGCTCGTGGTGGTGACGTCGGACCACGGCGAAGGCCTCGGCGATCACGACGAGCTCACGCACGGGCTCTTCGCCTACGAGCCGACGCTGCGCGTGCCGCTCCTGGTCGCCCAACTCGGCGGCCTCGGCCAGGCGCCGTCATCGGGCCGCGTCTCCGACCTGCCCGCGCGTCACATCGACCTCGTCCCGACGATCCTCGACGCGCTCGGGATCGACCCGCCGCCCGGCCTGCCCGGCCGTTCCCTGCTCGGCCGCCGGCGCGGGGGCCCGAGAGATGACGACCGGGCGTCGTACTTCGAGGCAATGTCGGCGTCGCTCAACCGGGGCTGGGCTCCGCTCGCCGGCGTCGTCGCCGGTCGCGCCAAGTACATCGACCTCCCGATCGCCGAGCTCTACGACCTCTCGTCGGACCCCGACGAGCGCGTGAACCTGGCGGAGCGAGACCCGACGCGCCGCCGCGTCCTCGAACGGCTGCTCGCAGGCCTCGACGCCGCCCCGCCGGGCGAGCGCAGCGCGATCGACCGCGAGGTGCTCGAGCGACTCCAGGCGCTCGGCTACGTCGCGGGCTCCGCGCCGCGCCGGGCCCACTACACGGAGGCGGACGACCCGAAACGACTGGTCGATCTCGACCGCGCCATCCACCTGGGCATCGAGCACATCGAACGCCGGCGATGGGCCGAGGCGGCCGCCACGTATCGCGCGATCCTCGACCGCCGGCCGGACATGACGCTCGCCTACCGGCATCTGGCGTTCGTGCAGTGGATGCAGGGGCAGCCGGACGGGGCGGTCGAGACGTTGCGCCGGGCCGCGAGCCGAGGCCTGGCGGACGCCGCGCTCGGTGCGCAGCTCGGCGTCTACCTGGCGGAAGCGGGGGCGGCGAGCGAAGCCATCGCGCTGCTCGAGCCGCTCGCCCGCCGCGACTCGGCCGACCTCGACGTGCTCAACGCCCTGGGCATCGCCTACGCGCGGGCCGGGCGGACCGACGAGGCCCTGCGCGCGTTCGACGCGGTGCTGGCGCGCGACCCGGATCAGGCGATGGCGCTCCAGAACGTCGCAGCGGCGCTCCTCGCGCGCGGCGACGCGGCGGCGGCGCGCGAGCGATTTCTCCGCGCGCTTCAGGTCGACCCCACGCTCGCCCGGGCGTACACGGGCCTCGGCGTCGCCGACATGCGCCTGGGGCGCCCCCGCGAGGCCGTCGAGGCGTGGCGCCGCGCCGTCGAGCTCGACGGGCGCGAGCTCGACGCGCTCTACAACCTCGCGGTGGCACTCGCCCGGGACGGCCGGCTTCGAGACGCGCGGGCCTACGCGGCGCGCTTCGTGCGCGCGGCGCCGCCGGCGCTCTACGGGCCGCAGATCGCCGAGCTCCGGCGCCGGCTCGGCGTGCCGTGACCGCCGCGGGCGCGCGGCCGTGATAGAATCGCGGGCGGCATTTTCCAGCTCCGCCGAGCTCCATCCATGGAACGCGCCTGGGCGCTCCTGGCGGCGACCCTGATGCAGGCCCTGGCGGCGCGCGCCCAGTCGCCAGCGGGCCCGCCCGTCACCTTCCGCAGCGGCGTCGAGCTCGTCCGCCTCGACGTCCAGGTCACCGACACCGACGGCCGGCCGGTCGGCGACCTGCGCGCCGAGGACGTCATCGTCACGGAAGACGGCGTGCGCCGCCCTGTCGTCTTGTTCCAGCACGTCGCGGAGCCACAGGGCACGTATCTCGAGGTCGCCGCGCGCACGATCGGTGGGGACGTGTCGACCAACCGCGGGGCGCCCCGCGGCCACCTCTACGTGCTGGTCTTCGACCAGCAGCACCTCACGCCGGGCAACGAGCAGCGCGCGCGCCTGGCGGCCGAACGCTTTCTCCGCAGCCACCTGCGGCGCGGCGACCGCGTGGCCGTCTACGGCCTGCCGGGGCCCGGCCCGCGTTTGCGCTTCACGGCCGACGTGGACCGTGCGGTCGCCGAGCTCGCCCTCGTGCGCGGCGGGCTCGACCGCTCCGCCTCGGGCGTCCTCGGGACGATGCGCGTCTACGAGGCGTACCAGATCGCCCGGGGCAACGAACCGGTGCTCAATCGCGTGGCGGCGCGGCTCGCGACGGAGACGACCTTGACGGACGTCGTCCGGGCTGGCGGCGGACGCGCGGCCGCGTTCGGCACCGAGGGTGGCGCCACGTTCTTCCCGCGGCTCGTCCAGGAGGACGCCCGCACGATCGTCCGCCGGTCGGACGAGGAGGCCCGGCAACTCCTCCTGATGCTCGCCGACCTGATGGAGGAGCTTCGGGCCGTCGAAGGGCGCAAGACGGTCATGCTCGTCTCGGAAGGCTTCTTCGCCGACAACCTCGCGCTCGAGCTCGAGCGCGCCGCGGCGGCCGCGGCCCGGAGCTACTGCGTCGTCTACAGTCTGGACGTCAACCGCCGCGCCGACACCCTGGCCGCGAGCGGCCCGCTCGGCGCCGACGACCAGCTCGAGGTCCTCGACCGCGTGGAACCGCTCGGCACCCTCGCCGCCGAGACCGACGGCGAGCTCGCCCCTAACGCGGGCAGCCACCTCGACGCGGTGTTCGACCGCATCGCGCGGCGTTCGCTCGATTACTACGTCGTGGGGTTTCCGCCGAGCGAGCGGGCACTCGCGAACCGCGGGGAGTACCGGCGCGTCGCGGTGTCGGTGGCGCGGAAGGGCGTGCGCGTCAGCGCGCGCACGGGCTACGCACTCGACACGGGCGCCCCGACCCCCGCCGACCGCCGGCGCGCCATCGACGCGGCCCTCGCGGCGCCGTTCCCGCGCCAGGAGCTCCCGATCGAGTTCACCACCTACGTGTTGCGCGGCACGAGTCCAGGCGTCCAGCGCGTCGTGCTCAGCCTCGCGGCCGACCTCCCCTTCGCCGGCCCGGGCCGCCAGCCGGCCGACGTCGTGTTCGTCGTCCGCAAGGCTCGCGACGGCCGCGTCGCCGCGAGCGGTTCGGGCATCGTGCCGCTGCCGGATCACCGGGAGGCCACCGGCGCAACCGGCCGCGCCAGCTACACGGTGCAGTTCGAGCTGCCGCCCGGCGAGTACCTGATGCGCGTCGTGGTGCGCGAACCCGGGGGCCTCGTCGGCAGTGCCGACCGGCGCTTCGAGGTGCGTCCGCTCGCCACGCGGGAAGTGACCGCGAGCGACCTGGTCTTCAGCGCGGCCTCCGGAGAGCTCGCCGTCCGTCCGGCGGCCCACGCGGGCGGCGTGCTCTCGGGTGGCCTCGAGCTCTATGCGCCGACCGCGCGCGACCTCGACGAGGTCACGGTCGAAGTCCAGCTCGTCCGGCTCGGCACGGCAGCGGCGACCACCGCGGTCAAGGCCGAGCTGCTCGCCTCGCAGGAGACCGACGCCGGCGCCTGGCGACCGGCGCGCGTGGCGCTCCCGCTCGACGGCGTGAACCCTGGCGACTACGTCGCCCGCGCCGTCGTGCGCGCGAGAGGCGAGTTGGTGGCGGAGTTGTCCCGCGAGGTCGAGGTGCTCGAAGGACCACCTCCGCCCGCGCTCGCAGCCGGCGGCGCTCCGAGCCCGCGAGAGGTCGTCGAGGGCGAGCCCGCGCGGCAGCTCGTTGTGGCATTCGCCGAGCGCGGCCCGCGCGACAGCGCCGTGGCCCGCGCCGCCCGCGCAGCGCTCGCGGGGGCCTGGAACCGCGTCGAGCCGCTCGTCGCGGCAGGCGCCGCGACCGGTCACGCCGACGCCCGGATCCTCCAGGGCCTCGCGCGGATAGCCGCGGGCGACTTCGAGGCGGCAGTCCCGCCGCTCGAAGCGGCAGCCGAGCAGACCCAGGACGCGCGCGTGGCGTTCGTCCTCGGCTGGGCGCACGCGGGACGCGGCGACGACCGGCTCGCCGTCGGCGCGTGGCGCCAGGCGGTCCGTCTCGACCCCACCCTGCTCGCCGCGCATCTCGCCATCGTCGACACGTTCGTCCGCCAGGGCGAGCGCGCCCTGGCGCTGCAGGCTGCGCGGGCCGGCCTCGCCGCCCTCCCGCGATCGCCGGAGCTGCGAGAGCGCTTGGCGCGACTCGCGCCGCACGAGTAGTCACCCAGACGGATTCCGGAGGTTGGACATGCCGCTGCCGCTCGTCGGCATCCTGCTGCTCGCGGTTCAGGACCCACCGCCGCCACACCCGATGGAGGCCTTAACGCTCGCCCTTGCACCGCCCGTCGCCGTCGTCTCGATCGACACCGGCAAGGTCAAGGGCGATCCGCACCGGTTGGCCTGGTCGCCCGATGGTCGAGAGCTGTATCTCCAGGTCGTCGAGCGGGATCGGTCCGGCCGAGCCGCGCGCGTGCATCATCACCTCGTCGGGCTGGCGGACCGCCGCCTCCACCGGATCGAGACCGAGCCGCCCTGGGCCGCCGCCTACTGGGCGTGGAAGTCGGGGCAGGCCGCCCCGGGCGCGCCGGCGTTTCGCATCACGGTGGACATCAGAGAGGAGCTCGTCCGCGCCACGGCGACGCCGATGGGCGGCAACCTCGCGCGCGGCGACCCCACGCCCACCGGGGGCGGCGCCGGTGCCGGCGCAGGCGTCGGGATCGACGAGGCCGCGTCGGCCGCGTACCAGTCGCAGAAGGTCACCACCTACACGCTGCGGTTGAAGGGCGAGCTGCTCGGCGAGTGGAAGAACACGGCCGTCGTGCCCGGCCTGACGTTCGGGTGGGCTCCCGCCGCCCTCGGTGTCATCGCGTTCGTGACGCCGAAAGGGGACCTCGTGGTCATGGACGCCGAGGGGCGGAAGCAGGCGGTGCCGGGCGTGAAGGACGGGCTGCTGCCGGCGTGGTCCGAGGATGGGCGGCGCCTCGCCTGGCTCGCGAAGGCTGGCAAGAAACGGCTCGTCCTGCAGCTCGTCGACGTCGGCCTCCCATGACGAGGACGGCAGGTGCGGGGGGCGCCGGGGCGCGGGCAAGGGGCTGGCTCCTCGCTGCGGGGCTCCTCCTGGTCGGCGGCGACCGGGCGATCGGCCAGGGCTCGCAGGCCGCGCCTCGAGCCAGGCCGCTTTTCCGCACCGTCACCGAGGTCGTGGAGGTCGACGCGATCGTGACCGACCGCGACGGGCGATTCGTGGCCGACCTCGCGCCCGAGGCGTTCCAGGTCCTCGAGGACGGCGTCCCGCAGGCGATCGACTGGCTCTTCGTCGTCCGCGATGGGGAAGTCTACGAGGCGGGGCGGAAAGGCGAGCGTCCCTCGACGTCCCGCGCGGTCAGCCCCCAACGCGTCTTCATTTTCGTGCTGGACGACGAGCATCTGTCGCCCGGATCCGTGCAGCGCGTGCGCGAGGGGCTCGGGCGCTTTCTCGAGCTCGAGTTCCGGCCAGCCGATATCGGAGGGCTCGTGACCGGCGGCCGCATGGCCGGGTCGCAGTTGACGAGCGTGCGGGAGGACCTCGGGCGGTGGGTGCGCGGGATCCGACCGGTGGCGGACGTCCAGTCACGGCGCCTCGACCTGCAGCGGTGGCCGCGCCTGGTGAGCGAGGTGGAAGCGGTTCGCGTGGTGGCCGGCGACCGCGAGGTGAGATCGCGCGCCGTCGAGCGTGCCAGGCTCGAGGACCCGCCGTTTTGCGCGAAGGCCGACTGCGAGGCCTTCGTCATCGAGAAAGCGCAGTCTATCGTAGCGGGCCTGCGGATGGCCGCGCGGCGCACCCTGAGCGTCCTGGGCGAGTTGACCCCGAGGCTGGGCGCGATCGAGGGACGCAAGACTTTGGTGCTCTTCACGGAAGGTTTCTTCGTCGAGGAAGCCCAGGCCGACCTCGACCGCATCGTCGCCGACGCCGCGCGTGCCGCCGTCACGATTCACGCGGTCGACCCGCGCGGGCTGGGCCGCACGGCGCCGGCGGGCGCGCTCGCCGAACCCGGGCCCGCCGGACCGCTCGACGTCGTCTCGCTCGGCGCCTACGACACGTTCGAGGACGGTCCGAATCGTCTCGCCGTTGACACGGGGGGCCGGTTCATCCGCCACCAGAACCAGGTGGACGCCGCGCTCTCCGTGATCGCCCGCGACGCCGGTTCCTATTACATCATTGGGTACACGCCGACCAGTGCGGCCCGCGACGGGCGGTTCAGACGGATCGAGGTCACGGTGACGCGCCCGGGCCTCGAGGTCCGGGCGCGGAAGGGGTACGTGGCGGCCGAAAGGCTGCCGGCCTTGACGCGTGCGCGGCCGGCGCCGGCGCCCCCCCGGAGTGTCGGTGTGCCGGCGGATCGTCGGACCGAGCCTTCGGCGGTCGAGACGCCCGCGCTTTCCCCACCGCCACCGACGCCAGCCTCATCAGCGACATCGACGCCACCTGTCACGGCGACAGCGGGCTCGGGTACGGGTGCCCCGCTCGTCGTCGGCGGCGCCGTTCGCTTGCGGCCCGACGTGGCGGCGCACGTCGAGATACTCCAGCGCGGTGAGCCCGCCGCCGAGTCGTCTGCCGCAGGCGCGCGCACGCCGCCCGACGCGGACACCCGAGCGCGCGCCGGGTGGGAGCACTATCAGAAGGGCGAGGTGGAGGCGGCGCGCCGGCAGCTCGCAGCAGCCGTGGCGTCCGGGAAGGTGCACCCGTGGGTGCACTACGCGCTCGGCCTCGCCGCGCTCGCCTCGGGACGGCCTCGCGAAGCCGCGGGCGCGTGGGAGCACGTCCTTGCGACCGTGCCGGAGTTCGAGCCGGTCTACTTCGATTTGGCCGACGCGTACCTGATGCTCGGCGACACGCGCGGGGCCCTGCGCGTGCTGCGCGCGGCCGAGAGCCGGTGGGCGGACGACGCCGAGGTGTTCAACGCCCTGGGCGTGGTCCTGGTGCGCCGCGGCGCGCTGGACGATGCGATCTCGTCGTTCGAGCGGGCGGCGGCGCTCGCACCAGGGGATGCGACCGCGCAGCTCAACCTGGCGAAGGCGTTCGAGCTGCGCTACGCACGTTCGCGGCGGTGGAGCCGGACGGCGAGGTCCTGGGCGGCGAACGAGGCGGACCTGCGCGCGGCCATCGAGCACTATCGCCGCGCTGTCGAGCTGGGCGGACCACTCGCCGACACCGCTCGGGAGGCCCTGGCGCGACTCAACTGGAACGTCCGCTGACGGCGCTCCCCGTGAGGTCGCCCTCTTTCAACTGCTCGAGAATCTTCCTCGCCGTCCTTGCTTCGGGCGCCTCCGGCGCCAGGGCCAGGAACTTCTGCAGGTCCGCCTTGGCCGCGTCGACCTTGCCGAGCTGGAGCTGCGTGATGCCGCGATAGTAGTACGCGTCGGGATAGTCGGGAAAGAGCGCCACGTCCTTCTCGAAGTAGGCGAGCGCCTCGGCCGATTTGCCCTGGTTGAACAGGACGATGCCCACGTTCAGGAAGGTCGTGGGATCCTTCACCTGCCGGTCGTCGACCGTGGCGAGCAGCGCCTGTCCCGCGGTGGCGTCGCCTTTCTCAACGAGCACGTTGCCGAGCAGCAGCTTCACCTCGGCGCTGTCCGGGGCCGCTTCGAGGGCGCGCTTCAGGTGCTCGATGGCCTTGTCGTACTGGTTTTCCCCGTAGTACGTCCGCGCGATGAGCGGGTGGAGCTGGTACACCTGCGGGTACTTAGCCAGCAAGCCCTCGTAGATCGCCCGGGCCTCGGCGTACTGTTTCCCGTTCATGAGCGTGGCGGCCTGCTCCAGCCCCGCGGCAATCTCGGCGTTCGGGTCGACCGCCGGCGCCGCCTTCTTGAGCGTGACGGTCATGGGTGGCAGGCGGGTCAGCTCGTTGACCAAGACCGAGGTCCGGTACGTCTCGTAGCCCTCCTTGACGAAGTCGAGCTGCCACTCCCCGCGGGCGATCCCGCCGATCGCCCACTCGCCTTTCCGGTTCGTCCGCGCTTCGGTGCGACCGTTCGCCGCGGGAAACACGGCCACGACCACCACGCCCTCGAGCGGCGCGCCCTGCTCGTCGACGACCTTCCCGGCCACGCGGCCCATCCCCCGCCAGGCCTGCTCGCCGGCGGCCGATCCGCCGGGACCTCCCATCCCCGCCGCCAGCGTCGCCACGGCCGCCATCCCCAGAGCCAGCGCCGCAGCGAGCCTCCGTGCGACTTCGATCTTCATGACGTCCTTCCTGGGCAGAAAAGAAAACCCGGAAGCCCCTCGCGAGGCTTCCGGGTTCAGTGTAGTCCACCTGGGGCGGCCGCGGCTCAGAAGGTCAGCCGCACGCCGAGCCGGGCGATCCGGGGGTTCATGATCTCGGTCGTCCGGCCGAACCCCGTCGGCGACGTGCGCGGGAAGCGGCGGTCGAACTGCTTGCCCAGCACCGTGGCGTTGTTCGTCGCGTTGAAGATGTCCAGGTCGACGTAGACGTTCGTGCGCCGCAGCCTGAACGCCTTCTCGAGCCGCACGTCGAGCGAGTGCACGGCCGGCAGTCGATCCTTCCCCACGTCGTCGATGAGCAGGATCGTCTTGCGCCCGAGCGGATCGCCCACCGCCACGCGGCTCTGGAACCACGGCTGGCCGTAGCCCTGGCGGACGACGTAGTTCGCGCCAAAGTTCACGCCCCACGGCCCCTGATAGAGGCCGTTGGCGATGAACTGGTAGCGGGGCAAGATGAGATAGATCTGGCTCTTGCCGCTCCCGGCCGTCTGCACGATCACGTCGCCGCCGTCCTTGAGCGGCGAGGTCGGCCCGCGCGTCGGGTCGCTGATGGCCTTGTCGGGGTCGTCGAAGTACTCCTTGTGGCTGTTCGTCGAGAACCCGAAGCGGGCCATCCAGCGGTTCGACAGGCGCTTCGTCGCCGAGATCTCGAACCCGAGGTAGCGCTGGTGGTACCCGTCGCGGTTGACCGACTCGCGCCCGCCACCCGGCGGCACCTTGGCGGCCGGGATGGCGTAGTAGGGCACGTTGAAGGAGCCCGTCTCCGGCTCGCTCCCGGTCAGACTGCCCGTCTGGACGTAGTCCGCCCGGCGAATCCCGATGAGCGGCGACCAGCGCGTGCGGTCGATGTACCGGTAGGTGAACGACGCGCTCACGCCGAAGTTCGCCATGAGCTCCCGGTCGATCCCGAGAATGACCTCCTGCGTCCGTGGCGCCTTGACGTCACCCACCCGGTTCGAGCTCACCGCCTTGGTCGGGTTGTCCGGGTCGATGCCGTAGTAACCCTGGAGCCCCGCGTCGAACAGGATCTCGCTGATCTGGGCGATCCCGTCGCCGTTGCGGTCCACGGCCAGGTAGTAGATGTACGAGTAGCCGACCGGGTTGACGAAGCCCGAGTCGGCGGCGCCGAGCTGTGAGGCGAACACCGAGTAGCTCGCCCGCGCGAGCGTCTTGCGGCTGTCGTCGAGCGCGTAGGTCAACCCCAGGCGAGGCGTCAGGTCGTTGTACTTGTAAACGTTGTCCACGCCCGCTGCCTTGATCGACGGCAAGAGGTCGAAGCCCGGCACGCCCGGAACTTCGTTGTCGAGCAGCGAGGACCGCTGGAAGTCACCCCGCACCCCGAGGTTGATCGTCATGCGGTCGAGCGAGATGGTATCGCCCGCGTAGAAGTTCTGGTAGGTGCCTTCGGTCCGCGCGCGGACGTCACGCGACACCTGCACGAACAGGTTCGGGTAGCCGTCCCAGAACGTGATGATGCGGCTGCCCGGCCACTGGGAGATCGAGTCGACGGGGAACTGCCGCCACGCAAACCCGAACTTGAACTCGTGGCGCCCGACGAAGTAGTTGGCGTCCACGTTCACCGTCTTCTGCGGGCGCGTCGTCTTGTAGAAGACGAACGAGTTGTGCCACACGCCGTCGTCGTCGAGATAGGGCTCCTTGCCCGACTCGAGGCCGCCCCGCGGCACGAGCTGGAAGCCCATGTCGGCGTACGCGACCCGCCCTACGAGGAACAGGTTGGTCCAGGCCAGGTTGAACTCCCCCTTGTAGAGGTTCGTCGGCCCGCTCTGGTTCCAGGTGGTCGGGTCCGTGCGGGTGGCGCTGGCGCCCCGGCCCCACTTCAGCTTGTCGCCGCGGAAGAAAGTGAACCCCGGCCGGAAGCTCGGCCCGAGCTGCGCGTGCGTCTTGAACGCCCAGTTCTCGAGCACCGTCCGATCGAGGACGTCGGTCAGCGTTCGGATGCGGACATCCGTCTTGCCGTACGACCCCCAGGCCCACCACTTGCCCTTGACGAGCGGCCCGCCGAGGTCGAAGCCGTAGTCCGCGTACTGCTCGGTGCGATTCCCCTTCTTGCTCACGCCGCCGATCGTCTGGGCGAGGTCCGGCGGCATGTTGTTGCTCTGCAGGCTCTCGTTCTCGAAGTACATCCGCGCGGCACCGCGGGGCGTGTCGCCGCCGGTCTTCATCGCGAAGTTGAGCTGGACGCCCGGCGTGGCGCTCTGGACGTCGGCGCCGCCCGTCGTCACGCTGATTTCCTGGAAGGCGTCGAAGTCGAAGTAGGTCGACGTGGCCCCGGTCGCCGCCATGTCGGTCACCGGCACGCCGTCGAGGTTCCACGTCGCATCCCCGCGACCCGCGCCCTTGGCCGTGAAGTTCGACTGCTGCCCCGACTCCGAGCCGCCCACGTTGACCCGATCCACGATGATCCCCGGCACCGTCTGCATGACCACCCACGGGTCGCGCGAGTTCGGAATGTTCTGCAGCTCCTCGAGCGTCACGCTCGTGACCGTCGTCTGCTTCTTGGTGTCGATCACCGGCGTTTCCGCGGTGACCTCCACCTGTTCCGCGACCCCGGCCACTCGCAACGTGACGCGCAACGGCACCGACCCGCCTGCCACGACCGGCACGTTCGTGTTCTGGTACTCCACGAACCCCGAGAGCGTGGCCTTCACCTGGTACGTGCCCGGTGGCAAATTGAGCAGATGCACCTCGCCCTTGGCGTCCGTGACCGCCGTCTGCCCCAGCGGTCCCGTCAGCTCGACCGTCACGCCGGGCAGCACCGCCCCCGTGCTGTCCACGACGGTGATGTCGATCCGACCCAGGTACACCTGAGCACGTGCCGGCGCCGCGCAGACGAGTGCCGCTCCGACGAGCAGCACGGCGTTCCGCGCCAGTCCTCTCATCGTCCCACCCTCCTTGACGGTTGTGCCCGGCAGACTCTCGGATCCGGAGCCTGGTCGCGAAGGCCGCGGCCGCTCAAACGGAGACTCGGCCGCCCCGGCTCGGTCCGAACCCAAAAGCCGTGGCGGAATCATACACCAGAAGCTCGTCCCGTGATCCACATCACAGGCGTTTTTTTTACGCGCCGCCCGACCACGGCCGAGCTGGACCCCACCCATCGAGGGCCCCGAGAGTGGAGCGAATGGATGAGCTGCCGCCATCTCGGGGCGGTGCAGCCAGTTAGCGCGGACTAGCCCGGCCTCCGCAGCGTTTTTCGTGCGGGCGTGACGGGCTACTCCACACGGTTTTCTGCGCGAACGGGCCGCCGCGGCTGGGCGAGTCATGAATGGTCCGGGCTATACGGCAAGGCTCACCCAACGCGGATTGTTCCTGACCGTCGTCGCCGCGGCGACCGTCCCGTCTCAGCGGCGAGCGGGCCTGAGGACGAGCCTGGCTGCCGCCTGCGCTTCGATCGCCGCCCGCGAGAAAAGCATCGGATGGTAGCGGCCCTCTGCCCAGAGCGGGAGCAAATTCGCGTAGAAGGGACTGGTCGGCTGACCCGACTGGCCGGGCACGTTGATGGTCGTGGACCGATCCCAGTCTCCGAGGTCGATGACCTCGCGGTACGACGCACCGCTCGTCTGCCACTCGCCGCTCCCCGTCGCGTTGGGCGTCGTGCCGTCGCCGCCGCGCGGCACGGCCGGAAGGTTGAACAGCGCGCGCCGGTCGGCGGTCGTGGCGAGCGGGTGCTCGAGGCGCGCTCGATGGATCCGGCCCCACGCCCACGCCGCGCGATCGGGCCCCAGGCGGCGTTCCGCCTCGGCGACCGCTTCGTCGAGCGCCGGGCCGAGCAGCACGGCCAGATGCGGGCCGTCCTCGCGCTGGACGAGTTCGTACAGCTCGTCGAGCGAGAGGCGATCGCCCGCCACCGCGCGGTCGGCCGCAGGCCGCACGAGCTCGGCCAGCGCGCGCTGGAGGCGCGGCAGCCAGAGCGCGTAGAGCGCAGCGGCGGCCGAGGTGCGGTCGAGTGTCCCGTCCCAGTCGGCCAGCAGCTCCGCCGCCCGGCGGCGCGCGGGGTCGCCGACGGGATGCACCGCCATGGCGCGCCTGAGGGCGCGCACAACGGCCCGGGCCACGACCGACGTCTCGTCCTGCTGCAGGCGTTCGAACTCGGCGACGGTGAAGCCATCGAGGCGCGCGTCGCCCGCCTCGATTTGCGCGCGGCGCGCCGCCAGCACCTCGCGAATCCGCCAGAAGCGATACGGCGCGCTCCACTCGTACCCGAGCATCTTCGTGTAGCCAGGCGGCAGGATGTTGTGGTTCGCCGTCGCGATGAACCCCTCCGGGGGATCGAAGGCCTGCGGCAGGTCAGCCACCGACAAGAAGCCCTCCCATTCGTAGCGTCCGTCGTGGCCGGGCACCGGCAGCAGGCCGTTCCAGTTCCGCCGCACCGGCGTGAGCCCCGCCGCGACCCACCCGATGTGACCCTCGCGGTCGGCGTACACGAGGTTCTCCGACGGCACCTTCCAGCGCTCGACCGCCGCGAGGAACTCGGACCAGTTTCGCGCGACATCGAGCGAGAGCGACGCCAGGTAACCCGCCGTCCCCGGCTCCATGCCGACCCATCGCAACGCGTAGGCCCGCGACCGCGCGCGATCGACGTGGATCACCGGGCCGTGCCGCGTGAACCTCAACTCGACCGGCCGCGACGCCTCGCCCTTCACGGCGATCGTCTCCCGCTCGACCCGCATCGGCTCCCATTCCCCCTTGTAGCGATACTCGTCTGGATTCGCCGGGTTCAACCGCTCGACGTAGAGATCCTGCTGGTCGATCCCGACGATGGTGAAGCCGAACGCGATGTGGTCGTTGTGGCCGGCCGCGACGCCGGGCAGGGCCGGCTCGCCCGCGCCGATGACGCGCCAGCCGGGCCCGTCGAGATGCACCGTGTAGCGCAGCGACGGGACCGCGAGCGTGCGGTGCGGGTCGTTGGCGAGCAGCGGCTTCCCGCTCGTGGTCAGGCGGCCCGCCACGACCCAGTTGTTCGAACCCAACGCCTGCGTCTCGAGCCCGGGGACGGCCTCACCGAAAAGCGACCCTCGCCCCCGGGATCCGGGTCCCGGCGCGGGCGGCCCGGAACCCGGACCCTGGAACCCGAAACCCGGAACCCGGGGCGCTGAACCCTCCTCGAACCGGATCGGCGCCGCGGCCGCGTTCGCGAGCTGGAGGATTTCCTCGGTGATGTCGGCGAGATCGAGGCCGTCCGGCAGCGTGATGGGCACGGGCGGGTCCGGCGGCATGAACTCGGCCACACGCCCGATCCCGACGCGTTGCGCGAGCCGCGCGCGCTGCACCTCGCTGCGGGCGTTCCGCGTCATGACGTATCCCGCCATGCGGCTGATCACGACCTCGGGCGTCCACGGCTCGGGCCGTGCGCCGGTGAGCTGGAACTCGATGGGCAGCTTCTCGGGATGCTCGGCGACGGACGCGATGTGGGCGTTGACGCCGCGGACGAACGCCTCGGCGATCGGCCGCGCGTCGGACCCGTAGCTCCGCCACTCGGCCTCCGGGTCGCCGCGGTACCGAAGCAAGCGCGCGAAGCGGTCGCGGTCGACGGCCGACGCCCCGAGGACCTCGGCGAGGCGGCCCTCGGCCGTGCGCCGCCACAGATCGAGCTGCCACAGACGATCCTGCGCGGCGACGAATCCCTGAGCGAAGAAGAGGTCCTCGACCGTCTGGGCATAGATGTGCGGCACCCCCCACCGGTCCCGGATCACCTCGACCGGCCGGCGCAGCCCGTCGAGCTCGAGCTCGCCGTCGATCGGCGCAAGCGCCGCTCGGGCGCGTGCCTCGAGCGAGGTCAGACCCTCCTGTCGGCCCGCGAACGAGGCCATCGCCAGAGTCAGCACGATGAAGACAGGCGGCACGGAGCTCCGTCCAGACATGACATCCTCCGCTCGCTCCTTCCCCCTCCGCCCTTCCGGCTCGTCCCTCGGCTCCTCGCTCCCGGGGAGGGGCGCGACACGATGGGCCGGCGACGACTCACGCGCTCGGGCCCGCCAGCTCCGCCGTGACGGTGAACTCGATGTCCTGGCGGAGCGAGTGCCACACCGAGCAGTATTTCGCCCGCGAGAGCTCCACGGCGCGCTGCACGGCGCCGGGCGGCACGGACCCGTGGACGGTGAACCGCAGCTCGACGCCGACCAACCGGCGCGGCGGCTCGGGCGCGCGCCGGCCCACCAGATGCGCGCGCAGGCCGCGCAGGTCGTGCCGGCCCTTCTTTAGGATCGTCACGAGGTCGATCGCCATGCACCCGGCGAGGGCGGCCGCCAGCGCCTGCATCGGGGAGGGCCCGGCCCTCTGGTCGCCGTCGAGCGCGAAGGAAAGGCTTCCGCACGAGCCGGTGAACACGAGCTCGCGGCTCCAAACCAGCTCGACCTCCATTGGCGGATGGTCAGTCATCAGCGAGGGTGGCTCACCGCGCCTCCTGGCCGGCGCGGACATAGGTGAAATCGAACTGCACCTCCCACGTGCGCCCACCGTCCTGCGAGACCTCCGCGCGCTGGCGAAGACGCCCACCCGCGACCGGCGAAAGCGTCAGGCGGTTGAGCACGCGAACGCCGTCGGGCCTGATGGTCTCGCCTTGCAAGCGCAGGGCGCCGGCTTCGACGACGCCTTCCTGCTCGACCACACCGCCGGTGTCGCCGATCCACACCTGCTTCCAGCGTCCCGCTCGGTTGTTGTAAAAGGTCAGGCTGCGCCCGCCGTCGCCGAGCGTCCCGGCCCACGTCTCGACCAGGGCGCAGCCGTCGGGCGTCCTGGCGACGTGGTTCCTTCCCACCCGCACGCGATCCTCGCCGTAGATCACCCAGTCGCCGAGCCAGAAATCGAGCGCTCGATAGACCGGCGCGCTGCACGACCGGTCGTTGCCGACGGCGCGCGCCACGAGCGCCTGAAACGACGGGTCGTCCCGCACGAACGCGAACTCCGGGGTGGACCTCAAGACCTCCGAGCGGAGCCCCCCGTCCACGACGGTCGCGAGCCACTCGATGGTCTTCTCCGCTCGCCCGAGCTTCGCGTTGACGAGCGCGGCCTCCCAGGCCATCGTGGCCGAGTCGCCGAGGCCCAGGTCGGCCGCGCGGTCGAACGCCTCGGCTGCGCGTGGCCACTCGTGGGTTTCCGCCAGCGCGACGCCGAGGCGAAACCAGGCCTCGGCGTGCTTCGGGTCGCGCCGGACCACCTGCTCGTAGGCCTCGGCCGCGCGCGTCCAGTCCATCGCCTCGAAGTGGCGGCCGGCCTCCTCGAGCGCCGGGTCGCGCGCCGGCGCGGTCTGCGCCCGCGGCGTCTGCGCGGCCACGAACAGCGGGCGCCCCCAGGCGACCGCCAGCACGCAGGCCAGACCCGCGATGCGGCGCCAGGTCATGGGCATCCTCCTGCTCGGAGGAAGGTATCACAACCGCGGCGAGGACCCCGCCCGCACCTCGGCGCGCTTCGACGGCACCAGCCAAGTCGACGCGGCCAGCCACGCCCCCGGCAGGACCACGAGCAGATAGCTCAGATACCTCCCGTAGACCCCGTCGGGGCCGTACGGTTCGGTCGCCCAGTGCAGGGCTTCACTGGCGGGGAGCAGGTTCGCTTCGGTCAGCTCATGGAAGCCGTAGATGAGCAACTGGAAAACGAAGACGAAGAGGAAGACCGCCGTGACCTGGAAGAACCGCGAGAGATTGACGCGATGCCCGTAGCGCGACCACAGCCACGCGACAGACGCCGCGACGAGCGTCCCGCCGACCGCGCCCGCCAGAATCCGCGGCGACTTCACCTGGAAGAGCAGCGCGTTCATGAGCAGCGCCGTCTCCATCCCCTCGCGCGTGATCATGACCAGCGTGAAGACGAACACTCCGGCGAGCGCCGCCCCTCGAGCCCGGACGGCCGACGCCTCGAGCCGCCCTTCGATCTGCCGCTTGAGGACTCGCGCCGCCCGCCACATGTGGACCGTCAGGCTCGCCACGAGCACCGCCGCCACCACGGCCAGCAGTCCCTCCCAGAGCGCCTGGTTCCGCGCCCGTTGCAGCAGCACGCCGGCCCAGACGCTCAGGACGATCGACACCAGGATGGCCCAGTGGACCGCGGGCACCAGGCCCTGCCGCCCGGTCTTCCGCAGGTACGCGAGGCTGATGGCCACGATGAGAAACGCTTCGAGACCCTCCCGCAACGTGATCACAAACGCCTGGAGCACGAGTGCCCCCCCAAGAAATGAGACCCAATCTCAAGGACTGCACGAGGCAGCATATCCCCAAAACCCGGACCGGTCAAGTCGGGTTTCCGCCGCCCACTCCCACCCGGCGGGGCGCGGCGGGCCGCTCGCGAGTCGTCGTCACCGGAACGATGGGATAATCGGCCCGTTCGCAGGAGGGATGCCGTGAAGCCGTTCGCTCGCCTCGTCCCGACGCTCGCCCTCATCGTCCTCCTGGTCGTCCTCCCGCTGACTGCGGTGCCTGACGGGGCCGCCCCTCAGGCCGCCCAGCCGGTCGACGCCTCCATCCTGGAGGGACTCGAGCTTCGCTCCATCGGCCCCGCCAACATGAGCGGCCGGGTCGTCGACCTGGCGGTCGTCGAATCCGACCCTTACACGTTCTACGTGGCGACCGCCACCGGGGGCCTGTGGAAGACGACCGACAACGGGGTCACCTTCACACCCGTGTTCTCCCGAGAACCCGTGCACTCGATCGGGGCCATCGCCGTTTTCCAACCCAACCCGAAGCTCGTCTGGGTCGGCACCGGCGAACGGGCCAACCGGCAGAGCAGCTCGTGGGGCGACGGCGTCTACAAGTCGACCGACGGCGGCAAGACTTGGACGAACGTGGGGCTCCGCGACTCGCACCACATTGGGCGCATTGCGCTGCACCCGACCAACCCCGACATCGTCTACGTGGCGGCGATGGGGCATCTGTGGGGACCCAACACCGAGCGAGGACTCTACAAGACGACCGACGGCGGGAAGAGCTGGACGGCGGTCCTCCAGGTCGATGAGGTCACGGGGGTCGTCGACGTCGCGATGGATCCGTCGAACCCGAACCTCCTGTACGCCGCTTCGTATCAGCGGCAGCGGCGCGCCTACGGGTTCCACGGCGGTGGGCCGGGGAGCGCGCTATGGAAGACCACCGACGGGGGCAAGCGCTGGAAGAAGCTGACGGCCGGACTTCCGTCGGGCGACTGGGGCCGCGTCGGGATCTCCATCTACCGGAAGGATCCGCGCATCGTGTATGTCTGCATCGAGCAAGGCGAGCGGTACAACGCCTCGACGGCCTACCTGCAGCGCAAGGCCGGAATCTACCGCTCGGAGGATCGGGGAGAGACCTGGACCCACATGAGCGACTGGAACCCTCGGCCCATGTATGCCAGCCAGATTCTCGTGGATCCGACCGACGACCGACGCATCTACATGATGAACACGTTCAGCTATTCGGACGATGGGGGCAAGACCTTCACGGCGCCGCGCCAGTCGCTGCATGGCGACGACCGCATCCTGTGGGTGAACCCGCGGAACTCGAGGCACCTCATCAAAGGCGACGACGGTGGCGTGGGGATCTCGTACGACCGGGGCCTGAAGTGGCTCTACGTCCCGTCGCTGCCGGCGAGCCAGTTCTATCGCATCGACGTCGACATGCGGAAGCCGTACTGGGTGTGCGGCGGGCTCCAGGACAACGGCGGCTGGTGCGGGCCGAGTGCGACCTACTCGTCCCAGGGCATCCTCAACGAGGACTGGGTGCGCGTCGGCGGCGGCGACGGTTTCTTCCATCGCATCGACCCGACCGACTGGCGGCTGGTCTACAGCGCCTCGCAGTATCTGGGGCTCACCCGCGTCAACCTCGAGACGCGGGAGGTGGTCGACATTCGGCCCGGCGACCCGCGTGGCCACATCGCCGACCGCCGGAACTGGAAGACCTGGGGGCGGCCGGGTGCGACGGTGCCGCTGCTCGGCAACGCCATGGAGCCGGCCAACTGGGACGCGCCGTTCATCCTCTCGCCTCACGACCCGAGCACGATCTACGCCGGCACGCGGCGCCTGTGGAAGAGCACCGACCGCGGCCAGTCCTGGGTCGATCTCGGCGACCTGACGACCGGCATCGACCGCAGCACGCTCACGATCATGGGCCAGCGGCCCGGCCCCACCACCCTGTCGCTCGACGACGGCGTGCCCTACTACCCGACGATCACGGCCATCGCCGAGTCACCGCGCGTGCGCGGCCTGCTCTGGGTGGGCACCGACGACGGCAACGTGCAGGTGTCGCGCGACGGGGGCCGAACGTGGACCAACGTGGCGGCCAACATCCCCGGCTTGCCGCGACACTCCTGGGTGTCGGGCATCGACGCGTCGCGGTACGCGGACGGCACGGCGTACGTCGCGTTCGACAACCACGCGAGCGACGACTACGCGAACTACCTCTACAAGTCGACCGACCTCGGCGCCACGTGGACGTCGATCACGGGGGATCTCCCGCCGAACCGGGTCGTCAAAGCCGTGCACGAGGATCCGCGCAACCCCCACCTCCTGTACATCGGCACCGAGTTCGGGTTCTTCCTGTCGTTCGACGGTGGGCGGCACTGGGTCCAACTCCGCAACAACCTCCCCACGGTGCCCGTCAACGACTTCGTCATCCACCCGCGGGACAACGACCTGGTACTCGCCACGCACGGGCGTGGCGTCTGGATCCTCGACCACCTGGCCCCCCTGCAGGAGCTGACGCCGGAGGTCTTCGCCTCGGACGCGCACCTGTTCAGCGTCGAGGCCGCCCGGATGATTCGCTATTCGAATCCGAAAGCGCACCAGGGCGACATGGTTTTTCGCGGGCAGAATCCGCCCGCTGGTGCCCTCGTCGACTACTTCCTGCGGTCGGCGGACCTCTCGCCGACGCTCACGGTGCACGACCGGGCGGGTGTCCTCGTGCGGCGGCTGGCACCCACCTCCCGCCGCGGCCTGAACCGCGTCGTCTGGGACCTGCGCCACGAGCCCTTCACAGTCGGCCCCGAGGGTCTCGCGGGCCAGCCGGGACCGGCGCTCGATGGCCCGTTCGTCGTGCCGGGCGAGTACTTTGTGCGGCTCGCGGTCGGCAGCCGGACGGTCGAGCGGCGCGTTCAGGTGGAAGACGACCCGCGGCTCGTCGTGGCCCCGGACGTGCGACGGTCGTGGACGGCGGCCTTGCTCGCCCTCGGGCGCCTCTACCAGGAGAGCGACCGGGTGCTCGCGCGAGTGCGCGCGGCGGCCGAGCCCATCGTCAAGAGCGGGACCGCCCCGGCGGAACGACGGGCCGACGCGGAAGAGGCGCTGGATGCGGCCGTGGAGCTCCGGAGCCGCGTCGCGACGCTCTACCGGGAGATCAGCGGCGCCACGGGACCGCTCACGGCGGATCAGCAGTCGCAGTTGGAGTACTATCCTCACGCGCTCCGGCTGGTCAGCGACCGCGTCGCGACGCTGGGGCGATGAACGCATCGAGGCCGAAGCTTCGAGGTCATGCCATGACGCCTAGACGCGCGGTCGTCCTCGTGGTGATCCTCGCCGCTTTCCTGCAGGCCGCCGCGGGCCGGCCTCGCTCCCAACCCAACGACCTGCTCGCCCGCGCGCGCCGGCTGCACCGGGAGGTTCCTCTGATCGACGGCCACAACGACTACCCCTGGACGCTGCGCGAGAAGGCCGCGCGCGACCTGGACCGGCTGGACCTCTCGAAGCCGCAGCCGGCGATCATGACCGACATCGCGCGCCTCAAGGCGGGCGGCGTCGGCGCCCAGTTCTGGTCCGTCTACGTCCCGTCGGACCTGGCCGGCCAGAAGGCCGTGACCGCCACGCTCGAGCAGATCGACATCGTGCACCGCATGGTGCGCAGGTGGCCCGACACCTTCGAGCTGGCGCTCACGGCCGACGAGGTCGAGCGGAGTGTCCGGAAGGGGAAGATCGCCTCGCTCATCGGCATGGAGGGCGGACACTCGATCGATTCGTCGCTCGGCGCGCTGCGGATGTTCTACCGGCTCGGCGCGCGCTACCTGACCTTGACGCACAACCGGAACACGCCGTGGGCCGATTCGGCGACGGACACCCCCCAGCACGGCGGGCTCACGGCCTTCGGCGAGGCGGTCGTCCGGGAGATGAACTGGCTCGGCATGATCGTGGACCTGAGCCACGTTTCACCCGAAACGATGGCCGACGCCCTGCGAGTCAGCGAAGCGCCGGTCATCTTCTCGCACTCCTCCGCCCGTGCGCTCGTCGACGTCCCGCGCAATGTGCCCGACGACATCCTCCAGCTCCTGCCCGGCAATGGGGGCGTCGTGATGGTCGACTTCGTGCCGGGCTTCATCTCCGCGGAGGTGGCGGCCTACGGCCGCCGCGCCCAGGAGGAGCGCACGCGGCTGCGCGCCCGGCATCCGAACGACGAGGCGGCCGTCGACAGAGGCATGGAGGCGTGGCGCCGGAGCAACCCGGAACCCAGGGCCACGATCGCTCAGGTCGCGGACCACATCGATCATATCCGGCGGGTCGCCGGGATCGACCACATCGGCCTCGGCAGCGACTTCGACGGCATCACGTCGACCATCGAGGGCCTCGAGGACGTGTCGACCTATCCGCGGCTCACGGCCGAACTGCTCCGCCGGGGTTACTCCGAGGCGGAGGTGAAGAAAATCCTCGGCCTCAACGTGCTGCGGGTCATGCGCGCGGTCGAGAACGTGGCGGCGCGGCTGCAGCGGACCCGCCCCCCGTCGCCGGTGCTGTTCGAGGAGAAGCGCCCAGCGTCCGGCGGACCGCTCGCCGGTCGCGCAACCTGGAACCCGGAACCCGCAACGCCGAACGCGGGACCTGGATAAGCGTGTGAGGCGGCAACTTCGGAAGTAGGGAGGACGATGCACAGAGAAGGAGGGCTCGCCATGGTGAAACGGTTTCGCCTGACGTTCGGGCCTGTCGGCATCCTCGCCGCCAGCCTTCTCGGCGGCGCCGTGTTGGGGGCTCAGCCCCAGTCGAGGTCTGCCTCGCGACCGGTGAACGCCTCGGACGACCCCATCCTGCGCGAGTTCGTCTGGCGTTCGATCGGGCCGGCCAGCATGGGCGGGCGCGTGGACGACGTCGAGGGCCTACCGGCCGACCCGAGCACCATCTACGTCGGCTACGCGACCGCAGGTGTCTGGAAGACGACCAACATGGGCACCACCTGGACGCCCATCTTCGACGAGTATCCCGTCAACTCCATCGGCGACATCGCCATCGCGCCGAGCAACCCGAACGTCATCTACGTCGGGACCGGCGAGTCGAACAACCGCCAGAGCACGACGTCGGGCAACGGCGTCTACAAGTCGGTCGACGGCGGCCAGACGTTCACGCACGTGGGCCTCGAGGACACGCACCACATCTCCCGCATCATCGTCGACCCGAAGGATCCGAACACCGCCTACGTGGCCGCGATGGGCCATCTGTTCGGCCCGAACCGGGAGCGGGGGTTGTTCAAGACGACCGACGGCGGCAAGACGTGGACGAACACGAAGTTCATCGACGAGTACACCGGGTTCACCGACGTCGTGATGGACCCGCGCGACAGCCGTGTCCTCTACGCAGCGTCCTACCAGCGGCAGCGGACGCCCTGGGGATTCAACGGCGGCGGGCCGGGCAGCGGCATCTGGAAGACGACCGACGCGGGCAAGACCTGGACGAAGCTGAGCGGCAACGGGCTCCCCGACGCGCCGGTGTGGGGTCGGGTCGGGCTGGCCGTGTCGTCGTCGAATCCCCGCATCGTCTACGCTCAGATCGAGCTCATTCCCCCGCCGAGCGCCGGGCGCGGCGCGGCCGGCGGAGGGGGCCCGCAACCGCAGGAACCGCAAGCGCCGCAGCCGCCGGACCCGAAGCGCAGCGGGCTCTGGCGGTCGGACGACGCGGGCAAGACGTGGCGGATCGTGAGCAACAACAACAACCGCCCGATGTATTACAGCCAGGTCCGCGTCGATCCCGCCAACCCCGACATCGTCTACACGATGGGCGCGCAGCTCTTCAAGTCGACCGACGGCGGGAAGACGTTCCGCACCCTGAGCGGCTTCGGTCACGGTGACCATCACGCGATGTGGATCAACCCGCGCAACGGTCGCCACATCATCCTGGGCAACGACGGCGGCGTGAACATCTCGTGGGACGAGGGTGCCACGTGGGACTACATCAACACGATGCCGGTGGGGCAGTTCTACGCGATCGGGGTCGACATGCGGAAGCCCTACTACGTCTGCGGCGGCCTGCAGGACAACGGGAGCTTTTGCGGGCCGAGCCGGACGCGCAGCCCGGCGGGAATCACCAACGCGGACTGGTACCGCGTCGGCGGCGGCGACGGCTTCTACAACCTGATCGACCCCACCGACCCCAACACCGTGTACACCGAGTCGCAGAACGGGAACATGTCGCGGCTCGACCTGCGCACCGGTGAGCGCGTCAACATCCGGCCGCGTCCGCGCGTGACGGGGCGCGGGCGCGGCGGTGAGCCTCAGCCGGCGCAGCCGAGCAACGTGGTGCCCGAACCGCCGGCGGGCGAGGTCTATCGATTCAACTGGAGCACGCCCATCGCCATCTCGCCGCACGACCCGTCGACCATCTACACCGGCGCGAACAGGTTCTTCAAGTCGACCGACCGGGGCGACACGTGGACGGCGAGCGAGGACCTGACGAAGCGCATCGACCGCAATACCCTCCCGATCATGGGCGTCCCCGGCGACCAGCCGATGGCCTCGAAGCACGACGGCACGGCCAGCTACGGCAACATCACGACGCTCGCCGAGTCCCCCACTCGGCGCGGCCTGATCTGGGTCGGCACCGACGACGGCAACGTGCAGGTGAGCCGGGACGGCGGCGTGACGTGGACCAACGTCGCGCCGAACATTCCGGGGCCGAAGGGCAACTACCAGGTGTCGCGCGTCGAGCCGTCGCATGTCGACCCGGCGACCTGCTACGTCGCCCTCGACAACCACCGGAACGACGACTGGAACCCGTACGTCTTCGTGACGCGAGACTACGGCGAGACCTGGCAGTCGATCGCGAGCAACCTGCCGCGCGGCAACGTCAACGTCATCCGGGAAGACCCGAGGAACCCCGACCTGCTGTACGTCGGGACCGAGTTCGGGTTGTTCGTCTCGCTCGACGGCGGGCGCGAGTGGAAGCGGTTCATGACAGGGCTGCCGACCGTCCGCGTCGACGACATCCTGGTGCACCCGCGGGAGAACGACCTCCTCGTGGGGACGCACGGGCGGAGCATCTACATCGTCGACGACGTCACGGCGCTCCAGCAGTTCCGCCCGGAGGTGGCGAAAGCCGACGTCCATCTGTTCGACATCCGGCCGGGCACCTTGTGGGTGACCGACACGACGCTCCGCCGCGTCAACACGGGCACGAAGCGGTTTGCCGCGCCGAACCCGCCGCCGGGAACGGCGATCAGCTACTACCTGCGAGCGGGGGAAACGGGCGAGGTGAAGATCGCGATCACCGCCCAGGATGGGAAGCCCGTGCGGACGCTAACCGGTCCGGGACGCGCCGGGATCAATCGCGTGCAGTGGGACCTCCGGGCCAACCCGCCGCCGCGGCCCCCGGACGCGCCTCCGCTGCCGCCAGGCGCGCCGCCGCCCCAGGGGCCGCTCGTCCAGCCGGGGACATATCTGGTCAAGCTCGCGGCAGCCGGCCGGGAGCTGGTCAAACCGGTCATCGTCGAAGCGGACCGGTGGTTCGCGAAATGAAGTGCCTTGCGGTCGCTCTCGCGGGCGTCGTGGGCCTGGCCGGTCTCGTGGCCGGCCAGGTACCGGCTCCCCGGCAGCCGCCCTTCCGGTCGGGGACTCGCACGGTCGCCGTCCACGTGACCGTGACGGATGCCGCAAAGCGCCTGGTGACCGACCTGACGCGAGAGGACTTCGAGATCCTCGACAACGGCAGGCCCGTCGCCATCACGCTGTTCGATGCGAGCGTGCAGCCCATCACCGTCGTGGTCATGCTGGATACGAGCGCCAGCATGACCCTGACGCTCGATCTGCTCCAGGCGGCCGCGGAGCAGTTCGTCATCCGGCTCCTGCCGGGCGACCGGGCCAAGGTGGGGGCGTTCAACGACAAGATTCAGGTGCTGCCCACCGGCGACTTCCTGGGCGACCGGGACGAGCTCGTGGCGATCCTGAGAAACGAGCTGCAGTACGGCAATCCGACGCGGCTCTACGACGCGATCGACCGCAGCCTCGACGTGCTCGCGGGAGTCGAGGGCCGGCGCGTGGTGCTCGTCTTCACCGACGGCGACGACACGGCGAGCCGCGTGGGCAGCGACGAAATCCTCGAGCGCGCGCGGCGGGAGGAGGTCGTGATCTACGCCATCGGGCTCGAGAGCCACTACTTCGACGGCGCCAGGCGCGTGCGCACGCGGCCGGACCGCCGCCTGCGCCGGCTGGCCGAGGAGACCGGCGGGGGTTACTTCGAGCTGGACAGGACGGCGGACCTGGCGCCCACCTTCACGCGCGTCGCGCAGGAGCTCCACAGCCAGTACCTCATGGGCTTCTCGCCGGAGGTGCTCGACGGCAAAGTCCACAAGCTCGAGGTGCGCGTGAAGCGGCCCGGCATGACCGCCCGCGCCCGCAAGCGCTACCTGGCCCAGCCCTGACCACCTGCGATCGACGGGATGACCTCGACGGTGTCGCCGGGCTGTAGCGTCCGGTCCCGCGCGCCGTGCAGCACCAGCTCGTCGTTCACCGCGAGGGTGAAGCCGCCGGCGAGGTACTGGGCCCGGAACCCGCCGACCAGACGGTCGAGCACGTCGACGAGATCCGCGAGCGATCGCACGTCGTCACCGACCTCGAGAACCTGGACGCCCGAAGGCGCGAGCCTGGCCGGCACCCGCACCGTAATCATGAGGCCCCTTCGTCAACCCCGAGCATGGCGTGCAGCTCTCGCCGCCACGCCTCCTCGGGCACGCCTTCTTCGGTGAGGTGCGAGATCGCGTAGAACCGCGACAGCATCGCGTCGAACGCGCGACGATCGATCTGCTCCCCAGCGTGCGGCCCCACGCGGATGGGCTCCTCGAACCAACGGTCCGGCAAGGTATCGTCCCGCCGCCCGACGCCCAGCCGACGGTTGATGAGCCGCTCGACGCCCATGATGTTCAACCCGATCCGGTCGAGCGACGCCGCGTCGAACTCGACGCCCGTCACGTTGGCGATCTGCGCGGCGAACTCGTCGTAGCCCGGGAGCGACGGGCTGTTGAACAGCTTCGTCGTGAACCGGCACATCCCCACCGCATCGCCGACGCCGAAGATGTTCTCGCAGACGCGCACGGCGAGCTCCTTCCCCGCGTAGCTCGTGGGCTCGGGGCTCACCCACCCGCCGTAGAGTCGCGCCTTGAACGCCGGGTCGTCGTTGATGCGCGCGTTGATCTCGAGCGTCGCCCGGTTCCGCAAGTGGTCCATCCCGCGCGTGGCGACCGCCAGGCCGAGCGCGAACGCCTTCAAGATGCGCGCGTCGTGCGGGTCGCTCTGCATGAGCCCCTTGACTGCCATGCGGTAGCGCAGCGCCTCCGGGGGGTAGTGGCCCCGCTCGACCGCCCGCGTGCCGTCGGCGAGGACGTTCCCGAAGCCCTCGCGGCGAGCGGTCATGAAGAGGAGGCGCTCCACGAGGTCCGCGTCGCCCCACCGCAGCTCGAGGCCCTGCGTCTGGCGCGTCGTCACGATGCCTCGCTGATACAGCTCCATCGCCCACGCGATGGCCGAACCGGTCGACGCCGTGTCGAGGCCGAGGTCGTTGCAGATGTTGTTCAGGCGAATCACCGACTCGACGCGATCGATGCCCAGGTTCGGCCCGAACTTGCCGAGCGTCACGTACTCCGGGCCGTCGCCGCGGCCGTAGCGGTCGGTCGGGTCGTCGGTGAGGGCGTTGAGCGGCCGGCAGTTCACCGGACAGCGAAAGCACCCGGCCATGCCCGGCCGGTACGGATCGATGTGCTCGGCGTCGAGCCGATCGGTCCACGTCGTCTCCTGATTGTTCTTCGTCCCCATGGCGCCGAGCAGGCGACTCGGCTTGTAGAGAAACGGCGTCCCGCGCAGCTTGAGGGCGTGCTTGACGACCGCCGTGTCGAGCAGCCGATGGGCGATCACGCGGTTGTACGGCTTGTAGGGCGCCACGCTCTCGAAGTCGCGCGTCTGCTGCTGGACCACGATCGCCTTCAGGCCGAGGCCACCCATCTTCGCGCCCGGTCCACCCCGAGCGAAGCACGACTTCGGCCCGGCCATGATCGCGCTCGTCAGGACCAGGTTCTCGCCGGCGCGCGTGATGGCAGCCATCGCGAGGTCTCTCCCCCACGCGCCGCCGAAGTCAGCGGCGATGCGCGCCCGGAGGTCGAGGTTGTCGAGCCCAGCGTACGCCGCTGCGTCGCGAAACCCGAGCTGCCCGTCCCTGATGTGCACCAAGGTCCACCCAGGTCCGCGCCCATAGAGCACCAGGTGGTCGATGCCGCTCAGCTTCAAGAACGACGGAAAGTAGTCGCCGGCGTTGCAGTCCATCAGGACGCCCGACTCGGGAGACCACGAGGTGGCGTTGCCGCGCGCAGCGCTGGGAACGATGCCGGTGAGCGCGCCGGCGCCGAAGATGAGCGGAACGTCGGGATGAAGCGGGTCGAGCGACGCGTCGAGCAGCCGGTAGAGGTAGAACATGTTGGCGCCGCGGCCGCCGAGCAACCCCCGAACGACCCTCAACGGCGTGTAGGCCGACCGGACCTCGCGACGAGCCAGGTCGACGAAGAGCGTCCGACCCTGGCCGGGAAACTGGGGGCGGTCGGGCAGCTCGGCGAGCAGCCCTGCGACGCGCTCGCTGACGGGCATAACCCGAGCGTACCACAGCCAGCCCAGCGCGGACCATTCGTGACTCGCACCGCTGCGGCGACGACGGCCATCAACAGTCCGCGCTACGCGATCCTTACCGTTTAGGCGATCCTGGCCGTTCGGGTGAACCTTGTCGTTTTGGGTGAGCCTTGCCGGCTTGCGCGCTCGGGACCCGGCGAGTGGCGGTCAGCCGCTTCCGGGGTAGAATGCCACGGTCGGCCGACTCATGCGTACCCACGCCCCCGCAGTCCTCGCGTTTTTGGTGCTCGCCATGACGACCCCCGTCGCCCAGCGGCCGGGTGACCGGCCGGCTCGCAACCCGTTCGCCACGCGGTCGGCGGTGCTGGCCAGAAACGGCCTCGTCGCCACCAGCCAGCCGCTCGCCTCGGCCGCCGGGCTCCGCGTGCTGCAGGAGGGCGGCAACGCCGTCGACGCCGCCGTGACGGCCGCGGCCGTGCTGGCAGTGGTCGAGCCCACCATGACGGGCCTCGGCGGCGACCTCTTCGCGCTGGTCCACGACCCGCAGACGGGCCGCGTCGTCGGCTTAAACGCGAGCGGGCGCTCGCCGTACGCCGCCGCGCTCGACGAATTCGCGCGACGCGGGCTCGCCGCCGTCCCCGATCGCGGGCCGCTCGCCGTGACCGTGCCCGGCGTCGTGGACGGGTGGGACGCGCTGCTCCGGCGCTTCGGGACCATCCCGCTCGCGCGCGCGCTCGCGCCGGCCGTGCACTACGCGCGGGAGGGATTTGCCGTCTCCGAGATCATCGCGGACCAGTGGCGGGCCGCCGCCCCCGTCCTCGCCCGCGACCCGGCGGCCGCGTCCACGTTCCTCGTGGGTGGCCGCGCGCCGGCGACGGGCGAGGTGTTCGCCAACCCGAGGCTCGCGGCGACGCTCGAAGCCATCGCCCGGGAGGGACGCGAGGCGTTCTACCGCGGCGAGATCGCGAGGGCGATCGCCGCCGACATGAGGCGGCGCGACGGCATGCTGTCGGCGCGCGACCTGGCCGACCATCGGTCCGACTGGGTCGAGCCGATCTCGACTACCTACCGGGGGTACGAGGTCCTCGAGCTGCCCCCGAACACGCAGGGGGTCGTGGCGCTGGAGATGCTCAACATCCTCGAAGGGTTCGACCTCCGGGCGCTCGGGCACAACTCGGCCGCCTATCTGCACGTGCTCGTGGAAGCCAAGCGCATCGCCTTCGCCGACCGCGACGCCCATGTGGGGGACCCTTCGTCCGTCCCGCCTGGAGTCCTCCAGCATCTGCTCTCGAAGGGGTACGCCGCCGAACGCCGCGCCGCGATCGACCCGAACCGCGCTGCGGCCAGGCACCCCCCGGCCCGCATCGGCTCGGCGGCGCCGCGCGAAGCTCCGCAGCGGTCCGCTCCGGGCGATACGGTCTACCTCACGGTGGCGGACCGAGCCGGCTACGTGGTCTCGCTCATCCAGTCCCTCTTCGACAACTTCGGCGCCGGCATCGTGGCCGGTGACACGGGCATCGTCCTGCACAACCGCGGGAGTCTCTTCACGCTCCAGGCGGGCCATCCCAACCAGTTGGCTCCGCACAAGCGTCCCCTGCATACGCTCGTGCCGGCGATGGTGCTGAAGGACGGCAGGCCGTTCTGGTCCTTCGGGGTCATGGGCGGCGACATGCAGCCCCAGGGTCACGTGCAGGTGCTGGTGAACCTCCTGGACTTCGGCATGAACGTGCAGGAGGCGGGCGAGGCCCCGCGCATTCGCCACACGGGGCGGGGCATCGCGGTGGAATCAACCATTCCCTCCGAGGCGCGCGCCGGCCTCACCGCCCGCGGCCACCAGGTCTTCGAGGCCCGTGGGGTGTTCGGTGGTTACCAGGGGATCCTGATCGACCCGCGCACCGGCGTCTTGATGGGTGGATCCGACCCGCGGAAAGACGGGTTGGCGATCGGCTACTGAGCCTCGACCACGTCTCCGTCAGAAGTTGTATCCCTCGCCCAGCGGATCGCCCTCGTCCAGGTAGAATGTGTGCTCGCCCGTGATGTAGGCACTCCCCTCGATTTCGGTCGAGACCGCCGGCTGCTCGCCCACTGACGTCGGGGCCACGATGCGCCCGCGCAGGGTCGTGCCGATGAGACTCTCGTGGACGAACCAGCGGTCCTCGCGCAGCAGTCCCATCGCGTGGAGCACCGCCAGCACGGCCCCGGTCGGCGTCCCGCCGGGCGAGCGATCCAGCGCGCCGTCAACGTAGACTGTGGCGCTCCGGAGGTCGGCGGCCGCGGCAGGCCCGGTGAACACCGTGCCCGCGAAGTCGATCGCCGCGGTCTCCGACGCCGGGCGAGAGAGCGCCGCCCGGGCGGCGCAGGCGACTTCGGGTCCCATGCGCCTCAGCTCGGCGGCGCGCCGCGGGTCGAGCGCGACGCCGGCACGCTCGGCATCCACGATGGCGTAGGCGCCGCCGCAGGCCGCGATGTCGGCGGCCACCGAGCGGCGGCCCACTTCGAGGGCCAGACCGGCGGCCACCACGCGGGCCGGCGGGTTCAGGTAGGCGACGCGCCTCACCCGCCCGTCGCCGACGCGGCGGTCGAAGCGGGCCTGGATGCGGCCGGCGGCCGTGTCGAGCGTCACCGCGTCCCGGCCCGGAGCGAGGGTGAGCAGACCGCGCTCGAGCGCGATGGTCACGACGGCGATCACGCCGTGGCCGCAGAGCGCGCCGAAGTCGGACGTATCCATGAACACCACGCCGGCGTCCGCCTCGGGGCCGTCGGGCTCCGTCAAGACGGCGCCCGACAGGTCTATGTGGCCTCTCGGCTCGCTCATGAGCAGGCGCCGCCACCGATCGTGGCGGGCGCGCGCATCGTCCAGCTTGGCCGCCACCGTCGCACCCTGCAGCGAGGGAAAGCCCTCGACGACGAGGCGCAACGGCGCGCCGGCGACGTGGGCGTCGATCGTGCGGAACACTCGCCGCGACTCCTGACGAGCCCGGTGCACCCCAGCTCCGCACCGAACCCGGCAGGGAGCTTATAATCGCGGCGCCGCCAGCGCAAGGCGGCGGCTCACGGTGGGGAGGTGGTCCACTCCATGGCCCTACTGCTGACCGAATCCGACGTGCGGTCGCTCATGGACCTCGACGTCCTGACCGACACCATGGCGAGGGCGCTCGCCGCCTACTCGACCGGCGCCGTGAATCAGCCGGTCCGCGGCGTCGTGGAGATCGCTCCGCGCCGGGCGTTTCTCGCGGCCATGCCGGCGTATCTCGCCGAACCGCCTGCCCTCGGCGCCAAGCTGGTGACGGTTTACCCCGAGAACCACGCCCGCGGGCTCCCCAGCCATCTGGCCTCGATCCTGCTCTTCGACCCCGAGACCGGCGCACTCGCCGCGATCCTGGACGGACGCTACATCACCGAGACGCGGACGGCGGCCGTCTCGGCGGTCTCGGTCGAGTGGCTGGCCCCGGCCGGGCCGGCCGTCCTGGCCATCCTGGGTGCCGGCGTCCAAGCCCGCAGCCATCTGGACGCGATCGCGCGCGTGCGGCCGCTGCGAGAAGTGCGCGTCTACAGCCCGACGCCCGCCCACCGCGACCGCTTCGCGGCGGAGGCCGCGGGCCGCGTCGAGGCTCCTGTCCGGGCGGTGCCGAGCGCCGAGGCCGCCGTTCGGGGCGCGACGGTCGTGGTGCTCGCGACGAGCGCCACCGAGCCGGTCGTCTCGAACGAGTGGGTGGACGACGGCGTGCACCTCTGTGCCGTCGGAGCGTGTCGGCCGACCCACCGCGAGCTGGACGCAGCGCTCGTGGCGCGGGCGCGCGTCTTCGTCGACTCGCGCCCGGGCGCGCTCGCCGAAGCCGGCGACCTCGTAATGCCGATCCGCGAGGGGCGGTTCGGACCCGAGCACATCGCCGCCGAGCTGGGCGAGGTCGTGGCGGGGCGGGCGCCGGGGCGCACCTCGCCGCGCGAGGTGACCCTGTTCAAGTCACTCGGGATGGCGGTGGAGGATGTCGCCGCGGCCGAGCTGGTCTATCGCCGAGCGTGCCAGCGCGGCGTCGGCCGCGGCGTGCTGGTGTGACGTTACTTCTTCGGCGCCGCCTGCGCCTCGCGCTTGCGCTCGGCCCACCGCCGCTTCATCGCGAGCGAAATGCGCCGCCGCGCTTCCGGAGACATGACCTTGCGCTTGCGAGCCACGGCCTCGCCACTCGGCGGTGCCGCCGCAGGCGCCGCCGCCGGCGGAGCGCCCGGTCGAGTTTGCGCTCGCAGCGCCGCGGCGTGGGCCAGCAAGGTATCCAGCCGCTTGCGCGTCTCCTCGATCTCGCGCTGAAGACCCTGGAGCGCCCAGGTCAGCACCTCCCCGGACGGGACCGGCAGCTTTCGTGCGATTCTCGGCATGAACTCCTCCTCCGGCTAGAGTCCGGCGTGCGACTATCCACACGCAGTTGGTTATCATAGTGCGGTTGTGCGGAGACCACCAAACTCTTTTTCCACGGCCGAAGCTTCGTGCGCCGCCCACCCTGCCGGCTGATCGGGTCCTCCCTGGCTCTGGCCCTGGTGGGGTTGGTCTTCGTCCCGGTCGGCTGGTCTCGACCCGGCTCGCGCGATGGCCTTCAAGGAGCGCTCGCGACGCTGCGCGGCGACGCCTTCACGCGAGCCTACAACCTGGACCAGCTCGAAGCACTCGAAGAGTTGAAACACGCCCTCGCCGCCCATCCAGAAGAGCCCTCGCTCCACCGGAGCCTGGCGGCCGTCACCTGGCTGGCCATTCTCTTCCAGCGCGGAGCCGTGACGACCGAACACTTCAGCGGCGGCCTCACGGCCCGCGTGGAGATCGAGCGGCCACCGCCCGAGCTCGACCGCCAGTTTCGGGCCGCCGTCGACCGCGCCATCCGGCTGGCGGAGGCCCGTGTCGCCCGCGCCCCGACGGACCCCGATGCGCACTACGAGCTCGGTGCGGCGGTCGGTCTGCACATGACCTACGTGGCGACGGTCGAGGGCGCCGTGCTCGACGCGATCCGCGCCGCGCGCCGCGCCTTCGACGCACACGAGCGCGTGCTGGTGCTCGACCCCAGCCGCAAGGACGCCGGCCTCATCGTGGGAGCTTACCGCTACGCCGTCGGCTCCCTGCCGGCACCGCTCCGGCTCATGGCCTACCTGATCGGCTTCGGCGGTGGCCGCGAGCGCGGGTTGCGGATGATCGAGGAGGCCGCCGCCTACCCCAGCGACGCGCAGCCGGAGGCGGAATTCGTCCTCGTTCTGCTCTACAATCGCGAGGCGCGCTACGGCGACGCGCTGCGGGTGCTGGCTCGGCTGGAGCGCCGCTACCCTCGCAACCGCCTGCTGTGGCTCGAGGAGGGTCTCACGGCTTCGAGGGCTGGCGACTGGACGCGTGCCATCCGCGCCCTCGATGAAGGCATCGGGCGCCTGAGTCGAGAGACACGACCCCTGGCGCCCGGTGAGCGCGCGCTCTGGCACTGGGCGCGGGGTTCGGTGCGGCTCCGCCTCGGCCAGCGCGGCGAGGCCGCGGCCGACCTCCGCCGCGCGGAACAGGCCGCGAACGGCGCGCCGTGGGTGCGCGGGCGCGTGCAGCTCGAGCTCGGCAAGCTGGCCGACCTCGCCGGCGACCGCTCGGGCGCCCTGGCTCGCTACCGGCAGGCCGAGCGCCTGTGCGACGCGGGCCGCGACGAGCGCTGCCGGGACGATGCGAGGAGGTTCGCCGCAGACCCCTATCGGGGCGACTAGCACGACATCGGCACATCGACGGCCCCTTCGCTGAGAAAACCGTGTGGAGCAGGCCGTCACCCCCGCACGAAACACGCGCCGCAGGCCAGCGACCGGGCGCGCCGGCCTCGATGGCGGGGCGCCGCGTGCTCCGGACGATAAGCCGGAGGCGCGTGGTTTCGGCCTGCGCAACCGGGTTCCGGCGCGAACACGCGGCGCGACGGGTGTCAGCGACGGCCGGTCTAAAGACTGGCCGCTACGGACTCAGCTAGGGACGCCCGGTCTGACTCGGTCGATTCAGGACTGGCACGGCCGGTCACGAAGAGTCCGTGCTAGAGTACCGCGGCCATCTGGAGAAGACGCGGTAGAGAAGATCATCGTGGCCGTGAAGACCTGGGTCTGGATCGTCGTGGGACTCGTGACGCTCGCGCTCGTCGGCTTCGTTGCGCTCGTCGCCGCCGGCGTGTACTTCGTGGCCCGCGACGTGCAGACGACCACCCTCTCGAGGACGTCGGCCGAGCAAGTCCTCGACGCCGAACGGGCGAGGTTCACCGACCAGCCCCTCATCGAGATCGACGAGCAGGGCCGCACGGTCGAGTCGCGTGTCGACCCGAGCCGGCCGCCGGCGGCCGTCAGGCCGGCCGTCGTGGTCGTGCTCGCCTGGGATGCCGACGAAGGGCGCCTGGTGCGGATCCGACTGCCCTTCTGGCTGCTGCGGCTGGGGAGCCGCGGCAGTGGGTCGATCCAGCTCGGCGGGGGCAGAGGGCAGGTGCACCTCGAACGCCTGCAGCTCTCGGTGGCCGACCTCGAACGTCTCGGCCCGGCGCTCCTCGTCGACTACCGGAGCCCGACTGGGGATCGCGTGTTGGTGTGGACGGAGTGAGGGCAGGGTCTCGGCCGGGCGCCCGCACCACGTCTGTCACGGGTTCGATGGTCGAGCGGCGCGTCGCTACCGCTTCCCGCCGGTGGCCCAACGTCGCGCTAGAGACGTCGGGAATTGCGGGAGACTGACGAGAACCGCAGGTTACACTCGATGGTCGAAGAGGAGTGGTAGCGGTACGGGGATTCGAACCCCGGTCCCGTGGCTGAGAACCACGTGTCCTGACCCCTAGACGATACCGCCACGCCCCGAACTTTTCATTCTAGCCACCACTCTTCTTTCCGTCAATTCCTGGCCGTCAATTCCTCGCCTCGCTCCCGCGCGGACCCTGGCCCCGGCCGTCCGTCGCCCGACGGTCCGACTGCGACTGGTGCGGACGCCACGCTTTCGCGGGATATGATCGACCCGTCATGAAGAAACTTGTCGCCGCGTTCGGCCTCGTCGTTCTCCTGTTGCTCCTCGTCCTCGGGGTGTCGTACCTGGTCGCAGGGCGCAGTCCGGGACCCACGGTCCAGATCGTCCAGCCGTCGGGTCGCATCGGCACGACCGGCCAGCTCGACGTCATCGTGGACGCGCCGTCCGGCCGCCTGACCCGCCTCGACGTCGAGCTCGTGCAGCACGGCCGGTCGCGCCCGCTGTTCTCGCTGGCGTCGGCGGGCCCGGGCGTGCTCCGCCAGGAGACGGCGACGCGCCTCCGCGTCACGCGCGGGATCGGCAAGCAGGACCTTCCGGATCTCGGCCCCGGGCCCGCGACGATCGTGGTCCGGGCGTCGCGGCCGGTGCTTTTCGGGCTGCGGCAGGCGGCGTCGACCACGACGCGGGAGGTCCAGGTCCGCCTCGAGCCGCCGCGCCTGGCCGTCCAGTCGACGCACCATTACATCAACCACGGCGGCGCGGAGCTCGTCATCTACCGCGTGACGCCGCCGGAGGCGGCGTCGGGGGTCCTCGTCGCCGACGTGGAATATCCGGGGTTTCCCGCGTCGGGGGTACGGGTCGACGGCGTCTCGGTGAGCGACCCCACCCTGAGAGTTGCGTTCTTCGCCCTGCTCTACGACCAGGATCTGGGCACGCCGATCGAGGTCTTCGCCCGCGATGACGCCGGCAACACGGCGCGCGTCGCCCTGGATCACCGGGTGTTTCCGAAGCCGTTTGCGCGCACGCGCGTCGATCTGGACGATGCCTTCCTCGCGCGCGTGGTCCCGGAGATCCTCTCGCACGCGCCGGACCTCGCGGTGTCGCCCGGTGATCGGCTCCGGTCGTACCTGGCGATCAACGGCGAGCTGCGGCGCCGGAACGCCGAGCAGATCGCGCGGCTGGCCGCCAAGACCGCGAGGGAGATGCTGTGGCGCGGTGCGTTCCTCCCCCACGGGCGCGCCCAGGTGGAATCGCGGTTCGCCGACCACCGCACCTATTTCTACGAGGGCGAGGAGGTCGACCAGCAGGTGCACCTCGGCTATGACCTCGCCGTGACGGCGAACGTCCCGGTGCGCGCCGCCAACCACGGCGTCGTCCTCTACGCGGACTATCTGGGCATCTACGGCAACACCGTTGTGATCGACCACGGCCTGGGCGTCCAGTCGCTCTACGCCCACCTCTCGTCGGTCGTTGTCGCACCGGGCGCGCGGGTCGAGCGCGGGCAAGTGATCGGCCGGTCCGGCCGCACCGGACTTGCTGGCGGCGACCACCTGCACTTCACCATGCTCGTCGGGGGTCGCATGGTCTCGCCGGTCGAATGGTGGGACGCGCACTGGATCGAGGACCGCGTCGTGCGCAAGCTGAAGGAGGCGGTATTTGCGCAGCCGGCGTCCGAGTGAGTAACATGGAGGCCATCGTCACGAACGGCGGAGGCGGACAAGGAGCTCTGATGGCCAAGAGCAGGATGTGGGCAGGTAGCTGTCTGCCGGTGCTGCTCGCCGGCGCGGTCGCCTGCGGCGGCGCCCAGGCCCCGCCGGCGGAATCCACGTCGGCGACGCCGACGGCGCCGCCTGTCGATCCCGCGATCGCTGCGACGATTGCCGGACGGGTGGTGATCGAGGGAGAAGTGCCCGCGCCCGAGGTCGTCAGGATGAGCGGCGACCCGGTCTGCGTGCGGCAACGCGGAGGCACGATTGAAACCGAGTACTTCGTGGTGAGCGGCGACCGCGGCCTCGAGAACGTCTTCGTTTACGTCAAGAACGGTCTGGGGGGTCGCCGCTTCGCGCCGCCGGCTGCGCCGGTCGTCCTCGACCAGGTGGCCTGCCGCTACACCCCGCACGTGGTCGGCGTCCAGGTCGGCCAGCCGCTCGAGGTGCGGAACAGCGACGATACGCTGCACAACGTGCACGTCGTGGCGGCCATCAACGACGAGCAGAACGTCGGCCAACCCATCAAGGGGATGCGCCACACGTTCACGTTCCGGCAGCGCGAGGTCGCGATCCCGCTCAGATGCGACGTCCACGGCTGGATGCAGGCGTACGTGGGGGTCGTCGAACACCCGTACTTCGCCGTCACTGCAGGGGGCGGCGCCTTCGCGCTCGAGGGGCTGCCGCCGGGCCACTACGAGATCGAGGCGTGGCACGAGAAACTGGGCACGCGCTCGCAGCAGGTGACGGTGGCTGAGCGGGAAAGGAAAACGATCGTCTTCACGTTCACGACGAGCTGAACCTCCGCCGCATCCATGGTCTGGCTACACCGCTACGCCGTCCTGGTCTCGGCATGCACGCTGGTGCTGCTGGTCGCCGGCGGCCTGGTGACGAGCACCGGGTCGGGCCTCTCCGTGCCCGATTGGCCGACGACTTATGGCTCCAACATGTTCACCTTCCCGGTGCGCTTCTGGGTCGGGGGCATCCTCTATGAACACGGACACCGCCTCATCGCCTCAACCGTCGGTCTGCTGACGATCGGGCTCGCCGTGTGGCTCTGGCTGCGGGACCCGCGGCGCTGGATGCGGAGGCTGGGCGCACTGGCGGTCGGGGCCGTCACGCTCCAGGGCGTGCTCGGCGGTGTGACGGTGCTCTACTTCCTGCCTGCGCCGGTGTCGATCGGCCACGCGGGGCTCGCGCAGCTCTTCTTCGCGCTCACCGTCGCGCTGGCGCTCTTCACCTCGCCCGGGTGGCTCCGGACCGAGGCCGTATCCGCCGACGACGAGCGGTCGCGGCGTCTCGCGGTCGTGACGGCGGCGGTCGTCTACGCACAGATCCTGCTCGGGGCGACCGTGCGGCACACGGGGGCGGGTCTCTCCATTCCCGATTTTCCCCTGGCCTTCGGGCGCCTGCTGCCGCCGGTCTGGTCGGCGCCGATCGCCGTGCAGTTCGCCCATCGCCTCGGGGCCGTGGCAACGGTGGCGGCGGTGGCGGCGACGGCGGCGCGCGTGATCGCCCACGAGGGGCACCGGCCCGAGCTGGTCCGGTCGGCCTGGGTGCTGGTGGGGCTGGTGCTCGTGCAGTTCACGCTCGGGGCCTTCGTCGTGCTCACCGGCAGGCAGGTGGTCGTCAACACCGCGCACGTTGCGGTGGGCGCGCTGGTCTTCGGGGCCTCGGTCCGGCTCGCGCTGCTCGCGCATCGCCGCCGGTTCCGCGAGGCCGAAGCGGCGGGGCGGGTGGGCGCGACGGTTCGGCCCCCCCGGGTGGGAGCGGAGGTCGCGTGAACGAGGCGCTCACCCTCGCGCCGGGGCGCACGCGGCTGGGCGATTTCGCCACGCTCACCAAGCCGCGCGTCAACCTGCTCGTCGTCGCGACCACGATCGCCGGCTTCTACATGGCCGCCGGGCGCGAGGGATCGCTCGTCGCCCTCGTGGCGGCCGCCTTCGGAACGGCGCTCGTTTCCGGCGGCGCCGCGGCCTTCAACCAGATCGCCGAGCGCGACACCGACGCCCTCATGCGGCGCACGCGGCATCGGCCGGTGGCGGCCGGCCGGCTGCCGGTCGTCGAGGCGACCGTGTTCGCGTTCGCGCTCGTGACCGCCGGGCTCGTGTATCTCCGCGCCGCCGCCGGACCACTCGCCGCCGGCGTCGCCGCCCTGACGGCGGCTTGGTATGCCTTGCTGTACACTCCCCTCAAGCGGCGAACGTCGTTCGCCACGGTCGTGGGTGCGGTCCCCGGCGCCCTGCCGCCGGTCATCGGCTGGGCCGCGGCGCGCGGCGCGATCGACCCGGCGACGGGCGTGTTGTTCGCGATTGTCTTTCTCTGGCAGCTTCCGCACTTCCTCGCGATTGCGTGGCTGTACCGGGACGATTATGCGCGCGCTGGGCTGCCCGTGCTGCCGGTCGTCGAGCCCGACGGCCGGAGCACGGCGCGGCAGGCGGTCGGCTACGCGGCGGCGCTCGTGCCGGTGAGCCTCGCGCCGACGGCCCTCGGGCTGAGCGGCGCCGGGTACTTCGTCGGCGCTGCCGTGCTCGGGGTGATGTTTCTCCTGCTCGCGATGCGCTTCGCCGCGCACCGCACGGAGGCGGCCGCGCGTTCCCTGTTCGTCGGGTCGGTCCTCTATCTTCCGCTGCTCTGGATCCTCATGGTGGTCGGCCGTTCGTGATCGCCCGGCCGGCGGTTCGAGGCGCCCCCGCCGACACCCTCCCGCGCTCTCCATGGATGCCTCCACACTGCCGACCGTGAACGCCGCTCTGAACACGACGGCGGCCGTCCTCCTGGCGACCGGCTACGCGATGATCCGCGCCGGGCGCGTCGCGGCACACCGCGCGTGCATGATCGCCGCGTTCGCCACCTCCGTGGCCTTCCTGGCGTCCTACCTGGTCTATCACGCGAGCGCGGGGTCGCGATCGTTCGCGGGCCACGGTCCGGTGCGGGTCGTCTACTTCGTCGTGCTCGTGTCCCACATCCTCCTGGCCGCGGCCGTGCTGCCGCTTTCGATCGTCACGCTGGTGCGGGCCCTCCGCGGGCGCTACGACCGGCACGCGGCCGTCGCGCGGTGGACGCTCCCGGTCTGGCTCTACGTGTCGGTGACGGGCGTGGTCGTCTACTGGATGGTGTACCGCTGGACCGGATGACGGTAGAATCGTCTCCGCTCCCAGCGGCTCGGTTCGGTTCCCTGTAGGAGGGCTCATGAGCTCGCGAGGGCTCTCGCCCGCCGGAGCGCTGGGGACGGCGAGTGCCCTGATGCCGGGCGCCGCGGCCCAGCCGGGCCCCAGCTCGACGTTCGATCCCACTCGCGTCACGCTGAACCTGCCGTGGTCGGCGAGCATCGCGGCGCTCGCACTGGCGGCACTGCTGCTGCTGCTCTACGCCTACCGGCGCCGCCCCTACATTCTCGAGTGGGCGATCGGGTGGGGCTTCTTCGCCGCGGCGCTGTTTCTGGTCTCGCGGGAGCCCGCCGGCTCGCTGGTCGCCAGGCTGCTGACCGGCGTGGCGCAGTTCCTGCTCGTCTGCGGCAGCCTGCTGTTCGTCGTGAGCGCCGACGACTTCCGGCAGCGCCCGCGCCGCCGCGCCAGGTACCTCGTCTGGCTGCTGCCGCTCGCGCTCTGGTTCACCCTCGCGCCGCTCGCGCTCGAGCCCTGGTCGGTCCTCGTGCCGGGGCACCTCGTCGCCGCCGGCGTGCTCGCGTCGGCCGGCGTCGGCTTTGCGCTCATCGCGCGGCGGGCGAACCTGCTCGGCGCCGCCCTGGTCGGGTCGATGTTCGGGCTGGCCTCGGCGGCAAACGCCTGGGTTTCCCTGGTCTTCGCCGGGGTGGCGCCCGGCGCGCCGTTTCAGATTCTCACTGCGACCGCCGTCGTGTTCCTGCTGGCGGCCCTCGGCATGCACCTGCTCGTTTTCGAAGACATGACGTACGAGCTCCGCCGGGCGAACCGGCGCCTCGAGGCGGCGCAGGCGGATCTGCGCCAGCTCGTCATCACGGACCCGCTCACCGGCTGCTACAACCGGCGGTTCTTCGACGAGATCATCGGGCACGAGATCCAGCGGCACCGGCGCTACGGCATCCCGCTGTCGATCCTCTTCGTCGACGTCGACCGCTTCAAGGCGGTCAACGACGCGCTCGGCCACGAGGCGGGCGACCGTCTGCTGCAGCAGGTCGCGGCGTTCCTGACCCGCCACGTGCGCGAGGCCGACTACGTGTTCCGCTGGGGCGGCGACGAGTTCCTGATCCTCCTCACGTGCACGGAGCCGGAGGCCGGGCGCAAAGGTCGCGAGCTCAAGGCGCGCTTCGCGGAAACGCCCGAGCTGGCAGCGCTCCCTTACGGCGTCGGCCTGAGCGTGGGCTGCTCGGAGGTGCCGGACGGAATCGAGGATGTGGCGCGGATCGTGCGGCTCGCCGACGAACGGATGTACCGCGACAAGGCCCGGGCCGGCGCGTAGCGCCCACGACCGCACCAGCCGCCGGTCACCGGTAGAGGCGGTACTTCGCGCTGAGGGCCCGCCAGGCGGCCTCCCCTGCGGCCCACCCGGCGGCGATGGCGGCGGGGTCGTCGCCGCGCCGGACTCGCTCCAGGTCCGCGCGCGAGCCGAACAGCGTCACCGCCGCCTCGAGGTCGAATTGTGCACCGTAGAGTCGATCGAGCGCCGCCGCGATCTCGAGCCCGACGCGGACCGGCCGGATCCGGTCGCGGTCGGTCACGACCAGGGAGACCCCGTGGCAGACCTGGTTCGCGTACTTGCTGGAGGTCGGCGTGAAGCTCACCGCGTAGAACCGTACGCCGGGCAGCGCACGCGCGTTGAGCTCGGCAGCAAGCCGCACCCCGTCGATCCACGGCGCGCCCACCTGCTCGAACGGCGTGTCGGTGCCCCGGCCGACGGAGAGATTCGTCCCCTCGATGGCGCCGAGGCCAGGGTAGAGGACCGCCGCCGTCAGGGTCCGCATGTTGGGCGAGGGGTTCACCCACGCGAGGCCCGTCTCGTCGAACCAGTGGTCGCGCCGCCAGCCCTCGAGCGGGACGACGGTCAGGTCCGCGCCGAGGCGGTTCTCCGCGTTGAAGAGCCGCGCCAGCTCCCCCATCGTCAGGCCGTGCCGGATGGGCATCGGAAAGTAGCCGGTGAAGCCGAGCCGGTCGCGGTCGAGCACCGGCCCTTCGATGTGCACGCCGCCGATGGGGTTCGGCCGGTCGAGCACCACGACCTTGACGCCTCGCTTCGCCGCCTCCTCCATCGCGTAGGCGACCGTCGTCATGTAGGTGTAAAAGCGCGCGCCGATGTCCTGCAGGTCGACCACGAGCGTGTCGAGCCCGGCGAGCATGTCCGCCGTCGGGCGGCGCGTCTCGCCGTACAGCGAATGGACCGGGAGGCCGGTGCGCTCGTCGCGACCCGACGCCACGCGCTCGTCGAGCACGCCGCGAAGACCGTGCTCGGGGCTGAAGAGCGCGACGAGCGTCACGCCCTGCGCGCCCGCGAGCAGATCGATGGTGGAGGCGCCGTCGCGGGCGCGACCCGTCTGGTTCGTGAGCAGCCCGACCTTGCGGCCGCGAAGCAGCGCGAAGCTCTGGGCCCGGAGCACGTCGATGCCGGCCAGGACGGGAAGCGCGCGCTTCGGCGGCGCCGGCGTCGATGGCCCGACGTCGGGCCCGATCCACGCGAGCGCGCGCTCGGGCGCGACCGGGCGATCGACGAGCGCCGACGCCACCACCGTAGCGACTCGAGCGCGCAGCGGCGTGACGTCACCCTTGCCGTTAGGGTGCAGGCGATTGGAGAGGAAGACCACGAACGTGTCCGTGACGGGGTCGACCCAGAGCGACGTTCCCGTGAAGCCCGTATGCCCGTAGGAGCCCACCGGAAACAACTCGCCGCGGTTGGCCGAGTACGCCGAGTCGATGTCCCACCCCAGTCCGCGCACCTGGCCGAGGCCGGCCGGCGTCGCCGGCGAGGTCATCGCGAGCACGGCGAGGGGAGAGAGAATCCGCACGCCGTCGACGGCGCCGCCGCCGAGCAGCATGCGGCAGAAGATGGCCAGGTCGGCGGCGGTGCTGAACAGGCCGGCGTGCCCGGCGACGCCGCCCATCCGCCGAGCCGTCGGGTCATGGACCACGCCGCGGAGGATTCGGGCGTCCGGCCCGGCGCACGGCCAGCCGTACGGCGTGCACCGCTCGGTCGGGGCGACCCGCGGGCGCAGGCCTTCGGGCGGGTTGAACACCGTGTCCCGCATGCCGAGGGGGTCGAAGATGCGCCGGCGGGCGAACTGGTCGAGCGGCTGCGCGCTCACCCGATGGACGACCTCGCCGAGCACTATGAAGTTGATGTCGCTGTAGACGAACCGTTCGCCAGGCGCGGCGACCGGCACCTCGTCCGCCGCGAGCGCGAGGGCGGTGTCCGCCCCCGTCCACGGCTCCGCCAAGTCCAGATCCGGCCTGAGCCCGGAGGTGTGGGTGAGCAGATGGCGGATGGTGATCCCCTCCTTCCCGTACCTCGCGAAGTCGGGCCAGTAGGAGGCCACCCGGTCGCTCAGCCGCAGCCGCCCCTCCTCGACCAGGATCATGACGCTCGTGGTCGTGGCCACGACCTTCGTGAGCGAGGCGAGGTCGAAGAGGGTATCGAGCGTCATGGGCTCGTCGGTGGGGTCGACGGCGCGGCGGCCGTAGGCCTTGTGGTAGACCACCCGGCCGCGATGGCCCACGAGCAGCACGGCGCCCGGCGTCGCCCTCGTCCGGATCGCGTCCTCGATGATCGCGTCGACGCGCGCGAGACGAGCCGGATCGACGCCGGGGCTGGGCGCCTCGGACGTCCCCTGAGCGCGGGCCGCGCCTGCGAGACAGGCGCCGGCGAGACACATCCCCGCGCCCAGCCTCCCGAGTGTCCACCGGCCCCGTGTGAAGTCGCGCGTCATGGCCCCCGGTCGGGTTCTGCATTATACTGGCGCGCGGGTCCGCCAGCCGACATTCCGGAGGGTTGCCGATGCATGAGCGTTCCGGCGCCGGCCGGGCGTGGCGGCGGCTCGCCGCCAGCCTGACGGGTGCCGCCGTGGGCGTCGCGTTCGTCGCCTCCGCCGGCGCGCAGGTCGGCCTCGGCCGCATCAGCGGCGTCGTCAAGGACGACACGGGCGTTCCGATCAGGGGCGCGCTCGTGACGGCGCACAATCCCGACGCTGCGCCCACGACGTTCACCACGACGACGGACGAGAAGGGCCGCTTCGCGATCCTGGGGCTCCGGCGGGGGGTCTGGACGATCGCCGCCAAGGCTCCTGGCTACGAGCCGCAGGAGTTCACTGGCCCCATCCAGCCGCAGCGGACGATCCCGCCCATCGAGTTCATCCTGCGCCCGACGCCACAGCCTGGTTCCCGCGGCGCGCTCGCCGGCGTCGACGTCGCGCGTCTGCAGCAACGGCTTCAGGAGGCCGACGCGCTCGTGGCGGCGGAGAAGCTCGACGCAGCGGTGGCGCTGTACGAGAAGATCGTGCGGGAGGTGCCGGCGCTCACGTCCGTCTACGGCGAGATCGGCGACCTCTACGTTCGCCTGCACCGGCCGGAGGCGGCGCTCGGCGCGTACGAGAAGCAGCTCGGCGCGGATCCGGACGATGACGAGGCGAAGTTGGCGGTGAGCCGCGTGGCGCTCGAGCTGGGACTGGCGGCGGCCGAGCGGCACGACATCGAGGCTGCCGCGAGGTACCTCGAGCGCGCCATCGCCGTCGCGCCCGACTCGCCGCGCGCCGCCGAGGCGCGCGCGGCGCTCGACCGGCTGCGGCGCTGAAAGTCGGGAGGGCGGGCGTGCGATCGGTCTCAGGATTCGCCCTCGCGCTCGGTGTGGTGGCGCTCATCGGCCAGAAGCCCGCCGCGCGGCTCCAGGGCGCGCCGCAAGCACCGCTCTTCCGGTCGGGCACCGAGCTCGTGGAGGTCGACGCCATCGTGCAGGACCGGGACGGGCGGTTCGTCCCTGGGCTGAGCGCGGACGACTTCGAGGTCGCGGAAGAGGGCAAGCCGCAGCGCATCCAGCTCTTCTACCTGGTGACCGGGCCGTCGACGTTCGTGCCGAGGGCGAAGGTGCCCGACGGGCTCCTGCGCGCGCCGGACCAGACCGCGCGGCGCATCTTCACGCTCGTCTTCGACCAGGAGCACCTGAACGTCGACGCGTTCAGGCGCGTGCAGAAGGCGGCGCTGGCGTTTCTCGAGGACCAGTTCCGGCCCGGCGACGTCGGCGGCGTGGTCGTCGGCGGCCAGATGGCGCACAATCGCCTGACGACGATGCGCGACGAGCTGGTGGAGATCGTGCGCGGGGCGCGGCCCGACGCGGAGGTGCGCGAGCGCCTCGAGGTGTTCCGCGACTGGCCGCGCCTCGAGAGCGAGTTCGAGGCGCTCCGCATCGACGCGGGCGACGCGCGCGTGCTCGCCGAGGCGGTCGTGCGCAACTGCCTCGAGCGCCCGGACGAGTGCAGCCGGCCGGGCGTGCCCGAGAGCGTCGAGAACACGCTCCAGTGGAACGCCCGGCGCTACCTCGACTTCGCGCGCGCGGCGGCCACGAGGTTCATCCAGAGCCTGTCTGCCGTGGTGGCGGGCCTGGGGCGTCTCGAGGGCCGCAAGACCGTCGTGATCCTCACCGAGGGATTTCTCGTGGAGGATGCCCGCGGCGTGCTGCTGCAGATCGCGGCCCGCGCCGCGCGCTTCGGCGTCACCATCTACGCCGTCGACGCCCGCGGGCTGGGCCGCACCTCGACCGGCATGAGCGACGCGAGCGAGCCGGGCGTGCGCCTGCCGCCGAGCGCGTTCGACACCCAGGAAGACGGGCCCCACATCCTCGCCGTCGAGACCGGCGGCTTCGTCGTCCGCAATACCAACGACTTCGCCGGCGCCCTGGAGCGGATCGCCGCAGACACGAGCACCTACTACGTGCTCGGCTACTCGCCGGAGAACACGGCGCTCGACGGCCGGTTCCGCAAGATCGAGGTGCGGGTGAAGTGGCGCGGCATGCGCGTGCGGGCGCGCAAGGGCTACCTGGCGACGCCGCTGCCCCCGCCGATGCGCGCGCGTCCGGTCGTCCGCTGACGGCGCGCGGCGCGCGCCAGGCGGGGGCCCCGTGAGGCCGCTCACCCAGGCGATTCGAGGCGTGTCTCTGCGCGCATCCGCCCGTCGGTAGCGCTCAGGAAGAAGGCCTCCCACGCGAGACGGATGCGGTCGACCTTCGTCACCTGGGTCACGTCGAGCGCCCGGCCGGTCGTCACGAGATAGAGGAACGCCTGCCGGTGGACGCGCGGCGACGCGGCGGCCGGCGGGATGCGCGGCCCGTGCACGGCCACGATGTCCTGAATGAGCACGTCGCGACGCGTTCCGCTGAAGGTGACGCCCACCCGGGGCGCCGAGTCCGCCTGGGCGTCGGGCTGCACGTTGACCGGGTGGTCCACGTAGAAGAACGGCGACACCTCGTGCTCGCCCACGAGCCCCATGGCGTACTGGTCCAGGAGACTGTAGCGCTCGACCGCGGCGACGGTCCGGAACGTTCCGCCGCCGAGGTCCTCGATGTCGTTGCCCTCCATCACCGAGGCATCCGAGTCGACGAAGAAGCTCCAGTGGGCCCGGTCACGGCCCAGCAGCGACTCCGACACCTGCCGCTCGTGGTCGACGAACCGAAAGAAGGCGAGCCACCGGTGGCCCACCTCCTGGCCCAAGATCGACAGGGTCGTGTTCTCGCCCCGGAACTTCTGTGCCGGGTCGTCCGGGTACTTGCCGAGCGCGTCCATCATGACGAGACTGCGCAGGCGGCCCGCGCTCCCGAACTCGCGCGCGTAGTCGTAGAGGTCGACGCCGATGCCGCGAATCTCGTTGGCCACGGTCGTCTCGTAGGCGAAGGACCGCGCGTACGCCTGGTCGGTCCAGACGACGAGCTGGTCGTAGCGATCCGCGTGGGCGGCGTAGAACTTCTGCGCGAGCGCCGCGGTGTCCACCTCCGTGCGCGCGGCGAACCGCTCGCCCACGGCCCCGCTGCCCCCGGCGATCGGGCCGGTGGCGCTCAGGTCCACCGGCGCGAACGCGGCGGTCCGGCCGGGCGAGACCCCCACGATCGCATCGCTCAGCGTGACGGCCGGCCCGTAGCGCATCTCGATCGATCGGTCCGGCGCCAGCGTCACCTGAAACGTGACGGTGTCCGGCGCGTCGTAGCCCGGCACCTTGCAGAAGGTCACGGTGAAGCCGCTCGTGTCGCGCTGCAGGAACACCGAGCCGCCCGCCGAGGGGTCCAGGTCGGCGAAGAACGGCGCGAGGCGCGGCGGCCCAGAGAGCACACGACCGAGGTCGCGCGCGGTGCTCGCGCGATCGACCTGCTCGAACGTCAGGTTGCCGTCGGAGTTGACGAACACCGTCGAGTACGACCGGCCGAAGAACGAAGCCTCGAAGCCGATCACCTGCTCCACCCCGTCATCGTCCGACAGCGTCAGCCGCGCGCCGAGGGGCTCGCGGAAGGTCGCGTCCACCGAGACCGCGTCGTAGCCCCCTGCCGCGTTGGGCTGAAATCGCAGACCTCGGCCGGCGAGGTCGAACCGGCTGGCCGGCAGGATGAGGTCACCCTCGTCGAACAGCACGGCGACCTCGCCGACGTCCTCCGCCCGAGCCGGCAGCGGAACCGGGCGAAGCCAGCCCCTGGCGCGCGCCGCGCGATGCCGCCACAGCGCGTCGAGAACCCGGGTGCGGGGGTCGCCTTCAGCCTCCTGCTTAAACACGCGCGGTGCGGCGCGGAATGGTTGCTCGCTGACCGCGTCGCAGGGGTTCGAGGCGGCGGGCGAAGGCGCCGGTGTCGGGGCGGGCGAGGACGGACCGGCGCTGCCGCCACAGGCGGCCACGAGGACGCCGCCGAGTAGCCCGACGGCCAGCCGCGCGCAGCGAGAGCGTGTCCCCGGCACCGGGATCCTCACTTCTTCGAGAAGCGGTCGAAGATGTCGATGAGCTCGGCCAGCACGCGGTCCCGGTCGGTCTCTCCCTTGGCCAGCTCCTCAGGAACGCAGTGCCCCACGTGAGCCCGGAAGATGGCGAGGCTGATTCGGTTGAGCGCCGCTTCGGCAGCCGAGAGCTGCTGCAGAATCTCGACGCACAGACGCGGCTCCTGGATCATGCGGCGGATGCCGCGGATCTGGCCCTCGACGCGGCTGAGGCGAGCGACGAGCGCGGCGCGCTGGGCTCCGTCGAGCATGGCTCTACTCCCGCTCCCAACATACCGTACGGGCGGCGCGGGGCGTCCGACCGACGGTAAGCCGGGGCAACGGTTTGACGGGCTGCCGACCGGACTTGCCGAGCCAGGCACCGCTCCGCCAGCGAACTCGCGACGACGTCGTGCTAGGATCGCCCTCGCCGCGCCAGCCGGGACGAGTGGACGCTCGACGTGACAGCAGGTTCGCTGACCACCGGCTCCCTGCCGCTCGCCCTCGCCGCAGGGCTGCTCGCGGGCACCGGCTGCTCGGATGCCAAGCTACCCCTGGTCCGCCGAGATGCGGACCGGAACGTCCTGCTCGTTACCATCGACACCCTCCGCGCCGACGCGCTCGGTGCCTACGGCGGCCGGGCGCCGACGCCGGTCATCGACGGCCTCGCGGCTGCCGGCGTGCGATTCGATTTTGCCCACGCGCACGCGGTCACCACGCTCCCCTCGCACGCGAGCCTGCTCACGGGCCTCAATCCGTTCCAGCACGGGGTCCACGCGAACGCGGGCTTTCGCCTCCCAGTCTCCCTCGAGACGCTCGCCACTCGCCTCCGGGCCCACGGGTTCGCCACGGCGGCCTTCCTCGGCGGATTCCCCCTCGACTCGCGGTTCGGCCTCGCGCGGGGGTTCGAGCGCTACGACGACGAGCTCGGGCCGCCGGCGGCACCGGGATTCCTCACCGAGCGCCCGGCGGAAGCCGTCGTCGGCGGCGCGCGCGCCTGGATAGCCACCCAGCGGGGCCGGTGGTTCACCTGGCTTCATCTCTTCGACCCGCACGCTCCTTACCGCCCGCCGCCCTCGTGGACTGGACGGCCGGCCGACGGGTATTTGGCCGAAGTGGCCTACGTGGACCACGCGCTCGGGCCGCTGCTCGAGGCGCTCGGCGAACCGTCCGCGCGGCGGACGCTCGTCGTGCTCACCGCAGACCACGGCGAGGCCCTCGGCGATCACGGGGAGCTGACGCACGGCGTCTTTGCCTACGAGGCCACGCTGCGCGTCCCGCTCATCGTGGCCGAGCTCGGCGGCCGCGCGGAGAGGCGGTCCTGGCGGCCGCGGCCCCGACGGTCCACCGTCCGGCACGACCCGGCGCGGCATATCGACGTCGTGCCGACGATCCTCGATGCCCTGGGGGTTCCGATCCCGGCCGACCTGCCGGGACGAAGTCTGCTCTACGCCGACCAAGGTGATGAGGCGGCCGTGACGTACTTCGAAGCGCTCGAGCCCAACCTCGCCCGAGGCTGGGCGCCGCTGCGAGGAGTCCTGATGGGCCGCGAGAAGTTCGTGGAGCTGCCGTTGCCCGAGCTCTACGACCTCGCCGTGGACCCCGAGGAGACCCGCAACCTCGCCGGCGCGCGGGCCGGGCGCCGGCGGGTTCTGGCGAACCTGCTCGAGGAGTTCGGAACAGCCGCGCCACCGGCGAGCGCAACGCCTGACGCCGACACGCGTGCCCGGCTGCGCGCGCTCGGCTACGCGTCGAGCCGGGTGGCACCGAAGGCGCCTTACGGTGCAGCGGATGACCCGAAGCGCCTCATCGAGATCGAACGGCTGCTCGCGGCGGCCACCGATCGGCTGCACGACGGTGACCTGGCGGGCGCGATTGCCGGGTTCCGCGAGGTGCTCGAGCGCCGGCCCGGCATGAGCGATGTGGCAGCGCAGCTCGCGTTTCTCTACTGGCAGGCGGGCGAGGCCGGCGCCGCGCTGGCGACGCTCGGCCCGCTGGTCGCGGGCGAAGCGGCGGACGCGGGCATGCTCGCCCAGTACGGGTCTTACCTGGCCGAGAGCGGCCGTCTAGCCGAGGCCCTCGCGGTGCTGGAGCCGGCGGCCCGCGCCGATCCGGTCGACCCCGACGTGTTGAACGCGCTCGGGGCCGCATATGTCAAGGCCCGGCGGTACGACGAAGCGGTAGCGACCTTCGAGCGTCTGATCGCGGCCGACCCCGGCGACACGCGGGCGTATGAGAATCTAGGCGCCGTGTTGCTCGAGCGGGGCGACGCGACTCACGCTCGCCGCGCGCTCGAGCGCGCGCTCGAGGTGAACCCTCGCGCGACCGGTGCGCTCGTGGGGCTGGGCGCCCTGGCCCTGCGGGCGGGTGACGCCGGCGCGGCCGCCGACTCGTGGCGCCGCGCGCTCGCCGTGGACCCGGACGAGGTGGAAGCGCTTTACAACTTGGGTCTCTTGCTCGTCCGCCAGGGGCGGCGCGAAGAGGCTCGACCCTACCTCGAGCGATTCGTCCGCGTGGCGCCAGCTGCCCAGTACGGGGCTGACCTCGAGCGCGTCCGCGGGCTGCTGGAAGTTCGGAAGTGACGCGAGCGACGAGCGTTCGGCGTTCCGGTCGCAGTGGTGAGCGAGCGGCGGCGCGCGGGCGCCCGCCGACGGTCGGATCGGCCGCCGCCTCACATGGGACAGGGCGTGGGGTTGGGGGCCCCCACGCCGCGTTCGGGCGACGGTCAGCCGGAGCACCGTTGTTCCGGGCTGCGGAACCGGTTGTCGGAGCGAATGGGCCGCGGCGGCGACGATGGTCATGAATCATCCGTGCTAGAAGGTGTACCTGACCCCCAGGCGCAGCACACGCGGCGCGATGATCACCGACGGCCGCTTGTAGTTCACGCTGTTGATCGTGGTCCCCTGGCTCGTGACGGTGTTGACGTTGCCCACGTTGAAGACATCCAGGCTCACGATGACGCGCGCGCGCCGGATAGCCACCCACTTCTCGACGTGCGCGTCGAGCATCCAGACGTCTGCATAGCGCGTCTTGCCCTGCGGCGTGACCATGGCGTTCACCCCGCCGAGACCGCCGCTGCGCTGCGGGACGTTCACCACGTCGTTGTAGAGGAACCCGTCGCGGCCGTTGAAAAAGGCCGACACGTTGATCCCGAACGGCAGCGCGTATCCGCCGCCCAGCTTGACCAGCCACCGCGTATCGTTCGGGCCGCCCTCGTAGCCGTCGAGGAACTCGATGTTCGTCGGGTCTTCATAGGCGTCGGCACCGTACTGCTGCCGCGTGCGGTTGACCGAGTAGCTGCCGAAGAGCTGCCAGCGATCGCTCATCCGCTTCCGGGCCGTCAGCTCCAGGCCGTGGTAGGTGCGGAGGAAATCGTAGTTGCGCGTGTGGAAGACGTTCGGCGGCAGCGTGAAGCCCGGCCGCAGGTCGTAGTAGGTGGCGGTCGGGGTGTTCGGAAACCGCGGGTCGGGCTCCGTGTAGGTCTTCTGCACGAAGTCGTCCCGGCTCAGGCCGACGCGTGGGCTCCGCTGGAACTGGTCGTACCGGCGGTAGATGTAGCTCACCCCGACGCCGAAGTTCGGCATCAGCTCGCGGTCGATCCCGACGATGACCTCGTCGGTGCGATCGTTCTTCAGGTTCGGGTCGACCGTGTTGGCCGTGGTCGGCGAGCCCGGCGCCGCGAGCACGTAGTTACCGCTGATGGTTCGCGGCGTGCAGGGCTGATTGACCACGCACGGCACCCCGAACCGGTCGATGAGCTCGTTGGCTTGCACGAACCCGTCGCCGTTCGGGTCCCGCCAGTTGTACTGGAGCGTCACGCCCGTGATGGGATTCAGGTTGTCCGACACGTAGAGCCCCTGGCCGAAGTAGCGGGCGAAGCTCGCCTTCGCGACCGTCTTACCGTCGCCCCTCAGGTCGTAGGTCAGGCTCACGCGCGGCGACCAGTCGCTGTAGGTCACGCCGGCGTCGGCCCCCTGGAACTCGACCGCCGGCAGCAGCCAGGGGACAATCGGGTTCTCCGGCACCGTCGCGGGCTTCAGCGTGTCGTCCTGGAAGTCGTAGCGCAGCCCCAGGGTCAGGCGGACCCGCCCCTTGTTGTACGAATCGCTGACGTAGGCCGAAAGGACCCACAGACCGTTCTTGTTCACGCTGTCCCGGTGCACGTCGGCGTACTCGGGCACGTCGAACCGGTACCGGGCGGTGGCGTTGCCGCCGATGTGGCTGCGCGACTGGAACGGCGTGTTGCGCCAGCGGACGCCGAACTTCACCGAGTGGTCCCCGCCCCAGACGTTCGACAAAAAGTAGTTGCCGTCGGCCTTGACCTCGGTCGTCGGGCGCTTGGTGTGGTAATCGCTGTAGGACCGGCTCCACATGCCTGTGCCCCGGTCATAGCGGCGCTGCACGGTGGCCAGCGCGTCCTCGTGGAACAGCAACGAGAACCCGCCGCCTGTGTACTGCGCCATCGTCTCGAGGGCGAGTCGATCGGTGAGCACCCAGTTGTGCGTTAGCTTGTACAGATTGACCGGTCCTACCTGCCGGTAGGTCGTCTCTGGTGGGCGCGTGCGGCTCGCGTCGCGCGCGTTGCGGATCTTGTCGCCGCGCGTGAACAGGAAGTTGAGGCGATGCGCCGCGCTCGCCTGGCCCTGGACCTTGGCGTTGTAGTTCTCGAGCACCGTCAGGTCGGTCTCGAGGCACGCCTTGATGGCCTCGAGCTGATCGAAGGTGGACGGCGGAGGACTGCACTCGGCGACGGCCTTGTAGAAGCCCAGCACGCCGACACGGATGTCCTGCTTCCCGTAGCCGCCCCAGAACCAGAGGCGATCCTTCACGATCGGGCCGCCCAGCTCGGCCCCGTAGTCCTTGATGTTCTTGATCGGGTTGCCCGACTGCGCGCCCTGGTCGAAGAGCGTCCGGGTGACGTTCTCGGCCTGCATGTCCGCGTCGACCACGTACAGCCGGCCCGAGCCCTTGAAGACGTTGCTGCCGCTCTTGGTGACCAGGTTGATGTTCACGCCCCCGGTCTGGAGCGACGCGTCCGACCCGCCCGTCGTGATCTGAATCTCTTCGAACGAGTCGAAGTCGTAGTACACCGGCGAGGCCCCCGTCGCCGCCATGTCAGTAATGGTGGCACCGTCGACGTTCCACATCGAGTTGCCCTGGCCGCCCCCGAAGGCCGAATAGCCGAGCTGCTGCCCCGACCGGTTGCCGCCGACGTTGACGCCGCTCATCACCACGCCCGGCGTCATCTGCAGGATGACCCACGGGTCGCGGGCGGAGGGAATGTTCTCCAGCACGTCGCGGGAAAACGTCCCGCCGGTCCGGACCTCCTTGGTGTCGACGACCGGACTCTCGCCGCTCACCGTGATGGTCTCCGCGACGGCCGAGAGCTCCAGCCTCGCGTTGATCTCGGCGTTGAAGCCGGAGGTGAGCTGGATGCCCTCGCG
>FWPU01000783.1_pt1 | contig 100690 bp, 102 predicted proteins | sample 2228361 | NCBI WGS metagenome assembly FWPU01 (sample SAMEA103939777, study PRJEB20133) | metagenome | reverse complement strand
GGAGACGAAGCGGCGGCCAGAGCGACAGCCCGCGGGTTGCGCACCTGCCGCGGATCGGCATACACCGTCATCGCCTCCTCCCCCAGCGCCAGCGGCACACCCATGCGGTCGAAGATGGTCCCCCGGGGAGCGGGAACGGTCAGCGTCTCCTGGTGCTGACGGGAGGCCAGCCGGCGCAGGTCGTGGGCGCGCACCGTCTGAAGCCAGGCGGCCCGCACCAGGATGACGGCGAAGGCCACGAGGAAGACGGCCAAGAGAAGGCGGAGGCGCCGATCCTGGAGCCGGCGGGCCACCGGTTAGGGCCGAAGGTCGACGTACCTCGTCTGGCCGGGATCGGCAGGCACGAGACCCAGCCGTTCCCGGGCCTGCCGCTCGATCCGGGCGGCGGCGGCGGCGCTGGCGAGCCGGGAGGCCAAGGCGGCGTTCTCCGCCCGCAGCTGGGCCCGCCGGCGGCTCAGCTCGTCCAGCTCCACGTTCCGGCGCAGGACGGCCACGTTGACCGCCACCACCCCGGCCAGGAGGGCGGCAGTGACGGCGATCCAGGCCACCCCCCTCCACACCGCCCGTCGCCCCGCCCGCTGGCCCGCCCGCCGGCGGCGGGAGAGGGCGGGGTGGGGCGAGGGGGAGACGGGAGCCGGCCGGGTGTGGGGGACGGCGGCCATCACGCCTTCTCCGCGCCGCGCAGGCGAGCCGAGGAGGCGCGGGGGTTGAAGGCCACCTCCCGCGCCGACGGCCGTACCGCCTTGGGGGTGAGAAGGCGCAGGCGGGGGAGCCGGCCGCAGGCGCAGGCGGGGAGCTCGGGGGGACAGATGCAGCCCCGCGCCTCCCGGCGGAGGAAGCGCTTGACGATGCGGTCCTCGAGCGAGTGGAAGCTGATGACCGCCAGCCGACCGCCGGGACGGAGGATCTCCACCGCCGCCGGCAGCCCCTCCTCGAGCTGGCCGAGCTCGTCGTTCACGGCCACCCGCAGGGCCTGGAAGACGCGCCTGGCCGGGTGGCCGTCGCCGAAGCGGGCCGGGGTGGGGATGGCCGACCGGATGACGTCCACCAGCTCGCCAGTGCGGGTGAGCGGCCGCCGGCGGCGGCGGCGGGCGATGGCTCTGGCAATCTGACGGCTGTAGCGCTCCTCCCCGTAAGCCCGGAAGATGCGGGCCAGCTCCCGCTCCGGCCAGCGGTTGACGATATCCGCGGCCGACACCTCTGCCGAGGGGTCCATGCGCATGTCCAGAGGGGCGTCCACGGCGTAGGAGAAGCCCCGCTCGGGACGGTCGAGCTGCATGCTGGACACGCCCAGGTCGAGGAGGACGGCGTCGGCCCGCACTCCCCCGTCGGCCAGCCGGCTGAGCACGGCGGCGAACTCCCCGCGCAGGAACCGGGCGGGGACGCCGGCCCGGCGCCGAAACCGCTCAAAGTAGGGACGGACGGTGGGGTCGCGGTCGATGGCGATGACCCGTCCCCGGCCGCGCAGGTCGCGGGCCAGGTACTCGGCGTGGCCGCCGGCGCCGAAGGTGGCGTCCACGAGCGTGTCGCCCGGCCGGAGGTCGAGGAGCTGCCGCACCTCCTCGACCAGCACCGGGACGTGATCAGTCGCGCTTGGCTGCAAGACGCTCGGCAACATCCTCCACCCTCCCTTCGACCTCCTCCACCTGGGCCTGCCACGCCTTCCGGTCCCAGATCTCCAGGTGGTCGTAGACGCCTACCACCACCACCTCCCGGCCCAGCTTCGCCCGCCGGGCGAGAGGAGCGGGGATCATGACCCGCCCCTGCCGGTCGGGCCTCCCTTCGGCCGCAGAGGCGAAGAAGTGCCGTTGGATCATCCGGTCGTCACGGCTGAGGGGGTCGAGCGCGGCCAGTCGCGACGCCACCAGCCGCTCCCAGTCTCCCCGCGGGTAGGCGTACAGGCAGCCGTCCATGCCCGCCGTGAGTACCACACCGGCGGCGAAGGAGTCCCGGTACCGGGCAGGAAGGGTGAGACGGTTCTTGTCGTCGAGGGTGTGCTCGTACTCGCCCAGGAACATGTCATCGCCGCCCGTGCATCTCTTCCACTTTTCCCCACTTTAGACCACTTCTCTCCACAAATCAACCCCTGCGCCCCCTCGGCTCACGCCTGGATGCCCTCGCCCGTTTCAGGTCAGGATGGAGGACGTGCAGGTGCCCCCTTTCGAGCACTTCTACGCCGCCCGCAAAGACCAGGTGTTTCGCCGCCTGGTGCCTGCTCGGCCGGGAGCGGGCCGAGGATGCCTTCCAGGAGACCTTCCTGCGCGCCCTCCGCGGCTACCCGGATCTCCGCCACGGACGCCACCTGCGGGCGTGGGTGATGACCATCGCCGACCGGGTGGCCGCCGACGAGGCCCGGCGCCGGCGGGCGACTCCCTCCGAGAGCGAGGCGGCCGCCTGCGACCGGCGTCCAGCCTACGCCGACATCGAGCACCTCACCGGCCGGCTTCCGCCCACCGAGCGGGCCGCCGTGGTACTGCGCTACGGTTACGACTTGGGCTACGAGCAGATCGCCGCTGTCCTCGCCTTCAGCGTCGAGGCCGCCCGCCAGGTCGCCTCCTCGGGCATCCGGCGACTGCGCAGGGAGCCGGCATGAGGGCCGTCCCTGGCCGTGTCGACCGCCGTCTGCGCCGGGCGGCGGCCGCCGCCGGCCTCTTGGACGCCGCCTACGACGTGGTCGAGTCGCCCCTGGGGCCGCTCCTCTTGGCGGCTACCGACCGGGGGCTGTGTCGCATCGCCTTCGCCGGCGAGGGGGGCGTGGACGCGTTGGCCGCCCTCGTCGGCCGGCGGGTGATGCGGGTCCCCCGCCGGCTGGACGCTGCCCGCCGGCAGCTCGACGAGTACTTCGCCGGCCGGCGGCGGGAGTTCGAGCTCCCCGTCGACTTCTCGTTCCTCTCTCCCTTCCAGCGCCTGGTGCTTGGACAGCTCGCCCGCGTCCCCTACGGCCGGGTGGAGACGTACGGCGGCCTGGCGGCGCGGATCGGTCGCCCCCGGGCCGCTCGGGCCGTGGGGGGAGCCCTGCACCGCAACCCCATCGCCATCGTCCTTCCCTGTCATCGGGTGGTGGGCGCCGACGGCGCCCTGGTCGGGTATGCCGCCGGCCTCGCCCGCAAGCGGGCTCTGCTCGAGCTGGAGGGGGCGCTGGGGAGAGGAGCAGGCCGGTGCAAGGAAGGCGCCGGGCTGGGGACCGGCGGCCAGGGGTGAGGCCCCCGCCCGGGCGACCGAGACCGGCGCTCGCCTACGCAGCCGGCAGCATCAGCCGGTAGCCCACCCCCCACTCGTTGAGGACGTAGGGGGTATCGGTGACGACGGCCAGCCGGCGGCGCAGGCGGCAGGCGTGGGAGTCGACGGTGCGCGTGCGAGCCAGCGACCGGTAGCCCCAGACGTCGCGGAGAAGCTCCTCCTTGCTGAAGACCCGGGTGGGCGCCGACGCCAACCGGACGAGAAGCTCGTACTCCTTGGCCGGAAGCGGTACCCGGCGGCCCCGGACGGTGACGCAGCGGGTGCGCCGATCGACCACGATCTCCCCCGCCTCCAGCACCTCGCCGGGAGGCGGGGACACCCGGCGCAGGACGGCCCGAATGCGGGCCAGAAGCTCGTCGTAGTGGAAGGGGCGCGGCACGTAGTCGTCGCAGCCGCGGTCGAAGGCGCGGACGCGGTCGATGGCGTCCGCCTGCGGGGGGCCGAGCACGATGACCGGCACGTTCCGATCCCAGGAGCGGCCAGGCTCCCCCTCCCGGAGGCGACGGCAGAGGTCGAGCTCGGCCGCCAGGAGGACGAGGCTGGGACGGAGCCGCTCGACCAAGTCGAGGGTGGCCTCGGGGCTGTCGGCGCGCACCACCTCGAACCCGTCCTCGGCCAGATGCCGCTCCAGGAAGGTGCCCACCGTCGGCTCGGGCTCGGCGACGAGCAGCGCAGCTGACATCGGACGGCGACGGTAGCGGGCGGGGGAGCCGTCGTCCAGATGTCCTTTCCCACGAGACTGCGCCGAAGTTTCTACAGCCGGCCCGAGCGGACGACCCCCCACAGGAGCCACAGGCCGAGCAGCCCGGAGACGACGAAGCCGACCAGGGAGATGGCGTGCAGGCCGGCCACGTGAGGTCCCCGCTCGGCGAAGATCCCGATCAGGCTGGAGCCGATCAGGCCCCCCAACACCACCAGGGCCACCACCAGCCGGTTGAAGGCCACGTCGATGGTGTGGCGCAGCTCGCCCAGCCCCTTGTGGACGAAGCCGACCTCGATCTCGCCTTCGCGCAGCTCCTCCATCACGTCGTGCCACTGGTAGGGGGCCTCTCGCAGTACCTCCGCCAGCCCCCGTGCCTCCCGCCGCACCTCGGCCAGCACCCGGGCAGGGGTGAACCGCCGCAGCATGAGGTCGCGGGCATAGGGCTTGGCTACCTCGAACACGTTGAAGTCGGGGTACAGCTCCACCCCCACCGACCCCAGCGTGGCGATGGCCTTGTCGAGGAGGACGAACCGGGCCGGCAGGCGCAGGTTCATGGCGTAGATGAGCTGGAAGGCCTCCCGGATCACCTGCAACGGGTCGATCTCGGCCAGGCGGGCACCGTAGTAGCGGGCGTACAGCTCCCGCAGGTAGGTGACGAGCTCCTCCTCCCGGCGGCGGTCGTAGCGCACTCCCAGATCGGCCAGCCGCCTGGGGAGGGCCTCCACCCGCTCCTCGGCGGCGTCGATGAAGAGCCGGGTGAGCCGGGCCATGTCCTCGTCGGACAGCTTCCCCGCCTGCCCGAAGTCCACCAGCCCGATGCGGTCGGGGCTGCCCAGGACGAGGATGTTGGCCGGATGGGGGTCGCCGTGGAAGAAGCCGTGGCGGAAGATCATGGTCATCCAGGCCTCGGTCATGAGGTAGGCCAGACGGCGGCGCTCCTCCAGCGTGTACTCCTCCGGATCGAGGTCGACGAGCTGCACCCCGTCCAGGAACTCCAGGGTCAGGACCCGCTGGCGGCTGTAGCTCCAGTAGACGCGGGGGATGCGTACGTGCGGGTGACCGGCGAAGTGGCGGTGGAAGGCCTGAGCGTTGCGGGCCTCCAAGCGGTAGTCGAGCTCCTGGCGGATGGAGCGGGCGAACTCGTCCACCAGAGCAGGGGCGTCGATGAAGTCGAGGGCCCGCACCCGCTCCTTGGCCAGCCGGGCCGCCTGCCGAAGGAGGGAGAGATCGGCCTCGATCTGACGCTCGGCCGCCGGGCGCTGCACCTTGACCGCCACCCGCCGGCCGTTGGGGAGTACCGCCTCGTGCACCTGGCCGATGGAGGCGGCGGCCAGGGGGCGCTCCTGGAACTCGAGGAAGAGCTTGTCGATGGGCAGCCCCAGCTCGGCCTCGACCACCTCCTCCACCTGGGAGAAGGGGAAGGGGCTGACCTCGTCCTGGAGCTTGCGCAGCTCGGCGATGATGTCGGGAGGCACGACGTCGGGACGGGTGGAGAGAAGCTGCCCGAACTTGACGAAGGTGGGGCCGAGCTCGTCCAGCATCTCCCGCAGGTGCTCGCCCCGGGTCGATACGAGCGCTCCCTCCTCGGCCTCCAGGGGAGGGCGGGGGCGGGGAAGGAGGTCGGCCAGGCGGTTCCGTTCCAGGAAATAGCCGAAGCCGTGCCTCACCGCCACCTGAGCGATCTCGGAGATGCGGCCGAGGTCGCGGGTTGCCGAGCGCTGGAGCACGCGGTCAGTGTTGCACGCCGCCGGGCGGGCGTCGCCGCTACGGCCGCGGCGCCGGCGCCGCCAAGCGCTCCAGCAACCGCAGCCGGTGCTCCAGCTGGGCCAGGCGCAGCTCCAGCTCCTCGTACTGGTCGCGGGTGACCAGGCCGAGGTGGTGGAACAGGGACTCCAGGCTCTCGCCCGCCCGCTCGGCCATGCGGGCGGTGTCCCCCCGCCAGCGGGTCATGGCGTCCTCGATGAGCTGGCGGGCCTCGTCCCGGCGCATGCCTCCCCGCTCCGCCAACTCCGAGGCCAGCTCCTCAGCCCGCTCAGCGGTGAGAGCCACCGCCCCCAGGAGCGCCAGGGCCAGCCGCTCCCCGACCTCCCGGGCCTGGAGCCTACCGCGCTCGGCCATGGGGGCGCGTGCGGCGGCGCTGACGGCGGCGCTCCCGCTTGGCCTGGGCGGCGGAGGCAGCCCCATCGCCGCTTTCGGCCCGCGGAGCCACCGGCGCCGGCGGCGGAGCCGGGGGGGCAGCTGGGAGCGGAGCCTCGACCTCCTCCTCGTCGGGTACCACCCCGCCCACACCCTTCTCCACCACCGTGCTCGCCCTCCGCCGCCGGTACTCGGGCTCCCGCTCCTTGATGAGGGTGAGAAGCGGCGCCGCCACGAAGATGGACGAGTAGGCCCCCGAGCCGATGCCCACGAGCAGGGCGAAGGCGAAGTCCTTGAGGGTGTCGCCGCCGAACAGGAGCAGGCTCGTCACCGGCAGCAAGGTGCTGAAGGTCGTCGCCAGCGAGCGGCGGATGGTCTCCCACAGCGACACGTTGGCGATGGTGGCGAAGGCCGCCCGGCGCATGAGGGGCACGTTCTCCCGGATGCGGTCGAAGATGATGATGGTGTCGTAGATGGAGTAGCCGAGCACCGTCAGCACGGCCGCCACCGTGGCAATGGCGACCTCCCGCCCGGTGAGGGAGTAGATGCCCACCGTGATGGCGATGTCGTGCACCATGGCCACGATCACCGGCACCGAGAACTTCCAGTCGAAGCGGAGGGCGATGTAGATGACGATCAACCCCAGGGAGACGAGAATGGCCAGGATGGCGGCATCGCGGATCTGGCCGCCGAAGCTCGCCGAGACGTTCTTCACTCCCACCGAGGTCGCTGCCAGCCGGTCCTCGAGGCCGCGGATGAGCCGATCCTGGTCGGGGGGCGAAAGCGACCGGGTGCGGATCTCGAAGCTCCGGTACTTGTCCCCCACCGACGCCCCCCGTCCCTGGATGACGGCGTCCCCTTGGCCGATGGTGCGGGCCTGGGCCCGCACGTCGGCAAGGGCGGTGGGCTCGGGCGTCTTGAAGGTGACCTGCGTTCCGCCCTCGAAGTCGATCCCCAGGTTGAGCCCCTTGGCGGCGAGCGAGCCGATGCTGACGGCCACCACGGCGGCGGATAGGGCGAACCAGAGGTAGCGCCGCCCGATGAAGTCGATCTGAAGCCACCGGGCCCGCTGCTCGGGCGCCGCCCCCATGAACCGGGGGTTGTCGAACCAGCGGAAGCCGCCCAGGAGGCCGAGCATGGCCCGGGTGGCGGCCACCGCCGTGACGAGGGAGATGAGGGTGCCCACGAGGAGCATGAGGGCGAACCCCTTCACCTGGGCGGTGGCCACGGCGAAGAGGACGAGGGCGGTGATGCAGGTGACCACGTTGGCGTCGACGATGGTGTGGAAGCCGCGCTGGTAGCCGGTGGCGATGGCTGCCCGCACCGACTTGCCCGCCCGCACCTCCTCCTTGATGCGCTCGAAGATGACGATGTTGGAGTCGGCCGCCACCCCCAAGGTCAGGATCAGGCCGGCAAAGCCGGGCAGGGTGAGGGTGACATGGAAGAGGAGGATGGCGGCGTAGAGGAAGGCGGCGTAGATGCCCAGGCCCACCACCGCCACCACGCCCAGGAAGCGGTAGAAGAGGAGGAGGAAGGCTGCCACCACGAGCAGCCCCAGGACAGCCGCCGTCCTCGCCTCCCGCAGCGAGTCCTTGCCCAGGGTGGCGGAGACGTCGGTGCGGGAGAGGACGTCGTAGTGGTAGGGAAGGGCGCCCGTCTGGAGCACGATGGCCAGATCCTTGGCCTCGCCGATGGAGCCGATGTTCTCGATCTGGGCCCCTCCGGAGATGCCGTTGGCCAGGGTGCGGTCGCGAAAGTCGATGAGGGGGAAGGACTTGAGCTCCCGGTCGAGGACGATGGCGAAGTGCTGAGGCGTGCCGCGCAGGTTGCCGCGCTGCCACAGGCGGCGGGTGATCTCCTGGAACTTCTTGCCGCCCTTGCCGGTGAAGGCCATGCGCACGATGGGCTGGCCGAGCTGATCGAAGTCCTGGCGGGTGCCGGAGGCGCTGATGTCGGCGCCCGTCATCTCCGGCACCCGCTTCGCCTCGTCGGGGTTGGCCGGGTCGTACTTGAAGAGGTAGTAGAAGGTGCCGGTCACCGCCGCCGTGCCCGGGCAGGGGTTCCTGTCCGTGGGCGAGCAGGAGATGACCACCGTCTTCTCGGGCACCGCCAGCACCCGCCCGCCGGCGGGCACCCGCGGGTGGCGCCGGGAGAAGAGGTCGCGGCGGTTGGCCTCGGGTCCGGCGAGAAGGCGCTTGTCCTTGTCGAACAGGTAGTAGGCCTCGGGCGTCCCTTTGGCCGCCCGAGCCTGTTGACCGACGAGCAAGTCGTACAGGCTGGAGAACGCCACCGGCCCCTGGGCGCCGAGGGAGGGGCCGGTGAGATCGGCCTCCAGGTCGTACAGCTCGAGCTGAGCGGTCTTGCCGATGAGCGCGGCCGCCTTCTCGGGGTCGCGGACGCCAGGGAGCTGGATGACGATCTGGTCGGGACTCTGCTTGCGGACGTCGGGCTCGGACACGCCCAGCTTGTCCACCCGGTTACGCATGATGTCCACCGACCGGTCGAGGCCGTCGTCGGTGACCTTCTCCCCCTTGGGAGGAACCGCCTTCAGCACCACCTCCAGCCCCCCCTGGAGGTCGAGGCCCAGAGTGGCGCTCCGGTGCGCCGGCGAGCCGGGGACGATGAGAAGGAGGGCGCCGACGAGGGCGGCCGCGATGAGGCCGAGGAGGACGAGGTGGCCGCGGCGCTCGCGCACGTCCCTCCGCGCTAGCTCCGGCGGCCGACCCTGGTCTCGCTGCCGGCCAGCGCTCGCGATCCGTCCTCGTCGGACGGCAGGACCGCGGCCACCGCCCGCTTGGCCACCCGCACCTCCACCTCAGGAGCGATCTCCAGGCGAACCTCGTCCTCGGTCACCGCCCGCACCCGGCCGAAGAGGCCGCCGGCAGTAAGGATCTCGGCCCCGGGGGCGAGGCTGTCGATCATGGCCTTCTGCTCGCGCTGCCTCCGCTTCTGGGGGCGGATGACGAGAAGCCACATGACGAGGAACAGGACGACGAGGATGAGCAGAAATCCAGCGTTCACGGAGTCTCCTCTGGGTGGAGCGCCAAGCGCTCGAGGGCGTTTCGCTTGAAGTCTGCCAGCCGGCCGGCCTCGATGGCGGCCCGAGCGGCAGCGGTGAGGTCGAGGAGGAAGCGGAGGTTGTGCAGCGTGACCAGACGCAGGCCCAGGAGCTCTTTTTGCGCCACCAGGTGACGAAGGTAGCCGCGCGAGAAGCGGGAGCAGGCAGGGCAGGGGCACTCCTCGTCGAGAGGGCGGGGGTCGCGGGCGTAACGGGCGTTGCGGAGGTTGATCCTCCCTTCCCAGGTAAGGGCGGTACCCGTTCTTCCCATGCGGGTGGGAAGGACGCAATCGAAGAGGTCGATGCCCCGCTCGATCACCTCCAGCACGCCTTCTGGGTCGCCGATGCCCATGAAGTAGCGGGGGCGATCGGGAGGAAGAAGCGGCGCTGCCTCGGCCACCGTCTCCAGCATCGCCGCCCGCCTCTCGCCCACCGACAGGCCACCCAGGGCGTGGCCGTCGAAGCCGATCTCGACCATCTCCTCCACGGAGCGGCGGCGGAGGTCGCGGTCGGTTCCTCCCTGGGCGATGCCGAAGAGAAGCTGACCGGGAGCGCGGGGGGCACGGGCCTGCCGCCGAGCCCAGGCGGCGGTCAGGCGCACGGCCCGCTCCAGGTCGGCCCGGGCTGCGTCGGCGGGTAGACACACGTCCAAGCACATGGCCACGTCCGAGCCCAAGCGGGCCTGAACGGCGGCCACCGTCTCGGGCGTGAGGCGGGCGACGGCTCCGTCGTAGATGGAGCGGAAGGTGACCCCGTCCTCGTCGAGGGAGAGCACCGTGTCCCGGAGGGAGAACACCTGGAAGCCGCCGGAGTCGGTGAGAAGAGGGCCGTCCCAGCCCATGAAGCGGTGCAGCCCGCCCAGCTCGGCCACCACGTCATCCCCCGGCCGGAAATGCAGGTGGTACGTGTTCCCGAGGAGAATCTCGGCCCCTAAGGCGCCGAGCTCATCCGGGTGTACGCCCTTCACCGTCCCTTTGGTACCCACCGGCATGAAGGCGGGCGTCCTTACCCGGCCGTGAGCGGTGCGAAGTACCCCCGCCCGAGCCTCGCCATCGCTAGCCGTAACCGTGAATGGGGTCAGGTCTTGCATTGCAGCATACGGGGGCGGGCGGGCTGCTCCCCGCGCAAGGCTATGCGCTAATGCAAGACCTGACCCCCTCAGCGGATGAGCATGGCGTCGCCGAAGGAGTAGAAGCGGTAGCGCTCCACCACCGCCAAGCGGTACAGGCGCAGGGTCTCCTCCATCCCGGCGAAGGCCATGACCAACGCCAGCAGCGTCGTCCGGGGAAGGTGGAAGTTGGTCAGCAGGGAGTCCACGCGCAGAAACCGGAAGCCGGGCGTGATGAAGAGATCGGTCCTCCCTTCCAGGGGCGCCCCGCGAGCCAGAGACTCGAGCACGCGCACCACCGTCGTCCCCACCGCCAGCACCCGCTGGGCGGAGCGGATACGCCGCCAGGCCGCCTCCTCCACCCGGTAGCGCTCCCCGTGCAGGCGGTGATGCTCGAGGCGGGGAGCGGTCACCGGCCGGAAGCTGTCCAGACCCACGTGGAGCGTCACCCGCTCTACCGGCAGGCGAGCGACGAGCTCAGGGGTCAGGTGGAGGCCGGCGGTGGGTGCCGCCGCCGACCCCGGGTGGCGGGCGTACACCGTCTGGTAGCGCTCCGGATCGGCCAGGGGCTCGGTGATGTAAGGCGGGAGAGGTATCTCGCCGGTCGGGTTACCCGTCAGTCGGACGAGCCAGCGGCCGCCGCCCAGAGGCTCGACCAGCTCCATTGCCGACAATCGCTCGCCCGGACGGAGACGCCGGCTGGGCCGGGCCAGGGCTTCCCACAAGCCGTCCGAGCCCACGGGCTCGACCAGAAGCACCTCCACCCGGCCTCCGCTCCTCCGGCGCAAGCGGAGACGGGCCGGGATGACGCGGGTGTCGTTGACCACCACCAGCTCCCTGGGGAGGATCTCGTCGGGGAGGTCGGCCACGGTGCGATGGCGCACCTCGCCCGTCGCCCGCTCGTACACGAGGAGCCGGGCCGCGTCCCTGGGCTCCACCGGAGTCTGGGCGATCAGCTCAGGCGGAAGCTCATAGTCGAGGGCTCGGGTATCCATCCGAGGCACACGCTACCCTGGCGCCGGTGGACGCCGACCTGAGAAGACGGGCCGAGGAGCGCCTGACCGAGGCCGCCGGCAGGCCCAGCGCCGCCGATCTTGCCGCCGCCGTCGATCGGGCTCAGGAGCGGCTGGAGGCCCTTTCTCGGGCGGCCTCTGCTTTGGAGACGGGTCTCCCTGAGCAGGTAGCCCAAGCCGTGCGGGAGGGTATCCAGGCCGAGGCGATCCCCGTGGGCCGAGGTCTGGCCGAGGTGCGGGGCCTCGCCTTCCAGACCCTGCGGCGGCTCGACCAGGTTCACACGGAGCTGGTCGCCGAGCGTCATGCCCGGGTGGACGACCTGGCCCTCCTGGTCGAGCTCCTGACCGCGGGCTGGCGCAGCCTGGACGAGCGGCTGGCCCGGATCGAGCGGGCCCTCGACGGGAAGGCCGGGGCCACCGTCCACCGCTTGGACGAGCGCCGGGCCGGCGCCTGACTCAGGCGCCCGACCCCAGGGGGCGCCTGCGCTCCCTCCGCCGACCCACGGCCACCCCCAAAAGGGGCTGGAGCGCCTTGCCCGGAGCCAGGTAGCGGGCCACCTCGGCATCGTAGAAGGTGGTGGCGGTGGCGCCCAGACCGCGGGCGAAGGCGGCCAAGTAGACCCGGCCGGCTCGGATACCCCCCTCGAGCTGAGCTGCCCGGTAGCCGCGCTCGCCCAGGCAGGCCACCGCCTGCTCCAGATCGGCGAGGAAGAAGAGGAGGGCGGCGGCCTCCTCGCCCAGAGGTTGCTCGAGGCAGAGGAAGCCGGCCTGGCGGCGGTCGGCCCCTTCGCGGAGGAGCTCGAGGCCGCCTCCGGCCCGACGCCGGTAGACGCCGGCGGGGAGACCCTCCACCGCGTGCACGATGAGGAAGGTCTCCGCCAGGGATGGAACGTCGGCAGGGATGGCAGAGGCGGCGAAGGAGACGATGCCCTCCAAGTCGTCCCGGGCCAAGGGAGCGGGGGCGAACGTGCGCACCGATCCCCGCCGAGCGAGCACCCGCTCCAGCTCGGGAAGCGCCAGGAGGGGCTCCATCTCCACCCCCCGTCCGGCGTCGGCGGCGGCTCGGAAGCGGCGCACCTCCTCCACGCTTGCCAGCGCCGACGCCTCGTGGGCGGCGTAGGCCTCCACATACTCCACCTGCCGCCGCGACGGGGGCGGGGAAGCCGGCTCCAGCTCGGGGAGGGAAGGGCAGGAAGCAGCCGCATCCCCCCGACCAACGGCCAGGAGGGCGAGAGCCGCCTCCTTCCGCCCGTCCGCTCCTACCAGCCGATTCACCTCCCCATCGACGAAGCCGACGAGGAGCCGTGCCTTCCTCCCCTCGGCCGCGGCCACCGCCAGCAGGTTGGCCAGCATCGTGCCGGCGTCCCAGAAGAGGTGGCGGTAGCCGCGGTGGCGGTACTTCCAGGCAGTGCGCCAGAGGACGCCGGTGAGCACGAGTACCGCCCCCGCCCGGGCCAGCTCCTCCTCGGCAGCCAGCTCCGCCAGCACCGCCCGCACGTCCTCCCGGCGCAGTCGGCGCAGGCGAAGCTCCCGGGGATGGAAGTGGAAGAGCCCGTCCGGCAGGGCGGCGTACACCTCCACCGGGTAGAGGGCTCCCGCGCTCGCGTAGGTGCGGAAGTGGTAGGTGACTCCTCCCGGGTAGCGGCGCTCGCGGGTCACCCCCGCCCCCAGACGGAGGAGGGCATCCACCGCCTCCGGGAGCGGCTCGCCGGCGATCCCCGGGTACTCCTTGAACGGGTGGGGCCTGTTGGCCCAGTCCAGCCCCGGTCCCAGCCGGCGCACGCTGGCCGGGGTGTGGGCCGTCTGCTCGTGGAAGGCGAGCACCGCCGACCGGCCGCCTGGGGCCACGTCAGTCGGCAGGGGTGGCAGGGAGTACCAGCTCGAAGCGGCTCCCCTTTCCGGGGACGCTGTGGAGCTCGATGCGGCCGCCCAAGGCCATGGCCAGCTCGCGGGCGATGGCCAGGCCCAAGCCGGTGCCGCCGCCGTCCCGCGACCAGAAGGGCCGGAAGATGCGATCCCGATCCTCGGGCCGGACACCCGGGCCCGAGTCCTCCACCGCCACTGCCACCGTCCCGTTGTCGGCCCTCAGGGCCAGGGCCACTCGACCCCCGTCCGGGGTCCAGCGGAAGGCATTGGACAGGAGGTTGGAGATAATCTGGAGCACCCGATCGCCGTCGGTGGTGATCACCGGCCGGGCCTGGATCCGACAGCGGTAGTCGATCCCCCGCCGCCTCGCCTCCTCGCCGAAGGAGGCGTAGGCCCGGTCGAGAAGGCTGGCCATGTCCACCTCCTCCCTGAGGAGGGTGAAGCGCCGGGCGTCGAGCTTGGCCAAGTCGAGGACGTCCCCCACCAGCCGCTCCAGGCGCTCGGTCTCGGCGGCGATCACGGCCAGCGACTCCTCCCGTGCCTCCTCGTCCTCCACCACCCCCTCCCGCAGGGCCTCCACGTGGCCGCGGATGGCGGTGAGGGGGGTACGCAGCTCATGGGACACGGACATGAGGAAGTTGCGCTCGAGCTCTTCCGCCTCCGCCAGTCGGGTGGCCATGTCCCGGAACCGGGCGGCCAGGTGGCTGATCTCGTCGCTGCCCGACGGCGCCGGCACCACCACCTCGTAGCGACCTCGGGCGATGTCATCGGCTGCCCTGGACAGGGCCAGCACCGGCCGGGTGATCCGCCGGGACGCGTACCAAGCCACCCCCCCGGCCACCAGGAGGCCGCCGGCCAAAGACACGCCGAAGAACTTCATGAGGGTCATCCACGTGTCCCTGAGGACCGTCTTGGGCTTGGCCACTACCAGCGCTCCGAAGGTGGTGCCCTCCAGGTGCAGGGGTTGGCCCACGGCCAGGAAGGGGCGATCCTCATCGGAAGGCGTGAACTCGAAGGTGACGGTCTGCCCCGCTCGGATAGCGTCCCAGTCGATGAGATCGCTGGGCAGACGGCGCAGGCCCGACGACTGGCCCGGAAACAGGGGGAGCCCGGCGTAGTACAGGCGGTCGCCGGTGGCGCTCTCCAGCTCGGAACGAACGAACGCAGGCGCCGTCTCGCCCTTCTCATTGGTCTTGAGCGCCTGGCGCACGTACAGCCGGGTGAGGCCGGCCGCCTCCCGGCGAAGCTCCTTCAGGGAGCGGTCGTGGGAGTAATCCTCGAGCAGACGGAAGGCGATGGTGGCCGACACGATTCCCGCCAGCACGATCCCGGCAAAGAACAGCGCCGGCAGCCGGAACCGGAGCGACTGGAGCATCGGCCTACCCGGCCGGGGCGGCGTCCTTGGCCGGCGACACCTTGTAGCCCACGCCCCAGACGGTGACGATGGGGGAGGCGTCGCCGAGCTTGCGCCGGATCTGCCGTACGTGCACGTCCACGGTGCGGGTATCGCCGGCGAAGGTGTACCCCCACACCCGCTCCAAGAGCTGGTCGCGGGTGAGGACGAGGCCTCGGTGGTCGAGGAGCTCCCAGAGGAGGTCGAACTCCTTGGGCGCGAGCTGCACCTCCCGGTCGCCCACCCTGACCTCGCGCCGGCCGGCATCCACCACCAGATCGCCGTGGCGGATGACGGCGCTCTCGGGAAGCCGCCGCTCGGGCGCCGCCCGGCGGAGGATGGACTTGACCCGAGCCACCAGCTCCCTCGGGTTGAAAGGCTTGGTCAGGTAGTCGTCGGCTCCCACCTCCAAGCCGACGATCTTGTCCACGTCCTCGTCCCGGGCGGTGAGCATGAGGATGGGGACGTCGGAGCCGGCGCGGATGCGACGGCAGACCTCGATGCCGTCGATGTCGGGGAGCATGAGGTCGAGCACGATGAGGGAGGGGGAGCTGACAGCTACCTGGGACAAGGCCTCCCCGCCCGTGGCCACCGTTCGCACCTCGTACCCGGCCTTCCTCAGGTAGGCGGCCACGAAGGAGGCGATGGAGCTCTCGTCCTCAACAACGAGGATGGACCCGGTAGCGCTCGTCGTCATACCATCGAGGATGCCAGAAACGGGGCCGCTACCCCCGTCTCGGGCTGCCGATGGTGAACCTCTTGGGCAGATCGGGGAGAGGCTGGAAGCCGGACTGGCAGAAGCTGCTCGCATCCACGGAGAAGGTGCCGGCGTCCAGGAAGTCGGGGGCGGCCAGCGTGACCACGCCCCGGCCGGCGGCGCTGACGTCCATGAATCGGGCGCTGATGACGATTCGGAAGGCTCCGCTGGCCCGAAAGCGGACGTCCGGGTAGCCGCTGTACTGGGTTCTCGTGTCGGACAGGAAGTTCTGCTTCTGCCACCCGAACACCTTGGCTCGCCCCGGCACCGACTCGTCGATGGTGATGAACCCCTCGTCGAACCGCCCGAACACGAACCCTCGCCCGTTGAGGATGACGAGGCCCTTGCCGTCGCGGATGACGAGGCACCCGTCTCCCGGCGCCGCCCGTCGCGCCTGGGAGGAGGAGACAAGGGCAGCCGCGCTGAAGCTGAGCGCGAGGAGGAGGGCGGCCGTGCGCATCTCCGGCCTAAGTATCGTGTCGCCGGGTGTGTGGCCGGTGATCGACCTGTAAGGAAATCGTGAACGGGCCGGTCAGGTCACGCCCTGAGCGCGGAGCTCGGCGTCGGTGCGGCGGTAGCCGGTGGCGATCAGGGCCCGCTTGGCCTCCAGCGTCCACGGCCGCTGGCGGGGAAAGCCGGGGTCGAGGCTGTGCCGACCGGCGCTGGCGGACACGGTGATGCGGGGGATGACCCGGTCGTGGCGGAAGGGGAAACGAGCCTGCCGGAAGCGCTCCTCCACCCGCTCCTGCAACCGGGCCCGCTCTTCCTCGGCAAGAGGGGCCTCGGCCAGGATGGCTGCCACATCCTCCCTTAGGGCGGCCAGCTCCGTCACCGACTGCTCCCGCCAGGCGGCCAAGAGGTCCTCCAAGGCGGTGTTGCGGATGATGGCCACCCGGGACAGGCGGGAGAAGGCGTCGACCACGTGCGCGGGCTGGCCCCGCCTTTCCCGGGCGACCGCCGCCTCCAGCTCCCGGTGCAGGTCGCGGGCGGCGGGAAGCCGGGCGAAGCGGCGGAGGCGGCGGGCCATGTCCTCGATGACCCCCGCTCCCAGCGCCGGGTAGCGGGGCTCGTAGCGGAAGGACACGATCTGCTCCACCTCCGGCCGCTCGTAGGCGTAGCCCAGGGGGTAGTTGCGCACCCAGCCCCCGTCGGTGGCCACCCGCTCGCCCACCACCTGGGGTAGCACGAGCACGCTGATAGCGGCCGACGCCAGCACCGCTTGGGCCATCTCCTCGGGCTCGGTGGACCGGGAGGAGTAGGCCCGCTCGAAGAGCTGGGGGCCGCCCCGCTGCCCATCGGCCACGGTGACGTCGGTGACCACCACCACCAGCTCCACGGGGGCACGGGCCAGCTCGCGGGCGAAGGCGACGGGATCGCCCAGCCGCTCGGCGATGGTGCGGGGGAGAACGTAGTCGTGGGAGCCGAGGAGCGGCAGGCGCCACAGCTTGTTGGCCCGGAAGGTGTCCTCGGGGCGGAGATCGAGGAGAAACGCCTCCAACTCGTCCAGGCGATCGAGGGCGGCCATGCACCCGGACAGGGCTCCCGCCGACGTGCCGAAGACCACCGACATTCGCTCCCACAAGGAGGTCTCCCGCAGCCGCTTGAGGAAGCCCACCTCGAGGAGGACGCCGTTCATGCCGCCCCCGGACAGGACCACGGCCACGTTCCTCCTCATGGCAGGAATGCTAGGGGGCGGCCAGCACCTCCCGATGGTAGACGCCGTCGGGGTTCCAGAGGAGGAAGCCGGCCGCTCCCTGCCGGCGGGCGGCCTCCACCTGCTCGGCCACCTCCCCCGGCCCGTACGGCCTCCTCAGCGAGAAGTCTTGCAGCCAGGGGACGATGCGCACCCTGAGGCCCCTGAGCTGGCGGCGGAAGTGCTCCAGCGACCGGGTCACCGTCGCTCCCGGGAAGGCCTCCGGCTCCACCAAGTTGTACTCGCCGGGGACGTAATGGGAGGGGTACACCATGGGGTACACCGCGTCCACGTGCCGGCCGATCCAGCGCGGCACCTGGCCCACGCCCAAGTCGCGGGTGGCGGCCAAGCCGAAGAGATCGACCGACACCCGCACCCGGAGAGGCCTCAGCCGCCGGACGGCGTAGGCGAGGAAGGCCTCGATCACCCTGCCCTTGGGCTGGGCGGAGCGGCGGGGATAGACGGCGGCGACCAAGTCGCCCTCGCTGGGGAAGCGAACGTAGTCGAGCTGGATCTCGTCGAACCCGGCCCGGGCGGCGGAGGCGGCCACGTCCACGACGTACCGCCACGCCCGCCGGTCGTAGGGGTTGAGCCAGCCCCGCCCGGCCGCGTCGGCCCAGGGCGATCCATCCGGGCGCTGCACCGCCAGGTCGGGGCGGGCGACGGCGAGCCGCGAGTCCTGGAAGACCACCACCCGCCCGATGAGGTACACCCCTGCCTGGCGGGCTCGCCGGGCCGCATCCTCGGCGTCGTAGTACGGCCGGGCGGCGCCGACGGAGCGGGCAAGAGCGGGGAGGTCGGGCCTGACGAAGCCGACGTGACCGTTCTCGTCCTTCACGTCCAGCTCCAGGGTGTTCAAGCCGTAGGAGCGAAGGGCCAGGTACTCGTCCAGCTTGCCCGGCAGGGAGGCAAGGCCCATGGTCACGTGGACGCCCCGCATCTCCCGGGGGGGTCGCGGGAGGACGGGCGTCGCTGCCCGGGAGGAGGGGGTGGTCGCGGCCGGGGAGCGGTCGCGGGTGAAGAAGGAGGCGCCCAGGCCCACTCCCGCCCCCAGGGCGAGGAGCACCGCCGCCGCCGCTGCCCGACGCAGCCGCCGGCGGCGGCGGGCCCGCCGCCGGCGCTCGCGGAAGCGCTCGTGGGGGTCGAGACGGCCGTGGATGTACATGGCGGAGGATCACACCGTACGCCCGATCTCTTTTTCCTGCAACTCCCCCCCTCCAGGGAGAGCGCCCGTTGTCCTCCCAGGCGGTGAGCACCGCCCTCGGCCAGCGCCTCCAGGGCCGAAGCAGCCTCTCACAGAGGGCTGGCATGTCGATAGCTCACCCCCGTGTCAACGGGCCCGGTTAGCCTCCTCCGTCATGGACATCGGCTTCTCCGATGCTCTCCTCTTGCTCGGCCTGCTCCTCGCCGTGGCCGCCGGGCTGTCGGGCTGGCTGCACGGCACCGTACTCTCCATCTCCGTCCTGTCGGTGGCGGCGGGCATGGTCCTCTCGCTGGTGGACGTGATCTCGGTCACCCCCGGTGCCAAGATCGTCCTCTTCACCGTCGAGCTCGCCCTCATCCTCACCCTCTTCTCGGACGGGCTGTACGCCGAGCGGGAGCTCGTGGCCAAGGAGTGGCGGGCCCCGGCTAGAGCGCTTGTCATTGCCATGCCCATCACCCTGGTGCTCTTGGCGATGATGGCGAAGCTGCTTTTTCCCGACCTCACCTGGGCCGAGGCGTTCCTCGTCGGCGCCGTCCTCTCCCCTACCGATCCGGTGGTCACGTCGGTGGTGGTGACCTCCCCCCGGGTTCCCCGCCTCATCCGTCACACCCTCAATCTCGAGTCCGGGCTCAACGACGGCCTGGCGCTGCCCTTCGTGCTCTTCTTCCTCGTCCTTGCCACCAAGGCCGAGGGAGCCGGCGTGGAGGCGGCCAAGCTGCTCGGGGAAGCGGCGGTGGGGGCAGCCATGGGCACGGTCCTTGCTCTGGTCGGAGGCTGGCTGCTCGGCTATCTGCCCGGAGGGGGGATCACCCACAAGTACGAGGGCATCTACGCCCTCGGCATCGCCCTGGCCGCGTTCGGGCTGGCCGACGTCACCTTCGGCAACGGTCTGATCGCCGTGTTCGTGGCCGGCATCGTGCTGGCCGTGTCGCGCCACGAGATCCCGGCCGTGTTCAGCGCCTTCAACGAGAGCGTGAGCGCCGCTTTCCAGGTGATCACCTTCTTCGTGTTCGGCGCGCTCGTGGTCGCCACCGGTTGGGAGGGGGACACGCTTGCCCTGGCCGCCTTCATCGCCTTCGCCCTCCTCGTCGCCCGCCCCGCGGCCGTGCTGCTCTCGTTGGTGGGCATCAGGCTTCCCCTGTCGTTCAAGGTGTTCATGGCCTGGTTCGGCCCCAAGGGAGTCGCCTCGATGCTGTTCGCGCTCCTCGTCCTCACCTCCACCGCCCTCCACCGCGCCCTCGTGTTCGACATCGCCTCCTTCACCGTGCTCGCCTCCATCATCGCCCACGGTCTGACCGACACGGTGGGCGCCACCTGGATCGAGAGGCGGCTTGAGCGTTCAGGCGGCGACGATCAGAACCGGGTTGGCCGGGCCGAGCCATGATCGCGTCCGCCCACCCCGGCGGCGGTTCCTCCTGCTAAGCCGCCGTGGCGCCGGCCTGCCCCGCCCCTTCATCAGAATAAGTTGAGTTCCAGCTCGTCTCGATCAGATATCGTGATCGATGCGCAGCCGGAGGATGGCCGACCGACTACAGGCGCTCGATCACCGCCGCGATCGCCTGCCCCTGCCCGATGCACATGGAGGCGATGCCGTAGCGGGCCCGCCGCCGCTCCAGCTCCGACAGGAGGGTGGCCACGATGCGAGCGCCGGTGGCGCCCAAGGGGTGGCCGAGAGAGATACCGCCGCCATTGGGGTTGACGTCGCCCGCCCGCCAGCGGTCCTCGAGGCCGGTATCCCGGAGAAACTGGAGTACCACCGAGGCGAAGGCCTCGTTCACCTCGATGACGGCCATGTCGTCGAAGGAAAGACCGGCCTTGGCCAGAGCCCGGGCGCAGGCCTGAGGGTTGCCGTGGAGCATGCGGTAGGGGTCGACCCCGGCCAGCCCGAACGACACGAACCGAGCCCGGGGCTTGAGGTCGAGCCGCGAGGCGGCCTCCTCGCTGGCCAGGAGCATGGCCGCCGCCCCGTCGCAGATCTGGCTGGAGTTGCCCGCGCTGACTACGCCGTCCGGCTTGAAGGCGGGTGCTAGGGCCGCCATCTTCTCCAACGAGGTGTCCCGCCGGGGCGTCTCGTCCACCTGGAAGAGGGTGCCCACGTGGGGATTGGCGACCTCGATGGGCACGATCTCGTCCCGGAAGCGACCCTCATCGATGGCGGCCACCGCCCGCCGGTGGGACTCGTAGGAGTAGGCGTCCAGATCCCGGCGGCTGAGACCCCACTCCTCGGCCAGCACCTCGGCCGAGATCCCCTGGGGCACGATCTCCCACCGCTCGAGCAGCTTGGGGGACAGACCCTGCCAACCTTCGACGCCCAGGTTGGAGCCCATAGGAACGCGGGACATGGACTCCACTCCCGCCGCCACGGCCACGTCCAAGTGCCCGGCCTGGATGGCGCTGGCGGCGTTGAACGCGGCCTGGAGGGAAGAGCCGCACTGGCGGTCGACCGAGGTGGCGCACACCGACTCCGGCCAGCCGGCGATGAGGACGGCCAAGCGGCCGACGTTGAGGGCCTGCTCGCCGATCTGGGTCACGCAGCCCATCTGGACGTCCTCGATCTCGGCCGGATCGAGGTCGAGGCGGCGGACGAGCCCGCTCAGAACCTGGGCGGCAAGCTCGTCCGCCCGCACCGAGGCAAGAGCGCCGCCTCGTTTGCCGATGGGGCTGCGGACGGCATCGACGATGAGGGCGTCGCCCATGTCGGTAGCCTACCGCGGCCCCGCCGGGCCGGCCGCCGGCGGGCGGTTTCCGCCACCCGCCGCCGGCTTCTACACTGCCGCCATGGCCGTCACCGCCCTCGATAGGGGGCTCCCCATCGCCGGCGAGCGGGTCGAGACGGGGAGCTGGATGGAGGTGCGGTCACCCTACTCGGGCGACCTGGTGGGAAGGGTGGCCCGGGCCGGCGCCCGGGAGACGGAGCGGGCCGTCGACGCCGCCGACGAGGCCATGAGCCGACCCCTTGCCGCCCACCGGCGGGCCGACATTCTCGCCCGGGTCGCCGACCTGTTGGCCGAGCGCCAGGAGGAGGCTGCCCGGCTCATCTGCGCCGAGGCGGGAAAGCCGCTCAAGGCCGCTCGGGTGGAGGCCGCCCGGGCAGTGTCCACGTACACGTTCGCCGCCGGGGAGGCCCGCCGATTAGCGGGCGAGGTGGTGCCCATGGAGGGATCGCCCGCCGGCGAGGGCAAGCTCGCCTTTACCCTGCGCCTGCCGGTGGGGGTGGTGGGCGCCATCACCCCCTTCAACTTTCCCCTCAACCTGGTCGCCCACAAGATCGCCCCCGCCCTGGCCGCCGGCTGCGCGGTGGTGCTGAAGCCGGCCGCCAAGACGCCCTTGTCCGCCCTGTTCCTGGCCGACCTGGAGGAGGAGGCGGGTCTTCCTCCCGGCTGGCTCAACGTCGTCTGCGGCTCCTCGAGCGAGATCGGCGACGTCCTCGTGGCCGACCCGAGAGTGAGGATGATCACCTTCACCGGCTCCGCGGAGGTGGGCTGGGCGCTGCGCGAGCGGGCGGCCCGCAAGCGGGTCAGCCTGGAGCTCGGCAACGCCACGCCGGTGATCGTGGAGCCTGACTGCGACCTGGAAGAGGCGGCGGCCAAGTTGGCCGCCAACGCCTTCTCCTTCGCCGGCCAGAGCTGCATCTCGGTGCAGCGCATCTACGTTCACCGCTCCGTACAGGAGGCGTTCCTAGAGCGGTTCCTGCCCCGGGTGGAGGCCCTGCGGGTGGGCGACCCGGCCGACGAGACCACGGACGTGGGGCCGGTCATCGACGCGGCCGCCCGAGAGCGGATCTTGGCCTGGATCGAGGAGGCCGTCTCGCTCGGAGCCGAGCTTCTCACCGGGGGCCGGGGCGAGAACGGCCTCATCCTGCCCACCGTCATCGCCGGCGCCCCTCCCCAGGCCAAGGTGTCGTGCGAGGAGGTGTTCGGGCCGGTAGCGACGGTGGCCGCCTACGACTCCCTGGAGGAGGCGCTGGCACTGGCCAACGGGACCCGCTTCGGGCTCCAGGCGGGCATCTTCACGAGAGACCTCGGCACCGCCCTGCGCGCCGCCCGCGAGCTCGAGTTCGGCGGGGTGACGGTGAACGAGGCGCCCACCTTCCGCGCCGACCAGATGCCCTACGGGGGGGTCAAGGAGTCGGGCACGGCCCGGGAGGGCCCCGCCTACGCGGTGCGGGAGATGACCGAGGAGCGCCTGGTCGTCCTCCAACTCTAGGGCGTGTCCCCGCTCTTCAAGCGCGCTCGCCGGCGAGTCGCCCTCCCTCCGCCGGGCACCCTCCGCCGCCAGCGGCGGGCCCTCCTGGCGGCGCGGGAGGAGAAGCTACGCGACCTGGGCGGCCTGCTGCTGGAGATGTTCCGCCGCGACCGCTTCCGCGAGGATCTCGTGGCCGAGCGGTGCGAGGAGCTGCTCGAGCTGGAGGAGCGCCTAGGGGAGATCGACGCCATGCTCGATGCCTCCCTGCGCCGGCTCCCTGTCTCCCGTTGCTCGTGCGGAGCGCCGCTCCCCTTCCGGGCCCACTTCTGCCCGCACTGCGGACGCCCGGCCGGATCGGCGGTGGTGGCCTGCTCGGCGTGCGGGCATGCCCTGGCCGCCGACGCCGCCTTCTGCCCTGGCTGCGGCACCTCCACCGCCACCGCCCGTCCCGTGGCCGGGCCGCCCCCTCTTCCGGCCGAGGCCCAGGATGGCTGACCGGCGCCCCGACCCCGCCTGCCCCGCCTGCCGGGCAGGGATCGAGCCCGGCCAAGAGTATTGCCTCGACTGCGGTCGCCGGCTGGGACCGACTCGCCGGCCACTCCACTGGCCGGCGGCCTCCCTGGCCCTCCTCGCCCTGGCCGCCGCCGGCGCCGCCGGGGCGGTGGTGGCGACGAGCGGCGACGAGGAGGGGGCGCTTCTCGCTTTGAGCCCCTTGCAGCCGGCGCCGGCGGCGCTGGAGGGCCTACGCCCCCTCATCCCCTGGCCGGGCCACGACGGGTTCACCATCGTCCTCGCCGCCGTTCCCGCCCGCCGTGGCCTGGGGCCGGCCCGGGCCCAGGCGCTGCGGGCGCGCCGCAGCGGCCTGCCCGAAGTGGGCGTACTCGTGTCCGACCGCTATCCCGACCTCCACCCGGGCTACTACCTCGTCTTCAGCGGCATCTACGACTCCCTGGAGGAAGCCCACAGCCACCTGCCCAGAGCCGCCGCCCGCTTCCCGGGCGCGTATGCCCGCCGCATCGCCCGATGACCGTCCTTGCCGGAATAGAAAACGATCGACAGGACTTTGTAACAGCGTCTGGAACAGGTACACTCACCCCGGCGAGGCGCCTCGCCCAACTTTAACCTTCGCTTAACGAGCCTTTCCCAGCCCTTAACAGGAGAACGAGATACTGACCATGATGGACGAGCGGTTGGCCGAGATTCGGGCCTGCATGTATCAATATTCGAGAGCCATCTACAGGGCGATCAAGGACCTGACCGACCCCTATGTCGACCCCGCCACCCAGCTCGAGTACCGGCGTGCCATCCTGGCCGCCTGCGAGCAGACCATGGAGCGGCTGGCCACCGACCCCTACTACTTCGCCAACCCCGACCGGTCCCTCTTCCAGGACATCCGGCGCTACTTCCCCATCACCCACCAGGCCCAGGTGGCCTGGGCGGTGACCACGGTGGTGGGAGCGGCGGTCAAGTTCATCGAAGCCCAGATCGCCGCCGGCGCCTTCGACGGAGGCGTGGCCCGCTGCCACGCCACCACCCGCAAGGGCAAGCCCTGCCAGCGGGCGCCGCTCCCCGACCGTGACTACTGTCCCTCCCACCAGCACCTGGAGCAGCGCTCGGCTGTTCCGGCCTGAGTAGGGGCGTCTTCGAGGGAGGCCTGCCGCCCGGCCGGCTCCCCGATCTCGTGAGGACGTCGGCCGAGCGCTAAGCTCGGCGGGCATGTCCCACGACACCGACAAGCTCATCCGTCAGCTGTCGCTCGTTGCCTTCCTCATGGCCGAGACCCGGCCCATCACGGCCCGGGACGTGCAGCAGAACGTGGAGGGCTACTCGGAGATGTCCGACGAGGCCTTCGCCCGCCGCTTCTACTCTGATCGGACCGAGCTTCAGGCGCTGGGCGTGCCCCTCCAGTCGCAGCGGGACGAGCTCACCGGAGAGGAGCTGTACACCCTCCGCTCGGAGCACTACTTCCTCCCTCCCCTGGAGCTCTCCGACGACGAGCTGGCCGCCCTCCAGACCTGCCTGTACCTGCTCGAGGGCCAGTTCGCCTACGCCGAGCCCTTCCGGCTGGCGCTCCAGAACCTGGCCCTGGGACGGCCCGGGTTCCGGGAAGCCCCCACCGAGATCGCCGAGCGGGTGGCCGTCCGCGACCCCGACTACTCGCCGGAGCTGGCCGGCCGCCTGAGCAAGCTGGAAGCGGCCATCTCCCGGCAGCGTACGCTCCGCTTCGCGTACTGGTCCATCGGCCGGGACGAGGTCCGGGAGCGCACCGTCGACCCCTATGCCCTCCTCCCCCATGAGGGGAGCTGGTACGTGATCGGCCGCGACCACGACGCCGACGACATCCGCACCTTCCGCGTCTCCCGTATCCGCGGCGACATCCGGTTAGCCACCCGCCGCGAGCGTGACTTCCGGCTGCCGCCCGGGTTCAGCGCCGACGACCACCGGCCGCCGCCGCCCTGGCAGATCGGCGACATCGCCGGCGAGGCCCGCATCCAGCTGACCGGCGACGCCGCCTGGTGGGTGGAGCGGACGTACCGCCGACACGGACAGGTCGAGGACGGCGTGTTCGTCACCCCCTACGCCGACCTCGGCCACCTCGCCTCATGGGTGCTGCGCATGGACGGACGGGCGCAGCCCCTGGAGCCGGAGGCGCTAGGGCGGGAGGTGGCGGCCGCCCTGCGCCGGGTACGGCTCCGGCACGAGGGCCCGCCTCCTCGCATCGCCCGCCCCGCAGCCGCTGCCGAGCCCGCGACGGAGCGGCCCGCCAGCCCCATCGCTCCCGAGCGGTTCGGCGTGCTCCAAGCCCTCCTCGCCTACCTCCTCACTGCCTGCGGGGAGGAGCGGGAGGCGGAGATCCCTGCCTCCGAGCTCTGCCGGCGCTTCGCCATCCCCCCCGAGGCGCTGGAGGAGCACCTCTCCCTCCTCAACCTCGTCAACTTCGGCGGCGGCTGCTACGCCGTCTACGCCCAGCTCCACGGCGACACGGTGCACGTGGACAAGGAGCTCTTCGGCGACACCTTCCGCTCGCCGCCCCGCCTCACCCCCCTCGAGGCCCGGGCCATCCGCCTGGCCTTGGAGTTCGTGGGGCCCATGGTGGCCGCCGAGGCCCACCGCCCCCTGGCCAAGGTGCGCAAGAAGCTGGAGGAGACCTTCGGCGCGTTCGACCTCGCCCAGACGGCCGAGCCCCGCTCCGACGCCACCGAGGAGAGCCTCATCTCCACCCTCAGCACGGCCATCAAGAGCCGGCGGCTGGTGGAGATCGAGTACTGGAAGGTGGGCGAGCAGGCGGCCAGCGGGCACCTGGTCGAGCCCTACGTGCTCGAGCGCGAGCTCCCCCACTGGTACGTCCACACCTGGGACCGCACCCGGGGCGGGCCGCGCAGCTTCCGCCTCGACCGGATGCGGAGCGCCCGCCTCCTGGAGGAGACGTTCCCGCCCCGGAAAGGGTTCGACCCCGCTCCCCTTCAAGGCGCCCGAGTGGCCCGCATCCACTACTCCCGCCGGGTGGCCCGCTGGGAGGTGGAGCGGGGGGCGACGCCCTTGGTGGACGGCACCGCTCTGGCCGAGCAGCGGGTGGGGTCGCGGGAGTGGCTGACGAGCGAGATCCTCCGCTTCCGGGGCGAGGCGGTGGTGCTCGACCCGCCCGACCTGCGCGCCGACGTGGCCGCCCGCGCCCAGCAGCTCCTCACCGAGCTCGGCTTTGCCCGTCCGCAGGCGCGGAGGTAGCGCCGCCCCGCAGGCGGGCGGCCGCCCAAGAGGCGTGCTGCCGGAGGACGGGGTCGGGGTGGTCGAGGTAGCGGTCGACCTCCGGCACGGCGTCCACCGACCCCGTGTTGGCCAGGGCGATGAGGGCGTTCCGGCGCAGGTAGCGGGCCTGCCGGCGGGGAATGTACAGGCGCCGGTAGCGGGCCAGGAGATCCTCGTCGGAGGCCCGCAGCCAGCTGACCAGAGACACGGTGGGCTCGGCCTCCTCGGGAAGCCTCAGGCCCCTCCGCCGCCGCTCCACCCCCCGGTTCCAGGGGCACACCTCCTGGCAGATATCGCACCCGTAGACGCTCGCCCCAAGCTCCTCCCGGTACGGCTCGGGGATGGGTCTCGATGACTGGGTCCAGTAGGAGAGACAGCGGCTGGCGTCGAGTACGCCGGGCTCGTCCAGGGCGCCGGTGGGGCAGGCGTCGATGCACAACCGGCACTCCCCGCAGTCCAGCTCGAGCGGGGGCGTGGGCTCGATGGCGACCTCGGTGACCAGCGCCCCCAGGGCCACCCAGGAGCCGTAGCGACGGGTGATGAGCATGGTGTTCTTGCCGTAGAAGCCGATCCCGGCCCGGACGGCGGCTTCCCGGTCGACGTGGTCGTTGGAGTCCACCAGCACCCGGTGGGCACCCCCCAAGCGGCGGCCCAGCTCCGCCAGCGCCCGCCGCAGCTCGCCGTAGGCGTCCCACCAGGCGTAGCGGGGTAGCCTCCCCTCCCCCGGCCCCGGCTCCGGGCCGGGGGCGTAGTAGCAGAGGGCGGCGGCGACGACGCTGCGGGCGCCGGGAAAGAGGCGTTCCGGGTGGCAGGACACCTCCGGCCGGGCCATGGTGAAGCGCATGTCGGCGAACAGTCCCCGCCGGCGCCGGTGGCGGATGTGGCGCTCGGCCTCCTCGTAGGGCTGGGCCGGAGCCACGCCCACCACGTCCACACCCAGGTCGGAGGCCAACCGCTCCAGCTCGCGGGCGGTCATGACAGGATTGTGCAGCAGTGAAGGCGGTGCGCATTCACGAGGACGGGGGGGCCGAGGTCCTCCGCTACGAGGACGCCCCCGACCCGCAGGCTCGACCGGGCGAGGTACTGATCCGCCTCCGGGCCGCCTCGCTCAACCACCTCGACATCTGGGTGCGGCGGGGACTGCCCTCGGCCCCCAAGCCCCACATCCTGGGCGCCGACGGAGCCGGGGTAGTGGAGGCGGTGGGCGAGGGGGTGAGCGGCCTCGAGCCCGGCCAGCCGGTGGTCATCAACCCGGCCTTGGAGCGTCAGGGACGCATCTCCATCATCGGTGAGCACTGCGACGGCACCCATGCCGAGCTCGTGACCGTGCCGGCGGAGAACGTCTACCCCCTCCCGGACGGGTTGTCCTTCGAGGAGGCGGCCGCCTTCCCGCTCGTGTTCGAGACCGCCTACCGGATGCTCGTCACCAAGGCCGGCCTGGGGGAGGGAGAGTGGGTGCTCATCTGGGGCATCGGCGGCGGCGTAGCCTCGGCCGCGTTCCAGATCGCCAAGGCGGTGGGAGCCCGGGTGATCGCCACCTCGGGGAGCGACGCCAAGCTGGCCCGGGCGGCGGAGCTGGGGGTGGACGTGGCCGTAAGCCATGCCGACGGGGACGTGAAGGCGGCGGTGCGGGAAGCGACGGGCGGACGGGGGGCGGACGTGGTCGTGGAGCACGTGGGCGAGGCCACCTGGCGGACGTCCTTGGACTGCGCCGCCCAGGGAGGGCGCATCGTCGTCTGCGGGGCCACCACCGGCCCCAACCCGCCCGCCGGCCTGCACCGCATCTGGTGGAAAGAGCTCGTGGTGTACGGCTCTACCATGGGGACGAAGGCGGACTTCGAGGCCGCCTACGCCCTCGTCGCCTCCGGCCGGGCGACGCCCATCGTCGATTCCGTCCTCCCCCTCGCCCAAGCCCGCCGGGCCCATGAGCGCCTGGAGGCGGGCGAGCAGTTCGGCAAGATCGTGCTCCGCATCCCTGAGTAGGGACAGAGCCTCCTCCGCCCCCCCGCCGGCCCCGGCTACCGGCTCAGCCGAACCCGAGGATGAACTTGGCGTCGTCGGACATGCGGTCGGGGGTCCAGGGCGGATCCCAGGTGAGCTCGACCTCCACGTCCTCCACCTCCGGGAAGCAGGAGCGCATGACCGCATGGATGTCCTCCTGGATCATGGGCCCGGCCGGGCAGCCCATGGAGGTGAGGCTGTGGACGACCTTGACCCTGTCGCCCTCCACCTGCACGTCGTAGAGCAGGCCCAGCTCGACGATGTCCATGCCGAGCTCGGGATCCTCCACCCGCCGCAGCGCCTCGATCACCTCGTCCCTGGTGGGCACGGCTCCAGTCTACTCAGTACCCGGGTAGCCGCACCTCCTCCCGCCGCTCGCGGGCGAAGAAGTGGACTCCGTCCACGAACCGTACCCAGTTGCAGCGAATGCACATGACGAGGGAGTGGGTACGGGCGCTGTCGGCCAGGAAGCGGACGCCGTGCAGGAGGTCGCCGGTGGACACGCCGGTAGCGGCGAAGATGATGTCGCCGGCGGCCAGGTCGTCGATGGTGAACACCCGTTCCATGTCGTCGATGCCCCGCTCCCGGGCGGCCTCGATCTCTCGCCGGGAGGTGGGCCAGAGCTGGGCCTGGAGCTCGCCGCCCAGGCAGCGCAGGGCGGCGGCGGTGAGCACCGCTTGTCGGGTGCCGCCGATGCCGATGGCCAGGTGGTCGTTGGTGCCCCGGATCGCGGCCGAGATGGAGGCGGTGACGGTGCCGTCGGGGATGAGCTTGATGCGGGCTCCTGCCGCCCGGATCTCCTCGATGAGGTCGTGATGGCGGGGGCGGTCGAGGACGATGGTGGTCACGTCGCTGACCCGCCGCCCGAAGGCGTCGGCGATGGCCATGATGTTGTCGGCTACGGGGCGGCGAAGGTCGATGCGCCCCTTAGCCCGAGGGCCGACGGCCATTTGCCGCATGTACATGTCGGGGAGAGTCATGAGGGCGCCCCGGTGGCCGACGGCGATCATGGACATAGCCCCCTGGCCGCCGCGGGCCACCACTCCCCGCCCCTCCAGGGGGTCGAGGGCGAGATCGACCTCCTCGCCGCCGGCGCCGATGGCGTCGCCGACGGCCAGCTCCGATCCTTTCTCCCCGCCGATGACGATCCGGCCCGAGATGGGTAGCTCTTCCAGAGCCGCCCGCATCCCCGATCGGGCCGCCTCGTCGGCTGCCTCCTGATCTCCCCGGCCCAGCCACCGGGCTCCCGCCAGGGCCGCCCGCTCGGTGGCGCGAGCGTAGAGCTCGCACAGACAGGCGGGGCGGCGGCCGCGGTCTGCCACCACCGCTCCCTGGTCAGCTGCCCGCTCGGCCGGGCACGGCCCCGAGCTGCTCCGCGCCGGCCAGGACGAGCTCCATCACCCCAGCCACGGTAAGGTCGATGCTGGAGTTCTCGATGACGGGGACGCCGGCACGGCGGGCGCGATCGACGATGTAGTCCTGGACGCGGCGGATGTCGGGGAGGGCGCGGAGGTAGCGCTCCATCGGTCGCAGGCCGGCCGAGGCGGCGTCCCGGACATAGAAGTGGGCGGCGTGGTCTTCCTCCCGGTCGATGGAGAGCACGCAGTGAACGGCCAAGGCGCCTTCGATGGGGGGCAGCATGCCCGGTACCAGGTGCACCCCTTCCAGCACCATCGACCACCCCTCCTGGAGCGCCCGCTCGATGACCGCCCGTACCCCCACGAGCACGTTCCGCGTCTGGTCGAGGAAGCCGGCCAGAACCGGGTCTCCTTCGTCCTCGCCTTCCGGCATGGCCCGCCCCGCCTCGAAGCTCGAGTAGTGGATGGAAGGCATGAACTGCTCCTCGAACAAGGCGCGCATGGTCTGGCGGATGAAGTCGGTGGAGGTGACCCGAGTGATGCCCAGGCGGTAGGCCACCTCGGTTGCTACCCGGGACTTGCCGGTGCCGGTGCCGCCGCCGATGAGGAGGACGATGGGGGCATCTACCCGCTCCAGCTCCCGCCACCGGCGCAGGCGGCGAACGGCCTCCCGGCCCGCCGCCTCCCCCAGCACGTCCTGGGCCAGCTCCTCCAGCCGGTCCAGATCGAGAGTCCGCTCGACCCGCCCGGCCAGGTCGTCCTCCACCCGCAGGGCGAGCTCGTAGGCGCGGACGGCAGGAAGCCCGGTAGCGATGAGAGCGCGAGCGAGCAGACCCTTGGAGTAGGGAAGGCCGCCCTCGCCTCCCAGGGAGAGGACCTCGGCCCGCCGATCGCTCACGCTGCTACAACCTCCCCCACCGCCTCCGCGGCCAGCTTCTCCAGGGCGGGGTCGAGGGGAGCTGCCCCCGGCACCGGCACCACCTCGTTTCCCGCCACTACCACCTGGGCGCCCCGGGCCCGAGCCGCCTCCACCACCACGTCCACAGCCGCCGCTTTCAGCTCGACCACGTACACCTCGGCCTCCACCGAGGCCAGCTCCCGCCGGAGGGCTGTCCGGTCGGCCAGGCTGGCCGAGGCGTGGACCACGTCGGCGTCCAGGTGGTCGACGGGGCAGGGTGCGGCCGTGAACACCGCTACCCGCCGGCCCAGCAGAGGCTCGCTGGGACGGAGCCGGAGCTCCACCGGAATCACCGGCACCCCGGCCACGGCCCCGATCCGCTCCACCGCCTCCTCTCCCCACCCCACCGCCACCACGAGATCGGACAGGAGCAGCCGGTACCACCCCAGGTAGGCGGTGGGGTCGTGCCCGCGGCCGACGACGAGGATCCGCCGGCGGGCCTGGATAGGCGGCAGGGCGGCACCGCTGCCGTCGAAGATGACGAGATCGGGGCGGAGGGACGCGGCCAGGGCAGCCCCCTCGGCCACATTGGAGATCGCCACCTGCCCCGCCAGCCCACCTCCGCAGCGCCGGCAGCCGACGGTAGCGACTCCAGCCAGAAGGGCTGCCTCCAGGTGGTCGGAGGCGGCGTGGCGCCCGCTCCTGGCCAGGCGGAGCAGGTCGTCCAGGGTGGGCGCCTCCTGGACGAGCTCCGGCCGGGCCGGCCCGCCGCGGCCCATGGCCACCACCACCACCCGCAGGCGGGAGGAGAGGAGCCGGGCCAGGTGGACGGTTAACGCCGTCTTCCCCACCCGCTTGCCGGTACCGATGACGGCGATGGAGGGATGGGCGAACGGCTCCAGCTCCGGCACATCGATCCGGAAGCCGGGCCCCACGTACGGTAGCCCCAAGGCCAACGCCCGCCCGGCCAGCCGTAGGCGCTCGGCGGGGCCGAGCACCGGCTCGTCGGACAGGTCGAGGACGAGGTCGGGGGCATAAGCTACGGCCTCGGCCAGATCAGTCACGACCGGCAGGCCGTAGTCCTCGCCCCCCTCGATCTTCTCCCTGCCGCCGGCCAGCACGGCGCACACCACTCGGTAGGGGACCTCGGCCAGGGCATCCCGCACCACCGACGGGTGGTGCTCGCCGTCGATGACGGCCACCGCCCGCCTCATCCCCGCTCCCCCGCCTCCACCCGGTGGGTGGACTTCTCGTAGGCGAGAGTCTCCGTGGAGAAGCGGATCATCCGCTCCTGACCGTGGTACGGGTAGCGGCGCCACACTTCCACATGGGCGCCGTCCACGTCGATGACGTTGTAGCAGGGCCGGCTGTTTCCCCGTAGGCGCAGGGAGGAGACGGTGCCCGTGTTGATGATGAACATCTCCTCCAGGCGCCATGCGTAGGGAACGTGCTTGTGACCACACAACACGAGGTTGACCCGGGCCCGCTGCAAGCACTCGATGGCGTCGCCGGCGTCGTAGACGATGTTGCGCTCCCGGCCGGTGCCGGGAACCGGCAGCAGATGGTGGTGGAGACAGAAGACGCGTAGGTCGGCGGGCGGGGAGAACCGCTCCTCGATCCAGGGGTAGCGGCCGCGGCCGATGCGGCCGTGGTCGAGGTCGGGCTCGGTGGAGTCCACGGCCACCACGGTCACTCCCCTCACGTGCAGGCTGGAGTCTCGCTCCCCGAACATCTCCTCGAAGTGGACGTAGCCGACGTTGCGGGAATCGTGGTTGCCGGGCACGACCACCAGAGCTGGGCACTCGATTCGGTCGAGGTAAGCCCGAGCCTGGGCGTACTCCGACTTGAACCCGAACGTGGTCAGATCCCCGCAGCAGACGACGAGATCGGGGGCGAGGTCGTTGATCTCGGCGATGGCCCGCTCGAGCAGGGTGGGCAGGAAGTCCGGGCCGCCGCAGTGGAGGTCGGCGATGTGGGCGATGCGGAACGGTCGCTGACGAGCCCCGGCCACGCCGCGAAGTCTACGACGGAAGGTCGTAGATCTCGCCCAACTTGTGCCGAAGGTAGCGAAGAAGAGGGACCGGATCGACGCCGCTCCCGGTCACGCGCCGGAGCAGCTCCCCGGGCAGGTACTTGCGCCCGTGCCGGTGCACCTTCTCCCGTAGCCACTCCCGCAAGGGTCGCAGCTCGCCGGCGGCGATGGCCTCGTCCAGGTCGGGCAGGTCGACTCGCAGCCGCTCCCAGATCTGGGCCGCCATGATGGTGCCCAAGGCGTAGGTGGGGAAGTAGCCGATCTGGCCCCCCGCCCAGTGGACATCCTGGAGGGGCCCGTGGGCGGCGTCGGGCACTTCCAGCCCCAGGTACTCCTTCATCTTGGCGCTCCAAGCCTCAGGTACCTCGTCCACCGCCAACCGGCCCTCCAGGAGGTCCTGCTCGAGCTCGAAGCGGAGGATGATGTGCAGACCGTAAGTAGCCTCGTCGGCGTGGACGCGGATGAGGGACGGGCGGACGGCGTTGATGCCCCGGTAGAAGCGCTCGGCGTCTACTCCGGCCAGAGCCTGGGGGAAGGCCTCCCGGAGCAGGGGGAAGAACCGCTGCCAGAAGGGGCGGCTCCTGCCCACCAGGTTCTCCCACAGGCGGCTTTGCGACTCGTGCAGGCCGTAGGAAGCCCCCCGCCCGAGCGGCGTCCGAGCGAGAGCCCGGTCGACCCCGTACTCGTACAGGCCGTGGCCCAGCTCGTGCATGCAGGCAAAGAGGGAGGTCAGGCGGTCCTCTTGGCGGCGGGTCGTGAGCCGGATGTCGTCGGGACCGGCCCGGCAGGCGAAAGGGTGCTCGCTCTCGTCCAGGCGGAAAACGCGCTCGTCGAAGCCGAGGGCCTGGAGGAGGGCGAGCTCCACCCGCCGCTGGGCGTCGATGGGGAAGGGCCCGCGGAGGAAGGAGTCGTCGACGACGTCCCCCCGGGCGGCCACCTCTCCGACCAGGGGGAGGAGACCGGCCTTGAGGGCAGCGAGGACGGCCCGCGCCTCGGCCGCCGTCATCCCCGGCTCGTAGTCGTCGAGGAGGACGTCGTAGGCCTCCCCTGCCGGCTGACGGCACTCCACGTACCGGCGCCGCAGCTCCAGGGCGGTAGCGAGATGGGGCTGGAAGAGCGCCCAATCCGACCGCCGCCGAGCCTCCTCCCACACAGGGATGGCCAGCGCCGCCGCCCGCGCCATCTCTGCCCGCAGCTCCGCCGGCACCTGCCGCTCCTTCTCGTAGTCGCGACGGGTCATGCGCACCAGGCTGGCGGCGTCGCTGTCTGCGGGGAGGGACTCTGCCCAGGGGGCGAGCGCGTCCAGCAGGCGCCCGGTGTCGCTGGAGACGAGCAGGGAGTGGGCGAGGCGGGTGAGAGTAGCGAGGGCTTCTGCCCGAGCGGACGCCCCGGCCGGGGGCATGACGGTGCGCTGGTCCCAGACCAAGACCCTGGCTGCCGACACGAGGTCGGTGATCTCGGCCAGGCGGCGGCAAAGGTCGCGGTAGGAGGCGGGGGCGCGCACGGCGGCACCGTACCCCACCCAGCCGGGCCGGTGAAAGACCGCCTCCGCTCCCGCAGGCCCCGGCGAGAGGCATGGCGTAGATTTCGCCGCCGTGGACCTGACCCTGGTCGCCGTCGTCTGCGTCGCCCTCTTCTTCGACTTCACCAACGGCTTCCACGACGCCGCCAACGCCATCGCCACCAGCGTCTCTACCCGGGCTCTCGCCCCCCGTCTGGCCGTCCTCATGGCCGGGGTGCTCAACTTCGTCGGCGCCCTCGTCTCCACCAAGGTGGCGGCCACGGTGGGCAAGGGCATCGTCGCCACCGACGCCGTCACCGTGGAGGTCGTCCTGGCCGGCGTCGTGGGAGCCACAGCCTGGAACCTCACCACCTGGTACCTGGGCCTCCCCACCAGCTCCAGCCACGCCCTCATCGGCGGCGTGCTCGGCTCCGCCCTGGTCGCCGACGGCCCGGACGTGGTCCAGTGGCACGGCCTGTACCAGAAGGTGCTTCTCCCCTCCCTTGCCTCCCCCACCCTGGGCGTACTCGCCGCCGCCGCCCTCACCCTGACCATCCTGTGGACGCTGAGGGCGGCCAGGCCGGCCATCGTCAGCCTCGTCTTCCGCCGGCTCCAGGTCGGCACCGCCGGCTTCGTCGCCTTCACCCACGGCAGCAACGATGCCCAGAAGACCATGGGCGTCATCGCCCTCGCCCTCGTCGCCGGCCAGCCCGAGAAGGAGTTCCACGTCCCCCTGTGGGTGATCCTGGCCGCCGCCGCCGCCATGGGGGCGGGGACCTACGCCGGCGGATGGAAGATCATCCGCACCCTGGGTCAGCGGGTGGTGCACCTCCAGCCCCACCAGGGGTTCGCCGCCGAGGCGGCGACGGCCGGCATCCTCTACACCACCGCCCACCTGGGCTTCCCCGTCTCCACCACCCACACCATCTCCGGCTCCGTCCTCGGAGCGGGCGCCGCCCAGCGCTTCTCCGCCGTCCGCTGGGGGATGGCCGGCAGCATCCTCGTCGCCTGGCTCGTCACCATCCCCGCCGCCGCCCTCGTCGGGGCGGGCATGGAGCTTCTCACCCGCCTGCCCGGGGGGTCGGGGATCGTGCTCGCCCTGACCGTGGTCATCGCCGTCGTCGCCTTCTCTGCCCGCACGGTGGAGATGTGGCGCCCTCGCGGCCTGCGGCGGGCCGGGCCGGCGGCAGGCGGCGTCAGCGGTTCTTGACCAGGATCGCCTCCAGCACGTCGGCGGCGTTCTCGCAGGCGTCCACCGCCTCCTCCAGCTGCTCGTGGATCCCCTTCCAGCGGATGATGGAGATGGGATCCTGGCCGGAGCGGAAGAGGCCGGCGATGGCCTCGCGTACCAGCCGGTCGCCCTCGTCCTCCAGCGCCCTGAGCTCGATCAGCTCCCGCTTGGAGTCCTTGAACCCCTCCAGCCGCTGGATGGCCTCGTCCAGCTTGATGGCCGCCCGCAGGATGACGTCGGCCTGCTTGCGGGCTTCCTCGGGGATGCGCTTGACGCCGTACAGGCCGAGCTCGTCGGCGGCCTCGTCCACGTGGTCGCAGATGTCGTCCAGCGCCCCCGCCAGGCGGTACATGTCGTCCCGATCAAAGGGGGTGACAAAGGTGCGGTTGAGGAGGTCGATGACGTCGTGGGTGAGGCGGTCGCCCTCGTGCTCGCGATCCTTGATCCGGCGGGCCAGCTCGCCGCTCTCGTCGGGGAACCGGTCGAGCAGCTCCACCAAGAGCCGGGCGATCTCCACGGCGTTGCGGGAGGCCTGCATGTACAGGTCGTAGAACTCGCGCTTATGGGGGGTGAGGCGGAGGCGGGCCACGGTTTGTAGCTTCTACCAGGCCGGCGCCGCCGCTGCGTCCGCAGCCGCTGCTAGGCTTGGCTCAGTGCCTTCGGAAATCCCCGATTTCCAGGCGTATTCCGGCCACGAGCCACCGCAGTTCGCCAACGAGGCGGAGTTGGAGTGCGCCAAGATTCTCGACTACTACCAGGTCCCGTGGGACTATGAGCCCCACACTTTCGTCCTCGAGGAGGACGAGGAGGGCCGGGTGGTGGAGGCGTTCACGCCCGACTTCTATCTTCCCGAGCAGGACCTGTACCTGGAGGTGACGGTGATGAAGCAGTCCCTCGTCACCCGCAAGAACCGCAAGCTGCGCAAGCTCAGGGAGCGCTACCCGCACATCCGCATCAAGCTCTTCTACAAGCGCGACATCGAGCGGCTGGCCCAGCGGTACCGGCTCGACCTCGCCTCCTAGTGGCGAGGCCGGTCGCCCGGGCCGAAAGCGGCCGTCCCCAACCCGCCGCGCCCCCCGACGCCCAGATCGGTGAGGTGTACCTGAGCGCAGCCGCCATCCGGGCCCGGGTGGCCGAGCTCGGCGCCCGCATCGCCGCCGACTACGCCGGCCGCGAGCCCCTGCTGGTGGGAGCCCTCAAGGCCAGCGTCGTCTTTCTGGCCGACCTGTCGCGAGCCATGCCCATCCTCCACGGCATCGACTTCGTGGAGCTGGCCGGCTACGGGGGCCGGGCCGCCGGCGGCCAGCGGGTGGCGAGACTCCTCAAGGACCTGGACACCGACATTGGCGGCCGGGACGTCATCCTCGTGGAAGACGTGGTCGACACGGGCCTCACTCTGCGCTACTTGATCCGGCTGCTCCAGCTCCGCACGCCCCGGTCGCTGGTGGCCTGCACCCTCCTCGACCGTCCCTACCGGCGGCTGGTGGACGATCTGCCCGTGCGCTACGTGGGCTTCACCGTGCCCGACGAGTTCTTCGTCGGCTACGGCCTCGACCTGGACGAGCGGTACCGGAACCTACCCGACCTCCATCTGGTGCGTCCGCCGGGCTGATTTAGGCACGTTTAACTCTAAGGTTAGACTGTGGCCATGATGGCCACGCGAGCCGAGGCAGCGCGGGGGGCGGTGCGCATGCGCGACCTGGTCGGGCGCGGCCACCCGGCCATCCGCATCCTCCCTTACCTGGGGCCCGCCTTCGTCGCCTGCGTGGCCTACATCGATCCCGGCAACTTCGCCACCAACATCGCCGCCGGCTCCCAGTTCGGCTACACCTTGGTGTGGGTGATCGTGGCCGCCAACCTCATGGCCATGCTCGTCCAGACCCTGTCGGCCAAGCTGGGGATCGTCACCGGGTGCAGCTTGCCCGAGATCTGCCGGGAGCGCTTGCCCCGGCCCGCCAGCCTCTTTTTGTGGGTGCAGGCGGAGGCCATCGCCATGGCCACCGACCTGGCCGAGTTCCTCGGCGCCGCCCTGGGATTCCACCTCCTTCTCGGCGTCGACCTCCTCCCCGCCGCCTTCCTCACCGGCGCCGCCACCCTCGCCATCCTCGGCCTGGAGCGGTTCGGCTTCCGCCCGGTGGAGGCGGTGATCGCTGCCTTCGTGGGCGTCGTCGGCCTGTCCTACGCCGTCGAGCTCGTCTACGCCGGCCCGCCGCTCAGTGCCGTGGCCGGACACGCGGTGGTGCCCCGGTTCGCCGGGAACGAGTCGGTGCTGTTGGCGGTGGGCATCCTGGGAGCCACGGTCATGCCCCACGTCATCTACCTGCACTCGGCCCTGACCCAGGAGCGCATCGTCCCCGACACCCCCGACGAGGCCCGCCGCCTGCTTCGCTACACCCGCATCGACGTCCTCGTCGCCATGTCCATCGCCGGCCTCATCAACGTGTCCATGCTGGTGGTGGCGGCAGCCGTCTTCCACCGCAGCGGCCTGACGGACGTGGAGTCGCTGGAGGGCGCCCACCGCACTCTGGAGCCTCTGTTGGGCGGAGCCGCCGGCACCCTGTTCGCCCTCGCCCTCCTCGCCTCCGGCCTGTCCAGCTCGGCAGTGGGGACCATGGCCGGACAGGTGGTCATGCAGGGCTTCATCCGCCGCCGCATCCCCGTCCTCGTCCGCCGACTGGTGACCATGCTGCCGGCGTTCGTGGTCATCGCCATCGGCCTCGACCCGTCCCGCACGCTGGTGATCAGCCAGGTGGTGCTCTCCTTCGGCATCCCCTTCGCCCTCGTCCCCCTCGTCTGGTTCACCAGCCGCGGGGACATCATGGGGGCCTTCCGGAACGGGCGCCTGACCACGGGGGTGGCCGCAGTCGTGGCCGTCCTCATCGTCGGCCTCAACCTCTTCCTCCTCGGTCGGACGTTCGGGATCGCCTGAGGCGGAGCTACAGGTAGCCCAGCGGGTCGACGGGGGCCCCGCCCACCCGCACCTCGAAGTGGAGGTGGGGACCGAACGAGTGGCCGGTGGATCCCACCGCCCCCACCACTTGCCCCTGGACGACGGCGGCGCCGGCAGACACGGACACGCTGGACAGGTGGGCGTAGGCCGTGGCCAGCCCGCCGCCGTGGTCGAGGACGACCAGGTTGCCGTACCCCCCCATCCAGCCCGCGTACACCACCCGGCCGGCCGCCGCCGCCCGGACGGGCGCCCCGGACGGAGCGGCCACGTCGATTCCCTCGTGCATCCGCCCCCACCGGGGCCCAAACGGGCTCGTAATCGGCCCCGACACAGGCCAGGTAAAGCCGGCGGCGGAGGGGTGAGCCACGGTCGGCTCCGCCGTCTGGGCAGCTCGGATCCTGGCCGCCAGCTCGGCGCTGACTCGCCGCAGTGCCTCCATCTCGGCCAGCTGGGCCCGCTCAGCCCGGGTCAGCGCTCGGAGCGCCTGCTCCCGTCGCGCCCCTTCCTCCTCGGCCGAGGCCCGACTGGCAAGGAGTTGTCGGCGGAGGGCCCGGGCCTGCTCCACCCGAACGGCGATGACCCGCGCCTCCTGGCCGGCCTGGACGCGCGCCTCCCGGGTGCGGGCCAGGGCCACTGCCGCTTGACGGCGCCGCTCCGCTACCTCTTGGGCGATCCGCTTGTCCTGGTTGCCGATAGCCCGCAGGTAGTCGACGGCGTCCAGGAGCTCGCCGAAGCTGGCGGCGGAGAGAAGGAGGCTGACGGCGTCCGCCTCCTCCGTCTCGTACAAGCCTACGAGCCGCTCGTTGAGACGGTCGAGGGCGGTGGCGTACTCCCGGCGGGCCAGGCGCAGACGCTCGCTCCGCACCGCCACCAGCGCCTCCAGCCGGCGCAGCCTCCGCTGGCGCAACGCCAGCTCTTCCTCCAGCGAGGCAAGATGGCGGGAGGCATGTTCCACCTGCCCGGCGAGGAGGCGGATGCGAGCGCCCACGGCGGCGATCTCAGCCCGCACCGCCGCCTCCCGCGACCGCAGACGGCTCACCTGCCCGGCCAAGGCGGCGATGCGAGCATCCAGCGCCTGCTTCTTGTCGGCCAGGGTATCGGCCCCGGCGGGAGCGGCGGCCAGGAGCGCCGCCGCCACGACGAGGGGAAGCCTGCGGGTCATGGCGGTGGAGTTCGCCGGACGATGGGCAGATCCTAGCCGCCGGCCCGGACAGGAGCCCGGGGGCGGGTGGAGGCCTCGGCCTCCAAGCGCCTCAAGGCCGCCGCTGCCCGCCGCCGCAGGGGCCCGACCAGCGCCCGGTAGTCCTCGTCGGCGATCTTGCCGGTGCGGTGGTCGAGCTCCAGCTCCTTGAGGGCTGCCAGCGCCCGGTCGCGCTCCTCGGCCAGCTCCAGCCGCCGCTGCTCGGCCGGGGACAGATCCTCCAGGGCGTCCTCCTCGGGCGAAAGCCCGGGCTCGCGGAGGAAGGGGTGGGACACGAGCACCACCGCGGCGACGGCGAGGAGAGCGGCCAGGATGAGGCCGGCGATGTCCATCACGCCTCCGCCAGGGCGCCGGTGCGGGCGTAGCGCTCCACCAGCCTCCGTGCCTCCCGCCGGTCGGGCCACATCGCTACCAGCGAGCCGCAGATGAAGACGACCCCGGCCAGCCAGATGAGGTTGACGAGAGGGGTCACGAACACCTTCAGGTAGACGCTGCCGTCGGCGTTGATCTGGTCGGCCACCAGGTACAGGTCCTCGCCGGTGAGCCAGTCGGTACGGATGGCCACCTCGGTGGAGAAGAACGCTTCCACCGGGTAGCGGTTCTTGCCGGGCTGGAGCAAGCCGAGAGACGATCCACCCCGCCGCACCTCCACGAGCGCCCGATCCTCGCGTCGGTTCTCCACCCAGCGACGGCTGAGGCCCCGGTAGCGGAGCTCGTAGCCGCCCACGGTGAGCTCCTGCCCCGGCTCCAGCCGAGCTTCCCGCACCGTCTGGTAGCCGCTCGAGCCGGCCACGCCGATGGCCAGAAGCACCACGGCCGCGTGCACGACGTAGCCGCCGTAGCGGCGACGGTTGCGACCGACAAGCTCGATCAGAGCCCGCCCCCACCCCCCTCCGCCCACGGCTCGGCGGGCTCTCGTTCCCCGCACCAGCTCGACACCGATGGAGGCGAGCACGAAGGCGGAGAAGCTGTAGGCCACGAGCCCGGGCGGGTAGGAGCCTGCCCCCAGCGCGGCCAGGACGCCCCCGGCGATGACAGCCGCTGCCGACGGCCAGGCCACGGCCCGGGCCAAGGACCGCAAAGACGCCCGCCGCCAAGCCAAGAGCGGCCCCAAGCCCATGAGCAAGAGCAGAGGCAGCCCGAACACCCGCAGGAAGAAGTTGTAGTAGGGACGGCCTACGGTCACCGCCTCGCCCCGCACCGCCTCCGCCAGGAGCGGGAACACGACCCCCCAGAGGATGGTGAGGGTGAGGGCGACGAGGAGGAGGTTGTTGTAGAGGAAGGCGGCCTCCCGCGACAGGGGCGACTCCAGCCGCGTCTCCGCCCGTAGCAGCGGCAACCGGTGGAGGAGAAGACCCACCGACAGGACGACCACCACGACGATGAAGGCGAGAAACCAGGGGCCGATGGAGCTCTGGGTGAACGAGTGGATGGACTGGACGACGCCGGATCGGGTGAGGAAGGTGCCGAACAAGGACAGGGCGAAGGCGAGCATGACGAGGCAGACGTTCCACACCTTCAGCATCCCCTTCCGCTCCTGCACCATGACCGAGTGGAGGAAGGCGGTGGCGGCCAGCCAGGGCATGAGGGCGGCGTTCTCCACCGGGTCCCAGCCGTAGTAGCCTCCCCAGCCGATCTCCTCGTACGCCCACTTGGCCCCCAGGAGCTGGCCCAGGCCGAGGAAGGTCCAGGCGGCCAGCGTCCAGCGGCGGGTGAGGACGATCCACAGCTCGTCCCGCCGCCCGGCCACGAGCGCCCCCACGGCGAAGGCGAAGGGCACCGTCAGGCCTACGTAGCCCAGGTAGAGGAAGGGCGGGTGGGCGGCCATGTACGGGTTCTGGAGGCTGGGGTTGAGACCCCGGCCCTCCAGGAGCGGCGGCTGGGTCTGAAACGGGCTGGCCACAGCCACGAGGAGGAGGGCAAAGAAGACCTGGACGAAGGCCAGAACGGGCACCGTCCACGCCAGCACCTGCGGGTGGCGGCGCCGGTTGAGAACTACCGCCAAGGTCGAGTAGCCGGTCAGGACGAGGAGCCAGAAGAGGAGGGATCCCTCCTGCCCGCCCCAGAAGGCAGACAGGGTGTACTGGAAGGGGAGCCTGCTGCTCGTGTACGCCGCCACGTAGGCGTTGGAGAAGTCGCGGCCGAGGAGGGCGGCCAGAAGGACCGCGGAGGCCACCACCGCGGCTGCGAACGAGGCTGCCACCGCGTTCTGGGCGGACAGGGCGAGGCGGCGGCGGCCGGTGCGGGCGGCCACGGCCCCGCCCACGAGAGCGTAGGCGGACAGGCCGAGGCAGACGATGAGGGCAGCGCGCCCCAGCTCGGCCACGCCCGCCCCGCTCCCGCGCTAGCCCTGGGCGCGCGCAGGCGCCGGGCGGTACTTGGAGGGGCACTTGGTGATCATGGAGCCCGGCTTGGACACGAACACGCCCCGCCGCAGGCGTCCTTCGAGGATGATGTGGCGCCCCGGCCGGAACAGGTCGGGCACGGTTCCCGTGTACACCACCGGTACCGACGCCGACCCGTCGATGTCGCGGAGACGGAAGCGCAGGCCCCCGGCGTGAGCGTCGCCCCGCACCGGCCCCACCACCCGCCCGGTGAGCTGCACCGTGCCCGTACGCCCGCCCAGCTCTCCCGGCTGGACGGAAGGGATGCCGCCGCCGGCCAGGGAGCTGTAGAGGAGGAAGACGGCCAGGGCCGCCGCGACGCCGAGCGCCACGACCAGGCGCGCTGGGCTGCGGGGACGGGCCACGGCTCGATTCTAGCCGCGCCCGTCCCCGTGGGCCGGGTCAGGGCCGGCGGGCGCGGGGCGAGCCGCGGGTGGGCACCCGGTAGCCGTGCTCCACGCACAGGGAGCCCGGCGACTCCTCGGTCAGGGCGTCGCAGTACCCCTTGCCGTAAGCGGCCCGGATGAAGGCGGCCACGATCTCCAGGTTCCAGTCGCCGATCTCGTCCGCCTCCCGCCACAGGTCGGCCAAGCGCAGGTCGATATCGAGCTCCAAGAGGTCGAGGCGGGTGGGACGGCGTGCCATGCGCACACCGTAGACACCCCGTCGGACGGATCCCCGCCCCCCCTTCTCCTGTGGCCGGCTGCGGTACCGTCCGGGCCGTGACCGTCCTCCGCTTCGGCCCGGCCCGGGTGCCCTCGCGGGCAAGCCCCGACGAGGCCGTGGCCCTGCTTCGCCAGCGAGGCTACACGGCCTGCGAGATCGACTTCGAGGGCCGGTTCTGGATGAGCTGGGAGTTCGCCGAGCGGCTGGGCGCTCTCGCCCGCCGGGCCGACATCGTCCTGTCCGTGCACGCTCCCATCGCCGGCTTCGTGGGCCACGCCGAGCGGGGAAAGAAGCTGAACATGGCCGTGGGCATGCTCGACCACTCCGCCGGCATAGCCAAGGCGTGCGGGGCGGAGGTGGTGGTGTTCCACCCCGGCTTCCTCCTCGGCCGAAGCCGGACGGAGGCCCTGGATGCCGTGGTCGAGCAGCTCGGCGAGCTGCGCGACCGCTTGCAGAAGAAGGGGCGGGCGGTTCCGTTCGGCTGCGAGGTCATGGGCCGGGCGCGGGAGCTGGGCAGCTTGGAGGACGTGCTCGAGATCTGCCGCCGTACGGGCTGGGTACGCCCGGTCATCGACTTCGCCCACCTGCACGCCACCAGCGACGGCGGCTTCACCAACCGGCAGGCGTTCGCCGACGCCCTGGCCGCCGCCGACGCCGTGCTGGAGCCGGGCGCGCCCTTCCACATCCACTTCTCCGACATCGCCTATGCCAACCGCAACGAGACCAAGCACCTGCCCTACGGCCAGGGGACGCTGCGGGCTGAGCCCTTGGCCGAGGCGCTGGCCCTCTTCCCGCGACCGGCCACCGTCATCGGCGAGTCGCCCGACGAGGAATCCAATCGGGCCATCTGGGACGCTCTCCGGCCCGGGGCGGGGGCGGCTGCCCGAGCCCGGTAGGACCTGGCCCCGAGCGGCAGCTCCTCGGCGGCGCTCCCACGACTGCTTCGGACGCGCGGCCGTCGGCCGTTCCCTAGCATCAGGGCGTGCTCGATCCCAGGGTGTTCAAGGCCTACGACGTGCGCGGCATCTACCCCGGCGAGATCGACGAGGAGGGCGCCTACGCCGTCGCCCGAGCCTACGTCGAGCGCTTCCAGCCGGGTCGGATCGCCCTGGGCAGGGACATGCGTCTCTCCTCGCCGGCCATGGCCGCCGCCGCCGCCCGGGGAGCGACCGACGGGGGTGCCGACGTCGTCGACGTGGGCATGGTGGGCACGGAGATGGTGTACTTTGCCGTGGGCGAGCTGGGGCTGGACGGAGGCATCGCCGTCACCGCCTCCCACAACCCCAAGGAGTACACGGGCATGAAGATCGTCCGCCGGGGCGCCGTCCCCGTGGGAGGGGAGACGGGGTTGCGGGAGGTGCGCGACCGGGCGGTAGCGATCGCCGCCGCCTCCCCGGAGCTGCCATCCCCGCGGGGAGCCCGAGGGCAGGTGCGGGAAGAGGACATCTGGCCGGCCTACGTGGACCGGGTGCTCTCCTTCGTCGATGTGTCCGCCATCCGGCCCCTCAAGGTCGTCATCGACGCCGCCAACGGCATGGCCGGCCCCATGCTCATGCCGGTCCTGGAGCGCCTCCCCATCGACGCCGTCAGGTGCCTGTTCGAGCCGGACGGCTCCTTCCCCAGCCACCAGCCCAATCCCCTCCTCCCCGAGAACCGCGCCTTCATCGTGTCGCAGACGTTGCAGGAGCGGGCCGACTTCGGCGTAGCCTTCGACGGGGACGCCGACCGCTGCTTCTTCGTCGACGACGAAGGCGAGTTCGTGCCGGGGGACTTCGCCACCGCCCTCCTGGCCGAGCTCATCCTGGCCAAGCAGCCGAAGGCCAAGATCATCTACGACGTACGGGCGAGCTGGGCCGTCCCCGACACCATCCAGCGGGCGGGGGGGATTCCGCTCGTCAACCGGGTGGGCCACGCCTTCATCAAGCACCGGATGCGTCGAGAAGGGGCCGCCTTCGCCGGCGAGGTGTCGGGCCACTACTACTTTCGCGACTTCTACCAGGCCGACTCGGGCGTGATCCCCTTCCTGCTCATGCTCGAGCTCGTGTCCCGGCGCGGCTGTCGGCTGTCCGAGATCCTCCGCCCCTACCGGGAGCGCTACTTCATCACCGGCGAGATCAACGTCCAGGTGGACGATCAGGCCGTCAAGATCCAGGAGCTCAAGGAGCGGTTCGGCCGGGAGGGCCGCGTCTCTCACTTGGACGGGATCTCGGTGGAGGCCGACGACTGGCACTTCAACGTCCGCCCCTCCAACACCGAGCCCTTGCTCCGCCTCAATCTGGAGGCGCGCTCGCGGGAGCTCATGGAGCGCAAGCGGGACGAGGTGCTGGCCGTCCTGTCGCGCTGACCGAACCGTGCCTGCCGGCACAGCCTGTCACCGCCGTTAGCATCGCCGGGGTGAGCCTCGAGCTCGGCCGGGTCACCGATCGCAAGCCCCCGTTCAAGTACTCCGTCCTGGCCCGAGTCGGCCTCTCCGACACCGATGCCCAGGGGGTCGTCTACTACGGCCGGTACTTCCCCTACTTCGATCTCGCCCGGGTCGAGTACCACCGCCACCTCCACCTGCTCCACCTGCGCCGGGACGAGGGCGAGCTCGTCATGCGCGCCTGCGCCATCGAGTACCTGGCTCCGGCCCGATTCGACGACCTCATCGAGGTGTTCGTGCGGGTGTCCCGAATCGGGCGCACCAGCGTCACCTACGAAGGCGCCGCCTACCGCGTCCCCGACGACGTCCTCATGGTCACCGTCCGGCAGACGCTCGTCTTGGTCAGCGGGGCCGAGCGGGTGCCGCGCCCGGTACCGGAGTGGTTCCGGCAGCGGATCCGCGCCTTCGAGGGAGAGGCGGTGGATGCCTAGCGCCGACGAGCTCCGGGGCGCCCTCGATGCCCTCGACCGCATCCTCAACCGCGGCAGCGCCGCCGACGACGTGCTGGCGGCGGTGGTGGAGGTGCTGTCCCGCCTCTACCCCTACGCCGCCATCGCCCTCGGCGAGGAGGAGGACCCGGTGGTAGGCCCCTGCCGGGGGAGGCCGGGATCGGACGTGGCCGTCTACCCGGTCCGGTTCCAGGGGACCCGGGTGGCCGAGCTCCGCATCTCCCCCGCCGAGACGGAGCCCCCAGCGGTGGCCTTCCTGGAGCGGGTGGCCACGCTCATCGCCGCCCACTGCCTGGCAGGCCGCCGGGAGCAGCGACCGGGAGGGCGAGCATCCCTCTAACGGGTGAGGCGACCCTCGTAGCGAAGCCGTCTTGCCGGCTTCATCCCTCGGATGGGGTACCCCCTCCCCGGCGCCGCTCCATCCCCCGATCGGGGGAACCTACTGCGGCGTCACCCGGTAGGCGTCGAAGACGGCGTCCAGGTTGCGGAGGGCGTTGAGGAGGGCCTTCAGGCTCTTCACGTCCCCCACCTCCGCCGTATACCAGTTCTTGGCCAGCTGGTCCTCGACCACGCCTCCGTAGGCGACGATGTTGGCCCCGTGCTCGGCGAAGGTGCGGGCCACGTCCTCGAGCAGGCGCGGCCGGTCCCAGGAGTCGACGGCGATCTGGACGAGGAACCCCTGCGAGCCCTCCCCATCCCAGTCCACCGCCGTGAACCGCTCGGGGTTGCGCCTGAGGGCGCGCACGTTGGGGCAGTCGTCGCGGTGGATGGTGATGCCACGGCCCAGGGAGACGTAGCCGACGATGGGGTCGCCGGGGACGGGGGTGCAGCACTTGGCCAGGCGTACGAGAACGTCCTCTACCCCCTGCACCCTCACCCCCAGGCTGCGGCTGGCGGTGGCCTTGGCCCGCGTCTGCTTGCGGGGCAGCCTCTCCTCCGCTGCCACCTCCGCCGTCTTCAGACGCTGGATGACCTTCCTGACGATCTGGCCCGCCGGCAGCTTGCCGCTGCCGAGGGCGATGTAGAAGTCCTCGGCCTTCTTGAAGCCCGTCTCCCTGATGACTTGGGCCAGCACGGCCGAGCCGGCCAGCTTCCGGTAGGGGAGATTCTGCTTCCGCAGAGCCTGCTCCAGCGCCTCCCTTCCCTTCTGCTCGGTCTCCTCCCGCGTCTCCCGGGAGAACCACTGGCGGATCTTGTTCCGAGCCCGAGAGGAGGCAGCCAGAGACAGCCAGTCCCGAGAGGGGCCGCGGCTGCTCTTGGCGGTCAGGATCTCCACGAAGTCCCCGCTCCGCAGGCGGTAGTGGAGGGGCACGATGCGGCCGTTGACCTTGGCTCCCACCGTGCGGTGGCCCACGTCGGTGTGGACGGCGTAGGCGAAGTCGATGGGGGTGGAGCCGGCCGGCAGCACCTTCAGCTCCCCCTTGGGCGTAAAGACGTACACCTCCTCGGTGAAGAAGTGGTCGCGGAAGCCGCGCACGAACTCGCGCGGGTCGGCCTCGTCCTGCTGCCAGTCCATGAGCTGCTCCAACCACGCCGTCCACTCCTCGTCCGCCTTGGTCTTGCGGCCCCGCTTGTACACCCAGTGGGCGGCGATGCCGAACTCCGCCTCCCGGTGCATCTGGCGGGTGCGGATCTGGATCTCCAAAGGCTTCCCCTCCGGCCCGATGACGGTCGTGTGGAGGGCCCGGTACCGGTTGAGCTTGGGCATGGCGATGTAGTCCTTGAACCGGCCCGGCATGGGCTTCCACAGGGAGTGAATGAGCCCCAGAGCTCCGTAGCAGTCGCGGGTGCCCTCGTCGCCGTCCCGCTCGACGATGACCCGCATGGCGGTGAGGTCGTAGATCTCGTTGAACTCCCTCCCCTTGCGGGCCATCTTGTCGTAGATGGAGTAGAAGTGCTTGGGCCGGCCGGAGATCTCGGCCGGGATGCCAGCTCTCTCCAGCTCCCCTTGGAGCACAGCCGCGGCTTGGCGTACGTGCTCCTCCCGGTCGGCCCGCCGCTCGGCCACCATGGCCTTGATCTCGGCGTACTTGCGCGGGTGCAGGACCTCGAAGGCCAGGTCCTCCAGCTCCCACTTGATGGCGTGGATGCCGAGCCGGTGGGCCAGGGGAGCGTAGATCTCCAGCGTCTCCTTGGCCTTCTGGATCTGCTTCTGCTTGCCCAGGTACTCGATGGTGCGCATGTTGTGCAGCCGGTCGGCCAGCTTGATGAGGATCACCCGCGGGTCCTCGGCCATGGCCAGGATCATCTTCCGGTAGTTCTCGGCCTCCGCCTCCTCCCGGCTCTGGAACTGGATCCGCGTGAGCTTGGTCACGCCCTCCACCAGGCGGGCGATCTCGTCGCCGAACTCCGCCCGCACCTCGGACAGGGGTAGGTCGGTGTCCTCGACCACGTCGTGCAGCAGGGCGGCGGCCAGGGTCTGCTCGTCCAGGTGCAGCCCGGCCAGGATCTTGGCCACCCCCCAGGGGTGGCGGATGAAGTCCTCCCCCGATCGCCGCTGCTGGCCCGCGTGGGCCTGGACGGCGAAGGCAAAGGCCCGCTCCAGGAGGGCGCCGTCCACGTCGGGCTTGTAGGCGGCCACGTCGGCGATGAGCTCCCGAACGAGCGAGCGGTGGCGGTCGGCGACTGCCGTGACGGCCATATGCCAAGTGTAGTCCCGGCCCTCCGGGAGAGGGTCGAGCCGGCCTCGAGAGAGGCTGAAGGACTGGGCGGAGGCGGAGCGAAGGGTGACGCCCTTGCTTCCGCCTCTCCGCTACCGATCCCGGGCGCGGGCGGTGCGCCGCCTGGCCCAGATGCTGGCAGCGGTAGAGGCTGCTTCCCGGCGGCCCTCGCCGCCGCCGCGGCCGGGGCGGGTCACCGTAGGCCTCGGCCGCTGGTGACCGTCAGGCGGCCCGGGACAGCTCGCCCGGAGCGGCCAAGAGCTTCCGGAAGGTGGCCGACTCGAGCAGGGAGCGCCACGATCCCTCCTCCAGCTCGAGCTCGGCGAACACCGCCCGTCCCTCCTCGCTCCAGGCCTCCTCGCCTGCCCGCCACTCCCGGGCCAGCCGGGCCCGCAGCTCCAGGTACCGGTCAGAGGTATCGACCAACCGGCGCACCACCAATCGGGGAGCGGCGGTGCCGTTCCACCGGTTCACCTCCAGCCGGAAGGCGACGTCGTAGGCCCCCGGCCGGCGGAACTTGTCCAGCCCGGGGCCGAGGCCGAAGGCGATGGCGCTTCCCGCCGGCCGCCCTCGGTCGTACACCCGGAACCGGAGGTGCCGGCCCTCCCCCACCGCCGTGAGCTCGGCCAGCTCGCAGCCGGCCAGAAGCAGGGTCACGGACGGGTTGCCCAGGCCGAAGGGGGCGAGCCGGCCGAGCTCCTCGGCCAGCTCAAGGGTGAGCGCGCTGCCGGGTACGACGGCGTCGATGACGGTACAGGGCCGCAGGTCGTCGTCGGTCAACACCGAGTCGGCGTGGCCGAGGAACGCCTCGGCGAAGGCCTCCAGCCGCTCGGGGCGCAGAGACAGGCCGGCGGCCGCGCGGTGGCCGCCGAACTGCTCCAGGTGGGCCGAGGCGGCGGCCAGGCCGGCGTGGAGGTCGAAGGCGGGAATGGATCGCCCCGACCCCTTCCAGGCCCCGTCGCTGCCGGCTATGAGGACCACCGGCCGCCGGTACCGCTCCACCAGCCGGGAGGCGACGATGCCGATGACGCCTTCGTGCCAGCCCTGGTCGGCGACCACGTACGCCCTCCGGGCCCGCTCCGCCTCGGGCCAGGACTCGATGCGCTCGACGGCTTGGCGGAGGATCCTCCCCTCCACCTGCCGACGGTCCCGATTCAGCTCCTCCAGCCGTCCAGCCAGCCGTGCCGCCTCCTCGTCGCTGTCCGTGAGGAGGAGGTCGAGGGCGATCTCCGGGCGGCAGAGGCGGCCGGCGGCGTTGATCCGGGGGGCCAGGCGGTAGGCGACGGCCCCCTCGTCCACAGCGGCCGGATCCACCCGGGCCGAGGCAAGGAGAGCCCGCAGTCCCGGCCGCCTCGTCCGGGCCAAGGCGCGGAGGCCGGCCGAGACGAGGAACCGGTTCTCGTCCACGAGCGGAACGACGTCGGCGATGGTGGCCAGGGCGACCAGGTCCAGGTGCCCCTCCGAGCTCTCCCTGTCCCCCAAGAGGGCCTGCATGAGCTTGTAGACGACGCCGGTGCCGGAGAGGTCGGGAAAGGGGTAACGCGACGGCCGGGGAGCGACCACCGGGCAGTCGGGAAGCCGTTGGCCGGGACGGTGGTGATCGGTGACGACCACCTCCAGCCCTAGCCGGCGCGCCTCCGCGATCTCGTCCACGGCGGTGATGCCGCAGTCCACGGTCAAGACGAGCCCGTAGCCTTGCTCGGCCAGGCGGGCCAGCGTGTGCCCGGACAGGCCATAACCCTCCTCGAAGCGGCTGGGCAGATGCCAGCTTGCGTCCGCCCCCAGCCGGCGCAGGCAGAGAACGGCCAGGGCGGTGGCGCAGATCCCGTCCACGTCGTAGTCGCCGTGGACGCAGATGCGTCTTCCCTCCTCCACCGCCCGGCGAATGCGGTGGCAGGCCTCCTCCACGGCGCCCAACAGGCGCGGGTCGTGGCCGGGGTCGGCCGCCTCCAGGAACGCCCAAGCCTGGTCGGGCTCGGCGTAGCCGCGGCGGACGAGGACCGAGGCGGTGGTCTCGGTCAGGGCCAAAGCGCCTGCCAGGGCCCGCGCCTGGGCCGGGGGACAGGGGGCGATGGACCATTCCATGGGCGCCCACGCTACGGGCTGGCTCGGACGGAGCCCGGCGATGGGGCTATCCTGGCGGCGTGGGCGTCGACTACGTCTCCGGCGACGACTTCGAGGTCGAGTTCCTGTCCTACCGCTTCCGCTTCAACCGAGAGGACTTCCAGGAGCGAGTGGTGGCAGCCGCCGTCAAGCTCGGCCTCATCGGAGGGAGCGAGCTTGACGACGACGCGACGGCCGACTTGGTCGAGCTGGCGGCCGACGGCCGCATCGTCGAGCCTCGGAGCCAACTCGGCCGCTATCTCGTTCGACACTGGGAGCGGATCTCCCTCGTGGACGGGGAGTCCCTCGTGTACTGGCTGCGCAAGCTCGTGTTCCGAGGCGCCTGGCTCGACCACCGAGTCAAGGAGGGGCTGCTCGAGGTGGCCTGGGACGACGAGGCCCTCGACTTCGCCTACCGCGATCCCCAGGGGGGAAGGGCGCTGCTCGAGCTCGCCCCCGTGCCTTCCTGGCACGACCTCCAGTTCAAGCCCTGACGGCCGGCCGGGAGCGGGGCTCAGAACAGCCGGCTGCCCATCTCCGGCAGACCCAGGTGGGCGCGGCCCAGGTCGGTGACCACCCGCCCGCGGGGGGTGCGCTGGAGGAAGCCGAGCTGGAGAAGGTAGGGCTCGTACACGTCCTCGATGGTGTCGGGCTCCTCCCCCAGCGTGACGGCCAGCGTGGACAGGCCCACCGGCCCGCCCCCGAACTTATGCACGATGGCCGACAGGAGCTCCCTGTCGATCCGCTCCAGGCCTTCCTTATCGACCTCCAGGAGGGCGAGAGCTTCCTCGGCCACCTCCTCTGTGATCACCCCTTGGTGGCGTACCTCGGCCACGTCCCGCACCCGGCGCAGGATGCGGTTGGCCACGCGGGGAGTGCCGCGCGAGCGGCGGGCGATCTCCTCGGCCGCTCGGTCGGTGATCTCCACCCCCAGGATGGCCGCCGACCGGCGCACGATCCGGGCCAGCTCGTCGGGCGTGTAGTAGCCCAGCCGGAAGGTCATGCCGAAGCGGTCGCGAAGGGGGGTGGTGAGGAGACCGGTACGGGTGGTAGCCCCCACCAAAGTGAAGGGGGGGAGGTCGAGAGTGAGGGTGCGCGCCGCCGGCCCCTGGCCGACGACGATGTCGAGGCGGAAGTCTTCCAGCGCCGGGTACAGCATCTCCTCCACAGCCGCGCTCAGGCGGTGGATCTCGTCCACGAACAGGACATCCCGAGCGGCGAGAGCGGTGAGGATGGCCGCCAGGTCGCCCTTGCGCTCCAGGGCCGGCCCCGCCACCGACCGGATGCCCACGCCCAGCTCCTCGCGGACGATGTGGGCCAGACTGGTCTTGCCTAGGCCGGGAGGCCCCGCCACCAGCACGTGGTCGAGCGCCTCTCCCCGCGACCGAGCCGCCTCCAGAGCCACCCGGAGCTGCTCCTTGACCCGGTCCTGGCCGACGAACTCATCCAGGCGACGCGGCCGCAGGGAGCGATCGATGTCCTCCTCCTGGCCGTCCTCGACGGCGGGCGCCACCAAGCGGGCGGTAGTCACGCCGCTCTCCGCAGCGCCCGGCGGACGCGCTCCTCGGGAGGCAGGTCGGGATCCACCTCGGCCAGGGCCCGCTCCGCCTCAGCCGGGGAGAAACCGAGCTCGACCAGGGCCTCCCGGGCTACCCGATGGGGGTCCTGCTCCCCGCCCGGCTCCAGGGGGGCCACGGCGCCCTTGAGCTCCAGCACCACCCGCTGGGCCGTCTTCCGCCCTACCCCGGGGATGGCCTCGAACCGGGCCGTGTCCTCGCAGGCGATGGCCCGGCGCAGCTCGGCCGGAGTGGAGCCGGACACGATGGCCAGGGCCACCTTGGGCCCCACCCCGGACACGGTGAGGAGCTGCTCGAACAGCTCCCGCTCGGCCGGGTCGGCAAAGCCGAAGAGCTGGAGGGCATCCTCCCGCACGTGCAGGTAGGTCTCCAGGGCGACCTCGGAGGCTCCTTCTGCCTGGGCCAGAGCGCGGGGCGTAGCCTGCACCAGGTAGCCGACGCCGCCCACGTCCACCACCAGGCCCTCCCGCCGCCGGGCCACGGGACGACCGCGGAGGCGGGCGATCACGCCGGTCCTCCCGCCGCCCGGAGCAAGGGCGGAGCGAGGGCGTGGCAGATGGCCACCGCCAGGGCGTCGGCGGCGTGGTAGGGGGTGGGCGGCGCCGCCAGCCCGAGGATGGCCGCCACCATCCGCTGCACCTGCTCCTTGTCGGCTCTACCGTATCCGCACACGGCCTGCTTGACGGCGCTGGGAGGGTACTCGGCGCACTCGAGGCCGGCCCGGGCGCAGGCTACCAGCACGGCGCCGCGGGCCTGGCCGACGGAGAGGGCGGTGCGGGCGTCGGCGCCGACGAAGGACTCCTCCAGGGCTACGGCGGCGGGACCGTGCTGAGCGATGAGGCCCTCCACCCGCTCGTAGATCGCCTTCAGCCGAAGCGCCGGGCGCTGGGCGGCAGAGGTCGACCAGCAGCCGAAATCGACGGCCCGCAGCCGGTCGCCGTAGTGGTGGACGATGCCGTACCCGCACGCAGCCGTTCCCGGGTCGATACCGAGGACCTTCATAGGCTGAGGTTAGGCGGCGGGGCGGACGTTCCTCCCCCTCTCCGCCAACGCCGCCCGGCAGCGCGGGGAGAGGGTGCTCGTGCCGGCCGGGAAGCTAGCCGGAGGACGAGGCCGCTACCTCCAGGAGCTGCTCGGGGATGTCGAAGTTGGCGAATACCTCTTGGACGTCCTCGTTCTCCTCCAGAGCCTCCAGCAGCCGTACCAGCTTCCTCGCCGCCGCCTCCTCCTCCACGGTCACGGTTGTCCTGGGCACCATGGCCAGCGAGGCCGACTCCACCGGCAACCCGGCCTCCTCCACCGCCTGCCGGACGGAAGCCAGGTTCTCCGGCCGGCAGGTGACCTGGTACACGGTCCCGTCCAAGGAGACGTCCTCAGCTCCGCCCTCGGCCGCGGCCAGGGTCAGCTCGTCCTCGTCCACGCCCTCGCCGGGCACGAGTACTACCCCCTTGCGCTCGAACAGCCAAGCCACCGAGCCCGACTCGCCCAAGGAGCCGCCGTGCTTGCTGAACAGGTGCCGGACCTCGGAGGCGGTACGGTTGCGGTTGTCGGTCAGAGCCTCCACGTACAGAGCCACCCCGCCCGGGCCGTAGCCCTCGTACACCACATGCTCGTAGGCAGCCCCCTCCCCTCCGCCGCCGGCGCCGCGGGCGATGGCCCGCTCGATGTTCTCCTTGGGCATGGACGCCTCCCGGGCCTTCTCCACGGCGTTCTGGAGAGCCAGGTTTCCGGCCGGATCGGGACCGCCTTCCCGGGCGGCCACGATGATGGCCCGGGCCAGCTTGGAGAAGAGCCGACCCCGCTTGGCGTCGGTGACCTTCTTCTTGTGCTTGATCTGGGCCCACTTGCTATGCCCGGCCACAGCCTCCTCCTCGCGTCGGCGCTATCCACTCCCCGCCGGCCTCCTCACCAGGCCAATCTTAGGCGGCAGCCGGGGTGTGGTCGGGGCAATCGAGCAGGGCCTCGCGCTCGGACAGGTACCGGTCGATGAGACGGCAGCGGTGGGGCTCGGCCGACCCCGGGGAGGCGTTCTCTTGGAAGTGGACGCAGCCTCGACAGGGAGCGGCCACCACCACCAGGCCGGCCCGGCGCAGGGCCTCCACCACCGCCCCCAAGGCCGGCTCCAAGGCGGCCCGCTGAGCCTGGGGAAGCTCGTTCACTGTTTGCTCGAGGAGGGTCTCCGCCTGCCGCAGCCGCTCTGCCACCCGGGCTCCGGCGGGGGTGAGGCGAAGGAGGGTGACCCGCCCGTCCCATGGGCTTCGCTGCCGGCGCAGGAGGCCGCGGCGCTCGAGCCCGGTCGCCACCCTGACGGCGTTCACGTGCGTCGTTCCCAGGGCGGCGGCCAGGTTTCCCACCGAGGCGAGGAAGGTCTTGGTGGTGGCGCAGAAGCGGAGGGTCTGAGCCTGGGCCGGCGTCAGCCCCTCCGCCTCCGCCGCCCCCCGCGCCGCCGCCCGCACCCCCTCTGCCAAGCGCAGAAGGGGGAGGAGGAGGCTCAGAACGCCCCCTCCCGGAGGTAGGGCCGGCTCCACAAGGTAACCTGGAGCAGGACCGCCTTGAGCCAGGCCTGGTGCATCCGCTCCACCTCGGCCGCATCGTCGCAGCCCTGCTCGAGGAAGGGCCTAACGGTGGCGTAGATGGGGTACACGAGGGGCACCATGTACCGGTAGTGAACGATGGCCGGGCTCCCCTCGACCCCGTCCGTCTTGCCCTTGTCCGTGTAGTGCCGGCGGCCGATCTCCTCCTGCTTGGCCAACCACGCCTCGTCGTACTCGGCCCGGCAGGTGTCGGCCACCCACTGCCCGAACCGCTTGCGGACGGCGGCCAGGTAGCTCTCGTGCGGGCCCTCGTCGGTGGAGAAGTAGCGGAGGAGAAAGTCGCGGGAGCCCACGAACCCGTACCAGACGTCGAGAAGCTCCTCTACTCGGGGGACGAGGATGTCGTGCGCCTTCCCCAGCGCCTGCACGTCCTCGTCGCCGAAGAGGAGCGCTTGCTGCATCTGCTCGAGCTCCGACAGGGTAACGACAGAGCTGGTGACAGCCACGGGAGACACCTCCTCGGGTCGGGAATCGCCGGGGAGTTTATGTAATGAGATTACGTTTGGTCAAGCCGTACCGTCGGCGAGCAGCCGCGCCACCTCGTCCCGGTCGGGGATCTCCAGGGGACGTCCGCGGGCGTCGCACAGGCCGTGCCCGTTCTCCGCCGCGCCGATGCGGGCTGCTGGATAGCCGTGCGCCGCCAACCCGGCGACAACGGCGTCGGCCTTGTCCGCGGCCACGGCGGCGAGCAGTGTTCCCGAGGCGAGGGTGGCCCAGGGGTCGGCCCCCAAGGCCCGGCACACGGCCAGGCCGGGAGCGAACCAGAGCACCGCCTCCCGATCGACCCGGATGCGAACGCCGGCGGCGGACGCCATCTCGACCAGGCCGACGGCGATTCCCCCCTCGGTGGGGTCGTGGAGGGCCTTAACGCCCAGCCGGCGGGCAAGGAGAGCCGGCTCCACCACGGAGATGCCGGGATCGTGCAGGGCCGCCCGGGCGGCGGCGAGAAGGGTCGGGTCGACCCCGCCCAGCCGCCCGGCCGCCTCCCGGGCGAGGACGGCTGCTCCCTCGATGGGGGCCGGCCGCACCTGGAGAATGACGTCGCCGGGGCCGAAGCCGCCGGTGGTAACGAGGGCGCCGGCCTCTGCCAGCCCCAGCATCTGACCCACCACCACCGGCCGGCTCACCGCCGGGGTCACCTCCGTGTGGCCGCCTACGAGAGCCGCTCCCAGGTCGGAGGCAGCCCGACTCAAGGAGGAGAAGAGGTCGCTGATGGCTCCCTCGCGGGTGCCGGGAGGGACGAGAACCACGGCCAAGAACCACCGCGGCCGAGCTCCGCTCACCGCCACGTCGTTGGCGCTGGCGATAACCGACAGGGTGCCCAGCTCCTCGCTGGTGAGGGTAATGGGATCGGCAGCGACCACGAGGACGCCTGCGGGAACCTCGATGCCGCAGGCATCCTCCCCCACCGCCGCCCCCAGCAGCACCTCGGGCGGAGGCGGAGGAAGCGAGCCGAGAAGCCGGCCCAAAAGGTCGAGGGGGAGCTTCCCGCTCGCCAGCAGCCTGCTTCCGTCCCCCTTCGCGCCCATGTGGGCGGAGACTATGCCGCGCCGGAGCGGGGTGGGGAAGAGAAGGTGGGGGCGCCGCCGCGCCCCCACGCTGTCTAGAAGACCCGGATGTCTAGGAGACCCTGTAGCAGAACACGTGCAGGGTCAGGGTGCTCGACTGGCCGCTGTCGTTGCCCCCTCGGGCCCTGAAGCCGACTACGTTCCCGCTGGCGTCCGCGATGGGGTCGACGGAGGAGATGAAGAGCTCCAGGTTGGGGTCGTTGTCGCTCCAGGAGAAGGCGGCGGAGATGGCCCTTTCGCCCGAGTCGCAGGAGCGGCTCACATCTCCCGTTACGTAGACGCCGTTCTCGGCCGTGCCGCCGGAGATGTTGACCGTGCTTGTCCGCACCGTAACGGGCCCGATCACCCCCGCCGGCCCTTGGGGACCAGCTGGACCCTGGGGGCCGGGAGGTCCCTGGGGCCCGGGAGGACCCTGAGGGCCGGCGGGAAGCTGGCCGGGCACGAAGTCACGCCTGAGCAGCGAGTAGTCGAGCACCTTATCGGTGGTGACGGCGTTCCTGGCCAGCTTGGCCCTCGTGACCGCTCCCGCCTTCAGCTGAGGGGTGCCGACGCTGTTTCTCGGCAGCGCCGACACGGTGGCGATGCCGGTACCGGCCAGGGAGACGAACAGGGCCAGGCAGGCGACCACCAGGGCCGGCGACGGCTTCCGCGTGAGGATGGCGCGCATAGAGAACCTCCTTGCCGTCCGAGGAAGACCTCACCCTAGCGGCCGTCCATGAAGGCAGGGTCAGCGCCGGGCAAGAGGCAGGTTAAGCCGGCCCTCCCATGGCACCCGAGGGCGCAGCAGCGCGGCGGCCCGCGGCCCTCCGGCCTTCTCGGCCCTCAGCAGGGAACGAAAGCCCTGGTTGGCAGGGCTTTCGTCTGTGGGCCCGGGTGGACTCGAACCACCGACCGGCGGATTATGAGTCCGCTGCTCTCACCTGCTGAGCTACGGGCCCTGGCACGTGCACTGTAGCCGAGAGCGCGCTAGGCTCTCCCTGGCGGAGCCGGAGTACAGGCGCCAGAATAGGTGCCAGCGACGGTGGAGGGAGCCGGTGAAGGTCTTTCAACGCGAGACCCATCTTCGGACGGAAGGCGGCTTCTCCGTACGGGACATCACCGGGGAGGTCGTCCAGGCGGTGCAGGAGAGCGGCGTGCAGGACGGGATCGCCTGCGTGTACTCCCCGCACACCACCTGCTGCATCCGGGTCAACGAGCTGGACGGCGGGTTCTTGGAGAGCTTCGTCGACCTGCTGCGGCGGCTGGTGCCGCTCGACGGCTACTACGCCCACGACGACTGGGACCGGCGTACCGAGAACATCTGCCCCGAGGACATGGACGTGGGCAACGGACACTCCCACTGCATGGCCATGCTCCTGGGCGCGGCCGGCGAGTCCATCCCGGTGCGGGACGGCGAGCTCCAGCTCGGCCCCCGTCAGCGGGTGCTTTTCCTGGAGCTCGACCGCGAGCGCGACCGCCGCTGGATCGTCCAAGTGGTCGGGCACTGACGGCCGGTCAGAGGAGCCCGCAGGCGCGAGCGGTGTTGGGCCAGGGCCGGAAGCCCCGCCGGCGGAAGGCCCGCTCGGCCACCCACATCTGCTCCCAGGGGCTCCACCGGTCGGCCGTCCCCTTGCGACGGAGGAGCTCCCCTCCGTAGGCCCGCTGGAAGGCCATGTCCATCTGCAAGCCGCCGTAGTAGGGCGGGTGGGGGTCGTCCCACGCTCCCTCGCGGCGGTGGATGCACAGCCAGGCCTGGAGGTGGGGCGGCCGCTGGGCCCGACTGCGGGCCTGCTCCGCCCGTCGCTGCCACAGGCGGAGAACCCAGCGCCGGTAGGCGAGGCTGGGCGAGCGCTCGGCGCTTCCGGCGTACCGGTGGAGGGGAGCTCCCATCACCCGCTGCCAACGCCACGTCTCCTCCCGGTGCTGGGCGATGCGGCCGAGTACCACCCTGGCCGCCCAGGCTGGGGCCGCCGGCGACGCCGGCGCCGCGCGCATCTCCTCCCGCGCCGATGCTCCCGGCACGGTGAGGACGGCGCTCGTGACCGAGGCCGCGGCCGACCCCAGGAGCGCCACGCCGAGCAGCAGCCGTGACCGCCTCGTCTGCATCCCACCTCCTTGGAGGAGAGCGCGGAGACCGCCGGCCGCCGCCCACAGGCAGCAGGGGATCGCCGCTTCTTGTCACATAGTCGGCCGCCGACCCTAGCAGAGATGGGGCGAGAGTGCCCACTCAGCAGACGATGCTCCTGCAAAGGGCGGCTTTCCACCATGTCCGATCCTGTCCGGGCGGGTGGGGTCGGTGTTACGATCTCTCGGCTTGCCCGACCGCCCCGGTAGCGTCCCCGTCGTGGAGATTCGCTCCCTCAGCCACGTCCGCCCCTTCGTTACCGCCGACGGCTCTACCATCCGGGAGCTCATGGGCCCGGCCACGACGGCGGCAGCGGCTAACCAGAGCCTGGCCGAGGCCACCCTGGCCGCCGGCCGGGCCACCCGGCGCCACTACCACCGGCGCAGCGAGGAGATCTACTTCGTCCTGGACGGGGAAGGCGAGATGGAGGTGGACGGCGAGCGCCGCCCCGTCGGTCCCGGCGATGCCATCCTCATCCCTCCCGGCTCCTGGCACCAGATCCGCGCCGGCGATGAGCGACCGCTCCGCTTCCTCTGCTGCTGCGCCCCCGCCTACCGCCACGAGGACACCTTCTTCCGCTGACCGCCGGCAGTCGCCGCCGGCAAGGGCAGCCGCTAGCCCGAGCAGCCGGTCAGGCGACGGTCGCGGGTCACCTCCCGCCCGTCGGCGAGGACGGCATGGACGCGGACGGACGTCGCCTCGGCCGGAAGTCGGGTGAGGACGCGGAAGGGCGGACGGCCGTCGACCGCCACCCGCCGCTCGCCCACGAGGAAGGTCACCCGTCTCACCCAGCCCGCGTCGGCTCCGGCCAGGGATGCCTGGACGAGCAGGCGGGGACAGGATCCCTGCACCCGGGCCGACAGAGACAGGGCCGGCCCCACCCGGCAGGAGGAGCCGGCGCACCGGCGAAGCCGCTCCAAGCGGCGGGCCAGCTCGTCGCGGACGGCGGCGAGGGCCGGATCGGCGTGCCGGCTGGTCAGCTGGTCGGGGTCGCGGGAGAGGTCGTACAGCTCCCGCTCGCCGCTCGCCCGCTCCACGTACACGTACCGGGACGTGCGTAGGGCGGCGAAGGCCGGGGAGGCGGGATCCCGGCCCGGCCCCTCGATCAGGAGGTCGCGCCCGAAACGCAGACCTGGGTCGCGGAGGAGGGGAAGGAGCGAGCGGCCGTCCAGTCGCCCTTCTACAGGCAGCCCGGCCATGTCGAGGACGGTGGGGGCGAGATCGACCCGGGACACGGGCTGGGGGAGACGCAGGCCGGGGGCAACCCCGGGACCGCGAACGAGTAGGGGCACCCGTACGGCCGGCTCGTAGGGCTGGGCCTTGCCCCTGGGCAGCCGGTGCTGCCCGGAGAGAAAGCCGGTCCGGGAGGTGAATACGATCCAGGTCCGGTCGAGGGCGCCGCTCCCGGCCACGGCCCCCACGATCGCCGCCACCCCCTCGTCTACCGCCGCCAGCGACTCCAGGCGGAGGCGGTAGGCCTGGGTCAGCCGGGCGACGTCGCCGGCCCCGAGAAGCGGCCGCTCCCGCACAGCGAGCGGCTTGTCGGCCACGTCGGCCTCGTTGAAGGAGGGAGAGAGGGGCAGCGCCTCGGAGCTGAACCGGCCCTGGTGCCGCGGCGCCGGCAGGGGTGTCTCCGGCGGCCGGCCGGCCGCCGGTAGCCCGGCTCGGGGCGCTAAGAAGCTGACCCACAGGAACAACGGCTGGGAGGTGCCCGCCCGGCGGGCCACGATCCGGGCCGCCGAGGCGGCCAGGACGTCCGTCTGGTAGGCATCCGGCCCGTTCCTGTACCTCACCAGCCTCCCGTTCTCGTTCAAGGTGTAGCCCAGGTACCGGTGCATGGAGGCGCCCACCGGCGCGTGCCAGTCGCTCCACCCGGGCGGTACCTCGGTCGGGTCCCGCCGCCCGTAGCCGTTCAGGTAGGGGCCCACATGGGCGGTGTAGTAGCCCGCCCGCTGCAACCAGACGGGCAGAGTGTCGCCGGCGTCCAGCTTGCCGTAGCCGCCTCCGGGCGGCTGATCGTCGACGACGCCGGCCCGGTGACCGTAGCGTCCGGTGAGGAAGGTGGCCGCCGACGGCGACTCGGCCGGCAGGGCGACCACGGCCCCGTCGAAGCTGGCACCCTGCCCGACCACGAGCCGTCGCACGTTGGGCATCACCCGCAGGGTGTCCACCGTCTGGTCGGCGGTCTCGATGACGATGATGTGCGGCCGCTCCAGGGGCGCCGGCAGGCCCTGGTCGGGTCCGGCGGCGCTGGCCAGAGGAGCGGTCAGGGCCAGCGCCCAAGCGGCTGCGAGGGCGGGGCGCACCCTTGTCGATTCGCCACGGGGAGGCCGGCGCCTGCCGCCGCGCCGGCCCGGCTAGCGGCCGAGGGAGAAGTACTCGGGGTTGGGGATCCAGCCGAGGCCGCTGGCCAGCCGGTTGGTGAGATTGAACATGCCCACGGTCTCGGCGATGTCGAAGATGTCCTCGTCGCTCCAGCCGGCGGCACGGAGGGCGTCCACGTCCTCCCGGGTACAGCGGTGGGACTCCTCGGTGAGCTTGACAGCGAAGTCGAGCATGGCCCGCTCCCGCTCCTCCAGCTGGGCGTAGCGGTAGTTGCCGGCGAGCTGGTCGGCCAGCACCGGGTCGCCGGTCAACTTGCGGAGCGCCGCCGAGTGAGAGACCAGGCAGTAGTGGCAGCGGTTGTGAGCGGAGACGACCACGGCGATCATCTCCCGCTGGGCCTTGGACAGCCCCGACTCCCCGCGCAGCACCTCGTCGTAGTAGTCCTGCCAGAGGAGGAGGTGACGGGGACGGAGGGCGAACACCCGGAGCACGTTGGGGACGAATCCGAGCCTGCTCAAGGGCTCCTGCCAGCGCTCCCTGACCTCGGCTGGCACCTCGTCGTCGGCAGGCACCCGCAGCCAGGAGAGCTCGTGCGTGTGGACGGCCACGACGGCGAGTCTAGCCGCCGACCGCCATCCCGGCCACCCGGCAGCCGACCAGGCGACGCCGGCCGGAGCCGGGCCGATCCGCAGCCCTCTCAGCCTCTTCTCACACTGGGATGCCATCCTTTGTGGTCGGAGATGCCAGCCCGGATCCTCGTCGTCGACGACGATCGCGCCGTGCGCGAGTCCCTCCGCCGGGCCCTCACCCTGGAGGGCTACGAGGTGGAGATGGCCGCCGACGGCGTCGAGGCGTTGGTCAAGGCGGCCGGGGCCGCCCCCGACGCCCTCGTCCTGGACGTACTCATGCCCGCTCCCGACGGTCTTACCGTCTGCCGCACCTTGCGCCAGCGGGGCGACCGGGTGCCGGTACTCATGCTCACCGCCCGCGACGCCGTGGGCGATCGGGTAGCCGGCCTCGACTCGGGAGCCGACGACTACCTGGTGAAGCCGTTCGCGCTGGAGGAGCTCCTAGCCCGCCTGCGGGCCCTCCTGCGCCGCACAGATCCCGCCGCCGGGGGCCTCCTCCGCTTTGCCGACCTCTCCCTCGACCCGGCCACCCGCGACGTGCGCCGCGGCCGGCGCCGCATCGAGCTCACCCGCACCGAGTTCAGCCTGCTCGAGCTTTTCCTGCGCAACCCCCGCCAGGTACTCACGCGCTCCCTCATCTTCGAGCGGGTATGGGGCTACGACTTCGGCCCCACCTCCAACTCGCTGGACGTCTACATCGGCTACCTGCGCCGGAAGACCGAGGCGGGCGGCGAGCCCCGCCTCATTCACACCGTGCGCGGGGTCGGCTACGTGCTCCGCGAGCCGTGAGGAGGTTGAGCTTCCGCGCCCGCCTCACCCTGGCCGCGGCGGCGGCGGTGGCCCTGGCGGTGGCCTTGGCCTCGGTGGCGGTGTATTTCGTGGCCCGCTCCCAGCTTCGCGACCAAGTGGACGCCGGCTTGGCCGATCGAGCCGAGCAGATCGCCCGCTCGCCCGCCCGAGAGCTCAGGCACAGCCTCTACCCCGCCTTCCCCCCTCCCCTCCTGGGCGGCCCCGGCGGCTACACCCAGCTCGTGGGCGCCGACGGCAGCGTGCGCCGGCCGGTGGGAGCCGAGGTGGCCCTGCCCGTGTCCAACCGCGCCCTGGCCGTGGCCGCGGGGACGGAGGACGCCTTCTACCAAGACGCCCGGGTGGCCGACACCCATGTTCGCATCCTCACCGTCCAGCTCCTTCCCGGCCTCGCCATCCAGATCGCCCGCCCCCTGACCGAGGTGGACGGAGTGCTGGCCGACCTTCGCCTCCTCCTCTTCTTGGTCGCCCTGGGCGGTGTCGCCCTGGCCGCCGTCCTCGGGCTGGCCGTGACCCGGGCCGCCCTCGCTCCCGCCCGCCGCCTGACCAAGACGGCCGAGGAGATCACCGCCACCGGCGATCTCAGCCGGCGCGTGGAGGTGGGCGGGTCGGACGAGCTCGGCCGGCTGGCCTCCAGCTTCAACACCATGCTGGAGGCCCTGGAGCAGTCCGTGCTCGCCCAGCGCCGCCTGGTGGCCGACGCCTCCCACGAGCTGCGTACGCCCCTCACCAGCCTGCGCACCAATGTGGAGCTCCTGGCCCGTGGGGACGGCCTACCCCCGGAGGAGCGGCGCCGCCTCCTGGACGACGTGGAGGCGGAGCTGGAGGAGCTTTCCGCCCTCGTGGCCGACGTGGTGGAGCTGGCCCGCGACGGCGAGCGGGAGGTGCACGTGGAGGAGGTGCGGCTGGACGCTCTCGTCGCCGATGTGGTGGAGCGGGCCCGGCGCCGTGCCCCCGAGGTGCGCTTCCAGGCCGACCTGGAGGAATCGGTGGTGCAGGGCGACCCCGGCCGACTGCACCGAGCCGTGTCCAACATCCTCGACAACGCCGCCAAGTGGAGCCCGGCGGGAGGCGTGGTCGAGGTGCGGGTGCGGGGCAGGGAGGTGTCGGTGCGCGACCACGGGCCCGGCATCGCCCCCGACGATCTTCCCCACGTCTTCGATCGCTTCTACCGCTCCCCTGCCGCGCGGGGCATGCCCGGATCCGGCCTGGGGCTGGCCATCGTCCGCCAAGTGGCCGAGGCCCACGGGGGAAGCGTGGTGGCGGAGCAGGCCGAGGGCGGAGGGACCGTCGTCCGCCTCACCCTCACAGGCACTTCTTAGGCCGCTCTCAGACGATTCTCATACAGGCCCGCTTCCCTACCGCCAGGACACGGATACGTAGAGGAACGGATGCGTAGAGGAAAGGAGAGGAAGGACGTGGACGGGAAGCTTCCAGCCTCCAGACGGGCGCTCGTGGTAGGCGGGGCGGCGCTGGCCTTGATCGTCGGTACCGGGGCGGCGGTGGCCACCACCACCGCCGACGGGTCGAGCGAGCGGCAGGCCTACCTGGCCGCCGCCGCCAAGCGTCTGGGAATCAGCGTGGACAAGCTGGAGGAGGCGCTCAAAGGGGCGGCCCTCGACCGCTTGGAGGCAGCCGTGGCCGAGGGCAGGATCGATGCCGACCGGGCGGCCGCCATCCGCGAGCGCATTGAGTCCGGCCGGGGCTTCTTCGGCCCGGGCTTCGGCCACTTCGGCTTTCACGGCTTCGGCCACTTCGGCTTCCACGGCCTCAACGGGCCGGGCATCCTCTCCGCCGCCGCCGAGTACCTGGGCCTGGACGCGCAGGCTCTCGTCGACAAGCTCCGATCGGGCCAGTCGCTGGCGGACGTGGCCAAGGCTCGGGGAAAGTCCGTGGACGGGCTCAAGCAGGCCATCCTGTCGGCCGTCAAGGAGCGGTTGGACGCCGCCGTCGAGGACGGCCGGCTCACCGCCAGCCAGGCCGAGGAAATGGCCGACCGCTTCCAATCCAAGCTCGACGACCTCGTCACCGCTGCCCCGCCCTTGCGACCCTTCCTCTGGCCCCACCGGCGGCTCGGCTTGTGAGCGTTCCTCCTTCCCTCTGACCGCCCTCCTGCCCAGCCGAGCGACGAGGAGCCCCGCGCCGGGCTCCTCGTCGTCTGCGGCCTGCTTCACTGTCTAGGACAGCCGTGGCCCACGTTCCCACCACCTACTGGCACCGCCTCGACGACGGCCGCATCCAGTGCGACGTCTGCCCGCGCTTCTGCAAGCTGCGCGAGGGGCAGCGCGGCCTCTGCTTCGTGCGCATGCGGGAGAGAGACCGGATCGTACTCACCACCTACGGCCGGTCGAGCGGCTTCTGCGTCGATCCCATCGAGAAGAAACCCCTCAACCACTTCCTGCCCGGAAGCGCCGTCCTCTCCTTCGGTACCGCCGGCTGCAACCTGGCCTGCCGCTTCTGCCAGAACTGGGACATCTCCAAGTCGCGCCAGATCGACACCTTGGCCGATCGGGCCTCGCCGGAGGAGATCGCCGCCGCCGCCGAGCGCCTGGGCTGCGCCAGCGTGGCCTTCACCTACAACGACCCGGTGGTGTTCCTCGAGTACGCCGTGGACGTGGCCGACGCCTGCCGGGAGCGGGGGATCAAGGCGGTGGCCGTCACCGCCGGCTACATGTGCGACCGCCCCCGCCGCCACTTCTACGCCCACATGGACGCCGCCAACATCGACCTCAAGGCCTTCAGCGAGCGCTTCTACGTCGACACCTGCGCCGGGCACCTACAGCCGGTACTCGACACCCTCGAGTACGTGCGCCATGAGACCGGCGTGTGGTTGGAGATCACGACCCTCCTCATCCCCGGCCTCAACGACTCGGACGAGGAGATCGACGCCCTCACCCGGTGGGTGGTGGAGCGCTTAGGCCCGGACGTGCCCCTCCATCTCACCGCCTTCCACCCCGACTACCGCATGCTCGATCGCCCCCCCACTCCGCCGGAGACCCTTCGCCGCGCCCGCCGCATCGCCGTCGAGAACGGCGTCCGCTACGCCTACACCGGCAACGTCCACGACCGGGAGGGCCAGAGCACCTACTGCCACGGCTGCGGCCGGCGGGTGATCGAGCGCGACTGGTACCGGCTGGGCGACTGGCAGCTCAGCGACGACGGCCGCTGCCTGGTCTGTGGGACGCGCGTCCCCGGCGTCTTCGCCGGCCCGCCGGGCGCCTGGGGCGCCCGCCGCCTACCGGTTCGGCTGGCGCCGGCCCGGTGAGCGGGCGTGGAGAGACCGCCCTCGTTACAGGTAGGCGTCCAGGATCTCGTCCACCCAGCGCAGCTTGTCCTCGTACTGCTCGCGGCTGGGCGGCCGGGCGGTGACCGCCGGATGGGGCAGGGCAAAGAAGGAGCCGTCCGCCCGCACCGCCTCCCCCCCGCCCAGCTCCAGGTAGCAGAAACCCTCGCCGGCGAAGAGGGCCCGAGGCTCGTGGCCGCGCAGGTGGGCGGCGATGCGGGCCGCTACCACCTTGCCCTGGGCCTGGGCGAAGACGCCCGCCTTGGGCAGGACAAGCGGCCGGTCGGGAGCGTAGCGGCCGGGCAGGGGAGCGACGGTGACGTCCCCCACCGCCAGCACGCCCCGGTGGGTTGTCTCCAGAGTACGCGCATCGACGGGGATCCAGCCCTCCTCCCCGGCCAGGCCCGCCTCGCGCACCACCGCCGGGGCGCGGTGGCGGGGAACGGCCACGAGCAGGTCGTAAGCGACCTCGGCCCCGTCGGCGAAGCGGACGAGGCGCTCGTCCGGGTCGACGCTCTCCACCGCCCGGCCGGGGAAGTAGCCGATCCCCCTCTTCTCCAGCTCGGCGCGGATGAGAGCCCCCATGGCCGGCCCGGCGGTGGGCATGGGAGCCGGCTCCACGGTGTACAGCTCGAGCTGGGTAGAGCCGCGGAGCCCCCGGCGCTCCAAGTAGTCGTGGAGGAGGAGGGCCGCCTCGTAGGGGGCAGGCGGGCACTTGAAGGGTAGGGAGGGAATGAGAAGCAGCAAGCGTCCGCCGGTGAAGGCCTGGAGCCGGCGGTGCAGCCGGGCCGCTCCCTCCAGCGTGTAGAAGGTCTCCGCCGCCTGAGCCAGGCCGGGAGCTGCGTCCAGGTCGAGGTCGGCTCCCAAGGCCACCACCAGGAAGTCGGCCTCGATCGGCCCCAGGGAGGTGGACACGGTTCTGCCGGCAGGGTCGATGCCGCTCACCTCGGCTTGGACGAGCTCGATGCCCGCTCGGGCCAGGCGCTGCCGCGCCCGTCCTACCTCCTCCGGCCGCCGCTCTCCCAGCATCACCCAGGTCTGGGTAGCGCCGACGACGAAGGTGGGCGAGCGGTCGACGAGCGTCACCGATGCCTCCGGGACGAGCCGCCGGAGCTCGTGGGCGCAGGCCAGCCCGCCGAAGCCGCCGCCGAGGACGAGAGCGCGTGGGGGAGTCACCGACGGCAAGCCTACCTGCGTGCTACGCTCCTTTTTGTTCACGAGCGAGTTACTGGCGGAGCCGGTCGGCACCTCCCGGTACCCGTTCACAGCACCAGGAGGTATGCAGGCACATGGCAACCGGAACCGTCAAGTGGTTCAACGACGCCAAGGGCTACGGCTTTATCGTGGCCGACAACGGCAGCAAGGACCTGTTCGTTCACCACTCCCAGATCGTGGGCGAGGGCTTCAGGTCGCTGAGCGAAGGCCAGCGCGTGCAGTTCCAGCCCCGCCAGGGCAGCAAGGGCCCCGAGGCGACGCAGGTCGTCGCGGTCGAGGGCTGAGCCGCAATCGCCGGCAAGGAAGAGAAGCTCGAGCTGGAAGGAGAGGTCGTGGAGGCGATGCGGAACGGCATGTTCCGCATCGCCCTCGACAACGGCCACGAGACGCTCGGCTACACCGCCGGCAAGATGCGCCGCTACCGGATCAGGATTCTCCCCGGCGATCGGATCAGGGTCGAGCTGTCCCCCTACGACCTGAGCCGGGGTCGGATCGTGTTTCGCTACCGGTGACGACCTCCCTCGGCCGAGCTTGGGCGAGCTCGGCCTCACCGGGCGCGGCCCCCGGCACGTACGGCACCACCGCTCGTGTACGCTCGCGCCCGTGCGGGCGGTGCTGGCCAGGGCTCTGCCGGCGGCGGCGGCCGTCCTCCTCGCCAGCCTGGGCGGGGCGGCCGGGAAGGCGGCCGACTTTCCCTACGGGGTTGCCGCCGGGGAGGTCACATCCACGGGGGCGCTCCTGTGGACCCGGGCCCCGAGAGCTGGGGCGGTGGAGGTGGAGGTGGCTCGGGATTCCCGGTTCCGACAGGTGGAAGCACGGGCTCGGGCCGCCGCCCGGCCGGCCGCGGACCTCACCGTCCGCTTGTCCGTCCAGGGCCTGAGTCCGGGGACGGCCTATGTGTACCGCTTCCGCCAGGGGCAGAGCCTGAGCCCGGTGGGCCGCTTCCGCACCGCCCCCTCCCCGACGGTGCCGGCCCGGGTTCGCTTCGCCGTATCAGGGGATGCCGACGCGACGCCGGGACCGGGCGGAGCGCCCGCCTTCAACCGCTTCCAGGTCTATGCCCGCATGGCGGCCGAGGGGAACGACTTCAATATCAACTTGGGGGACACCATCTACTCGGACAGCCGGGTGGGAGGAGCCAAGCCGGCTCTGACGGTGTCCGACAAGCGGGAGAAGTACCGCCAGGCCCTCTCCCTCCCCGCCCTTCGCCGGCTGCGGGCAGCGGCGGGCCTCTACAGCCACTGGGACGACCACGAGTTCATCAACGACTTCTCCCGGCCCGAGCACGGAGAGGCCCTGTACGCCGCCGGGGTGCAGGCCTTCATCGAGTACGCGCCGGTGCGCTACACGGCGGCCGACGGCCTCTACCGCACCTTCCGCTGGGGTAAGACGGTGGAGCTCTTCTTCCTCGACGAGCGCTCCTTCCGGTCGGCCAAGGCCTCGGCGGGAGGAGCCTGCACCGCCGGCCCGGGACCCCATCTCGCCCCCACGGCCCCCGCCAGCCTCCGGCAGGCCTTCGCCTCCCTGGCTCCGCCCCTCGCCCGTCCGGTGCCAAAGACCTGCCTCCATCGCCTGGCCGACCCCGCTCGGACGATGCTCGGCTGGCGCCAGCTCCGCCGCTTCCTGTCCGCCGTGCGCCGCTCCACGGCCACCTTCAAGGTGATCCTCAACGAGGTGCCGCTCCAGCAGTTCTACGCCCTCCCCTACGACCGGTGGGAGGGCTACCCGGTCGAGCGGCGGAGGGTGGTGGAGGCGTTGCGCCGCGTCCCCGGAGTCGTCGTCCTCACCACCGACACCCACGCCAACCTGGTGGGGGACGTCCGATTGCGGACGCTGGAGCCGGGAGGACCGATCACCACCGGCATCACCGAGGTGGTGACGGGACCGGTGGCCACCAACACGTTCGCCCGCGAGATCGACAGCGCCGTGCGAGCGCCCGGCACCGGCCTCCTCGTCGGCCTCCTCTTCCTCAAGCCTCCGCCGCCGAGGGGGATCGGCATGCGCTGCGTGGCCCTGGACGTCTACAGCTACGCCCAAGTGGAGGCCACCCCCTCTCGGCTCACGGTGACCCTGAAGGACCTCCACGGCCGGCCGGTGGTGGACGCTACCGGCCGGCCCTGCCCACCGGTAACCATCCCCGGCTAAGCGGGGTCAGGTCTTGCATTAGCGCATATCGGCTTCCCACCGCGAGTCGCAGCGCAGGCGCTCTTCTCTTATGCGCTAATGCAAGACCTGACCCCCGGTGCGAGCCACTGCCACCGCCTCGCACAGCTCCTCGTCGGTAACCGGCGCGGCCACCAAGGTGGCGTGAGGAGCGATCTCTCGGTAGTGATCGGCGTCAGGCCCGAATACCTCCAGCACTACCGCTGGCCAGGCCCGAGCAGACAGCGCCGCCACCACCTCTTCTCCGAGATCACAGCCGGTCACGACCACCTCTGCCCCTTCCACCAAGCTACAGCGGCCAGTCTCGACCAGCGGGCAACGAGCCCCATTGCCCGGCCCGGGGCAGCCCTTCACCTCGTAGCCGGCCGCTTCCAGGATGCGGGAGTATGCCCACCGGGTGGCAGCGTCGGGGTGCTCTACCACCACCCGCGGCCGCGTGGCCCGGCCTTTCCAGCTGCCGGGATCGACGAGACGAAGTCGCGACCTGAGCACAGAGGGAGTGTCGGCCGGCGGCGGCGGGCCGGCCTGATCGATTTTGCTCACGCCGGCTAAGCGGGGTCAGCTAAGCGGGGTCAAGCGGGGGCAGCTAAGCGGGGTCAGGTCTTGCATTAGCGCATAAGGGAAGAGCGCCTGCGCTGCGACTCGCGGTGGGAAGCCGGCGCCAGCGCCGATATGCGCTAATGCAAGACCTGACCCCCTCTCTGACCCCCTCTCCTCTCTCCCCCTCTCGGGCCCCCACCCCCTCAGCTGTGACCGAGCAGGATGCCGACCGCGGCGATGACCGCTCCACCCAGCGACACCTGGAGCAAGGAGCGGGACAGGCCCACGCGCAGGTAGCGCTTTCTGATCCAGGCGATGGCCACCAGCTCGACTGCCACCGTGGCGTAGGCGACCGCCAGCGCCGTGTCCACGTCGGAGAGGACGAAGGGGAGGGTGTGAAAGGTCCCACCCAGGAAGGTGGCCCCACCGGTGATGAGACCCCGGGTAGCCCCTGCGCCCCGGCCGGTCAGCCGACCGTCGTCGGACAGCCCCTCCGACAGGCCCATGGAGATGGCCGCGCCCAGAGCGGCTGCCAGTCCGACCAGGAGAGCCGAGCGAGAGCCGGCCAAGTAGGCAGCGGCGAACACGGGAGCCAGCGTGGACAGGGCCCCGTCGATGAGGCCCACCAGCCCCGGCTGGACGACCTGGAGCAGACGCTGACGATCGTCCGCAGCCCGCCAACGAGACAGCACGGCGCGACCACTCTGCACGCTTTAACTATAACAAGTCAATATCAATAACAACCGAGATCCGCTACCATGACGGCATGGCAAGTGGTGCCGCGCCTGCCCTGGGCGACGATCTCAGCCGGACCCTCCGCGCCCGGGGTCGGCGCGTGACCACCCAGCGCCTGGTCCTCTACCGTGCCCTGCGCGAGCTCGACCGCCACGTGACCGCCGAGCAGCTCTTGGCCAGGGTCAGCGAGCGCCTCCCCGCTCTCTCTCTCCCCACCGTCTACGCCACCCTCGACCTGTTCGAGGAGCTGGGCCTGGTGCGCCGGGTCCCCGTACCGGGCGGGCCTCTCCTCTACGACCCGCGAGTACCGGCACACCACCACCTCGCCTGCCTTCGCTGCGGCACGGTAGAAGACCTGGACGTCGACCTCGATAGCGGCCCGGCCGTGGAGGCCGCCCTGCGCCGCGGCTGGCGGGTGTCGGACGCCAGCGCCATCCTCGGCGGCCTCTGCCCTGCCTGCGCCCGCAGTTGACGAGGCCGAGCCCGGGCCAGGTCGGCCGGCCTTGGGCGCCGTTGCCACCGGCAAGCGGCGCCGATCTCGACCTGGAGGTGGAGGCGGCGGGAATCGAACCCGCGTCCGCGGTCGCACCGGGCGGAGCGTCTACGAGCGTAGCCCGCGCTTCGTCTCTCGCCCCGCCGGTCGGCGCGCGGGCCGCCTTCCGGGGAGCCAGCCGTCCTGCTATCTCGCCCCTCCGGCGATCGGCGCTCCTTCGGGGCCAGCCCGTTCTCTGACGCCGCTTCCGGGCCACGGGCCCAGCTCGGAGCGACGCGCCACCTACAGTGCCTTAGGCGGCGAGTGCGAGATCAGAGTCCGCACTTTCAGGTTCCCGGTTGTTTTACGAGGCCGACCGGGGACCTCGGCTCGCAGCTCAGCCGGAGAACCGACCACGTCGAAACCTGGTCGCCCCCGTATGTTCCCTCGCATTGTAGCTCCTCCCCGCCCACTCGGTACCTCCGTACGCTGGCGGACCGAGGGGGTCGCCTCGACCTGCGTCTGCTCGCGCCCGTCCCCCGGCGGCCATCGTCTTCCGGCCGGTCGCGGTGGCCGGCCGGCGCACGGGGGGAGCGGGGGCTCGAGGTGCCGGTCCGCTCGTGTGCTCAGGAATCGTCCGCCGTCGCTGCCGCTCGCGGTGGCCCCACGCCGTCCAGCCACCGTGCAACCTTGGAATCGGTAGCCGCTACGTCCGGGAGCTCGGCGATTCGGTCGATGACCGCATCCATGTCAGCGATGTCTTTCCCTTGGACGATGGCGACGATGTCCGGACTGCCGAAAAGAGCGTCGGCATGGATAACGCCGGCGATTCTTCGCACCGCCGGCAGCGTGCGCCTCGGGAAGCGAGTGGTGATGAAAATGTATGCCCATGTTTCCATCGATTCATCCTTTCTTCGAATCATCCCTGAGGCTGGGGCACATGCCGTCTGCCCCGGGGGAACGCGCGGACGAGCGTTCTCACGCCGCTAATGCCCACCCCTCCGACAGGAGCTCCGAACGATGGGCCGGCTCAATGCTGCCGGCGCCCCCTCATACTTGCGGATGCCAACAGAGCAGAATCAAGCGAACATTTGATGGCCCGGTCCCTGAAAGACTGAGCTTGCACCGCTGTCCAAGGCGCGCTGTCAAACAGCAGTACCCTCGGGGGCGTCTCACCGTCATTTGGAGCAGAAGCTCGGCCAGGACGGGCCCGCTACGGTCGCTCGCCCGCCGCCCAGAGGAAGACGTTCTCGTAGCGGACACTGCCATCCGGGCGCGTGTGGGCGCGGTCGGCCTCGGCATAGACGGCCCGAACGGCGGCCTCCCCGCTGTGCGCGATGGCCGCCTGGTTGACCCCGGCGCTGGAGTTTCCCCGCCACGAAGCCTCGCTGCTCGGGAAGACGAAGGGGCAGGCGACCTCGCCCTCGTCCACCACCCGCAAGCCCGCCCCTTCCAGGAGGCCCGCCAGGGCTCCCGGCTCGGACAACGCCCCTGGATGGGGCGGGGAAGCGCCGGGCGGCGGGGGCAGCAGCAGCGGCTCGAGCGCGGGCATCACGGCGGTGAGAAACTCGCACTTCTCGGGCGGTCCCCAAGCAGTGACGACAACCCGCCCGCCAGGCCGGGTGACGCGGACGAGCTCGCGCATGGCAGCCGCCATATCCTCGGCGTAGAAGACGCTGTTGACGGCCGCGACCGCGTCGAAACTGGCGTCGGCGAAGGGGAGGGCCTCCAGATCGCCTTCCCGCACGTCGGCATCGGGCAGCCGTTGCCGCGCGATGGCCAGGAGCCCCGGCGAGGCGTCCAGAGCGGCCACCTGCGCGCCGCGGAGGCTGGCCAGCAGGGCCAGGAGCCCCGCGCCGCAGCCGGCATCGAGCAGGCGCGTGCCCACGGTCACGCGGGCGGCAGCGAGGGTGGCAGCAAAGAGGGGCAAGCACACCTGCTCCACATAGGCGGCCCAGTCCTAGGCGCGCGCTCCCCAGAGCCGGCCTTGGATGGTCGCGCTACCCATGAAGGTTCCTCCTCAGGCTTTCTGTGTATTCAAGGCAGACCGGCTTGCCCCGACAAGCCTGACTTGCGCTTCAGCCGCGGCCGGCCGAGCGGAGCGAGGCGACGCCGTCCGCCCAAGGGCAATGTGAACGACCACCGCGCGGCCCCGCGCCTTGGAATAGGGGACCACGGCTCCTACCGACCTTCGGGGGCCCGGACAGGCGTGAGAACGAACACCGGCAGCGAACGATCCGTCCGCCTCTGATATGCGGCGAACAGAGGATGAGCGTCCGTTACCAAACCCCACAAGCGTTCCCGCTCTTCTCCGGCGGCTTCCCCAGCAGTGATCCTCATCGTGTGGCGGCCGACCTCGACTGTTGCCTAGGGGTTCGCCCTCAGGTTCCAGTACCAAGCGGGGTGCTGATCCCTGCCGCTATTGCTTCCCGGGCTGCGCACCGGGGCGACCAAGGGCGCCGGACCGCGCTCGTGATGGCCTACAAGCTGCTCGATGCCGCCCGGCAGCGCTGGCGCGCTCTCGCCGGCTACGAGCTCGCCGCCGAGGTGCTCGCCGGAGCCGAGCTCCGGACGGCGAGCGCGCCGTCAATAAGCCGTCAATAAAAAGATAGAGACGAATCCGAGGAGGAGGTCGCCGCCTGCTGCTCCTTACCGATCAATCCACGAAATCTGACAGTTGCTCACGTATCGCCAGCCCAGACGTGGATGCGTCATCTCAGGCCGCGGCCCACTCCTCTGACAGGAGCTCCGCCTGCTCTAGCAGGTTGAGGGCGCGCAGCACGATGCTGTACGTCTTGCCGGAGCCCGGACCGGCGATGACGAGAAGGGGCCCGTCGAGATGCCCAATGACCTTGACCTGCGCATCGCTCAGCGTCGGGTAGTGCTTCACGATGGCGGGGGCGACCCTCATAGCAGACCCGCCTTTCGGAAGCTGAAGACCTCATCGGTTGAGACGATGAGATGGTCGACCACGCGCAAGCTCAGCGCTTCGGCCGCGAGGACGATGGCCCGGGTAAGGAGCTTGTCCTGCTCGCTCGGTGTCACGGTGCCGTTCGGGTGGTTGTGGGCGAGGACGACGCCGAAGGCTCCGCGCCGCAGTGCGGCCTCGATCACCCGGCGCGGGTACACTGCCGCTCGGTCGATGGTCCCCTCCTCTAGCCGTTCGATGCCGTCCCGCAGGAGCCGGTAGCCTGAGTCGAGGTAGCCAACCTCGAAGGTCTCATTGGGAAGGCCGCCCATCCGGAGGCGCCAGAAGGCAGCCAGGCGCTCCGGGTCGGCGAGTGAGTCCTGGCCCTCGCTGCTCTGCTGGAGGTAGAGCGTCGCGGCAGCCTTGATGATCTGGAGCGCAACCGGTGCCACGCTGCCGATCCCGGGAACCTGCTGAAGCTCCTCGATGGGCGCGTCCAAGATTCCACGTAGGTTCCCGAACCGGGCGATCAGCGCCTTGGCGGGCTGCTTCACGTCGGAACGCGGGATCGCGAGCGTGAGCAGCAACTCGACGACCTCGTAGTCGGCGAAACCGTCGAGGCCGGATCTCAGGAACCGATCGCGGAGGCGCTGGCGGTGGCCGAGGTAGTGAGGCTTTCGATCACTCATCGCGCCCCTGGTTCACTTAATGCGAGTTTCCGGAGCACGACCATACAGTGCACGAGGTCGGCCTCGGTAATGTTGTTGCGGATCTCGCCTGCGCCCGGTTGGTCGGAGGAAGTGACCCATTGGCGATCTGGCCTCCCTTCCTCGTGATACTCGGCGCCCCCATCAGGCCTGGAGGCGGTTCGCCTCGAGAAACGCCTCGACCGTGTTGAAGGCGTTGAAGAACAACGGGCTCCCCGAGAACGAGAGCGGGCTGACCGGCCCAATGGTCATGAAGGAGTATTGGCGGCTCCTCGTGTCAAAGGCGGAGTGCGGGTCGCGGAACAGCTGGTAGAGGTCGAGGGCCGTCCCCGACGACCCCACGAGCTGACGCAACGATTGGAACTCCTGCCCCAAGCCGAGCCCGAAACCAAAGAAGAAGATGCGGAGCTGATGGAGGATCTCTGGGTGGAGGCTTGCGAGCGTCTGGCTGATGAAGAGCCAACCAAGTCCGTACTTCCGTGTCGTGCGGGCGGCGTCGATGAGGACGTTCCGGACCCCACGCGCGGCATCATCGTCGCTCGGCAGTTCACGTGGCGCCAGGCGATGCGCCTCGTCGATCACGACCAGCGCGTTCAGGCTCTGGTTCTCGCGGTAGAAGCGTTCCGCGGTTTGCTGCAAACCATCGAGCAGCCGCTTGATGACCAACGACTGGATCTTGTCGTTCCAGAAGAGCTCTTTCGCCTGCTCCTTGGAAAGGTCGATGACGAGAATGGGCCGATCCTGCCGTGGCGAGCCGTCGTCGTCGGTGAGCGAGAGCAGCCAAGCGAGCGCCTTGTTGACGCTCTTGGCGCCCGCCCGATCTTCGCGGAAGAGCTTTGCGACCGGGGCCCAGTAGTCCTCGAAGAACTCGTTCGGATCGGCCTCGTGCAGAGCGGTGTCGAAACGCGCGCGCGAAGCCTCCGTCCGATAGAAGACTTTCTGCACCCTCTCGTCCTGGAGGATCTTCCACGCGGCCACGAAGGACGCAGGGAGGTGGAGATCCGCGAGCTTCACCCTTGCCTTCTGGAGTCTGTCCGAGAGAATCCCGCAGGCCAGATCACGGTTCTCTCCCTTCGGGATCGTGAGCCGCTCGAAGAAGAGCGACTCGCCGAGGATCTGCTCGAACAGCTCCCAGCGATCAAGGACCAGATCCCGCACGGTGAGGACTACGGGCTGCTTCCCCAGGGTGCGCGCCACGTCGCCCACCGGAAGGGCAAACTCCCCGCTCTTCCCGCCCGGCCGCATGTCCCTCGCGAACTCTCCCTGGGGGTCGATGACGAGAAGTGCCATCTTGGGGTAGCGGGCGTACGCGAGCAAGATCATCTTCGCGAGCACCGACTTGCCCGAACCGGTCTTGCCGAAGATGCCGAGGTGGTACGCCTCGCCCGCGCCGTCCGGCCCCCGGTCAAAGTGCTTGAACCATAGCGGCAGCCGAGGCTTCGAACCATAGACGTGCCCTAGGTAGAAGATCTGGTCCCGGTACGGGCGCAGCAGCTCGTCCAGTACGAGGTCGTTCACCAGGTGAATGGGCGTGCCGGTCGCTGGCACTGTGCCGAGGATGCTCGGCTCGTAGCCCGCCGGGCCTCCCTGCCGAAACACCGCGCTAATCACCATCTGCCCAAGGTGGGTGTCCTGGCGCTCACTGACCGCGTCCACCCGACCGCGCTGCCGAATGAGACTCCGCATGGTCGGGTCCTCGTGCCAGATATTACGGAGCTGCACCTCCGTGATTTGCCCAAGAGCATAGTGCGGAGTCCCGTCCTGTAAGAAGCGGAACAGCGCCAGCTCGCCCACCAGCTTCCTGGTCACGGCCGAGCCGAGAATGTCGAGGGCGAGCTGTGCCGTCGAAGACGGCGAGCCGACCACACCGAGCCGCTCCGTCTCATCGACGATCTGCTCCAGCGTCCTGCCCTCCGCTAGCATTATCTCCCGGTCTCGGTCCGATACCCGTGCATGGCAAAGAACACCTCACCTATATCGCCCTTGTAGCGCTCTGAAACGCGCTGCGTCGTCACCTGACGGAACGCTGGAAGCGCGCGCGCCAGCGCCTTTGCGGTGCGGTCGGCCAGGTAGATCGGATACGGCTCGAGCATGGAGGGCGTCGCGCACTGATGTTTGAGCCCCTGGACGACTGTCGCGAGCCGATGAGGATTGGACGCCACACTCGCAGCGACCTCTACCCGCAGCGCCGGGAGCCAGTCATGGGGCTTGTAGTAGAAGACCTGCACCGGAATGACAGCAGAGATGATTTCGCTCGCGAGTTCGTTGGATTCCTCCTTCGTCTCAGCTGGCAGTCGCCCGGTGTTCAGGTGCCAGGTGACACTGCCCTGCTGATCCCGCGGATGCTCGAGTGGAGCCGGTTTCGTAAGCTCACCAGGATTGAGCAGCAGCGTAAGCATCCCGCGGTCATCGTGCGAGGCCGGCCAGCCCAGCCGTCGCCCGATCTCCCGACGGGTCGAGTACTTCGGAAGAGCCACATATTGCTTGTCGAATCGCTCGGAAAGCAGCAGTGCTAGATAAGCCTGCAGATATTCGACGCAGTGATCCAGAAACTCCCGCGAGCAACGGAGTTCAGAGGCGCCTGGTGCCGCGTTCAGCGCCTGGTTGAAGTAGATAATAGGGAGCGTCAGCGTTCCGTCAATCATCACCACATCGTGCGGCGCCGCTGCAGCGAGCCGGAGCTCCTCGCCCAGCATGACCGCGCGGAGGACCGTGGCGGTGTCTTCGCGGTGGGGTTCGGCGGCCACGAAGGTCTTGTGGTGCGGCAGTTCCCAGTGGCGTCTCTCAGAAGGGGGCGTAAGCCCTTCCACTGCAACGGCGGCGGCCGCGGCCAGATCCGTGGTCAACAGACGTTCGATGCCATACGAACCGTCGGCCGCACAGGTGCTAGGTGGCGGCGGATACCCAAGCGAGGATTCGGAGATGACAATGCCCGACTTCGCCAACTGGCGCCGAAGCGACTCACGATTCGCCTTGATGGTCTGGAACGAGGCCAGCAAGTCCCCCGCCACGGCTTCGGTGTGCGCCAGCACCTCCTCCACGAGGGCGGCCGGCAGGTCGGCGAAGGGAGTGGAGTCCGTCTCACGGAGGCTTGGCTTCATGGCCTTCACCACAGCCGATAGGTCTCGGGCTCGAAGGCGCGGTATGAGTCATCTCGGGTCGCCCGCGGCAAAAGCCATCGATGGCGGAACCAGGCGAACAATTCCTCCGCCGTCCGTCCGTACCGGTGTAGCCGTTGGCTCTCACCTCGCAGGAATGCCTGCGTGTTCTTGGCCAACGGCGCCAGGAAGATCTCACGCCGGACGCGGTGATAGACGAGTTCGCGTGACAGCCCGATGAGCGGCAGGGCCTTACGCAGCACCTCGCGCTTGTTGCGAAAACCGTTGCCCCAGCGGGCGTGCTTGGCGGTGGCATCGCAATGCTCGATGGCAAGCTGCCTCAACTCATCATAGAAACCGTTGCTGAAATGAAACTCCCCCGACCCCTTGGTAAAGCCCACACTCTGAAAAACCGGCTGCCCACGATACGTCAGCCGGTTGTATAGCGACGAGCGCCCCAGGGCCGAGGTCGTAGTCAGCAGTGCGAGGCGCCCATCTAGGGCCCTCCGGCTGATGACGGCTCGCTGCCCCCCGTACTTTCGACGAAACGCCTCCTGCACCTCTATAGACGTCGCAAGGAGTGCGATGAGCTTTCCACAGAGAAGCTGCGAGTAGGGCGGCACCGCGCCCAACACAAAGATGTCCATGACACACTGGAGGCGCGCCTTCTTCTGGGCGGAGTCCCAACCGATCCATCGGTCGCGTGGCCCTAGACTGAACACAGGATCGCCCATGCCGAAGAGGCCGATCAGCTTTCCATTCGACTCATCGTATACCACGAAACGGATGCGCCGGCCATAGCCCGACGAGACAGGAATACTCCAGTGGAGGCACGCATACCTGAAGAGCAGTTCATCCTCCGAGTCGGGCCGTACCACCACCAATCGGGGATACACCCGCTCCGGCACCACCTCCGTTCCGTCAGCGATGAAGCCGAGGAGCCGCGCCTCGTGACGCTCAAGACCTGCGCGGGCCCGCCCTACGCGATGGCGGACGGCCTCTTCGTGCAGCCGCCTGATCGCTCCTTTGTTGCTGCAATCAGGAGGGATCAGCTGCCCGGAGCGGAGCTGAAACCCCTGCTGCCGCAGGGAGCGAATAATTTGCGCACGAAGACGTTCCTGGTCTGCTGCCATGCTCATCAGCCCACCTTGCTATCGCCATACCCACCGAGACATGACACACTAGTTGCACCCATTGACAACTTCATCATCGACGTCTACGTCAGCGCGGCCCTGCGCAACACCTCGGCAGCCTCTTCCGCCCTCCTCATCTACTCGAAAATATGGGCCACGACGCGCGGATCTTTGGTCACAGTAGGCAAGCCTCGCTGGGGATGGGACAGCGAAGAAGCCAGCACCGGCTGCGTTCAGTGACTACGTCCACCTTGTGCCTCAAGCGCTCCTCCATATCGATGAACAGGCCGGTTGAACAGGCCGGTATTGTGGAGCAGGGTCCGTGCTTGTACTCGGCCGCGTCCATAGAGCCCCGGAGGGCATCGGCCATGCGCCAGAGCTCGGCCTCGTAGCCGACGGTGGCGCCGTTGGAGAGGGACCGATCGGTCGCCTTCCTACGCCCGGCCATACTCTCCCTCGCACCGGGTCATGCCTGTGAGCGCCTTCGGCGCGGCAGTAGACGTCCAGCATCGGCTGCCCTGGGCCCATCGCCGGCCAGGTAGCGATCCATGTGCTCAAGGGTAGTAGCAGCCGGGGACAGCTCGGCCGCGGGGAGCGAGGGGAGGGGCGGCATGCGGTCAGCAGGCCACGCCTCCTAGAAGGAGCGCCCGTGCGTCGCCTGGAGCTCCCGCGCAGGAGGAGCGGGGAGGCGGGCGAGCGGCCCCTGGTCAGCCGGGGGGCCCGGGCAAGAGCTCGGCCGAGCGTACGAGGGCCCGGCGGAACACGCCCAGGGTGCGGTGGAGGTCGTCGGAGCGCGAGGTGTCCGGCCACGAGCCCACCTCCTCCTCGGCCCAGCGGGCCCACCGGGCCATGGTCTCGAAGTACGAGAACACGAGCTCGTACATCACCGCCACGACGTGGAGCCGGTCGGCGTGGTCGAGGGCATCCCCCGCCGTGACCGCCTCGGCGATGGCGCGGCCCTCGGCCAGGCCCTCCTCGGCCTGAGCGCGGGCCTGGCGGAGCGCCTGGAGCAGACGATCCTTGGTGGTGAGGTCGCCCAGGCTCGCCTTCAGCACCGCCTCCGACTCGAACTGGGCCGGCGCGCTGGGGGAAGAGAACCACTCCTCCAGCGCCCGCCGCCCGGCCTCGGTGATCTCGTAGACCGTGCGCAGCCGCTTGCCGGTGCGCTCCTCGCGGCCTATCACGAGCCCGAGCGCCTCCAGCCGCTTGGGCTCCTCGTACAGCTTGCGCTCGGCCCGGGGCCAGAAGTGCCTCAGGCTGCGCCGGGCCTGCCCGACGAGGTCGTAGGCCGACGCCGGCGCCAGCGACAGCAGTCCCAGCACGGCGAACGAGGTACTGGTCAGAGTAGGTCGCGGCGTTGACACGGCACCTCCGGTGGTGCATGCTGCGGAAAGCAGTACTGCACAAGTCAGTATACGAGGAGGGAGGCCATGACGAGGGCATTCCTGGTCGGCGCTGAGCAGGGCGAGGCGCTGTGGAGCATCAACACGCTGACGAGGCTGGTGGCCGGGGCAGGCTCTACCGGCGGGGTGTTGGGGGCGTGGGAGTGGCGGGGGACGTCGGCCGGCAACACGCCCCTGCACGTCCACCACCGGGAGGACGAGGTCTTCTACGTCCTCCAGGGGCAGGTCACCTTCGAGGTCGGGAAGGAGAAGCTCCCAGCCTCGGCGGGCGACTTCGTGTTCGCGCCCCGCGACATCCCCCACCGCTTCGCCGTCGCCTCGGAGGAGGCGCGTATGCTGGTTCTGGTCGTCCCCGGCGGGTTCGAGCGCTTCTTCGCCGACGTCGGCCGTCCGGCCGAGACCGGCGGCCTTCCCCCGCTCGAGCAGCTCGACCCCGCGGCGCTGACGGAGGCTGCCCGCCCCTACGGGGTGGAGATCATCGGCCCCCCCATCCGGTGATCCGACGAGGCCCTCTCCCCGCCCCGGCAACCGCCGGGTCGATCCCACGCTTGCGGCGAGGGAACCTCAGGCGGCCAGCCGCTGCCGACGGTTACGGGCGGCGGCGACGAGGTTGGCCAGGGCCGGGCCCACCTCCGCCCAGCTCCGTGTCTTGAGGCCGCAGTCGGGGTTGACCCATAGCCGATGCGGCTCGATGCGACGCTCGGCCTCCTCTAGCAGCCGCTCCATCTCGTCGACGGCGGGCACCCGCGGCGAGTGGATGTCGTACACCCCCGGCCCGATCTCCCGCGGGTAGCGCACGCCCTCGAAGACATCGAGGAGATCCATGTTCGACCGGGCGCTCTCGATGGAGAGGACGTCGGCGTCCAGGGCCACGATGGAGTCGACGATGTCGTGGAACTCCGAGTAGCACATGTGGGTGTGGATCTGGGTCGCATCGGCCACGCCCGAGGAGGCGAGTCGGAACGCCTCCACCGCCCACTGGAGGTAGGCGGGGCGGTCGCTCGCCCGTAAGGGGAGCCCCTCCCGCAGGGCCGGCTCGTCGATCTGGATGACCCGGATCCCGGCCGCCTCCAGGTCGCGCACCTCGTCGCGAATGGCGAGGGCGATCTGCCGGCAGACGACCTGGCGGGGGACGTCGTCCCGGACGAACGACCATTGGAGCATGGTCACCGGGCCGGTCAGCATCCCCTTCACCGGCCGGGAGGTGAGCGACTGGGCGTAGGTGATCCAGCGAACGGTGATGGGCTGAGGGCGGGACACGTCCCCGTACACGATGGGGGGGCGGACGCAGCGCGACCCGTAGCTCTGCACCCAGCCGAGGGCCGTGACCGCGAAGCCGTCCAAGTGCTCGGCGAAGTACTGGACCATGTCGTTGCGCTCGAACTCGCCGTGGACGAGCACGTCCAGGCCGATCTCCTCCTGCCAGCGGATGGCGCGCTGGATCTCCCCCTCGATGAACCGGTCGTATTCCTCTTCGGACAGGACCCCGTGGGCACGGTCGGCGCGCGCCTTGCGCACCTCGGCCGTCTGAGGCAGGGAGCCGATGGTGGTGGTGGGCAGCAGGGGGAGCCCGAGGTCGGCTTGGGCGCGCCGGCGCACCGGGTAGGGGCTCGCCCGCCGGAGCTCTTGGGGAGAGATCTCGCGGAGGCGGTCGGCGACGACGGCCGAGCGGGTCCTGGCCGAGGAGCGGCGGGCGGCGACGATGGCGTCCGATCGGGCGAGGGCGTCGGCCACGGCGCTACGGCCCTCGTTCAGGGCCCGGGCGAGGCAGACGAGCTCGTCGAGCTTCTGGACGGCGAAGGCAAGCCAGCTCTTCAGCTCCTCGTCCAGGCCCTGCTCGACCGAGACATCCATGGGCACGTGCAGCAGCGAGCAGGAGGGGGCAAGCATCACCCGCTCCTGCCCCAGAGCCTCGACCACCGGCTCGATCCGGTCGAGCACGGCGGTGAGATCGGTGGCCCACACGTTGCGGCCGTCCACGACCCCCAGCGAGAGGGTGAGGTGGCTGGGCGCTCCCGCGACGACGTCGGCCAGCTGGTCGGGCGCCCGGACGAGGTCGACGTGGAGGCCGGCCACAGGGAGCCCGAGGGCGGTGTCCAGGTTGTCGCCGAGAGCCCCGAAGTACGTGGCCACGAGCAGGTTGAGGCCGACGGCGCGGGCCAATCTGGCATAGGCCTGGGCGAGAGCAGCCCGGGCGCCCTGGTCGAGGTCGAGCACGAGCACCGGCTCGTCCATCTGCACCCAGTCGGCTCCGGCCGCCTCCAGCTCCCCGAGCACCTGCTCGTACACCGGAAGCAACCGGGGAAGGAGGTCGAGGGCGTCCCGACGGCCGTCGGTCTTGGACAGCATGAGGAAGGTGACCGGGCCGAGCAGCACCGGACGGGTGTGGTAGCCGAGCGCCTTCGCCTCCATGAGCTCGTCCACCGGCTTGGTCGAGGAGAGGGCGAAGCTCTGGCCGGGCGCCAGCTCGGGAACGAGGTAGTGGTAGTTCGTATCGAACCACTTGGTCAGCTCGAGCGGCTTTCTCCGGTCGTCGCCGCGGGCAAGGGCAAAGTAGGTGGCGAGATCGACGGGCCCGCCGTCGGGTCGGAACCGCTCCGGGATCGCTCCCACGAGCACCGCGGTATCGAGAACGTGGTCGTACAGGGAGAAGTCGTTGCTGGGGATGTGGTCGATGCCCAGCCCGGCCATCCTCGCCCAGGAGGAGGCCCGGATCCGGCCGGCCCGGTCGAGGAGCTCCTGCTCGCCGATGCGGCCCGCCCACAGGGACTCGAGGGCGTCCTTGAGCTCGCGCTGGGGGCCAATGCGGGGAAACCCGAGTACCGCCGTCCTCACCGGCATGCCCCGATCGTACAGGTCTGGCCCACCGCGCTCGGCCCCTTCGGCTGCCAGGGGGTGCACGCCACCGACCACAGCCGGCCGATGGAGACCGTCCCTCTCCGGTCAGGCCTCGGTCAAGGCGGCGATGGCGGCGACCACCTCGTCGGGAGCCGCCGACGGCGCCACCACGGTGGCGTCGGCCACGGCCTCCGCCCACCTGGCCGCCTCCTCTGCCGGCGCCCGCACCACCACCGGCAGCCGGGGATGCCGAGCGCGCAGGGCCTCGAGCTCCCGCCGTCCCTCCGGCCGATCGAGGCCGAGACCCCAGAGGACGACGTCGGCTCCCTCCACGAGCGGACACTCGCCGTGGTCGACGAGCGGGCAGCGTGGAGCGCCCACACCCGCCGGCCCCGGGCACACGGCCACCGCGAACCCGGCCCGACGCAGGGCGTCGATGACCGGGGAGCCGGCGTCCTCTGCGGCATCCTCGATCAGCACCCGCGGTCGGTCGGGCCACGTCCACGGATGGAGCCCGGATCCCCGTGCATGTCCGCCCATCGATCCTCCCAGCGCCACTGTGCGCCCTGGAGGGCCGGCGCGCCTGATCAACCTCGATCAGGGAGCTCCCGCACGGGGAGGGGATCTCCTCGACCCGGGCAGGGCCGCCGCATGGCGCCGCCGCCGGCGGACGCTTGTCGGCCGGGCAGCCATGGCCTACAGTCGGGCGGTTGGCAGCATCGGGAAGGAGGGGACATGGCCTACTACCTCTTCCAGGCGGCCTACCAGCCCCAGGCCTGGGCAGCTCAGATCAAGAGCCCGCAGGACCGGTTCCAGGCCGTGCGCCCGGTCATCGAGGGGCTCGGGGGTCGGCTCGTGGCCGGCTTCCTCGCCTTCGGCGACTACGACGTGGTGGGGATCATGGAGATGCCCGACAACGCCGCCGCCGCCGCCTTCTCCATGGCCGTGGCCGCCGGCGGCGCCGTCAAGAGCTTCAAGACCACGCCGCTCCTCACCCCTGAGGAGGGGCTGACGGCGCTGGAGAAGGCGGGGCGCTGCGGCTACGCGCCACCCTCGTAGAGCCTCGGTAGGGGCTGGGGCGGCCTTCCGCCCCGCCCCCTACCTGTGGACCGGCGCGGATGCCGTCCGTACCATGGTCGGCCGTGCTCCGCCTGCGCGCCCTCTCGGCGGCCCTGGTCGCCCTCCTGGCGGCCGCCTGGCTTGGCGCCACCGTGCGTCTCCTCCTCCTCCCGGACGAGGGCGCTCCACCCCGGGCCGACGCCGTAGTCGTCCTGTCGGGAAGTCCCCGGCGGCTCGATCGGGCCCTGGAGCTCATGGCCCGCCGCCAGGCCCCCGTGCTCGTCATCTCCGGCCGCGACCACCGCCAGCCCTTGGCCGACCGGCTGTGCGCGGCGGGAGGGAGGGACGGGTTTCGCGTCCTCTGCTTCATGCCCCGACCCGACTCCACCCGGGGCGAGGCCCGCCAGGTGGCACGGCTGGCCCGACGCTACCGGTGGCGGAGCGTCGTTCTCGTTACCTCCCGCTTCCACGTCACCCGCGCCCGCATGCTCTTCCGGCGGTGCCTGGACGCCCAGGTGTCGGCGGTGGGGACCTCGTATCCGTGGACGGGCCTGCCGGCGGCGCTGGCCGGCGAGTGGGCCAAGCTCGCCTATGCCCTCCTCCTCGCCCGGGATTGCTAGGCCGGCGGCCGGGCGGCCGCCCGGCCCTGGTCGGTGCCTGCGCTCAGAGGAGGATGCGGAGCGCCGTTGCCTGGGGACAGCCCTCGGCCACCAGCCGCGTTGCCAGGTGGAGGTCGACCTCCCGGCGCAGAGCCAACGCCGCCGCCGCCTCCTCGTCGTAGCCGGCCCGCTTGAGCACGTCCACCCGCCACAGGAGGACCCGCTCGTCCTCGGTGAGCGCCAGCTCCTTCTCGACATCCTCGACACGAACCGACTCCACGCTGCTGGTATCGGCAGGTCGAGCCCGCTGTTGAGGGGGTGGCCGGCCTTGTCGCTTCCTCCGCTCCTATGCTGCCGCTGGGCGGATCGGGACCGGGAACCGCCCCGCCCCGCCCTGCCTCAGTCGCCCCAGTCGAAGTCCCGCGACCGAGCCCAGAGACCGCTCTCCTCGTCGGCCCGGGCCTGGCCCGGCCACGGCTCGCTCTCAGCGATGGCCGGCTCGTCGCCGTCCATGGTCTCCTCCACCCGGGCTTGCTCCTCGGTCTTGAACAGCGGGTGATTCTCGAACGGGTCGCCGTTCAGGTAGCGCTCCAGCGGCAGCGTATCCTCGAGGCTGGCATTGCGCCGCTTCAGCTCCAGGTGCTCCTCGATGACCTTGGAGAAGATCGAGGGAGTCTCCACCGGCCTCCTCACCTCCTGCTCGCGTTCAAGCTGATCGCTCCAGGGCCGCCGATTGTAACGGATTTATGAAGACCTCTCCGAGCCAAGCGCTCCCCCCACCCCCCGGGCTGGAGCTCCGCCCAGGCCGGGGGACCGTAGGGGCTAGGGTCGGGAGGGAGCGCCGAGAGCGTCGCGGACGATCCGGTCCTGCTCCACCAAGTGGGCGGTGGGGTAGCCCTCGCTTGGGCTCGCCCGCCACGGCCGCCCCACGTACCGGAGCGACACCCCGGCAGGAAGGGCATCCTCCAGCCGATGGCGGATCGACCGGTACGCCCCCATGTTCAGGGGCTCCTCCTGAGCCCAGACGAGCTCCTCCAGGTGGGGGTAGGAGGCGACTACGTCGGCGAACGCCCGGGCCGGGAAGGGATAGAGCTGCTCCACCCGCACGACCGCCACCGTCTGCGCCCGCGCCCGCTCCCCGTGGCCGGCGATGTCGTAGTAGATCTTGCCCGAGCAGGCCACCAGCCGTCGCACCCGCTCAGGGTCGGCGTGGGGATCGGGGATGACCGGCCGGAACGAGCCCTCGGCCAGATCGGCCAGGGTGCACGACGCCTCCCGCAGCCGGAGCAGACCCTTGGGGGTCATGACCACCAGAGGGCGGGCCCTGGGGTCGAGAGCCTGGCGGCGGAGGAGATGGAAGTACTGGGACGAGGTGGTGGGGTTGGCCACCCGGATGTTCTCCTGGGCGGCGCTCTGGAGGAAGCGCTCGAGCCGGGCGCTGGAGTGCTCGGGGCCGCTGCCCTCCAGCCCGTGGGGAAGGAGGAGGGTGAGCCGGGAGGTTTGGCCCCACTTGGCATACCCGGAGACGAGGAACTGGTCGAGGACGACTTGGGCGCCGTTGACGAAGTCGCCGAACTGGGCCTCCCAGAGCACGAGCGCCTCCGGCGCGGCCACGGCGTAGCCGTACTCGAAGCCGAGGGTCGCGTACTCGGACAGGGGGGAGTTGTGCACCTCGAACGAGGCCGCCGCTGCCGGCAGGTGCTGGATGGGGGCGTACCGCTCGCCGGTACGGACGTCGTGGAGGACGAGGTGGCGGTGGGAGAAGGTGCCCCGCTCGGTGTCCTGGCCGGTGAGGCGGACGGGAATGCCCTCCACCAGGAGGGCCGCCAGCGCCAGCGCCTCGGCATGGCCCCAGTCGATGTCGCCCTCGTCCAAAGATCGTAGCCTTCGTGCCAGAAGATCCTGGAGCTTGGGGTGGACGGCGAAGCCGTCGGGCACCCTGGCCAGCGCCCGAGCCAGCTCGCGCAGCCGCTCCGCGGGAACGGCGGTGGAGACCTGGGCCGCGGGCGTGGCGGCCGCTACCGCCGGCGGCTCCGGCTTCGGCTGGGAGAGAGCCCTTCGCAGGCGCTCGTGGGCCTCCCTGAGCTCGCTCACGACCCCCTCCACCATGGCCTCCACCTCGTCGGCCGACACCACCCCCTCCTCGATCAGCCGGGCGGCCAGGAGCTCCCGCACGGTGGGGTGCCGGGCGATGCGCTCCGCCATGAGGGGCTGGGTGAAGGAGGAGTCGTCCTGCTCGTTGTGGCCGAAGCGGCGGTAGCCGACGAGGTCCACCACCACGTCGTGGCCGAACCGCTGCCGGTAGGCAAGGGCCAGGCGCACGGCCGCCAGGGCGGCCTCCGGGTCGTCGGCGTTGACGTGGATGATGGGAGCGTCGAAGCCCTTGGCCAGGTCGCTGGAGTAGCGGGTGGAGCGGCCCTCGGCGGGGTCGGTGGTGAAGCCCACCTGGTTGTTGGCGATCACATGGAGCGTGCCTCCGGTGGTGTAGCCGGCCAGGCCCTCCAGATTGAGGGTCTCCGCCACCACCCCCTGGCCGGCGAAGGAGGCATCGCCGTGGATGAGGATGGGCAGGGCCACGGACGGGTTGTGGCGGCCCGGCCCGGCCGAGCGGTCGGTCTGCCTGGCCCGCGTCCAGCCCTCCACCACCGGGTCGACCGCCTCCAGGTGGCTGGGATTGGGGACGACGGTGACGGCGATGTCCCCCGCCGCCGTGGAGCGGATGCCGACGGCGCCGAGGTGGTATTTGACGTCGCCCGTGCCTCCCTCGGGGTCGGCCACCACGGCGGCGATGGTCCGCTCCCCCTCGAACTCTCGCAGGATGGCCTCGTACGGCTGGCCGACGGTGTGGGCGAGCACGTTCAGGCGGCCTCGGTGGGCCATGCCTACGATGGCCTCCTGGGCGCCCGCCCGGGCGGCCAGCTCCAGCGCCTCGTCGAGCATGGGGACGAGGGCGTCCAAGCCCTCCAGGGAGAACTGCTTCTGGCCCACGAACGCCCGCCGCAGGTACCGCTCGAACGCCTCCACCCGGCACAGCCGCTCCAACAGCCGCCGCTTCTCCTCGGCCGCCAGGGGGACGCGGTGGTGGCCGGACTCGATGGCCTGTCGCAGCCAGGTGCGCTCCTCGGCGTCGGAGATGTGCTCGATCTCGTAGGCGAGGGTGCCGCAGTAGGTGGCCTGGAGGTGGGGCAGAGCCTCGGCCAGGGTCTGTCCGGGCACGTACAGACCGAGGAGGGCCGCCGGCACCCGGGCCTGAAGCGCCGGCGTCAGGGGCGGGTGGAGCCGCTCCGGGTCTAGGGAGGGATCGCCCACCGGCTCCGATCCCAGGGGGTCGAGGCGGGCCGCCAGGTGGCCGTGCATGCGGTAGGCGTCGACGAGGGCGGTGGCGGCAGCCACGGCGGCGAGGAGGGTCTCGTCGGCGGCCGGCGCCGGCGGGGCCGGGGGAGCGACGACCGCCGCCTCCCTACCATCCCCCTCGCCCCGTGTCGCCAGCAGGCGGCGAAGGCCGGGCAGGTGCTGCACGACCTCGGTCTCGCCCCGATCGAACAGCGCCCGCCACTCCTCGGGCACCGCCTGCGGGTTCTCCAGGTACTCCTCCAGGAGGTCACCGGCGTAGCCCGCATTAAGGCCGTCCACGCCCATCATCGTCTCTCGTTTTCTAGCAGGGGTCGGATTCCCTGCCGGCCGGCGCCTACCAGAGCGGGTTGTCGGTGACGACGGCCACGGATACGCCGGCCACGAAGCAGAGGGACGAGATGAGGAGGGAGACGGCGGCCAGGCGGCGGTGGCGGTCGCTCATGGCGGTGGCCACGAGGCCGAGGAGAATGGCGGCCGTGGCCACCGGGACGGGACGGTAGGCGAGGGCGATGAGGCCGAAGAAGAGGGCGGCGGCGGCCAAGAACCCGGCCAAGACGTCCACCGTGCTCGGCTCGGGCCGGCGCCCGTTTGCGCCTACGGAGATCATGCCCCCACCCTACCGCGCGCCCCAACGGAGGCGCGGCGGCTGGAGCGGCGGAGAGGGCTCCCGTGGGGGCGCCGAGGCGGGCGACCGGGGACGAGACGCCGGCCGGGACCAGAGGCGGGCCGGTAGGGTGGGCGGACGAGCGCCCCCTCGAGCTCGTCGGGGCGCGGTCTCGCCCTCATCGCCCACCAAAGCACGCAGCAGAGGTAGACGAGGGGAATCTTGAGGACGAGCAGGAAGAAGATCGCCTCCCAGACCACTGCCCGGCAGTGTAGGCACTCACGGCCGGCAGGGGAAGGGTAGGCAAGATTGATCAGGAAACGCCGGCCGGTCTGTACTTCACTTTTTGAAGCTTCAACCCAGCGAGGAAGGAGGACCGACCATGGCAGCCATCGCCCCGCTAGCGGAGGAGTTCGCCGGCCTGTTTCGGAGCGAGCACCGGCAGGTGCGGGACACCCTGCTCGACCTCATCGCCGCCCTCGAGCGGCGCGACCTGGACGAGGTACGCCGCCTCCTCGAGCGTACGGCCGCGTTGACCGGGCCCCACTTCCGCTACGAGGAGGCAGGGCTGTACCCCGCCTTGGTGGACATCTTCGGCCCCGACTACGTGGAGCAGCTGTGGCGGGACCACGACCGCGCCATCGGCGGCGCCAAGCGGCTGGTGGAGCTGGCCGGCAAGGACAGCCTCTCGGACGGAGAGGTGGCCGAGGCGGTTCAGATCGTCCGCTCCATCCTCCCCCACGTCAGTGACTGCGACGGCCTGTCCATCATGGTCGAGGTGCTTCCCGAGGACACGGTACGGCAGATCCTGGCCGAGCGGGAGCGCTCCCTGGCGGAGGGGCTCGACCTCATCACTTGGGCCGACGGGGTGCGGGGCCGGCCGGTGGGGTGAGGGGTCCCGACTAGACGGTCCCCTCGGCTCGGCCGTATCCCCCTCCCCCCGGCGTCTCCACCCGGACGAGGTCGCCGGCGCAGAGCCGGCCCGTAGCTTTAGAGGGAAGCTCGCGCCCGTTGACGAGAGTGCGGCCGGGAGCGCCCGGCGCTCCTCCGGCCCGTCCCTGGGGGGCGTAGCGGCGACGCTCGGCCAGGAGGGAGAAGCGGCAGTCCTCGAGTACTCGGATCTCCCGCACCACCCCGTCCCCGCCCCGATGGCGGCCGGCGCCTCCCGAGCCCAGGCGGATCCGGTAGCGCTCCACCCGCAGCGGGTAGGCGAGCTCTAGCGCCTCCACGGGGGTGTTGAGGGTGTTGGACATGGCCACATGCACCGCCGAGGGGCCGTCCCGGTCGGGGCAGGCGCCCTGGCCGCCGGCCACGGTCTCGTAGTAGGTGAACCGGCGGTTGCCGAAGGTGAGGTTGTTCATCGTTCCCTGCCCCTGCGCCGGTACCGGCACCGCCTGGGCCAGGGCCGAGAAGACCACGTCCACGATCCGGCTCGCCGTCTCCGTGTTCCCCGCCACCACCGCCGCCGGCGGGCGGGCGTTGACCAGCGACCCCTGGGGAGCCCGCACCGTCACCGGCGCGAAGGCACCGCCGGAGGCGGGGAGGTCGGGCTCGGTGAGGCAGCGGACGACGTAGAAGCAGGCCGAGCGGGTGACGGCCAGAGGGCAGTTGAGGTTCCCCTCGTGCTCGGGAGAGGTGCCGGCGAAGTCGATGTCCACCTCGTCCCCCTCGACGGTCACCGTGGCCCGGATGAGGAGGTCTCCCGCCAGCGGCTCCAGCCGGTCCTCGGCTGAGAAGCGGCCGTCGGGGAGCCGCTCGATGGCGGCCCGCACCATCCGCTCCGAGTAGGCAAAGAGAGCGTCCATGGCCTCCCGGACGGTGTCGAGGCTCCATCGGGCGGCCAGCTCCCTCAGCCGTAGCTCGGCCAGACGGTGGGCTGCCATCTGGGCGGCCAGGTCGCCGCGCCGCTCCTCGGGGTTGCGCATGTTGGCGAGGAGGACGGTCACGACCTCCTCGTCCAGCTTGACCGGCGGAATGACCACCCCCTCCTGGTAGATCTCCGTCGAGGCGGCAGGCAGGCTGGCCGGCTCCATGCCCCCCACGTCGGCGTGGTGGGCCCGGGAGCAGGCAAAGCCGCCGGGAACCCGGGAGACGAGGGTGATGTCGGGCAGGTGCGTACCCCCCGTGTAGGGGTCGTTGACGACGAACATCTCCCCCGGAGCGGGGTCGCGGGCCCTAACCGCCGCCACCGCCTCCGGCATGGCTCCCAGGTGGACGGGGATGTGCTCGGCCTGCACGATCATGCGGCCCCGCTCGTCGAACAGGGCCGTGGAGCAGTCCCGCCGCTCCTTGATGTTGGCCGAGAAGGCGGAGCGAACGAGCACCGCCCCCATCTCCTCGGCCACCGCCCGCAGCTGGGCGCCCAATACCTGGAGCTGGATGTTCACGCTCGCCTGAGGAGGAGGGTGCTACTTCCATCCCTCACCCCCACCCAGCCGGGAGGAAGCCAGCAGGTCGACCCCTCCAGCTCCACCACGGCCGGGCCCTCCACCCGCAGAGGAGGCGCCGGGGGGAGGGGGACGTCCGGCCCCGGCCGTACCTCGGCCGTGCGCACGGCCACGAGCTCCACCGGCCGGCCCCGGTCGGCGTAGCCGTAGCGGGCCTCGTGGGCCCGGTGGAAGCGGTCGGCCAGCTCGGCGGGAGAGCCGCCCAGGGGCACGGTCAGCTCAAAGGACTGGCCCAGGTAGCGGAGATCGGCCTCGCCGCGGCTGGGCAGGGCTCCCGCTTCCTGCAAGGGGCAGACGTAGCTCCGTACCCGATCGCGGCGCTCCTCGCTGGCGACGAGACCCAGGGCCGACAGCACCCCGGCCGCCCCGGGGACGAGCACGGTGGCGATGCCCAGCTCCTCGGCCAGGGCGCAGGCGTGCAGCGGCCCGGCCCCGCCGAAGGCGACGAGGGCGAACTCCCGGGGGTCGTGGCCGCGCTCCACCGAGACCACCCGCAGGGCGCGCAGCATCTCGGCGTTCACGCCCTCGATGACGTCGGCCGGGTCGAGCCCGTCCAGAGCCTCCACGGCCGGCTCCGGGTCGAGCTCGAGCCCGCCCGCCAGCCGGGTGGGGAGCCGACCCAGGAGGAGGTTGGCGTCGGTCACCGTGGCCCGCCTGCCTCCCCGCCCGTAGCAGGCCGGGCCGGGGTCGGCGCCGGCGCTCTCGGGGCCCACCCGGATCGCCCCTCCCGCGTCTCGCCACACGATGGATCCTCCCCCCGCCCCCACGGTGACGATGTCCACCATGGGTAGCCGGATGGGCAGGCCTCCTACCGACCGCTCCACCGTGCGCTCGGCCCGTCCGCCCACGATGAGGCAGACGTCGGTGGAGGTGCCGCCCATGTCAAAGGAGATGACGTTGTCGATGCCGGCCGCGCGGGCGACCAGAGCCGCCCCCACCACCCCGGCGGCGGGGCCGGATACGAGCACCAAGGCGGCGTGGGCGGCGGCCTCGTCGAGGGTGGCCACGCCTCCCGACGAGCGCATGACCAGAGGTTGGGGCAGGCCGGCCTGGGCGCAGCGGGCGGCCAGGGCGCGGAAGTAGCGGGCGCAGACCGGTCCCAGGTAGGCGTCGGCGGCGGTGGTGGAAGCCCGCTCGTACTCCCGGAACTCGGGCGCCACCTCGTGGGAGGCGACCACGTGCAGGTCCGGGTAGCGGCGGCGCAGCTCCTCCGCCACCGCCCGCTCGTGCTCCGGGTAGCGAAAGGAGAAGAGGAGGCAGACGGCCGCCGCCTCGGCGTCGATGTCGGGCAGGGTGGAGAGATCGAGGGGCACGAGTACGCCGTCCGGGCCCATCCGCTCCCGGACCCCGTAGCACCGCTCCAGAGGCACCAGGGGCGGCGGGTGATCGGCGCAGGGGCGGTACAGGTGGGCGCGGGTCTGGCGGCGGAGGTGGAGCAGGTGCTCGAAGCCCTCGGTGGCGACGAAGGCGGTGCGCGCCCCCTTTCGCTCCAGGAGAGCGTTGGTGGCCATGGTGGTGCCGTGGGAGAACCGCTCCAGGGCCAGCCCCTCTGCTCCCACCGCCCGGGCGGCGGCGATGACCGACTCCTCCTGAGCGGGGCTGGTGGGCACCTTGGCGGTGCGGACGGAGCCGCCGTCGAGGAGGACGGCGTCGGTGAACGTCCCCCCTACGTCCACGCCCAGGATCGCCACAGGGCGACTCTACGGCGAAGCGGCTGCGGCGAGAAGCTCCTGAAGGGAGGGACCGAGACTGCCCCCCCGGCGCATGCGCCCCGCCGCCCGCTGCGCCCGGGCGTACGCCTCCGACACCGTCTCTCCTCCGGCCATGACCTCGCCCGTGGAGCGCATCTCCGGGCCCCGGTCGGCGGCTCCTGGGAACCGGTCGGCCGGGAAGATGGCCTCCTTGGCCCAGGCCCGGCTGGGCACCGCCCGCTCGGGCAAGGCCAAGTCGGCCAAGGAGGCTCCCAGCATGAGGCGGCAGGCGTGCTCCACCAGCGGCACGCCGGTGGCTTTGGCCACGAAGGGCACGGTGCGCGATGCCCGTGGGTTGGCCTCGAGCACGTACAGCTCCCCCTCCCGCACCGCCAGCTGGAGGTTGAGGAGGCCCCGGATTCGCAGCCCTCCGGCGAGAGCGGTGGCGGCGGCGCGGATCTCCGCCTCCAGCTCGGGGGTCACCGAGGGCGCCGGGATGACGCAGGCCGAGTCGCCCGAGTGCACCCCGGCCGGCTCCACGTGCTCCAGGATCCCCGCCACCCAGGCCTCCTCTCCGTCGCACAGGCAGTCCACGTCCAGCTCCAGCCCCCCCGCCAGGAACTCGTCCACCAAAGACGGCTCGTGGAGCTCGAGCTCGTCGGGAGAGCGCACGATCCGCATCCGCCGACCCCCGAGCACGTAGTGGGGGCGGACGAGGACCGGGTAGCCGACGGCCTCGGCGGCGGCCAGAGCCTCCTCCCGCGTCTCCGCCACCCGCCAGCGGGGAGCGCGGAGGCCGAGCTCGTCCAGGAGAGCGGCAAACCGGCCCCGATCCTCGGCCAGCTCGATGGCGGGAAGGGGATCGCCGAGCAGGGGGATGCCCTCGGCGGCCAAGGCATGGGCGATCCTGAGAGGGGTCTGTCCCCCCAGGGTCACCACCACCCCCAGCGGCCGCTCGAGGGTGCACACGTCCAGGGCCCGCTCCACGGTCACCGGCTCCAGGTACAGCCGGTGGCTGGTGTCGTAATCGGTGGAGACGGTCTCCGGGTTGGAGTTGAGCATGACCGCCTCGTAGCCCAGCCGCCGGAAGGCGTGGGCGGCGTGCACGCAGCAGTAGTCGAACTCGATCCCCTGGCCGATACGGTTGGGGCCGGAGCCGAGGATTACGACCGCCCGGCCGGAGGGCTCGGGCACCCCGTCCCCCTGCTCGTAGGAGAGGTAGAAGTACGGCGTCCGGGCCTCGAACTCGGCGGCGCAGGAATCCACCGCCAGCCGCCCCGGTGCCGGGCGGCGGCGGCGCACCTCTCCCTCCCCCACGCCGAGGACGCGGGCGATGCGGGAGTCGGGGAGGCCGAAGCGCTTGGCCGCGGCCACATCCCCCGTCTCCGCCAGCCGGCGCTCGGCCTCGGCGATGGCCTCCAGCTCGGCTTGGAAGTAGGGATGGGCGCCGGGGAAGGAGGGAAGCTCCCAATCCTGCTCGCGTCCCTCCAAGGCCTTGAGGAACGCCTCCGGGAAGGTGCGGCCCAGCCCCAGCGCCTCCCCCACCGACCGCATCTCCGAGCCCAGGGCGCGGTCGGCCCAGGGGAACTTGTCGAAGTCGAAGCGGGGCGCCTTCACCGCCACGTAGTCGAGGGCAGGCTCGAAGGCCGCGCTCGACTTTCCGGTGATGTCGTTGGGGAGCTCGTCCAGGGTGTAGCCCACCGCCAACAGCGCCGCCAGCTTGGCGATGGGGAAGCCGGTGGCCTTGGAGGCGAGAGCCGAGGAGCGGGACACGCGCGGGTTCATCTCGATGAGTACCAGCTCGCCGCTTTCCCGCTCGTAGGCGAACTGGACGTTGGCGCCGCCGGTGGCCACCCCCACCGCCCGGGCGCAGGCGAAGGCCGCCTCACGGAGCCGCTGGTACTCGGAGTCGGGCAGGGTCTGCTGGGGTGCCACCGTCCACGAGTCGCCGGTGTGCACGCCCATGGGATCGATGTTCTCGATGGAGCAGACGACGACGCAGTTGCCCTTGGCATCGGCCATGACCTCCAGCTCCAGCTCCTGCCAGCCGGCCAGCGACCGCTCCACCAGAACCTGCCCCACCGGGCTTGCCGCCAGCCCGTGGGCCACCCGCCGCTCCAGCTCCTCGCGGGTGGCGGCCAGGCCGCCGCCGGTCCCGCCCAGGGTGAAGGCGGGCCGGACGATGGCCGGGAGGGGGAAGGAAGAGAGCTCGGCCGGAGAGGAGACGACCACGCTCTCGGGCACGGGCAGGCCGGCGGCGCGCATGGTCTCCCGGAAGAGGAGGCGGTCCTCGGCCCGGCGGATGGCCTCCACGTCGGCGCCGATGAGCTCCACCCCGTAGCGGTCGAGCACCCCCTCCCGGTGCAGCTCCACGGCCAGGTTGAGAGCCGTCTGACCGCCCAGGGTGGGCAGGAGGGCGTCCGGCCGCTCCCGGGCCACGATGGCCGCCACCGTATCGGCGTCCAGAGGCTCCAGGTAGGTGGCGTCGGCCCACTCGGGGTCGGTCATGATGGTGGCCGGGTTGGAGTTGACGAGCACCACCCGGTAGCCCTCCCGGCGCAGTACCCGGCAGGCCTGCGCCCCCGAGTAGTCGAACTCGCAGGCCTGGCCGATGCGGATCGGCCCCGAGCCGATGATCAGGATCGAGCGGAGGTCGCGGCGCCTCGGCACGTGCGGGCGATTTGGTCGAAGAAGGGCAGAGCGTCGAGGGGGCCGGGAGCCGCCTCGGGGTGGAACTGGACGCTGGCGAAGCCGTCGCCGGCCAGCCCCTCCACGGTGCCGTCGTTGAGGGAGACGTGGGTGACGAGGCTCGAGTCGCCGGCCGCCACCGCATAGCCGTGGTTCTGGCAGGTGACGAGCACCCGGCCCGAGCGCACGTCCTGCACCGGGTGGTTGGCTCCCCGGTGGCCGAAGGGGAGCTTGAACGTCTCCATCCCCAGGGCGAGGCCGAGGAGCTGGTGGCCCAGGCAGATACCGAAGAGAGGCACCCGCCCCAGAAGCCGGCGCACGGCCTGGATGGGACCGGCGAGAACGGCGGGATCACCGGGGCCGTTGCCCACCAGCACCGCTCGGGGGCGGGTGTCGAGGATGGCGTCGGCGTCGAAGTGGCCCGGCACCACCATCACCTCCAGGCCGCAGGCGGCCAGGCGGCGGGGGATGGAACGCTTGCTACCGAGGTCGACGAGGGTCACCCGGGGCCCGGAGCCGACGGTGTAGGGCCGGCGGGTACCGACCTGCCGGTCGAGAGGCCGCCCGTCGATGGGGGGCTCGGCCAGAGCCCGAGCGAGGAGCTCCTCCGGCGCGGCCTCGCCCAAGGCACAGCGGAGGACGCCGCCGTCGCGGATGCGGCGGACGAGGGCGCGGGTGTCCACGTCGGCCACCGCCACCACCCCCTGCTCGGCCAGCCAGGAGGCAAAGGCGGGCCGAATGGTACGAGCCACCACCCCCTCGCACTGCACCCGCTCCGACTCCATGCGGGAGGCGTCGACCCCGTAGTTGCCGATGAGGGGGTAGCTGAAGCAGAGCACCTGGGCCACGTAGCTGGGGTCGGTGACCGCCTCCACGTAGCCGGCCATGGCGGTGGTGAAGCAGGCCTCCCCAGCGGCGACGCCGGAGGCGGCCACGCTGCGGCCGGGAAAGACGGTGCCGTCTTCCAAGACGAGGTAGGCGGTAGGCATGTGTCTTGCATACTACGCGATGTTTGGCATAATACGCAAGCGATGCCCACCGCCGCCATCGTCGGCTGCCACGGCTACACCGGCCAGGAGACCCTCGACCGGGTCCTGGCCCACCCCCAGCTGGAGCCGGTGGCGCTGGGGTCGGACTCGCTGGCGGGGAGGCCGGCCACCGCCTTGGACGTCCGCCTGAACGGCTCCCTCCCCCCCTTCGTCAGCAACGAGGAGGCGCTGGCCGCCGGAGCCGACGTCACCTTCCTCTGCTTGGGCCACGAGGAGGCGGCCGCCCTCGACCCTCCCGCCCAGGGCATCGTGGTCGACCTGTCGGGCGCCCACCGGCTGCGCGACCCCGACCTGTACCGCGACTGGTACGGCTTTCCCCACCCCCATCCGGATGCCCTGGCCGCCTGGAGCTACGCCCTGCCCGAGCTCTGGCCTCCCACCGGGCGGCTCATCGCCAACCCCGGCTGCTACGCCACGGCCGCCCTCCTCGCCCTCGCCCCGCTGGCGGACGCCGTCGCCCCGGCGGGGGTGGTGGTGGACGCCAAGTCGGGGGTGTCCGGCGCCGGCCGGGCCCTCAAGCCCAGCTCCCACGCCGGGTTCGTGCTGGAGAACCTGTCCGCCTACCGGGTGGGCGCCCACCAGCACGCCCCCGAGATCGCCCAGGCCCTCGGCTTTCCGGTCACCTTCTGTCCCCACCTCCTGCCCGTCCGCCGAGGCCTCCTCGCCACCTGCTACCTGGAGGCGCCGGAGGACGACTTGCGGGAGCGGCTGGAGGCGGCCTACGCGGCGGCGCCGGCGGTGAGGGTGCTGCCGCCGGGAGCGACACCGGAGCTCTCCCGCGTGCAAGGGACCGACGCCGCCGAGATCGCCCTCTTCCACGACCGCCTCACCGGCCGCGCCATCGTCATCTGCGCCATCGACAACCTCGGCAAGGGCGCCGCCGGCCAGGCGGTGCAGAACGCCAATCTGGCGCTGGGGCTGGAGGAGACGGCGGGCCTGAGGTTGCAGGGAGTGCGGGTATGAGCGTGACCGCCGCCCGCGGGTTCGTGGCCGCCGGGGTACGCTGCGGCCTCCGCCGCTCCTCCCCCGACCTAGCCATCGTCCGCTCCCTCTCCCCCTCCACCGGGGCGGCCATGTGGACCTCCAACCGGGTGCAGGCGGCCCCCGTCAAGGTGAGCAAGGAGCACCTGGCTCTCGCCCAGCCCCAGGCGGTGGTGATCAACTCGGGGGTGGCCAACGCCGCCACCGGCCTGCGCGGCGAGCTGGACGCGCGGGCGACGGCGGCCGAGGCCGCTCGCCTGCTCGGGCTGGCGGCGGAGGAGGTGGTGGTCCTCTCCACCGGCGTCATCGGCGCCCGCCTACCTCTGGACAAGGTGCTGCCGGGCCTGGCGAGGGCCGCCGCCGCCCTGTCGCCGCAGGGAGGGCCCGACGCCGCCCGAGCCATCATGACCACCGACACCCGACCCAAGGAGGCGGTAGCCCGCGGTTCCGGCTTCGCCATCGGGGGCATGGCCAAGGGCTCGGGGATGATCCACCCCGACCTGGCCACCATGCTGGCGGTGCTGACCACCGACTACCCCCTGGAGGCCGGCGAGGCCATCCACTTCCTGCGCCCGGCGGTAGAGGAGAGCTTCAATGCCATCTCCGTGGACGGGGAGTGCTCCACCAACGACGCGGTGGTGGTGCTGGCCAACGGCGCCAGCGGTCTCGTCCGCACCCCCGCCTCCGACCGCGCCTTCGCCTCCTGCCTGCGGGCGGTGTGCGCCGACTTGGCCCGTCAGATCGTGGCCGACGGGGAGGGGGCCACCATCATGGCCGAGATTCGGGTCACCGGGGCCGTCGACGCCGACCAGGCCCGGGCCATCGCCCGCCGCATCGCTACCTCGCCGCTCGTCAAGACCGCCCTGTTCGGCCGCGATGCCAACTGGGGGCGGGTGCTGGCGGCGGCCGGGTCGGCGCCCTGGAACGGAGGCTACGCCGAGGTCGATCCCGACCGCCTGACCCTGGCCTTCAACGGTCACACGGTCATCCGGGAGGGGCGGCCGGTGGGAGGCGAGCCCGACCCGCCCCAGGGCCTGTGCCGGATCGAGCTCGACCTGGGCCTGGGGGAGGGACAGGCCTCCTACCTCACCAGCGACTTCTCCTACGACTACGTGCGCATCAACGCGGAGTACCGGTCGTGAGGGAGAATGGGCGGCTGGTGGTGAAGTGCGGCGGGGCTGTGGCCGGAGAGGCGGCGTCGGCCATCATCGCCCTCTCCCACGAGCACCCCACCTGCGTCGTGCACGGCGCCGGCCCCCAGATCTCGCTCGAGATGGAGCGGCGGGGGCTGCCCGTCCAGTTCGTGGGCGGGCGGAGGGTGACGACGGCCGAGGCGCTGGAGGTGGTGCGACAGTCGTTCGCCGCCGTCAACGCCGGCCTGTGCGCCGCCCTCGGCCCCCGGGCGGTAGGCCTGTTCGGGGACGAGATCGGCCTCAAGGCTCGGCCCGTGCCGGAGCTGGGGCTGGTGGGCGACCCCGTCCCCTGCCGGCCGCCGGCGGTGGAGGAGGCGCTGGCGGCAGGTCTCATCCCCGTGCTGGCGCCCCTGGCCGAGGGGCCCCTCAACGTCAACGCCGACGAGGCGGCGGCGGCTCTGGCGGTGGGCATGGGCGCCCAGCGGATCCTGTTTCTGACCGACGTTCCCGGCCTCATCCTGGCCGGCCGGGTGGTGCCCTCCATCGACGTGGGAACGGCCGACCGCCTGCTCGGGGACGGCGCCCTGGAGGGGGGCATCGTGCCCAAGCTGCGGGCGGCGGTGGCGGCAGCCCGGGCAGGGGTGGTGGCGGAGATCGGCGACACGGTGGTGAGGGCGTCATGACCACCGAGCTGGCCGCTCCCCTCCTCCCCGTCTACGCCCGCTACGACGTCACCTTCACCGACGGTCGCGGCTCCTGGCTGACCGCCGCCGACGGCCGCCGCTACCTCGACCTCGTGGCCGGCATCGCCGTGGTCGGGCTGGGCCACTGCCACCCCGCCCCCCTGGCCGCCGCCCGCGCCCAGCTGGAGCGGCTCTGGCACGTGTCCAACCTGTACTGGACCGAGCCCATGGCCGAGCTGGCCGTCCGCCTGTCGGAGCGGCTCGGCGGCGGGCAAGCCTTCTTCTGCAACTCGGGAGCCGAGGCGGTGGAGGCGGCCATCAAGTACGCCCGCCGCAAGACCGGCCGGAGCGGGGTCGTGGCGCTGGAGGGATCGTTCCACGGCCGCACCCTGGGGGCTCTGTCGGTCACCGGCCAGCCGGCCAAGCGAGAGCCCTTCCAGCCGCTCGTTCCCGGCGTCGCCTTCGCCCGCCTCAACGACCCGCAGTCGCTGCGGGCGGCCGCCGGCCCGGACACGGCCGCCATCCTGGTGGAGCCGGTGCAAGGGGAGGGCGGGGTGCGGCCGGCGGACAAGGAGTTCCTGGCCGCCGCCCGCGCTGTCGCCGACGAGCTCGGGGCCCTGCTCGTCTTCGACGAGGTCCAGACCGGCGTCGGACGCACGGGCACCTTCTTCTGCTTCGAGCAGACGGGGGTGCGGCCGGACGCGGTGACGCTGGCCAAGGGCCTAGCCAACGGCCTCCCCCTGGGCGCCCTGCTCGTGGCGGAGGAGGCGGCGGGCGGCTTCCAGCCGGGAGACCACGCCACCACCTTCGGCGGCAACCCGGTCGCCTGCGCCGCCGCCTGCGCCGTGGTGGACGCCGTCGACGAGGAGCTCTTGGCGGAGGTGAGGGCCAAGGAGGAGCTGGTGCGCCAGGCTTTCCCGGCCGTCCGCGGGCGCGGGCTCCTCCTCGCCCTGGATGTCGACCGGCCCGCCGCCGGGGTGGTGACCGCCTGCCTGGCCCGGGGAGTCCTCGTCTGCACGGCCGGCGAGCGCACCGTCCGCCTCACCCCTCCTCTCACCATCGCCGCCGAGGAGCTGGAGCAGGGGCTGGCGGTGCTGGCGGAGGTGCTGCGGTGAGGGGGGCGAGCAAGATCGAGCGGCAGGGGGCGATCATGCGGCTCGTCCAGGAGCGGGAGCTGGCGACCCAGGCGGAGCTGGTGCAGGCCCTGCGGGAGCTCGGCTTCGAGGCGGTGCAGACCACCGTGTCGCGGGACATCCACCAGCTCGGCCTGGTCAAGGTGCGCCGCTCCAACGGCCGCCTGGTCTACGCCCTGCCCGGGGCGGCCGACCTCGACCGCCTGGCCGAGCTGGGGGCGGCGCTGCGCCGCTGGGCCCTGTCCGTGGAGGCCACCGGCAACCTGGTGGTCATCCTCACGCCCCGGGGCTACGCCGCCCCCTTGGCCGACGCCATCGACGACGCCCGCTTGGCGGAGGTGGCGGGGACGGTGGCCGGCGACAACACCATCTTCGTGGCCGCCCGCGAGAGCGTGTCGGGACGCGAGCTGGCCGAGCTTCTGCAACACCACCTGGAAGGAGAGCGCTGATGGCAACTGCTGTGGTCGCCTATTCCGGCGGCCTGGACACGAGCTGCATCGTCGCCTGGCTGAGGGAGGACTACGGCTACGACGAGGTGGTGGCCTGCCTCGTCGACGTGGGTCAGGCCTTCGACCTCGACCAGGCCCTGGCCCGGGGCAAAGCGGCAGGAGCAGAGGAGGTGATCCTCCTCGACCGCAAGGAGGCCTTCGCCTCCGACCAGCTCGCCCGGGCCATCAAGACCAACGCCCTCTACGAGGGCAGGTACCCTCTCATCTCGGCCCTGTCCCGGCCGGTCATCGCCCAGGCGGTGGCCGAGCTGGCTGTCGAGCTGGGGGCGGAGGCGGTCGTCCACGGCTGTACCGGCAAGGGCAACGATCAGCTCCGGCTCGAGCTCGCCTTCCGTGCCAACTACCCGGGGGTGAAGGTGATCGCCCCCCTGCGCGACCGGGTGTGGACGCGGGATGAGGAAATCGAGTACGCCCTGGCCAAAGGCATCCCGGTCGCCCAGACCCACGACTCCCCCTACTCCATCGACGAGAACCTCTTTGGCCGCTCCATCGAGTGCGGCGTGCTCGAGGACCCCTGGGCGGCGCCGCCCGAGGCGCCGTACCTCCTCACCGCCGATCCGGACGAGGCGCCGTCGCCCTCCGAGATCGTGATCGGCTTCGTCGAGGGCCTCCCCGTCTCCCTCGACGGCGAGGAGCTTCCCCTCGCCGACCTCGTCGCCGCGCTCAACACGAAGGCCGGCGCCTACGGCATCGGCCGCGTCG
>FWPU01000782.1_pt1 | contig 100865 bp, 94 predicted proteins | sample 2228361 | NCBI WGS metagenome assembly FWPU01 (sample SAMEA103939777, study PRJEB20133) | metagenome | reverse complement strand
GCGGAGGCTTCCTGTCTTTCGCGAATCGTTTTGCCTTTAGACTTGACCTCGCCATATTCCCTGCGTGGATTTTACCACGGGCTGTAGGTAGGGTAGTCCCAAGACGTATGCTTACCATCCCTAAGGCTTTTTTGGCGCGACAAGGGTAAAAGATGACTTCTCCTACCACCATGGTGTAGAATACCAATGTATGTCCATTAGCTGTGATACTAAGGTCAACTGCTTGTATGAGTCGGACTGTGTGCAAGTCTTGGAGACACAAGTTTTATCTAGTTCGATAGACCTAGTGTACGCTGACCCACCATACAACCTTTCGGGGAGACCATTGACGCTGGTAAATAATAGAACCGGCGGCCCCTTCTACAAGATGAACGAGAAATGGGATGTGTGGGATTATCAGGAATACGTAGACTTTACGAATGCCTGGGTTACCAGATGTTTTCGGGTGCTCAAGCCTACCGGAAGCCTCTATGTATCCTGCACCTTTCACAATATCGCGGAGGTAATAGTAGCAGCAAAGAAAGTGGGATTTAAGCTAAACAATATTCTGACCTGGCACAAACCCAATGCGATGCCCAACGTAACGAAGCGGACATTCACTCATTCAACGGAGTACGTGTGTTGGTTTGCGAAGAGCCACAATTGGAAATTCAACTACAACGCGTTAAAGCACCTGAACCCCAGCAGAACTAAGAATGGTAACCCCAAACAGATGAGGGACTACATGGATTTTATAGAACTACCTATTGTTCAAGGGAGGGAAAGACTGAAGGGAGAAAATGGAAGAGCGCTCCATCCGACTCAGAAGCCAGAAAAGCTCATTGAAATAATCCTAACCGCCTCCTCGGAAGAGAGAGACATTGTGCTAGACCCATTTTTCGGAACTGGGACCACGGGCGTTGTTGCATCCCGAATGAATCGTTATTGGATCGGGATAGAAGCAAAGCCAAATTATTGTGAGATAGCTCTGAAACGGCTTAAAGATGCTGGAGTTGCAATAAATGGTTTCTATAGAATTGTATAATGGGGACGCTCTTACTATACTTCCACAGCTGACGCGGGGAAGCGTGAAGTTAGTTTTTGCGGACCCTCCTTACAACTTATCGGGACAGTCGAATCTAACTTGCAAAAGTGGCACGGTAGCCGTTTGCGACAAGGGAAACTGGGACAAGATTGAGAACATTCACGAATTTAACAGAGAATGGGTGAAGCAATGCACTGATGTATTGAGCGATGACGGAACAATCTGGATATCAGGTACCCTTCACAACCATCCTTCAATTGGCAATGTCCTGAAGGAGTTGGGCCTTTGGATACTGAACGACTTGGTTTGGTACAAGCCCAATGCCCCGCCACTGCTTCAAAGAAACCGTTTTACACCTTCTACTGAACTTATCTGGGTTGCCAGCAAGTCGAAACGGTATTACTTCAATTACGAGGCGGCGAAGAGACTGGCTAACGGAAAGCAGATGAGAAACTTGTGGGTTATACCTGCCACCAGGCACGTCACAAGACATCCAACGGAAAAGCCCGAGGCGCTTCTGGAACGCATTATCACTATTGGCACTAAAGCAGGTGACACGGTACTTGACCCCTTCTTGGGTTCTGGAACTACTGGTGTGGTTGCCAAGCGGTTGGGGCGTAACTTTATTGGAATTGAACTTGACGAAGAGCATTTTGCCATAGCGAAAGCAAGAATCGCTAAGACCCAGGAATGCCTTTTGGTTCCAGATGCGTGTGAAACGGAGCACCCACCTTCGCGGAGAGCCAAATGAGGAGACCTTGGTCTATCTCCACCACAGTGCGAAATCCGAACAGATTGCGTGAATTCTTACGAGTCCTGTCCACGCTGGAGAACAAGGAGTTTAACGAGCAAAACCAGGTCTTGTATCAGGTTCTACTGATTAAGAATCGATTATACGAACCAAACAGAATCCCTCAGAAATACAAACATTACTACACCAACCCCGTTCAGGAAATGCCCTTGAACGTCGCTAAAGAAATCTTTGAGTATCAGGATTATGAAGACCCGCCAATGAGGGGAAGGCAATCGGCAAATCCTCTGAACAAGCTAGGATTTGCGGTTGCCCGACAAGGCTATGGACTAGTTAGAATAACCCCACTTGGTAGATTATTCTTGTCAGAAAATGTGGATATAGGAGATGTGTTCTTTAGAAGCCTACTAAAACTCCAGTTCCCCAATCCGTGGAGTAATAGGTTTACAGCCGGAAGCGGGTTTAATATCCGCCCTTTTCTTGCGGTGGGCCACCTGATGATGAGGATAAACGAATCTGGCACACGAACGGGAATGAACAGGGAAGAGTTCTGCATTTTTATTCCCACGTTTATCGACGGCAGTCGACTATCGGAGCAGGCGCAAACTATACTTGACTACCGGTCGTGTGGGGCAAAAGACGACTTTGTACGGGAGTATCTCATCCGCTTTTATGGAACCAAGACATTGACCCGTCAACAGGTGAACGACCTTTACGATTACGGGGACAATATTATGCGTTACTTTAGATTAACACGATATTTCAAGGTATCCGCAATGGAATCACCTCTTGGCTGGTCGTTTGATATTGAACCCACGCGACGAACAGAAATGGATCAGCTTCTCGCAACCTACGATGGAACTGCCGTTACGTTTCCCAATCTGCACGAGTATCTTGACTACCTTTCTGATTTCAATCGGCCGATGCTTCCTTGGGAAGATTTAGATAACCTCGCTGAGGTTGCCGCGTCTATTCTGAATTCCGTTACATCCCTTGTGTTGCTAAGTGGGTATTCCCTCCACCCATCTGAAAACAGGCTCCTGACGACTCAACTCAAAGCGCTGGATATAAGGGAGATGACGCGTTACTTGTCGGAGTTACGAGCGCTCAATGTCAAATTGAAACAACTGTTAGCTGAGAAGGAATTAAAGTGCAATGTATTGAGGCTTAGGCAGATTGTCGGGGTGCTTCGAGCGCAGAAAGAGCTTAAACGCTATAGTCCCGAGCAATTTGAGAAGCTTGTTCTCGAAAGTCTTAAGATCATAAACGACGAAATGACTATAAAGCCTAACTATCCCGTAGATGATGATGGTGAGCCTATTAGTCATGCCCCCGGTAACAAACCCGATATTGAGTGTTATTACGCCTCGTTTAAGGCGATATGCGAAGTTACACTGAATAGCGGTCGCTTGCAGTGGGTGTTGGAAGGACAGCCGGTTATGCGACATCTAAGAGAGTTTGAAGAAGCAAATATCGCTGATAAGGTAATATGTGTGTTTATCGCTCCAAGAATTCATAACGACACATATTCCACTTTTTGGACTGCAGTCAAATACGAATATAATGGAAGCCCGCAGCGAATTGTCCCGCTAAGCACCTACCAATATGCTGATTTCCTAGAGGGATTGTGTGAGTTAATGGATAGGGGATGCATAGTCACTCACCTGAGGTTCTTAGAGTTACTTGAGAAGGCTTGCGAGGTACGCTCGGTAAGGTCCTTTTCAGAGTGGCAGCGTCACATAGAGAATCAGCTGCATGAGTTCAGAAATTGTTTATGGGGCAAACCGGGACTGCCACTTACACCGAACGAATAACCTGCACGGATTTTGCTCCCTGCAGTGATAGGATTTATGTATGCGGATAGGTTATGAAACATCGGATACGGTTTGCGCCTTGGCGACGCCCTATGGGACCTCCGCGCTGGCGATTGTGCGCGTATCAGGGGAGAAGGCGTTTGAGATTGTCGGGAAGCTAATTAACAAACCATTGCCAAAGCAAAGAGGGGGAAGGCATTTCTATCGGCGGGTGGGGCTTGCCCTGAACTTTAGTCCTGATGGCGACCTGCCCAAGGAGTTTGCGGAGGGGTTCGGCCCGAATGCTCACCCTGAAGCACGATTCGTGGACGCGGTGCTGATATGCTTTGAGTCGCCCGCATCCTTCACGGGCGAGGACGTTATCGAGATTACGCTTCCCGGAAATATGCTCATCGTTGAAAGCCTGCTTGAGGGATTGAAAGCGCTGGGCGCGCGGACTGCGGAGCCCGGGGAATTTTCTTTTCGCGCCTATCTCAACGGGAAGATGGATCTATCCCAGGCGGAAGCGGTGAATGACACAATCCGCGCAGGCTCGGAGGAGGTTCTGAGACTTGCGCTTAACCAGCTTGGCGGGGAGCTATCCATGCGGGTGCGGGAATGGCTTTCCGCTCTGAATAAACTTCTGGCACATATTGAGGTCGTTCACGATTATCCGGGCGGGGTGGCGGACGCAAGCGTGGAGGAAGAAGAGGCGCGGGGAGGGTTTGAAAGCGAAGCTGAATTTGTCACTGCAAGCCTTGTGCCAATCGTTGGCGAGCTTGAATCCGCCATTGACTTTTACAATCGGTATTCACGCCTGCGGGAGGGGTTAAAAGTGGTCATTCTCGGCGCGCCGAACGTGGGGAAATCCACGCTATTTAACCGGCTACTAGGCTTTGAGCGTGCGATTGTCACGGAAGTGCCTGGAACAACGCGGGATTACCTAGAGGAAAGCGTGAACGTTGGCGGAGTGCGCGTTTGCCTCGTTGACACCGCGGGGCTTCGTGAGGCGGATAACCTAGTTGAGATGATAGGCGTTGAGCGGGCTAGAAAGCTCATCTCCGAGGCGGACGCGGTGATTGTGATGGAGGAGGTCGCCCACTTCTATCCCGAGTCAGTTGAACCCCTGCCAAGGGTTGCGGAATTGATTGGCCGTCTGAAGGATGAAGGGCGACATTTTTCCCTGGTAATTAACAAAGTTGATGAAATTCTCGGTGCGGACAAGGACAAAATAACATCTCAGGCTGAAAAAGCCGGGGCGACGCCAATCTGCGCGGTGACAGGCGAGGGACTAGGCGCGGTGCGGGAATTTTTGCGAGGGCTTGCGGAGGTGGAGGACACAGGCACGCGGTTCCTTCTGACTGATAGGCAGAAGAGGTTGACGGAATCCGCACTTGATTCGCTTACGCGGGCGAATGACGCGGTGCAGGATGGGACGCCGTTGGACGTCGTGAGCATAGACCTTTACGACGCTCAGCGCGCTCTCTCGGCGATATTGTCACTGGAATCGCATGATATGGTGCTTGACGAGATCTTCAAGAACTTCTGCGTGGGAAAGTGAAGAATAGCGGTTAGTCGTTAGTGGTTAGGGGTCGAAACAAATGTGGGACGGGGTCTCCGCGCCCCGCCTAGTTCAATCCAATGTAAATTACACCCTGCTCAGGTCTTAAGTTAATGAAGGCTAATTAACTCTTAGGGTATAATCTTATCGGAGAAACAAGTGGTAAAATATAGACTTTCAGCGGTCCTTTGGGAGGAGGATGCTGCGTTTGTGGCGAAGTGCCCTGAGCTTGGTGTCGTTAGCGAAGGGGATAGCGTTGAGCAAGCTCTTGAAATGCTAAAGGAGGCGGTGGAGCTTTACCTGGCGAATGCGAATGCTTTGGGATTGACCGATGATATATCTGATGCCCTAAACAGCCCAACTCGTTTAAGCACTTATATTGAAGTCGTAAGTGGCTAGAATACCTGCATTATCTTAGGAGGATATTGTAAGGGCTCTTCAACGCGGTGGATTTTCATACGCACCTTAGAGAGGTAAGGGAAGTCACATTGCGCTTCAAGGCAGGGACTTAAGCGGGAGAACTAGACTGGTGATTACTCCGAAAAGAAAAAACCTCAAACGCGGAACTATTCAAGGTATTCTTGAACAGGCGGTGCTAGGTAGGGAAGAGTTCCTTGAATTGATTGGGGCTTAGGCAAAGGTACTGCTTAGGAAAGTGGGGAGCCAGTGTTGGACGTGGGTTGTTGGATGCTCAGCGATAGGAGGACTGCGAAAAGTATGCTGGTAGAAGCAGGTGCATCGAAGCTAAGGGTAATTTTAGTAGTAGGTTTGGCGCTTGCAGTTGTGGTTACAGCGTTCTCGTTTATTCCCGTGCGCGAATTCTCCGGGCAAAACCTTGCGACTGTCGTTTATGACCGCCTAACAATGCCCCCGAAACCCAAGATGGTGAAGGTGGAGGTTCCCCCAGTGGTCGGGGAACTAATCAGGATACTCCGTTCACCCGATGGGAGTGGGAATTCCTCCAAGTAAAGCTCGGTCGCTTCTTTGAGATTTGCAATGGCTTCCTCGGGAGTGTAGCCCTGGCTAACGGTGCCTACCTCGGGGCATTCCTCCACGTACATATCCTCTTCTTTCCAGACAACCGCGGTGAAGGCGTTGGTCATTACAGCCATTAAGGTTATTTATACCTTTTGTTCTGGGATAGGGGAAATGAACTTTCCATTCGCCTACAACTACCAAGCCTAAGAGACAACCGTCTTTATAGCGTCAAGACTTGTCACAAACTCCGCGCCTTTTTCGCGCCAGCTCTCCAGTATTTCCGCTTCTTTCTCGGGATACACGGGCTTAATCGCGTCGGTGACGACGTAAGTCCTGAAACCGCGCTCAAGAAGTCCAATAACTGCGGCGTTCACGCAAAAATCCGTCGCCACGCCGAAGACAATCGCTCCATTCAAGCCTTCGCCCTCGAGCTTCTCAAGAAACGCTTCAAGATTCTGGTTGCCAAAGAATGAATAGGTCTGCTTTTCAAAGATTACTTGAGGCGGAAGGTCGGAAATTGGCTTTCCCCGCCAATCTGCACCAAGCACCTTTTCAAGTCCACCATCCGCATTCTCAACGAATGTAATCCCGCGCATAATCGTCTCGTCAACCTTCAACTGCCCGGGTTCGCCCTTGACGCAGTGAGGTGGAAAAACTTCAAATTCAGGGTCATCGGGCGCGTGCGCGTCAACGGAGCCGATGACGGGCGCTTTCCCAGCCTTTATCGCGGTGTAAAGCTTTTCATAAATGGGAACGAGGGACGCGGAATCGGGAACGTAGAGTGCCCCCTGCGGACTGAGAAAATCAAACTGCGTATCAATGTCCACGAAGAACGACGCCATTACTAATAATATACCATCGGAGGGAGGAGGTTAGCTAAGCCTGCGCGGTAGAGAACCGCTAGGAATAGTAATCCTGAGTGGAGCGTTTTGAGTCTGCACTGGAAAACTCGGGTTGATAGCATCATTCCGCGGTCAGCCTGCAGTATCGGAACATAGGGCACGACTAAGTCCCACCCGTCAGTGGTTGTCTGTTTGTATGGTTCATCCTATGATAGACTAATGACGATGATTCTCTTGAACCGAAACACGCAAACTCCTGCTGTCTCAAATGCGGAGAGGTTGACTCCCAAGGAAATCGTCGCGGAACTTGATAGGTACATCGTCGGGCAAGCAAAGGCAAAGCGTGCGGTGGCGGTTGCAATACGTTCCCGGTTCAGGCGATCGCAAGTCGGCGAACATCTGCGGGACGAAATCATTCCCAAAAACATCTTGATGATAGGGCCGACGGGCGTGGGGAAGACCGAGGTTGCCAGGAGGCTAGCGAAACTTATCAAGGCGCCTTTCATCAAGGTGGAAGCGAGCAAGTTCACGGAAGTCGGTTACGTGGGCAGGGACGTGGATTCCATTATCCGTGACCTCTCTGAGATTTCAGTACGGACGGTTCGTAATGAAAGGATGGACGAGCTTACGGAGAAGCTCGCGGACAGGGCTATCTGGAGGATCGTGGATGTCCTACAGCCCAAGCCTTCGCCTGGTCGGCGGAGGCAGTTTCACCGCGAGCCCGACGAGGAAGACGAAGAGGAAGGTGAAGGCGGTTCGATCCTAGGGGATAGCCCGAGTTTTCGCTATGAGGTCAACCAGGAAACGATAGATTTTGACCAGCAGATGGAACAGCTTAATCGTGTCAGACAGAAATTGTTTGAGCGAATCAAAAGCGGTTCGATGGATTCGGAGAGGGTTAAGATACGCGTAGCGGAATCTCAGCCAAAGTTTATGCAGGTCTTTACCTCCCAAGGCTTGGAAGAACTGGGAATGAATCTGCAGGAGATGTTCTCGGATGTAGGTGGAGGAAGAAAGGTGGAGCGAGAGGTAAGCATATCCGAAGCGCGGCGCGTTTTCCTTGAAGAGGAGGTGAATAAGGAGATCGACCAAGAGAAAGTTATCCGCGAAGCAATTAACCGGGTGGAGCAGGCTGGTATAGTGTTTATTGACGAAATTGACAAGATAGCCGGCTCTGATAAGCAGACCGCGGGTCCAGACGTGTCGCGGGAGGGAGTGCAGAGGGATTTGCTCCCGCTCGTTGAGGGAACAACGGTTGTGACAAAGTATGGTCCGGTAAGGACGAACCACATACTTTTCATCGCGGCGGGGGCATTTAACGTTAGTAAACCCACTGACCTAATTCCCGAATTCCAGGGACGCTTTCCAATACGCGTGGAGTTTGACAGCCTGTCAGCCGAAGATTTTGAGCGGATACTCACGGAGCCCGAGAATTCCCTAACGAAGCAGTACGCGGAACTCCTTGCGGTTGACGGGGTGAATCTCACCTTCACTGCCGATGGCGTAAAGGCGATGGCGGAACTCGCTGAAAAGGCGAATAGTCTTCTGGAAAACATCGGAGCGCGCAGGCTTTACACCGTGATGGAAAAAGCGCTGGAAGAGGTGAGCTTCCACGCGCCGATGGACGGACCTATTGATATAGTGGTTGACCGCGCCTTCGTGGAAAAGCAGGTTGGCGACATCGTCGCGGAAAAAGAACTTGCGGAATATATCTTGTAGGACCGTTTGGGTGTAGCACGGATAATGTGGAATTGAGAGCTTCTGCGCTAAAGCGTATCTCCGAACCAATAGCCTATGAGCGACGCATCCTGCTCGTCAATGACACCGTCTCCACTCACTTCAAGATATGGCACAAAGTCAGCGTCACCTTCCTTCACAATTCCCTCAGCATTTAGGTAATCCCAAAGAACGTTGACGTCCAAGTCGTCAACAACGTGGTCGCCATTGAAATCGCCCGGAAGCGTATTTAGGTAAAAAGTCAACTCTACGTATTCGGTGTAACTACCGTAGCGACCAGTTAGACGAAGCAGATAAGTTCCGGTGCTGAGCCCCGTTATATCAACCACGAAGGATTGGTCGGAGTTGTCCCCAAGGGTGTCACGCGTCCAGATTTTCTCAGGATACCCAATTATCTCCAGCGTAAGACTGTCAAGATCAGGTTGGGCAGACGCGAGGGCGCTGAAGTTGTCCGTGAACATCATATTGGAAGGTGGGTCAACTACTTGCAAGGCTAGGTCGGTGAATGGATTGACGATTGTAAAGGGACTGGCGGATTCCGCGTAAGATTCATCAATATAAACGCGCACTTTGCCTGTTACCGCGCCCACTGGAACCAAAGCTGTTATTGCCTCGTTTGTCCAACTGACAACGTCCGCGTCAATCTCGTGCCCTTCTCCCGCAAATACAACGCGCCTACCTGCCTCTGCTTTGTAGTGATTGAAATCAAAGCCACTAATTAGGACATGCTCTCCATAGAACCCGCTCGTGGGGGACATTCCAATGATGGCCTGGTTACGGATGATGACATTGCTTGTTACGAAGTTGCTGTCAAAGTATCCGCTGTAACCGTCTTGGTCGTACCAGTCGTAGTCATAGGCGTGGGCTTCTATCGTCGCGGAGCCGTTGGGATACTGATTTGAATTGAAGTTGACCTCGTAAGGCGGGACAAAGTCTTCGCCCACGATATTGCCCTCAACGACGAAGACTACGATTTCAACCCGCCAGTCGTCCGATGCGTCCGCGCGGATTGTAGTTGTCGCAGACACGCGAGCGTTTTCCGTCGGTTCAAGGATTTCAACGTTTGGGGCTGGGGTGGGAACTCCTATATAAAATTCGTCAACATCTATATTACCAGAGGATGGCTGAGAACCCGAAAAGTAGTGGTCTAGCTTAAAGTATGGCTTTATCATCTTTCCCGCGGAAGCGGATATGTCGACTTCGTACCAGTAATCGGTCCACTCTTCGGGGAGGTACGTGCCAATCAGATCTTCAACGTTGTATGGGGGTGCGTAAGTGCCCACGAAGAAGGGTCTGGCTGGGTCAAGCGACCACGTTCCCCAGAATACAATTTTTGCCTGCGGGAACGGAGTCAGGTCAATCACCGGTCCAATTAGCCAATCAACGTCGTCTGCACCATATTCAAGCCTCCATGATTTGTCAACGGAGCCGATAAGTTGCCAGGACCCACTTCCACTAAAGTTTTCAACGACCCATTCATCCGCCTGCGTGTCAAAGTTGTTGTAGTAGGGTGCGGTGGATACCTGGAAGTTCTCCACGGTGACGGTCACTTCATCAAAGGCGTGTTGGTGGTCTTCGTCAATAACCTCCGCAATGATGTTGACCTCACCTGGAAGGTAATTCGTAAAGTCAACCTCATAGGATAGAGCACCCTGCCCGTAGTAGAGCCCATTAATGTAAAGTATGGGATAAATTGTGGAGCGGTCGTCAGTAACGTTAAATGTAATAGTTTCAACTCCGGAGACTTGCTCCCCACTTACGGGTGAGGTGATCTGGATGCTTGGCGGGTCGGACAGAGGAAATGAAAGGGCTTTGTAGATGTTTAGCCTTTTCGTGAGAACGCTTCCCCACTCAGAATCTGGCAGATCATCGCCGGATGCTTCAAGGAATGCGCGGTACTGGTCATTGGAATAGGAATTGTTAATGGACTTCAGAAGAGCTGCGGCGCCAGCGACCATCGGGGACGCCATTGAAGTACCCTGGTAATAGTTATAGTCACTAAGGACGGTGCTTAGAATTCCATCACTCGTAGGCGGTTGCTTCCCGCCAGGCGCGACAATGTCCACCCACCATCCGTAGTTGCTGTAGTAGGTTCTCGAGTCATTTTTGTCGGTTGCTCCAACTGCGATTACCGCGGGGACTCCGGCGGGGAATGAAATTTGGGCGGTGTTGTCTTCATTTCCCGCAGCTGCAACCACGATAGTGCCATTAAGGTAGGCATATTCGCAAGCCTCTTTTTCCACAAGTGAGGGCACGTAACCCGCTAGGCTCAGGTTAATTACGTCAGCCGGGGGGTCAATTGAGACTGATAAAATAATGCCCGCGATAATGGTTCCTAAACCAGCGCCTGAACCTAAGGCTCTCACGGGGAGGATTGACGAGTTATAGGCGATCCCCGCAACTCCAGTAGCGTTGTCGCCTAATGCGGAGGCTATTCCCGCCACGTGGGTGCCGTGACCAGAGACGTCGTTGGGGAAGATGTCATTATCAACGAGGTCAAACCTCTCGGTGGGAAATAGGTTCCATACAGGAACGATGTTCTCCGCTAGGTCTGGATGACTTAGGCTAACGCCCGTGTCAATAACCGCGGTCCATACATTCGGATCGCCGGTTCCGTAATCCCACGCGGAGTAGCTGTCAATGACTGAATGATGCCACTGGTTGCTTAGAAAAGTGTCATCCGGTATGTAAGCAGGTTCTCTAATCGCGTTATACTCCACAATGCGGACATTCACAGGGTTCTCGTCAAGAATCTCCTGCATCACGTCTTCCGCGATCGCGCCGGAGGAAAGTTGATAAGCGGAGAAGTTAAAGCCTGGGACGTACGCCTCCTGCGAGGGTAAAACGGTGAGGGAATACTTGTTAGCCAGCCAGCGTGCGAACTCCGCATGCGTCTTGTTTTGATAGAGAACTGAATTTGCGTTGTAATCGGGCTGACCTCCCGAACCGGGAAAGCCATCAAAATCATCTGGAAGCATAAGCTCATCCGCGAATAGAACCAGAATCTGGTCAGGGCGATAATCCTCATAGGGAATAAAGCCCCTTGTATCCTGCCAAGTGCGCGGACGGTGAAACGTCGGTAAACCGTCAGAACTTCTTTGTTCCAATGCGGTTCGCCGGTTTGGCGAGTCCTGGTTGAAGGCGCGATCTGAATCCGGACGTGGATTCACAACGTTCTTACCGCAGGTTGTGAGGATGATTAGTCCAGCAACTGCGAATGCAAGCAAGAAGCGTCTAATCTCAATGGAAACCAATAATCCGCTCGTAACGTTATTTTACCCTAAGCGCTATGGTATCGTGGGCGTCGTTAGGGATTCTGAACCCAGTTTGTTTGAGCAATTGCTAGGAGCTTGCTTAGCACTAATCCTGGTGAACTTGCTATACTATTATTGCGTCATATTAAGGATGCGAATTTCATCTGTAGATAGAAAGAACTTTTCATCAACTAATTAAGGAGGGCAAACTATGGAACAAACTCAGATTTCTCTTAAAGGAAAGGGTCACCTTCTCAGGGCGAAGCTGGCTATCGCCAACATTATTCTTGCGGGTGTTCTAAGTTTCGGGATTTTCATCTTCGCGGCTTACCGGTTCCAGATCATCAACTTCTACTCTATCTGGTGTTTTATCCTAGCACTGGCGTTTCTCGGATTATCCGCTCTATTTGGTGGACTCGCCGTTTCCCGAGTAACCCGTTCGCTTACGCTCAACAACGATTGGCCGATTGACAAGGAGTACTCGAATTTTATCAGCTGGCAGAAGGGTTTGCTTTGCCTTGCGTGGATCCTCTTGGTTGCTGGGCTGATACTCAGCGTTTACGTTAGAAGACCACCCTATCGCCCGCCGACTGTTCGCAGGGAGCCTCCAACGATGAATCAGATGGATAGGACGCCCACTTCGCCGTTCGGCGGACGGATGGAACGACCCGGTCGGGTGCCCGGACAAGGCGCAGGTGCCGGCCCGGGTGCGGGTTCATCTCCGCCTTCAGGCCAGCAACCCCCTCCTGGTCATATGGCTGGACAGGGTCCGCAGGCACCGCCTGGCGGTCAACCTGCACCTCCAGGCGGTAAATAGTTCGCATGCTTAGTCCGAAGTTAACGCGCCCTTGCGTCTGCGGGAGTTCTTGCAACGATTTCACAGGGATTTCGCAAGCGGGGTTACCTCCACGCGAGTGATTTGACGGGCTTTTCTGGATTCTCCCCGGGTTCGGTCGGTTACTCAGGCATTTTCAGCCGAAGGATTCCGCTTTGCTTCTCAGCTGCACGGAGAAGCTCCACCACGTCAATTCCCTCGGGTTCAGGTTCTTCTCTCCTCTTTGGCACGAGCGGAACAAACCGCGCAAGTGTCAGCGTTTTCACGTGGAGCCTGTCCACCCCACGCTCAATTCTCAGCATTGGGCAGAAGTCTTGGCTTCCGTCCGTTGGAAGCACTAGGATTCCGTTGACCTTTAGTTGCTTTATCCAGGAAAAGTAAAGCTTGTCCGCGCCCGCAGTGCAAATTATTCTATCATAAGGGGCATTCTGCTCGGCGCCTAACCTTCCATCTCCGCACACTACGCTAACTACTTCCCCAAGCTCGTAGGCGAATATTCTCTCTCTTGCCTTTTCCGCAAGTTCGTCGCTGACCTCAACCGTGGTCACCCGCCCGTTCACCCCGACGATGGAAGCGATGAGTGCGGCGTTCCAGCCGGTACCAGTCCCTATTTCGAGGACTTTCTGCCCTTCTTTAAGTTCGAGTTCCTGAAGCATTTCAACGACGATGCTTGGCTGACTGATACTTGCCATTGGAGTTTCTTCCACTCCCCAGCTGAGCATCAACGCATCATCCGAATATGCCGCTCTTAGCCCCGCTTCCAAGTCCTCATTCTTCGCCAGGTCGTAGTAGCCATACCCACTAGAAAACGTGGCAAGGAAGCGATGCCTAGGCATTCTTCTAAGTGCCATCTCAATCCGTTTATCCGTGATCGCCTTCCTGATTTTCAGGTAAGCGATTAGCTCCTCGTTCTTCCGGAGAGCTATTTCTTCCCACTTTTCTTCAAGAAGAACCAAGATTACGCACTACCTACGCAAGCGCGAAGGTCTCTGTGAACGGATAGGTTTTCTCTCATATCAATTGTTGAGGTCAGTTTGACTCCTCTATTCCCGAAATTTTTTCTATTCTGCGTTGATGTCTTCCACCTTCGAATCTTGCGTTGATAAATGTGTTCAGTAGCCTTAATGAAGTTTCAGCGGTTTGGAGGTCTCCAGACAGGGTTACGACGTTAGCGTTGTTGTGCTTCTTGGCAAACTCCGCGATATGATCGTTCCAGATTGGAATCGCCCTAATTCCTCTTATCTTATTCAATGCCATTGCCATGCCAACTCCGCTACCGCAAATCCCAATGCCGAGCACTCCACTTTCATCGCTTCCCGCGCCACCAGTGAGGTCTGCTACTCTCTCGCCAAGCTTTTGCGCGAAATCCGGGTAATCGCAAGAATCTGTGCTGTTGCACCCGAGGTGCTCTACGATGTGCCCGTTCATAGCGAGGAGTTCCGCAAGCTCCTTCGCAAGCTTGTAACCTCTATGGTCGTTTGCGATAAGTATTTTCACCTGTTTGTTCCCCGACATGCTTTTCCTAATATTACCGCACTAATCTACTGCCCCCCTCGCTGGAAACGCAGGGTGGACGGACTTAGAATCTAATCACAAGGGTGCTTGTAACGGTGTTTGTTTCCCGATTAAGGTAGGGTCTATTTCGGTCTTTGTTAGCCTCGCCCCGTAACGTGAACTGCCAACTGATATTTTCTGAGATTGAATAACCTAACGTGAGTCCCAAAGTTTCCTCGATTCTCCGGTCTAGCGGACCTGTGTTTATGGAAAGAGTTGAGAAGTCCGCGCCGATGGAGAACTGGGCGGACGGATTCATAGTTATGCCCGCGCTTGCGGTCGTGGTCTCCTGGGTCAACCCTAGCTCCTGAAAAGAATTGGCAAGTAGAAGCCTAAGGCTTACAGCACGGTTGGGTTTGATGCCAGCGACTAAAGTGTAAGTGTTCCAGGACTGCCTTCTGTCGGTTGTGAGTTCATTAATTCCTTTTTGATCTGCCTTTAAGTCCAGGCTAAACACTTGATTAGGCTTGAAGTTTATCCGTGCGCTGGTTGAGCTTTCGCTTTTTTCGCCCAAATTCAGGTTTAGGTTAGTGGTTTCTTCGTCCTTCACACTTATGTCCAGGGTGAGTTCCTCCGTGGGTTTCAGGTTCAGGGAATAAGTAGTCTTATTCACCCCTATGTCCTTTCCACCGCCGACGTTCTGGTTTGAGGTTCCTTCAAAGCTCAGCGTTCCCTTCTTTGCCTTTGTCAGCGGTAGGTCGTAGGTTAGCTGAACGGTTTGTTTTTCCTCCTCAGTGGAAAGCGTCCGAGAGGGGGACTTTTGTTTCTTTAGGAGACTGCCGACCAGCCTTACGGGTCCAACCTGTTTGTCCAGCTTGAAGCGCAGGTCTTCTTCTTTGCCAATGTCAGGTTCGCTCGCCCGGGTGGATGAAACCGTTTCATTGAACTCATAATCAGTGCTTAGTTTCCCAAGAGGTGTATCTCTATCAAGTTTCCAGACGAGTTTGGTTATGTCCCGTGCGGTGCCCGTACTTGCAGAGAAGTTCTTTCGCTCCTCAAAACGCCTGTCAACGAAGAAGTAAACGCCAGGCTGACGAGACTCGAGACTGTAATAACCGGCGAACTCCTCCGAAAACCCGATGTTTGAGGAGGAAAGGGATGTCTGGGCGGTAAGCAGAGTAGAGCGCGGAAGCGCCTGCCTAATCCAGAACGATCTCGTATCCGTGAGCTCCTCAAGCGTGCCAAAGGGGTTCGCCGGATCCCTGCGAAAGGCGCCCTTGTGTTCCGAGGAGACCCCGAACTGCAGGCGCCTCATCGAATCCTCAAAACCTGCGGAAAAATTGTAGGCGTCTCTTCCCTTTCCTCCCATTCCCTGAATCTCGTAAACTTCGTTCGTTAGCTGGTATTCAAGGCGAGTGGCGACGGTATTCCCGAACATAACAGAGCTTCTCTCTATGGGTCCAACCTTCATTGTCTGGATGAATGTGATCGCGTTGCCCTCAGGACTGGCGGAGTTTGTAGTGGAGGTGAACACGCTGCTGACGACGATTCTTGGTAACTCCTTCTTCACTGATCCGAAGGCGTCACCGTAATTGAACGTGGAGTTCACTAAAACAGTTATTAGCAAAGGCAGAAGTTTAATCCGCCAAGTGCGCGTAAGACCTAAAATCAAGAAGGTTGACCTCCTTGGTTAGATTATACATTTTATTTTTTATTGAGTTTAGGGCACCGGGGACTCGCAGTCCAAGTCCTTTAAGCAGGCTCAGTAAGCTAACGGTTTTCTACTACCGTGGTACGGCTCGCCTCTCTTAACCGCTAATGACTAACGACCGCGCAGAATTGCGATTTCCCCGCCCGCATAACTTATAATAGTGGCGTGCGGACAAGAGGCAATTACTATCCATCGTTTTATAAGGAAAAGAGAAGAAGGGAGAGGATTGTTCTTGTGACGAGCTTCCTCGTAGTAGTCGTGGTCGTTATCGGGATTGTAGTGTTTCTGGGAGTTTACCTGTTCAGAGTTTTTAATAAACCCGTTACCCTTGAGGAAATGGTCGCCCAAAAGAGCGCGAGGCAAGTGAAAGAACAGGCGTCTGCGAAGACCTTTAAGCCTGTTGAGAAGGGCGCTCCCCCGAGGAAGTTTGTTCCTGACGCCGACTTCGTAACACTTGAGGAGATTGAAAGGTTTAGTGAATCTGTTCCTGAAATATCGGTTCAGCTTTTGAGCACGGACACCGTAGGCTCGGAAGTTGAGAAAGTTGAAGAAGGTGGGAAGGTTGGAGACGAGGCGCTAACTGTAAGCGAACAGGGGGTGGAAGAGAAACCTGGGAGCACGAAACCTGCGGAGGCAAAGACGCCACCAGCCTCTGCGGAGAATGAAAAGCCAAAGGAGGATGCTAAGGAGAAAGAATCGCCCAAAACCGAGGTACCAACTGCTCAGGAAAAGAAGCAGGAGAAACGTAAGGAGCCTGAAAAACCAAAGGGCGAAGCGGAGATTCCGACTTACACTTACACGGTATTCGCTGCGGTCATTGATGAAAGGAAAGAGAAAAGCGTTGACTCGAAGATTCGGGAACTAGAAGAGAGACTGATGGAATTGGGCTTTAAGTCCACAGTTATTGAAAGGAAGCAGGCAGAAGTGAAAGTGTATATGATTCAGGTGAACGGCGAGTTTACCGACTATGACGAGGCGGAAGCGATTAAGAAGAAGTTGAGAGAGTCAGGATTCTCCAATCCCTACATTTTGAGGAGAACAAAGAAGTAGAACTTTCGTGCGGAGAAAATGGCCGACTGGATGGAGTGACTTCAAGGGCGCGAAGGACGTTCACGCTATTTCTGATTCTACTTTACATTTTCCAGGCTATCTAGGAGCTTTCGCGCGTTACCTGCCAGCGTGGCGCTCTAATCAACGTTTGATAAAATAGGCGTAAGGTTAGCTTTTCCGTAAAATTCCAGGAGGGAATCTAATGAGAGTTTCCATAACTCTTGCGGGTTTTATTCTTTTGATTTCGCTTGCGTTCTTTTCAGCGACAGCCTCCTCTAAAGAATATGCAGACGGACTGCCCACCATACCTGAGTCGATCATTATCCCGAAGTGGCGGATCATTGGACCCTTTCCGTTGGGAGTGAGGGAAGCTGGGACTGACCCGCTTGCCTACTTTGGGGACCGCAGGTTTGAGAATGAACTTCTACAGGGTAGCTTTCCGAGTTACCTAGCCCCGGGCGCGGAAGTAAGGTGGAATTACGCCTTCTCTAATGAAAAGGGCGAGGTGACTATTAGCTTTCCTAACATCCCGGAGAAAAACTGGGAGCTGATTGAGGACGAGTGGGGATTCTCAGGAACGCTATACACTGGATACGCCTATGGCGTATTTGAGATTGGTGGGAGTGAGCCAGTTTACGCACTTATTGACCTGCAGAACGCAGGTTCGTTTAAGCTGGGTGAGGATTCCCTTTCGGTTGAAGGAGTGCCTTGGCCAGGGGACAGTTACGGACATAATCTGTGGAAACAGCCTGTATTGCTGAGGACTGGGAGACACTTGGTTCGCGTGGGGTTCACTTACCGGGGTAACTTCACGTTTAGAATCCTGCCTGCAACCGAGAAGCTCTCGGTCATAGAAAGCGATATTACTTATCCTGACATTGTGCGGGGGAAAACTACAGAGGCGCTGGTGGGCGTTCCGATTGTTAATCAAAGCGGAGAATGGTTGGAGATAAAGGAAATAAGACCAAGTCGTGATGACGTTTTTTCATCGGTGAGACTGCTGGAAAGAGCTAGGATTGCCCCGCTATCGGTGATGAAGGTGCCGATTGTTCTTGAGCGGTCGGAATCAGCGGATACCGCAAGCCTTTCTTCTGAAACCTACGAACTACCGATTAAAGTTATCCATTCTGGGGGAACCGCAGAAGCGACGGTACGGTTCAGGATTCGTGACGTGGAGCAGTCTAGGAGAGAAACTTACATTTCGGACATTGACCGTTCTATTCAGTATTACGCAGTTCTCCCGCCCGCCGATTACGACCCTAAGAAAGAGTACGCTTTAATTCTTTCGCTTCATGGTGCTGGGGTTGAAGCTGAAGGGCAAGTTGACTCCTACGCGCCAAAGGACTTCGCGTTTGTTGTTGCAGCAACCAACCGTAGGCGATTTGGCTTTGATTGGCAGGACTGGGGAAGGCTGGATACCTTACAGGTGCTTGACGAGGTGAAGAGAAATTACCCGATAGACGAGAATCGCGTTCATCTCACGGGACACTCTATGGGTGGGCACGGGACTTGGTATTTGGGATTGACCTACCCGGACCGCTGGGCTACCGCAGCGCCCTCCGCGGGCTGGACGAACTTTCCGCTTTACGTGCCAATGTTTCTTAGAAGGAACCTAACGCTCGGAGATCCCCGCGCAAATCTAATCTGGGAGCTTGGAATGCGCGAAGACAATACTCTCGCGCTGGTGGAGAACGCCCTCAACCTTCCCCTTTACGCGCTGGAAGGGGGAGCGGATGATAACGTCCCACCGCAACAGCCAAGAATGCTCGTTGAGTTGTTCAGGAAATACGGATACGACATTACCTACGAAGAAGTTCCTGGTATGGGGCATTGGTGGGACGTTTCACCGGATGTTCCGGGTGCGGACTGTGTTGATTGGAAAGGCTTCAACAAGTTTTGGAAGGAGCGCAGGAGGGATCCGCTCCCGAAGAAAGTTGTTTTCCGGACGCACAACTTCTCTATCAATAATTCCGCGTATTGGGTAAGTGTGTTCAGTCCAATCAGGGTTTACGAAGATACTCGCGTGGAAGCGGAAGTTGTAGGCAGAAGGGCACTGCGGGTAGTAACCGTAAACGTCAAGGGTTTAGCCCTTAGCCTTCCCGAATCCCTAATCGGCGGAATCAAAGTTATTCCAGAAGCGCGCATTAGTGAGCCCAGCGCTATACACCTGAGCATTGATGGACAAAAGCTTAGACTAAAGCCTGATGGCGACAACAACTATTACTTTATTAGGAATGAGCGTGGCAGATGGGAAGAAGTGGGTGCGGAGGAAGTTATTGGAAATCTTCCAGCCAAGCGCGAGTTTAGATACGGGCCCTGGAAGCAGGCGTTTATGCATCCTTTTCTACTCGTCTACGGCACGAAAGGGAGTGAGGAGGAGACTTTTTGGAATCTTCAACTGGCAAGGTTCTACGCACAGGCATGGTGGTATAGGGCGAACGGATACACTCGGATTGTAGCGGACGACGAGGTTACCGCGGAGATTGAGAATAACTACAACATTATTCTTATTGGAAGCGCAAAGACAAATAGCTATACCGATATGATTGAGAAATCGCTTCCGATAAAGTTGACGAACGAGGGCGTAATGATTGGGCTGTATTATGACCATAAAAGCATTGCGGGAAACAGGCTTACTCCAGGAATAGACCTAACAGTAAAGTTCGTGTACCCGAATCCCAGAGCGCCAAGAAACATGGTTCTGATTCAGGAGGCGCAAAGCTTGGTAGGGTTCAAGCGTCTCTTTTCCTTCTTGGAAATCTACTCCGGTTCGGGGTTTCCCGATTGGGCGATAATTGGCGACGAGGTTGAGGTTCTAGGAATCGCAGGCGTAACCGCAATGGGATTCTTCAATCTTGATTGGGAGATTGACGAATCGCTCAGCTCCTTTAACGATGAACTTATTTCTCGACTATCCGTGGGAGCAGAGCGGTGAATTTGCTAAAAACTAGCATTACGCTTAATATTTGCACCGTGCGTTGTTTGCGAGCTGTGCGGGTAGACGATTCGTTCAGAGCGTTGATACTTGCGATTTCGTTCGCGCTTGGCTTCTCTGCGCGAATAAGCGCGGAGCCTAATCTTGAAGGTGTTACCGGCATCCTTAACGTTCCAAGTGCCGAATCCCTTGAAGATGGTGAAGTCTTCTTCGGCTACGGTTACAACACTAATAGAGACAGATTCCTTGGCGCGCGTCAGCGCAATTACATTGCGGGCGTGGGCTATCTTCCGGGACTAGAAGTTTGCGCGAGGTACATAGAGTTTCCAGAAATCCAGGAACCCGTAGTTCCCGGTTTCGGGACGCGCAAGGATCGCTCCGTCAACGTGAAGTATCAGTTCGTATGCGAATCCTGCCACAAGATTTCTCTGGCGGTGGGCGCTTATGACGTTGGCGGGAAGGCAAAGATTGAGTCAGCGACGTACTTCACTGGAACGAAGACCGTCGGACCTCTTAAGCTGACGTTGGGATTTGGGTCGAAGCGGCTTTCCGGCGTTTTTGGCGGTGCGGAGTTTAAGCTTTCCGACGAGGTTGCTCTTCTCTACGAATATGACAGGTTTGATAACAACTTTGGAGTTCGGGTGAAGCCATCCTCAAGTGTTAACCTGCTCGTTGGCAGGGTGAACGACGATTTCGCTTTTGGCTTCTCTTACTTAAAGGACTTAGTTCCGCGGAAGGGTAGGGAGGAGAAAGTTTCGGAGCCTATTAAGCGTGAATCAGTTTCCGCGATAACTGACTTGGCGAGCCTTGAGCAAATCGGTAATGAGCTTGCGAGGCTAGGGTATGAAAACGTGGAAGTTAAGGGCAGGAAGGGAGAACTTGCAATTAAGTATGAGAATAGGTTGAAAAGGTTGGAGGAGGAAGCTTGGGCAAGCGTGATTCTCTTTGCTTCCGTCAAGGCACCCGAGGACGTTTCTGAAATTAGAGTTGTGTCCAGAAGAGAAGGCGAGCTTCTCGTTAACACTAGGGTTAACCGCAGTGCGGTTATCAATTACGTGAACGGAGAGATTGACGCGAACGAATTCTCTCGCTCGCTCAAAGTAACGGATTACGAACCGCCCTCTTACGCCTATGATTACGAGACGGAACTAATAAACCCATCAAGGGGAACCACCGACGTTTTCCTTACGCCCGCAAATACTCTCAGGCTTGGCGAAGCCTTTCAGCCTGTGAAGCATAGAAGCGGTTTGGCGATTAGCCACGATACGTCTTTTGGCGGAGGCTTTAGTTTAACCGGAAAACTTGAAGTCCCTCTGGTTAATAGCCTTGATGAAAGGGATGCCCCGTTTATGCGTAACGAGACGCTAAATTTTTATGCGTCGGGCGCAAATGGAGTGGACTGGTTGTTCAGTGGAGGATACTTCGGCGAGCATTTATACGGCGCTAAGGGTGAGGTTAGAAGGTTCTTCCCAGGCGACCCATTCTCATTTGACGTAGGAGTTGAAGGCGGAATAGCAAAGGACGAGTATTATGACCTCACTGAAGATGAGTTTCTCGTTTCCGCCACTTGGAGGCATCAGAATTACGATTTGAGCGTTCGGGGTTATACCGGCAGGTTCTTGCGAGGAGACCAAGGCTGGTTCTTGGAGACGAAACGCTACCTTGGGAAGCACGAAGTTGCGTTCTTCGCTTATAATACAGACGCTATTTCGACTGAAGCTGGTTTCAGGTACACCATCCCAATAATTGGTTATAGCGATGATAACTACGCGCGGATGAGGTTTTCCATTGCACCGCTTTTCACTTATGAATACCGCACTACGTCCCTGCTGGCGGGAGAATTCCTCGCGCCTAGGGTTTCAGTTGAAGACTTTAGAAAAAGGTTGTATCCTTTCTATCTTCGAGAACGGGTTGATTTGATAAGGAAGGTGGCCCACGATGGATAAGCATGGATTTGCGAATGAGGTCTTGGGAATGCTTGTTTGTTATTACTCCATCAGGCAGTCGCGCGGTGGTGCGGGCATATGCTATAATGCGGATGTTATTGAAATCTTTGGAAAAAGGAGGGGATGCGTAGCAAGGAAAAAAGCTTGATTCCTCTGGGACTTGACGACCCAGAGTTGCCAACTCGGTTTAACTGTATTATAATACCAACTTATCTAAGTGTGTTTTAAAATCCTAAAGTGTTGAAGGAGGAAGTCGTGAGACGGACATTTGTTGTTTTTATCGGAGTTTTGGCTGTAGCTGGAATTGTCGCTTCCGCTTGCGGCAATAAGCTACCTGGTCCTGGCGAGATACGCCTAGGACCTTCCATTACCTTAGGGGCGTTGCCGACCGCGGATAACCACGACGGCGATTCGTTCACTTTCACCGCGACCATCACTGGGAGTGGGACAATCTCCTGGAGCTGGAGTTTTGGCGGTGGTGCGGTTCCGGATACCGCTTCCGGCTCAGGTGGTGGAGACATTAGCGTAACCGTAACGCTTTTCAACGACTCGCTAACTGATGACGCAACCTACAATGGCAGTATTACCGCGAGTGATCAGTTTGGTGAGAGGACTGTTGACTTCACCTATGTTGTTGGCGAGCGTTTGAACCAACCACCGGTGATTGAGAGCGCCACTTACTCCGCAGGGACTATCACGGTAGTCGCATCCGACCCGGATGGCGACCCGCTGACCTACACCTATGAGGTTACTAGCGGGGACGTGGTCGTTACTGAATCTGGAGCGACCGCGACAGTGACCGTAGCACCTGATGTGGCATTTCCCTTCGGTGATTTTCCGTTCACGGTCCGTGTCTCCGTAACCGACGGAAAGGGAGGAGAGGATTCAGCAGATGTTACCGACACGCTGTCTGTGGCTACTCCGCCGGACAATGCGATCTGGATGGTATTTGATCGGACATCCGCAAACGTCGGAGATACAATTGGGGTAACGGTTTGGGGTATCAACCTCGCGAATGAATTCCGTTACTTGAACAGCGTCCACATTCAGTTTGATAACAACTTAGGTTACGTAACAGGTTCCTTTGACCCTGGTGATCCTGGTGGAGGTTGGAGTACGCTTGACGGAATCTGGGCGCTTCTAAGCGGGGTTGGGATCCTCCTACCCAGCAGTGATGGTCTATTCGGACCGTACCCGGTGACCTACACCGAGGACGGAACGAGCTTCACTAATAGGAGCTACATTGAGGCTAACATCTCGCCCACGCCCGAAACCGCAGGCGTTGACCCGACCCCCGCTCCTGCAGGCTCCACTGCCGCTCTATTCTACTTTGAGTTCACCGCGGATAGCTCCGGCGAGGCGCTTGTCAGGTTTGTTGTTAACAGGGATGACCAGGCCACACCGGTTACTAAGTACGGTTTAACGGGAGATGGAGAGTACCTGTTTGACGCTTCTCAGGAAGTAACTATCACGATTCAGTAAGAAGCACAGTTCTTCGTTTCGCTGTGAAGTGGAGTCCGTCGGCTTTCCCGACGGACTCCACCGGGGACTTTGGATGTTAGGCTTGCCCCGTAACCCCGTTGGGGGAATACCGGGCATTATTTGATTGTTAATACCTTAATAAAGGAGAGGGTAACTATGAGAAAGGCATTATCTTTCTTTACCGGGATTGGGCTTCTACTTCTGCTTGCTCTCTTCCTGCTAGGTTGCGGCGGGGGAAGCGCTAATCTTTCCGCGCCACTTCCCGGTGGGGGGAGCGGAGGCCTAGTCTCTGATCACCCGCAAGGAGCGGGTAACTTTGACGGCATTCTTTACTCCAAGTATGGCCCTGCAGACCCGTCACTTTCCAAGCAGATTTCCGTAACAACCGACGTCGAGGGCAGTAGAACGATTGTTACCATTTCCGCTGAGGATGTTGAGGATTTCACAACTTTTCTCTACGAACTGAAGTACGACCCAACCTACCACGACCCCGTAGCGGTTGAATTTACCGACTTTATGGGCTCAGAGGAGGAGCTAGTTTCCTACGCGAACATTGAGCATTCCTCGGTTGTTGCCCTTGGCTCCGTGAGGATTCATCCGGACGAGGTTGAAGGAGTTTCAGGTTCCGGGGAGATTGCAAAGATTTACTTTGAAAACTCTCCGTTCAGCAAGAGGGCGTCATTTATTCATCCAAGCCTTCTTGGTGTTCAGGACCTAGTGCAGGATACCGCAGACCTGACACTCTTCACGTGGACTTCCAGCTTCTTCACTGGAGATGGAACTCAGGATGGAGATGCGACCATTGCGGACATTACTCCGATTGCGGAGCACTTCTTCAAGAATACAACGGATAACCCCGAAGCCACAGTTGCGGATTACGACGGAAGCGGCACTGTTTCGATTGCTGACATTTCAAGGCTTGCGGAGGTGTTTTTCTCTAAGGTCGCAAACTTCTATCTGGAGTACACCACTGACGACCCGCCAACCGAGACTTCGACCTGGACCAGAGATACGGTTGACCCGGTGGGCTACTCCGAAACCGCTGGGACAGACGATACGGGCTTTAATCTCTATTCCACGAACTTAGTTGGAAACTATGACGGACAAATCATTTGGGTACGCGCGGTTTACGAGGATCTTGATGGCAACGTTGGAAACGTAGGCGATGAAACTACTTGGGTAAGGGCGGACTTCACTGGCGGGACTGGACGGTTCAGGATTAACGTTGACGGCATTCTCGTTCAGATTGAGAACACCACGAACGACGATCCGGTAGACCCGGAGACTCCGGACTACTACCAAAGCAAGGATACTGGTGGGAGCACTGGAACCGTTACCGCGAATTCGACAATCACCGTGACGGTGGTTGGCTTGCATTACCAGTGGATGCCACCGACCGGAGATGGTCAATTCTACGGAGTGGAGATTCCGGAGCTTACCGCTCCAGTCGCAACCTTCCCCGAAGGCTTTGACCAAGACTACGCGGATGCGCTTGGCTACTTCAAGTCCCTCGTTCCGGGGAACACAACGGTAACCCCAAGTGACGCCCCGGATGCGACGAATTGGGAGTGGTTCAAGCCCGTTGACCCTCAGCCGACCGATGCCTTTACGGGACAGATTGGACCGAATGACGTTGATCCCTACGCTCAAGCTACGGTTGCGACTATTGAGAACGTGCTTGTTGAGTTCACTCCGGATACAGTTTACACAGGTGGGGCGAGCAGGCAGTTTACGGTTGACGTAAACCTGACAGTTACGGAGGATCCGAATGCGCCCGAGATGTGGGGATTCTTCCCCGACACGCAGGAGCTAAGCAGACCTGGTCCTATCGTAAATCTGAACCTTGACTTTGGAGTGGATGACTGGCCACTTGATAAAGGCGGAACAGCGGAAACGCCTTACCAAGCGCTTCCGCTTAGGTTTGAGGTTGTGGAGATTCTTCCGGATGGAACTTTTGTAACGCTCACAAGTTTCACTGAGAGTGAAGGCTCCAGCGAGGCGGACCCAAGCGCGCCCGGGAGGTTCACGTATTGGAACGTCGCCGCGCAGGTTCCCGATGAGGCAAACCCAGGTGAGCCTCACGACCCCAACATTGAACCCCCTGCCCGTATGCCCATGCCGACGATGAGCGCAAAGGCGTATATGCCAGTTTTTGCTAGCTTGCCAGAGGATTCTCTGGGTAGATTCCGCTGGAGAGTCGTGGAGGATGTAAATGGAGTGGAGGTTCGTTCCTCGTTGTATAAGCCGGTTAATCCAGGTTTGCTAACGGATGACCCACGCTACAACGATCAAAAGACGGTGCTATACGTTATTCAGCCTCCTGTCCCACTTGAGGTTTCCACGTTCCCCGTTGGAGGCACGCCGGATGACCCTGAAGCCCCGGGTATTTACGCAGGTCCGAATGGTCCGGAACTTATCTACTTCTTCCCTGCTGACCCAGTAATTCGGGTGAACCCCGAGGGGCATGCCCAGTTTTCGGGAGAGGATATTATCTGGGAACCGGACGAAGAGGTGTGGTTCAACACTATCCGTAGAGTAGGTTCAAGCGTTCCAGAGGAAAGGGAGTTCAGGATCCAATTCGGGGATCCGAGGGATCCACCACCTGCTGACAGGGATGCACCTCTGGCTGCTTTCTCAATTGGCGACGTTGATATACCGACCTACAATGATGCGGATGGTCCCTTGACGATACCGGTGAACGGTTACTTTAACCCCAATATGGTGGCATTCAGTATGGCTAACGTTCACAACGCGCTCAGTACGGATGGACCGGTAACCCTTGCGCTCTTTGATCAGTCGGGGAATACGCAGATTGCACAGGTGGTTAGGAAGTTCACAAGAACCATCATCCCAAGAACCGCCCCGTCCGTCTGGTTTAACGACGAGGATGAAACTCTTCGCGACGATGTGGGAGTGAACATCTTTGGGGCTGACGGCACGAGGCCTAACCCTGACTGGACGGGTAGAAACGCGGACAAGAGTAACCGTGACCTAGTTTTCCTTGAGGTTCATGGGCTATGGTATCGGCACAAGAAGTCTGACGATACGTTGCCAACGGATTCCATGCAACGCTCGCACGTAATCGTTCTTGATCGCGAGCCGGGCGGAGCACAGGAGAACCTTCAAGTTCTTCCCGTCCTTATTAGTCCCGGTGACTGGAGGAAACCTGCTCTTGTAGCCTTTGACGTTGGGGCTCCAAAGTGGTACAGGGACGTCGGTCCTTCCGAAATAGCTGACGGGCTTTACATAGTTTCATGGAAAGACCCGTGGAGCGGAGAGTTCTCCGACGCTTACCTTGACCCAACCACTGGGACCCCGAAACTCATCCGTATAGAGCCTTAGTTCTTTGCGGTTGACTTGAAATTAAGGGGCACTTCTGGCTAATGGGAGTGCCCCTTTTTCTTTATGCCCTTGGGCGGATAAGAAGCGTGTGATAAACGTTCGCTTTCCACCCCCTGCAGTGGTCTGGTCTAAAGAAGCTCGCTGAGGCGAAGGTGCCTTCTCAGGACGCTCCACCTCTCGCCTTGAATCTCCAGGACCGCTGAAGGTTGATTATCGGTATCGCCACCATCAACCGCAAGCTCAACAAGCGGGTTGGAAAGAATCTCCGCACAGGAGGAAAGGCTTGAAGGTTCTTTCCCGCCTGTAAGGTTAGCGCTACTTGCGAGGAGGTAACCTCCACACAGACTAATCACCTGATTAAGTGCGGAGTAGGCAGGAACTCTAATACCTATGGTTTTTGAGGAAATAGCCCGCGCGCCTTCGGGGAGGGCGGTAACGAGAATACTTTTCTCAAGTATGAGCGTAAGGGGACCAGGAATAAGTTTTGAGAAGTTCTTGCCAAGCTTTTTCTTCAGAGATTCAAGGACTTCTCCCAATTCTGGCGTCATATTGATGAGAAAAGCGACTGGGGTAACAATGTCACGTTGCTTCACGCGGTTGATTCTCTCTGTAGCCAAGTTCGGCTCTCCGGAGGTCATAAGCCCATAGACGGTATCCGTGGGGAAGACGATTAGAGCACCCAACGAAGCTAGGCGAGCGGTTTCTCGGATAATCTCTGAGTCTTCCGCGGTTGGAGAGGTTGGATTGATAAGTCTTAAGACTCTAGTCATTGAATCATCTTTGCCAAGTTCCACTGACTACCCTCTCAACACCCGCTATATCTCTGGTTATCCTTAAGTTCTCATAGTAGTTGTTCTTTAGGATAGACGCTACTTCATCTGCTTGATTAAACCCCACCTCAAGGGCAAGCAATCCTCCTGGATAAAGCCAGCTTCTCGCATCTTTTGCTATTTTCTCGTGGAAGTAAGTTCCTGGTTTGCCTTCGCCAACAAGAAGTGAGCCCATTGGCTCGTGCATAAGGACGTCTTCCTCAAGGGCGGTTGCATCGTCCACGTAGGGCGGGTTGGAGATGACAAGGTGGAATTTTGTGGAGCGTGAGAATGGGCTGAAGAGGTCACCGCGCTGTAGCCGAACCTTTGCGTTGTAGCGTTTCGCGTTTCGTCTAGCGACGCTAATCGCGGAGGCGGAGATGTCGGTTCCGAAGGTGAACGCTTTGGGGAAATCAAGCGCAAGGGAGATTATCAACGCTCCGCTTCCGACTCCAAGTTCCAGGATTCTAAGCCTGGTTCGGGCATCGGAATTGGCGCAGTCGCGAATAAAAGCCTTTGCCACTTCAAGAAGCGCCTCCGTGTCGGGACGCGGGATGAGAACGTCTTCATTCACGTAGAATAGTCTTCCGGCAAAATACCATTCTCCGATGGCGTAGGCAAGTGGCTTTCCTAGCTTAAGACCCCTTAAGACTAAAGAAATGCGCTCGCGTTCGCTGTTTTCAAGGGTTCTATCGGCATTTCTAATTACGGAGAGAGGATTCAACCCGCAAACTACTTCCAGAATAATTCCCGCCGATTCGTGGGCGTTCGCTATCTGTTTCAAGGCGCCCAGGTTTTCCACCAGGAAACGCTGAGTGTCACCGATTTTTTCAGGCACGGGAAAGCGCATTCGTTTTGTCCCCTGAGCTGACCCCGCGGAAAGCGGGGCTCTTACGTTTGCTTTCGGTCTTCAAGAAGCTCAAGTTTATCCTCCATTTCGCGGGTTTTGAGAGCGGTGATGAGCTCCTCAATCTCGCCATCCATAAACTTTTCAAGATTGTGGAAGTTTACGTCTAACCGGTGGTCTGTAATCCTGTCCTGGGGGAAGTTGTAGGTTCTTATTTTTTCGCTTCTTTCTCCGGTGCCGACTTGCTTTCTACGTTTCTCGTCAATCTGCGCGCGGGCTTTTTCGCGTTCCATACTCAGGAGGTACGCCCTTAGCACGCGCATAGCTTTTTCCTTGTTCTGAAATTGGCTTCTTTCATCTTGGCAGGTGACTACCAATCCAGTTGGCAGGTGCGTAAGCCTAACCGCGGAACTAGTTTTGTTCACGTGCTGACCGCCTGCGCTACTTGCGCGGAACGTATCAATTCTCAATTCCTTTTCGTCGATGTGAACGTCCACTTCCTCCGCCTCGGGAAGAACCGCGACCGTTACGGTGCTGGTGTGGATTCTTCCGCCACTTTCAGTTTTGGGTATTCTCTGGACCCGATGGACTCCGCTCTCAAACTTCATCCAGGAATAAACGTTCTTTCCCTTCAAGGCAAAGATAGCTTCTTTGATCCCGCCGATTCCAATCTCATTGACAGAAATGTTTTCAACCTTCCACTTCATCATATCCGCAAATCTCGTGTACATTCGGAGGAGTTCCGCTGCAAACAGTGCTGCTTCTTCTCCGCCCGCGCCTGCCCTCAGTTCCACTATCACATCCTTCTCATCGTTCGGGTCCGGAGGCACAAGCTTTTGCTTTAACCTGTGGATAACTTCCTCGCGCTTATTCAACGCTATCTCAAGCTCATTCTCCGCAAGCTCTTTCAAGTCTTTGTCCATTAGTTCAACTTTGTCACGTTCAAGTTTCTGAATGTCTTCCTCAATTCGCCTAAGAGCTTGGAAGAGCTCGTGAAGTTCCGAAACTTCGTTAAATTCCTTTGAGAGCTCCGCGTACCTTTCCCGATCGTGAACCACATGGGGATCGGAGAGATCCTTCGCAAGTTCCTCGTATCGCTTTTCAGCTATTTCAAGTTTCTCAAGTATTCCGGACATCTTTTCACTGCACTGCGCCCATTGGGTAACCCGCTTTCATTAAAATACTACCATTAGTCCAGCTAAGCCACGGACGGGTGGAAGGCGTTGGCGCCTAGGTATGTCCGCTAGATGGGTTATGCGGGGGAAGGTTAACTGCCCACCCAATGAATAGGGCGTCCGTTAGGGGAATCCATCCTTCTCCGCGGTTTGGCTGATCACTCTACTGAGGGCGCAGACTGCGACGCCCGCCTCATTTAGGGTAGGTGGTCTCGTCGTCAGGATTTGAAAGAGCATCCCGAAGTATATTACAGGCTTGACCACTGAAATTTTTCTGAGCGCGTAGGTTAGCTTTATCACTTCGTAGGATACGCCTGCGAGGATGGGAATTAGCAGAATCCTCAGGGGCCACCTAATCCACCAGATTGGCCAGTTGTTGTGAGCGGGCGTACCCAGCTCGAGGAGTATGCTATCAGAAACGTAATAGACGACAAAACCGATGATGACGAGGATGGCGATAAAGCTTGTTCCGCACCGCGGGTGCAAGCGGGATTTGCGAATTACGACTTCCGGCTTCAGATTTCCCGGCTCCTCCTCGTAGGCATTGATTGCCGCGTGCTCCGCCCCGTGGTACATAAAGAGCCTTCTCACCTCCGGTATGAATCCAATCGCCCAGATATATCCGACAAAGACGCTGAACCTCAGGGATGCTTCAAGCAAATTATTCCAAAATGTGCTTTGGAGTGGCAAGAGATACTTGTTAAGTAGGTCAATGGCAAATGTGGGCAGTAGCTTGAAGACAGCAAGCGCAAGCGCAAAAGCGAATACTATTGTTAGGATAGAAAAAAGCGTGCTTTGCTTGGCAGGCCTTTCACCTAAGTCCTCCAAATACTTATCCTGAGAGACGTTTAGCCCCCACAATCCATAAGTCAGCATATCCCACAGGAGAAAAAAGCCTCGTATGAAGGGAAAGCTCAAGAGTAGCCTACTAAATTTGCTGTGGACCTCTCTTGTGAATTCCTCCACCTGTCCGTTCTTCCGCCTGATAGCAAGGGCGACGAAGCGTGGACTACGCATCAAAACTCCTTCAATAACCGCTTGACCTCCGTAGTTTTCCTTCTTTTGTCGTGTGCAATGCTCATTTTCCAACAAGAGGAGAGTGAGGGGCGGAAGTTGAAGTTTGAAAAGCGCGGGTGCGAGGTTTCCAAGAATCTTTTTGCCTGACTGAATGAAAGTACTCAGGTTAGATTTGTAGGCGTAGCGGTCGCGCGCAGAAAAAGAGTAGAGTCTTGCCATATACCTCACTGGACTGCTAGCGTTTCTTCTTGCGCTTGGCTTGTTTCAGCTCATCACTTTTAAGCGCCTTGGATGCTCTCTGCATAAATCTTTCCACGCGTCCGGTTGTATCAACGATGGTTCTTCTTCCCGTGAAGAATGGGTGGCATTGACTGCAAACTTCCACAATAATCTTCTCCCGGACCGATAGAACCTGGAACGTGTTTCCGCAGGCGCAGGTAACGGTCGCCAATTTCATCTCCGGATGAATGCCCTGTTTCATAGAGTAGTCCTTTGGAACTCCTAGTACTCTGATTTAACCAAAATAATCTTAGCAGAGGCTGAAAAGAACAACAAGCTTTAATGGTAAGGGAAGAGGGTGGGTTATCTGGTATTCCCCACTATTCGATTCTGTGGGCGGGCGCCGAAGACATTTCTTCGGTCGGGAACGGTGCTATTAAATGCCTGAGCCCTTTGGATTCCTCTCCTCATATGGAATGAGTTCAGCAAAATTACTAACAGGGACATCTGTAAGGTCGGAGCGGAGAGGGGGGGATTCGAACCCCCGAGACAGGGAATTCCCGCCTAACGGTTTTCGAGACCGCCGCCTTCAACCACTCGGCCACCTCTCCACGCGTCTATTTTACCGACGTTTCAGCGCAGTGGGAAATAGTGCAGACTTACTTGGATTAAAACTCCGCGACTTTTGTCCCTGAAGGATTGGGCTTACCTGCCAGCCAGCACACGCTCAACGTTCTTGAGCACAAGGGCTGCTATTTCATCTTTCCTTTTCGTTGCGTCAATTACCGCGAACCTCTCGGGATCATCCCTCGCCATTTCTCTGAACGCTTCCGCAAGGCGCTGGTGGTAGGCTGTGTCCTTCGCAAAGAATCGGTCATTCACTGAGGCATCGCCTTGTCGCCTCTTGGATGTGAGTAGGGGCGTTGGGTCCCCGAACTGGAGGGACCTTTGTTTCCCCACGTGTGGTCGCGCTAGCCCGACCTCCGGCGGAAGGTCAAGAAGCACCACGAGGTCGGGAACCGCCTCCTCCACGATTCTCTCCGTCACCGAACGCATCCACTCAAGGTCTACCCCGCCTCCACCGCCCTGATACGCGTAACTGGAGTAAAAGTACCTATCAAGGATAACGATCTTGCCCTCTGAAAGGCTAGGCTTTATCACAGTCCGCACAAGATGCGCCCGGGCAACCGAGAATAGCAGAAACTCCTCAGTTGGAGAAAGCCTATACTTCATAGCGGACTCCGCATACTTCCAACTGACCGGGGGAAGCGCCTCAAGTAGAATTCCGCGCACAGCTTCACCCAGCGCGGTCCCGCCCGGTTCGCGTGTTAGCACCACTGGCATTCCTCTTTCGGCGAGTGTATCCGCGAGTATTTTTGCCTGCGTGGTTTTGCCTGCTCCCTCCCCGCCTTCAAAACAGATGAGAAGCCCACTAGGCATTTAACCCTTTTCCTCTTCCTCGTAGAAAAGCTTGTCCTCCTTCATTTTCTCGGATAGCTCGTCCACGATGTCCCGGATTACTCTTCCGAAAAGTTCCTTTCCCGTCCTTATTGTAGGTGGGTAAACCTTGGGCTTCTTCTCTGCGTATTCGTACTTGGTGTAAATCTTTCCCTCTAGAGTTTCGACCACTTTGACCTGAAGTACCGCCTGGACTTCTGGGTAATTCATTGCCCTGTTGGGCCAACTGCCACCAGTGACCTTGTAGCCGATCAGGTACCCCTGAATAAGTGCGTCAACTTCGTGCTTCGCGCCGATTCTTTGCGCTTCTTTCAATAGAAGAGGCTCACCGCTGTAATCTTCATCCGACAGCTCAATGAACTTGAACTCCGTATCAGGGAACTTTCTCGCCAATCGTTCCTTAAAGATGCGTGTTGCGGTTTTTCCACCCCTGAGAACTGTAGTGTCGTCTTTGAACGGCAGTACTCCAACCCTCTTGAAGCGTGGACCAGCATTCTCATCCTCGGAATATACCGGCTCCTCCGCCTGGGCTTCTTCAGGGGGTTCGTCCATCGCGGGTTCATCAACCTGTGCAAGGGGGTGATAGTGGACTGAAACGACCACCATCAAAATAATGAATAGGACTTGAATCAATGCCACTAATTTTTCTTTCATTGGTTTTCTTCCTTAATGGTCTTTCTAAGATTTTAGCGCATACCTTTATTTGAGTTTAAACAGCCCTTAATAGTTTCTGGGGTTCGTAGCGGTTAGCGCGACCAATTCCTTACATTCAATGGTGGGGCGCATTGAACAACCAAGGGTGTTGGTGAAGCCAGCAAAAAAGAAGGGGACTACGCGGTGGAAGTCCCCTTCCATCGCGGTGGCATTCCTTTTACCACCGCTAGCCTAGGTTAGGAGGGTTATAAAGAAAGCTGGTATTTTATACCAAAATTTAGAAACAATTGCAAATATCGGTCCCAAGCCTTTATTCGCAGGGGTTCAAATGCGAATCCTCTTCGGTTGTGCTAGAATAGTTGAAGCTTTAACAATAGAGGGAATTCCATGTGTGGGAACCAGAACAAATGGGTTATTAGCAATCTTCTCATCCTTACGGTATTCAGCCTGAGTTCTTGTGGTGGCGGAGGGACGCCTGTATCTCAAGGTTCGGGGACAAATGGCGATTCCCTATCGGCAAACTATACGATAGAGCTGGAGAAAGGCGCTTCATTACCGCAAGCTACTGACCTTGCGGTGACGCGCTACTCCGTGGCGGATGTCGGAGAGGACGTTCTTGCTCACTTCGGTGTTCTCGTGCCTGAGGGTGTGGATTTGCCCTCGGTTGCGCGGATTTCATTCCAGGGCGATGCGCCGACACTTGACCAGAATGAAACGGTTGAGGTATTGAGGCGAACATCCGAGCTCTGGGAAATTGAGGGATACGCTCAGAAAACCGAGAACGGCTTTAGGTTTGTAATGGTGGAGGCGGGCGAGTATCTGCTTAGAAAGGTAACTCAGGACGGCGCGGAGTTTACTAGCTTCGTGGTTTTCGCGAGTTCTGACCGCATTAACGGGGACGCGCCGCTTGCGGTTAACTTCACTGCCCGACCACTAAACGCAGTCGGCGCGGTATCCTACGACTGGGATTTTGGAGACGGTGGAACTTCAATTGAGCAGAATCCCTCGCATACTTATGCAAATCCAGGAAGTTACGTTGTGCACCTAATCGCTATGGATTCCGCGGAGAATCAATTCTTCGCGTTCTCTACACCTATTGAAGTCTTCGGCGTGGCGGGGCTTTCCATATCCGGAATCGTTAGAAATGCGGTTACCAGTTCTCCGGTGGCAGGAGCGCTCGTGAGCCTAGTTTCCGCCGACGGGCATGTCACTAGTGTATCCACTGGCATGGATGGGAGTTACGCGTTTAGCGACCTCAGCACAGGTATGTACACCCTGCTCTTCGCAGGCGAAGGCTTTACGTCTGCAAATCAGGTCGTTGAAGTCGCTACCGAGCCTTTATCGGTAGACAGAAGCCTGATGCCAAGCGAGTTTATACCGACGTCAGCTCCCAACTTCCTCTTTGACACCCCGCCATTCACCCTTGATTCGGTTAACGGAATTGCTACCGTAGACGCCTCAGTTGAGAATTACGCTGGTGATACGGTAGTGCGCATTCTGAACGGCAATCCGATTACGGTTCCATTCATTCTTGAACAGCCCGCGTTGGGCAGGTTCGTGGACAGGCTTATCCTAACTGCGGGCACTAACAGCATCCGCTATGTCGTCGCCAATAGCCTTGGTGCAACCGTTTCGGATGAGATAATAATTGACTGGCAACCACAGCCAGGTGAACGAATTCCGTTCCGCGCTACTCTCACGTGGGACAGGGGTACGTCTGACAGTCCCCACGATATGGATTTGCACGTAGTTGATCCAAATGGTGACGAGTCTTACTTTGGCAGGCTTGAGATACCGAGCGGTAGACTGGACATTGATAACCGTGAAGGCTTTGGTCCTGAGAACTTTACCGCGATCATTCCCTCCGGGCAGTCACCGATCGCCGGGACCTACCACGTGTTCGTGGTTTACTTTAGAGGGACGGATCCCGTTGCCTGCACGATTACTCTGCTTCTGAATCCGGGCACTCCAAATGAAGAGGTGGTTTCGTTTGGTTCTCAAGTGATTACCGAGGCTGACCCAATCTGGTACGCGGTAGACGTAACAGTGGACACTAGTGGGCTTGCGACCTACTCTGCCCCCGGTACTCCACCTGAGCAGACTATTCCCAATATGGTTGGCACGTGGGAGGGAACTTGGACCAGCAATAACGGAGTGGACAGTGGGACATTTATAGCCACGATTACCCAGCAGATCTCTAACAGTTTTTCGGGGTCTATTACGCTAACCGGGGCTCCCGGTTTCACAGAAGGAGAGATTAGCGGGGTCGTGGATGCAGCTGGAATCATTCAGTTCGGCGCCTTGGACGCTGGCGGTCAGCAAATAGTGGGTTTCTCTGGCGTTGTATCCGGGGATTCTATGGGCGGTACTTACTCCACGGTAACGGGAGATACCGGTAACTGGAGCGGCACTCGCACGAGCCCGCCTGCCTAGGTCGGGCTACGGGTTTTGTCGGAGTTTGAGAATCTGCGGGTACGTTCCCAAGGGACGAACGCACCTATGAATTTCTTCTTCCTCAGGCGTCTGTCGGGAGAGTTTGCCTAACCTTGAGGTTCCGGAGTGGATTCTTTGGTCTCTTGAGTTAAAGAAACTTCCTCGCCACGTATCTGGGCGAGGGCGTTATCAAGCCCCTGAGAGAGATAAATCTCTTCATCAATGATTTGAATTATCAGCTTCCCGGTTGCAATGTCTCCCGCCCGAAGTGGAACTTCAAACTCTCCTAGGTATTTAAATGGTTCTTCCTGGAGGATGAATCTTCTATCAAGGTCGATTCCGTACTGTTCTTTGACCTTATCCGCAATAAGCTTAGTAGTAACTGCGCCGAAAAGTTTGTTTTCCGCTCCCGCCTTCATCGGGACTAAAACGTTTTTCTGGTGGAGGATGGAGATTTTATCTTTTGCATCAGAAATGCGCCTAATCCTCTTAGCCTCGCCTGCACTTTTTATCTGCTCAATTCTGTTAAGGGCACTGGTGGAAATCTTCTGTGCAAGCCCTTGGGGAATCAAGTAGTTCCGAGCGTAGCCATCCTTAACCTTAACCACATCGCCTGCGAGTCCAAGTTCTGGGACATCATCCAGTAGAATAACTTGCATACTTACAATCCTTATCGTTTGATGTAGGGGAGAAGCCCCATATACCTGGCAAGCTTGATCGCGTTTCCTAGCATTCTCTGATGCCTGGCGCAAACGCCAGAACGACGTCTGGGAACAATCTTGCCCCTTTCGGTGAGGAATCTGGTCAGGAGCGCGACTGCCTTGTAATCAATAGGCAGTTGGGATTCCATACAGAACAGGCATACTTTCGTCCTCCTAATACCTCTAACCGGAAGCCTATTCAACTCGCAACTTCCTCCATTACTCGTTTTTCTTCGGTTTTAAGGGCTCCTCTAGTCGCCTTTCCAAGCATACCCTTGTGCTTTTCAACTTGGATGATGAGGAACCTCAAGCACTTCTCGTTATACTTGAGTTCATAACTGAGGTCTGGCAGGAGGTCCACGCTGGCAGTGAAGTCCAGCACCAGATAAAAGCCTTCGGAAAATTTCTTGATGGGGTACGCCAGCTTGCGTTTCCGCCACCTCGATTGGCTGAGCACAGTTCCTCCGCCTTTTTCAATAGATTCTCTGATTAGGTGAATCTCTCGGTCAGCCTCCTCCTCGGAAATTTCCGGGGTAAAGAGAGCGGTCACTTCATACAAATGTTTTCTACTTTTCTTCGCCATACAATTTGGTTCACTTCAAAAAGCAAGCGCTTCTTATAGCATAAATCCCAATACAGCGCAAGGGTGAGCATCTGAGGGGGCGGTTTGAGCTTCCGAGAGTTATGCCTACACACCTTCCCTGGCTAATACAGTATTATACTGCAAGACCGACAAATAATTCAACGATTCCGGGACGGCGGGCAACAGAGCGACCGGGATGGGCACCTTAAGAGGGGGTTGGTGCCATCTTCTATTGCGGTAAAGGCTTATCAGCGTGTATAATTCAATTCTACCGATGGAGAAACGGAGCGTAATAACCTATGTCAATTCGTAGAAGAATCAAGGCGGTTGAACAGAGGGACAGGCGGGAAGTTCTTTCCGAGTGCATCATCCCTTACGAAGAAGGCTACCGGTTCCTAAAGGACTCCTCAAAGGACTTCCAGATGCTATTTGGTGCAGGGGTATCCGCCTCCTCTGGGATTCCTCTTTCCCAGGAAATAGTAGATTTTATCGTCGTCAAGGTCTTTGAAAAGACGAATCCCGCCAAACGAGGTCAGGTAACCGCTGAAGACTTGAAGGACTGGGTAATGCGTCAAAAGTGGTTCAATCCGAGCTTCAAGTACATAAGCGCCCTGGAGAAGGAGTATCCGTCAGTAATTCTTCGCACAGAGCTTTTCAAGAATCTGATGAAGGGTAAACAGCCCTCCCCCACACACTTCAATTACGTTATTGGGGTCAAGTACGGGCATTTCAGCCCCATTATTTATACTACGAACTGGGACACGCTGATAGAGGATGCCTATTATATTCTTCGTGGAACCAACTGCATAACAATAAGAAGCGTTGACGAACTCAAGTACGTCAAGATCGGTGAGGGTAGGTACGTCATAAAGGTTCACGGGGACTGGGACCGCTACGACGTCAGGTACATTCGTGAGGGGATGGCTAAGCATCACGATGACCTTAAGGCTTTCTTAAGAAGGGCTCTCTCAGACGTTGGGCTTTTCGTCATTGGCTACGCGGGGACTGAATACAGCGTGATGAATACAATTATGGAGCTTGCCTACGACCACGATGAAGTTCTGAATAAAGGTCTACTGTGGGCTTACGTTGGAAACGTTAAGCAGGTTCCCGAATCCGTTACGGACCTGCTCGCAGTGGGGCTTGAGCGCGGAAAGCCTTTCAAGCTTTTTGAAATTGAGGATTCGGACCTTCTTTTTGAACAGCTTGCGGAGGATTTAGGCTTCCCTTCCATTGAGGATGAGCTGTCTATGTCCTTCCAGAGGTTCAACGTCGTTCCTTACGGTGAGATTAGAAGAAGAGAGGGACCAGTTACTCCTGAGTTGAAGGATCTTGTGGACAGGGAGATTCTTGATGAGGGTTTCCTGATCCCCAACTATAACGTGATTATTGACGAGTGGAATAGGGAAACCAAGGGGCTATTCAAGAAGAAGGAAGAAAAGGACCGCGCCGCGCGAGATGCCGAAAGGAAGCTAATTAACCATACATACCACGACCTAAAGCAAGGTTACTATGAGGACGCTGAGAGGAAGTTCAAAGAGATTCTTGGCTGGTTTCCCCAAGACTATTACGCCCATTTTGGGCTTGGTTGGTGTTACTTCAAGCAGGGGCGTTTTCAGGAGGCGGAGGAATACATCCGCGGAGCGCTGAGCTTAAAGGAGAATGACTTCGCTTCTCACTACGTTATAGCGCTCATTTACCGCGAAAAAGAGGACTGGCAGAATGAAATATCCGCCTACGATAGGGTCTTGGAGATCAGGTCAGACATGGATCGCGCTTGGTATAACCGCGGGGTTTCTTTCCATCGCCTGGGGAACATTGAAGGAGAGATTGAATCTTACGAGAAAGCTCTTGAGGTTAACGGTTCTAACGAGCTTGCATGGTACAACTTGGGCGTAGCCCTCTACGAGATTGGAAGGAAGATTCAGGCGCAAAAGTGTTTTACCAATTCTAGGGAGCTTGCACCCCGCTTCTTTAAGGCGTGGTACAACAGCGGTGTTCTTTTAGGGAAGCTTGGTCAAGACTTCCGCTCCATTGAGTTCTTCAATCGCGCTATTGAGCTTAACGAGGAAGATGACTTTGCCTTCAAGAATAGAGGAGTTGCAGAGACAATGACTCGTTCCTACGAGCAGGCGCGTGAGACCTACGAGTACTTCCTTGAGGTGTTTCCTGAGGATGTGGAGACGTGGAATAATTACGCGGTCGTCCTGCATGGACTTGGGGAGAATGAGCGGGCGCTGGAGTATTTGGAAAGGTACATTGAGAAGGAGCCTGGTGACGCAAAAGTCTGGTACAACAAGGGTTCCGTTCTATGGGCGTTAGGTAGGAAGGAGAAAGCTCTTGACGCGTTTAATGAGAGTATCAGGCTGAATCCTGAACACGATATGGTCTGGTATCGGAAGGCACTGCTACTGGGAGAGCTTGGCGACTTTGAGGGTAAGGTGGAATGGGCTCGCAAGTATCTTGAAGTGAATCCCGAGGACGCTAAGGCGTGGTACCAGCTTGGGCTTGCCTTTGACGAGCTTTCCCGGTGGAAGGATTCCGTAGATGCCTTCACCCACGCACTCAAGAACGATCCCCAGAACATTGATGTACTCCTCAGAATGGCGACCGCCCACAACTTCCTCAGGCAGTTTACCGAGGCGGACGAAACGGTAGAAAAGATCTTTAGGATCAATACCGGTGTGGCGGAGGCGTGGTATCAGAAGGGGATAGCGGAGGAAGGGTTGGGAGAACAGCTTAAGTGTATAAACTCATTTGAGCAGTGTATAAAGCGTGACCCCACGCACAAGAAGGCTTACTTGAATAAGGGTGTTGTGTTAGCCCAGTTGGAGCAGTTTGCAAAGGCTGTGGAGCACTTTGACGCCGCAATTGAACTTGACCCCACTTACGAGCCTCCTTACTTTAATAAGGCGAGGGCGCTAATTGACCTAAAGGAGTACGAGAAGGCGAGGGAGACCTACGAAACCGCGCTTTCTAGGTTCCCAGACAGCACAGACATAATCTTGGGGCTCGCGGACTTACATATGAGGTTGAGGGAACCTGAGAAGAGTCTTGAGTATATTGAGAAGGCGGTTTCGCTGAAACCGGAGCTTTCCGAAGTTGTCGCAAATGCCCCGGAGTTTGATAAACTGCGGACGAATTCCCGCTTCCACGAGATCGTAGGAGCAGCGCGGAGATGAAGTAGTGCGTAGCGAAGCAACCCCCGTGGAGGAACTGGTTTTCGGTATTACAGGCGCTAGCGGTGCCCCTCTGGCTTTAGCCCTGTTCACGGAACTTATTAAGCACGATATGGCGATCCACCTTATATTCACGGTGACGGGATTACAGCTATTTCAGATGGAGACGGGGATCAAAGCGGACGCAGGCAGTATGATAGAGAAGGCAAGCGAGACCCTTGCGAGAAGAGGATGCAACGTGAAGGCGAAGGTTCATCAGTATTCACCCACTAACTTTTTCGCGCCACCCGCGTCTGGTAGTAGGCTCTGGGATGCAATGGTTATTTGCCCCGCAAGCGCGGGAATGTGCGGTAGGATTGCCGGAGGCAGCGGGGATGACCTCGTTGCTCGGTGTGCGGATGTCGCGATTAAGGAGAAACGGAAGATAGTGTTGGTAGTCAGGGAGTCTCCTATGTCCCCGATCCTCCTAGGGAATCTGCTTGAACTCTCCAGGGCTGGAGTCGTAGTACTGCCCCCTGTCTTGACCTATTACCACCGACCCACGGGGGTAGAGGATATGGAGCGTTTCTGGGTTGGCAGGGTTCTTGATGCCCTCGGGCTTTCCCACGATTTGCTGAAAAGGTGGGGAGAATATGCCTAATACTCTGGCTTGTTCGTGAGCGCGTTCGCCTTTCCTATCGTTGATATCGTTGTTCAATCGTTTGTATAGGGTTCCCACAATGGTTCTGGTTATCCGAAAGGTATTAAGCACTCTGTATGAAGGATAGATACGCATTTTCCGAGCTTGGGTTCAATCCCCTGTTCACCGCCCTTGCGGAAGGAAGGGAAGTAGCGCGGAAGATTTACCCGGAGATTTCTCCTCTCCATGAGAGGATTCGCGAAACCTGTGAAATGGTTGGGGCTAGGAGCGGTATCCACAAAGCAAATCGTGAGGTCCTGGTTCAAATTCTGGAGGAAATCCATCCCCATAAGGGTCACCCTAAGGTCAAGGAGAACCTTGCGCTTTGTGAGAACGAGAATTCTTTTTTCATTGTCAGCGGACAGCAGGTTGGAGTTCTAGGTGGTCCCCTTTACACTTTGATTAAAGCATGTGCGGTCGTCTCTCTGTCTGAATGGCTAAATGAGAAAGTTGCGGGATTCAGATTTATTCCACTTTTCTGGGCTAGCGGAATGGACCACGATTATGAGGAGGTTAGCCAGTTTCGCTTTGTAGACCGAGACGACGTGCTTAAGTCCGTTTCAATAAGTCAGGTTGAGGGAACACAGGGATTTCCACTTTCAAGGGTCGTTCTTGGGGAAAAGCAGGAGGCGGAGATAAAGGAGATATTCTCGCAGATGAAAGGGGTGGATAGTCCGTCCCTCGCAAGCCTTGTTTCCCACTATAAGGCTGGTAGGACCTTGACAGATTCCTTCGTTGGATTATATTCGGAAACCCTAGCGGAACGAGGAATGCTTTTCTTTGATCCGGAAACCCCGTTAGCAAAGGAGTCAGCCAGGAATCTGTTCATTGATTCGCTTTCGCGATGGAGAGATGAGCTTGGGGTTGTTAAAGTGGCAACGGGGGAGCTTGAAAGCTTAGGTTTCGCTCCTCAGGTTAGGATCCGGGCGAACGAGACTAACCTCTTCCTTCTGGATTCGGAGGGAGTTCGCAGGAAACTCGTAAGCGACGACGGAGAATTTCATCTTAAAGGACACTTGGAGGATGGAAGCGATAGTATCCGCATAGCGCAACGGGAACTTGAGAAGGTCGCCCTTGAGGATAGCTCGCGCTTCTCCGTCAACGTTCTCCTTAGACCACTTTATCAGCAGTACCTGATACCCACGGTTGCCTATATTGGTGGTCCGTCAGAAGTTGCTTATTGGGCGCAGATTTATCCGCTGTTTCGGCTATACAATTTTCCATATCCATTACTTCTCCCTCGTCCTTCATTCACTCTAACGCCATCCAGAGTTGCGCGTGTCTTGGAAAAGTACAATTTGGATCTTACCCGCCTTCAGAGGCCTAGCCACGACCTTATTTCCGAGGTCGCGCAGGAGTTCATCCCGCAATCAGTTACGCGGAAGTTTGGTGATTTCAGCGGGGAGTTCAGGCGACTCTCGTTGGAGCTTAGAGAATCCGCGGTTCAACTTGACCCAAACTTGGATAGCGTCTTTCAGACGCTTGAAAAAAGCTTTGAGAAGTATCTCTCCAAACTGGAGAAAAAGGTAATTCACGCGGTGAAGGAGAAGAACGAAACATTGGGCAGGAGCGTGGAGTCACTCTACACGTGGGTTATGCCAAATGGGGAACTTCAAGAGAGAGGATTAAGCTCCCTGCAGTTCCTGGCTCTTTACGGGATAGGGTTGACCGATGAACTAATCTCCTCATGTGAGTTTCCGCCGTCCGCTCATAAGATTATCCGCGTTTGATACTTTGCTGTGGTGAAGCTAGGTAAGCGTCGTTACGTCTGAATCCTGCGTTGCGAGGGAAGAGACAAAGAGGTCATTTCTCAGGTATATTAAGTTTGGTACACCTGTTGTTCAGCTCCATAGAGTCTAAAATGGAAGTGGATAAACGAACAACCTGCTTAATACTAGTTGCCTTCGCGATTTCCGCGTTAGTATCATCATGCCCGAAGGACGAGGGGCAGGCGGGTGCAGAAACCGTGGATGCTCCATTTGACCTTACTGAGCCGGTTGAGCAGAGGAAAGCGGAAAGCCCTCCACTCCCCGGAGGTGAAATCTCACGCGAAGAACTCTTCGTTCAAAGATGTGGTCAGTGCCACGAGCCTGAGAAGGGCATAGGAAAGTACGTTGGCGAGCAGTGGAAACCGGTTATCACGCGGATGATGAGAAAGCCCGGTGCGTTCCTGAATTCGTCCATTGCTCGCGAGATTTACTTCTATCTCTATGAAAGGACATCTGGGGAAAAGTCTCCCGAGGAAGAAGAGCAAGAGAAAGCGCCCCACTCCGGCGCCGGGATGGAACACTTCGGGGAGTAGTGCGGTAGAGTTGAATTAATGGCGAGTACCATATCCTGAGAACTTAAGGCTTTCTCTTTACTAACCGGGGCAGAAAGAAGCCCGTTCTGTTTGCATATGTTTCCCATTGCCTCCCGAATTTTCGCCGAAGCCCTCGCTCCTCCAAGAAAGCGCGATGAACCTCGCTGGGAAGGAAGAGTAGGAGAACCGTTGCCAATCCTAACCAGCTTCTCAAGGCAATCGCGACGCCTAGCATAGCAATACTCATTCCAAGGTAGACGGGGTGGCGAACGTATCTAAAAGGCCCTCCAGTTATCAATCCGTTTAGACGCGGCTCTACTATTCCCAAGGTGCCTGCCTTAAGGTGCGCGCCAGCCCAAACCGCTATCGCCATTCCCGAATAGACTAAGGTGATGCCTACCCAACGAGCTACCTCGTTATCCAAAGGTACCTGAGACTTGCTAACGAAACTTGCGACGAGGACGCCCGTCCTAGTGAGTAGATTAACGAAAGCTACGACTGCGTCCTTCACGAGCGCTAGGAATCTTATCACGGCTATAGCATCTTATTCGCCCCCCTTGACAACTGAATGGATAAGTTATTAGAATGAATTCGTTTGAACAATTGCTCAAATGCTCATTTGTTAAAATGATGAGTAATTCTAAGGATAGACAATCTGATTGCTGTGATGCCCTGGAGGTTTCAGCCCAGATGCGAAGGGATGATAAGGGCAGAGGTTCGGACGTAACTTCTTTGAAGGGGGTAAGAGGCTTCGCGGGCAGATTCCTCAAGAGGCTGTTGAAGTACTATACGCCAAGGCTTGGTACTGCGCTAATTGGTTTCGCGCTTTTCGTGGTCGGATACGGTTTTCAGGTTCTTGGGGAACCGCACCTCGGGCTTCCATCCGCGGTGAAAAGTTCCCATATTTACCTCTACTTCTTGGCGTATGTTTTTTCGGGTTACTACCTTTTCCTTTCAGCTGTTAGAGGCTTAAGGAAGTGGAGACTGTCTTACCCGTTTCTTATGGTAGCAGCGGGGGCTTCCGCGTTTGCGCTTGGCTCCTACGCGGAGGGCGCGGCGATACTTATTCTAATGACGTTGGGTGAGTGGCTTGAGGAGGTAGCAGGCAGGAGGGTGAAGGATAGCCTTTACAAGCTCTACAACGAGATTCCCAAGGAGGTTACATTGGTGAATGGTGGGGATGAGAGAAGAGTCCCGCTTTCCGCGATAGAGGTTGGGGATACGGTGCTTATTCGGGCGGGAGAAGTGGTGCCAGTGGATGGGGAGATTGTTGGCGGTAGCGCAAGCCTAGACGTGTCCTCCGTCAAGGGTGAGTTCATCCCTGAATACGCGAGAATAGGAGCAAAGGTTATGGCTGGCTCCGTCAACCTTGACGGAGTGCTCAAGATTTCTGCCAAGAGTTCATATGCGGAATCAACGGTTAGCAGGTTGTACCGCGCCATAGAGGATGCGCTTCGCCAAAAGGGTAGCTATACTCGTTTCTTTGAACGATTCTCTCAAGTCTACACACCCATAGTGGTGCTGATCGCTATCTCGTTTGGTTTTGGCTCCTATTACCTGCTTGGTTGGGAGGGAGATAAAGCCATCTACTCTTCACTGGTTTTCCTAGTGGTTTCCTGCCCCTGTGCGTTCGTTTTATCAACGCCCATCGCAACCGCCGCGGCTATGGCTGGTTCTGCGAGGCGAGGTATACTCATCCGCGGCAGTTCCGCACTGGAAAGGCTTAGTTCAGTGAAGGCTTTAGCACTTGATAAAACAGGAACGCTTACGGAAAGGAACCTTACGCTCCAGTCACTCTTAGTCGCCGAGGGCTTTAATGAGTCAGATGTCCTCTCATACGCGATGGACCTGGAGGAAAGTTCCAATCACCCCATAGCTGGCGCGATTAGAGACTTTGCGCGTCGGCGCCAAATCAAGAGGGATGGACAAAGGGTGACGGGCATACGTTATCAGGTAGGCGGTGGTGCTGAAGGAAGATTGGGTTCCAAGCACATTTGCATAGGCAGTGTTGAGTTTGTAGGAAACCATCACAAGTTTTCACAGATCCAATTAACTCCTGAAAGTTCCTTGGGAAACATCCCTCACGCGGTAATGTTCGTTGACGAAAAACCGGTCGCGTCGTTCTTCTTCGGGGAAAAGTTGCGCAAGGGCGCATCAGATTTAAGCGATAAATTCTCCGCGCTTGGGCTAAAGAGTGTTGTAATCCTTTCCGGTGACCGACGAGAGAAGGTAGAGGAACTTGCAAAGGAGATTGGAATTGAGCACTTCTATTCGGAACTTAGTCCAGACGAAAAGCTCGCTCATCTGCGTGAGTTAAGGCAAAAGGTAGGGCCGACCGCAATGGTTGGTGATGGGATTAACGATTCGCCCGTGCTTGCAGGGGCTGACGTTGGTATTGCGATGAATACGGTGGGGAACGATATGGTGCTGGGGAGCGCAGATGTTGTTGTTGCCAATGAAAGCCTGTTTACGATCCCGGGTATTTTTCGCCTTTCAAGGACCGCGATTAGGACGATTCAGCAGAATACTATATTCGCGCTGATTGGAAAGTTTGCCTTTGCGGGACTCGCGCTTTACCTTTCTTCAATGGGTCACAATAGCTTGTGGTTGGCTGTCCTTGGCGACGACGGATTGACGCTACTGGTTATTATAAACTCAATGAGACTACTCAAGTTTCCAGCACCTCGTAATTGAGCCTGCCGGTGTGGAATAACTAGAGGAGGGGAGTTAACTACCTCCTAGGTTTCGACGACGGTAGCATTCCCACAAGTCTGGAGACTAATCCTCTTTGGGGAGTAGCTCTTCCGGCGTTGGTTCAAGGCAGAGCCTGATCACGCCAGAGTTCACTGCGTCAGCTTCCTCGCTTACCAGAACCTCCACGCTTCTTGCCAGTTCAGCGGTTGTGCAGTAACCTTCGTCTTTACTGCAGAAGAACAAGGTAAGCTTGAGGGGAAGAGAAATCTTGCCTCCTTCAACCTCCTCAGGAAGCATTAGCGTTAAACTTGCAGGTTTCACATCTTCCCTCAACTCCGGATTGCCTCCCACCGTTTCCACCGAACTTACTATGCGTGTTTCTTCCATTGTGGTTGCCTTACTGAAGGGGCAGGTTAGTTCCCTGTCGGTAAAGACGTATTCCAGTTTATCTGTCCGGACTCCGAGAGATTTTAGGTTCTTATCGTCTAGAGTGACGAGAAGAGACGGGTCTCCGCCAAGCTCGTATCCCTCTGGAAGGCTTACTGAGAGGAGAATTTTGACCTCCGCACCGGGGGAGAAACGGGTGAGCTTTGTTGGCGTATTCGCACTTCTTGAGCAACAAGGAGTTACTTCGTTGGTATCTGCAAGTACCTTGAATGGCGTGAGGGATAAAACAGTAAGGGCAAAGATGCTTAAAATGATACGTGCTTTCATACGGATAATTGTAACTCATCGGGAACCTAGCGAGCAGAAACGTGTGCGGATGCAGACTAGTCTTATTAGCGCGAGGTTCAGTGCTGGCGATGTCTGGCAGGCGACTCGTTTATTTGCCATCAGTTAGTGAAATGTCTTCAGCATAGCTTATAATAGCTGTGGGCTTTCTCTCTGCGGTAAGCCAGCAAAACTATTGCTAGGAGGGAACAATGGAATTGAAGAACTTACTGCTTGAAGTAAGGGACGGCATCGCGTTTCTGACCGTGAATCGTCCTGAGAAGTTAAACGCTCTCAACCGAGAGACGATGGGCGAGTTAGAACAGGCTTTCAAGAGTTTCCGAGATGATCCAAACGTGAAAGCGGTTATCCTGACGGGCGCTGGTGATAAGGCGTTCGTTGCCGGCGCGGACATCGAAGAGATAAGCGAGCTTAACAGAGATTCAGGCGTGAGGTTTAGCCTTAAGGGGCACGAGGTACTTACGCTTATTGAGACGCTTCCAAAACTGGTAATCGCGGCGGTAAACGGGTTCGCCCTCGGAGGAGGGTGCGAGCTTGCTATGGCTTGCCACGTTCGCCTAGCCTCGGAGAACGCTAGATTCGGACAGCCCGAGGTTAAACTTGGAATCATCCCAGGCTACGGCGGAACGGTTAGGCTTCCTAGGCTCGTTGGCAAGGGTAAGGCTATGCGTATGGTGTTATCAGGTTGTATGGTTTCTGCCAAGGATGCTAAATGCTTTGGGCTGGTTGATGAGGTCTACCCGCAGGAGGAATTGCTCGTGAGGGCGGAGGAACTGGCAAAGACCGTAATATCAATGGCCCCCTTTGCTGTCGCCAGCGCTATTCGGTCAATAAACGAGGGGCTGGAGCTTGGACTAAATGAAGCTAAGCGTAGGGAGGCGGAGCTATTTGGCGAGACTTGCGCTACCGAGGATATGAAGGAGGGGACAAAGGCATTTATGGAGAAACGTTCGGCGAATTTCAAGGGAAGTTAGTCCAAGAGCCTTTCAGTGAAGTTCCTTGCAGTTGAAAGACAAAGGTGGCGCTTGTATAATCACTTTGCTATAATGCGCTTTCAAAGCATGGCGAAATATGTGCAGGAGGCTCGCTTAACCACCTGAGGACGAATCGGCAAATTCGTTCTCCACGCGTCCGGGTAATAGACGAGAAGGGAAAAAACCTGGACGTATTCCCCCTTGAAGAAGCGCTGAGGATGGCTTGGGATCGCGGGCTTGACCTTGTGGAAGTCAATCCCGTTGCGGATCCACCTGTCTGCAAAATGATGGACTTTGGAAAGCTTAGGTATGAGCAAAGCAAGAAGCGGGTCACCGCAAAAGGCGGTGAGCTGAAGGAAATTGGCATTAGTCTTAAGATAAGTCCACACGACCTTGAAGTGAAAGTAAGGCAAGGCAAAAAGTTCCTTGAGAAGGGTAATAAGGTGAAGTTCAACCTTCCCCTGCGAGGCAGGGAGAAGACCTTTGAAAAGAGTCTGGCGACCAATCTGCTGAAAAAGGTCGCGGAGCTGATGTTGGACGTTGGAACGGTTGAGCAGATGAGTAAAGGAATGGTTGGCAATAGACTTTTTGTTATAATATCCCCCTCGCGTGGAAGCAAGAAGAGGGAGAGTGAAACTGTTAGGTATGAAAACGAAACAAAAGACCCACAAGTCAACGAGAAAGAGGGTTAAAACCACCAAGAGTGGAAAGCTCTTGCGAGGCCGCACAGGTGGAAGGCATCTGCTTAGCCAAAAAAGACCGAAGAAGAAGCGTAGGGCAAGCCAGCTGGAGGAGGTTTCACGCGTTGACGCTAAGAGATTCAAGAAGCTTATTGGTGATTAACGATGACACGGGTTAAAAGGAGCGTTGCGAGTCGGGCTCGCAGAAGAAGGATCCTGAAAGAGGCTAGTGGTTATCGCGGTACCAGGCGTAGGCTCTACCGCGCCGCGAAGGAAGCCTTGATGCACGCTGGAGCCTACGCTTACGCGGACAGACGCAAGAGAAAACGCGATTTTAGAAGGCTCTGGATCGCTAGGATCTCCTCAACTCTGTGGAAGCACGGCTTGAACTATTCAAGCTTCATTCACGGGCTCTCCCTAGCGGGCGTCAGCATCAATAGGAAGGAGATTGCTCGCCTAGCGGTTGAGGATGAGAACGCCTTTGCGAAACTTGCGGAACTCTCAAAAAGCAACTTGAACGGCTAGAGGGTTTCTGTGGAAGTTGACCTTGACAGCCTAAAGAGTAGCCTAAAGGACGCTCTAACTTTACTTACTCCGATTGAGCAGAAGGATGAGCGTGCAGTTAAAGCGGGAGAGAATCTGAAGTTTGTCGCTTCCCTTCTCAATGCAAGGGCTATCACCCTCGGGGAGGTAGAAGAAGCCAAATCTCTATGCTTTTCGAAGAAGAGAGGCATCGTGCCATTTCTCTACGGGAGTATCCCCCTTCTGGACAAGCCGGAAAAGAAACGGGCGTTGGGAATGCTGGCAAAGAACATTGAGACTGCCCTCAAAACGGTGCTTGATGAACTTCACCATAGGCTTGAGGTAATCAAGAAGGAGGAAGCCTTTTTTGACCCGACCCTACCTGGTGCAAGCCTTTCCAGCGGAAGACTCCATCCGACGAAGATCGCCCTGCGGAAGATAGTGAGGATATTCACGTCAATGGGTTTTGACGTATTTGAAGGACCGGAGATTGAGTACGAGAAGTATAACTTTGACCTTCTAAACATTCCGCCCTATCACCCTGCTCGGGACGACGTAGATACTTTTTTTGTCGCGGAAGGGATAGTTCTCAGGACGCACACTTCTCCAGTTCAAGTTCGCGTTATGGAGAAGATAAAGGAAAGGAAAGACGTGATAGTCCAAATGATTTCTCCCGGAAGGGCCTTCAGAAGGGATAGACCCGACGCTACCCACACTCCAGCCTTCTACCAGGTTGAAGGTTTACAGGTTGGCAAGGGAATTAGCATGGCGAATATGCGGTGGATACTTAATGAATTTGCGAGAAGCTTCTTCGGACCGACTACGCGTACTCGTTTAAGACCGGATTACTTTCCCTTCGTTGAACCGGGAGCGGAGCTCGCGGTTTCCTGCCCGTTTTGCGATGGCAGAGGTTGTCGCGTATGCAAGAGCAGCGGTTGGATTGAGGTCCTGGGCTGCGGTATGGTTCATCCGCAAGTTCTAAGAAACGTGGACATTGATCCGGAAGTTTACAGCGGATGGGCGTTTGGTATGGGAGTTGAGCGTCTCGCGATGCTCCTTTACCAGATACCTGACATTAGGATGTTCCTTCAAAATGATCTAAGATTCTTGAGGCAATTCTAAATGACCGTGGGGCAGGGATTACTCCCATCTGTCTCTGTTGCTCGCGCTTCCCATTTCTAACATAGGTAGAGACGTTACGTTAGGAGCGTTCCTACCTGCGCCATCGTTTCTACGAGCAGAGGGAGTCGCCCACTAGTCCTATGCTAGAATGGGGCGTTTAATGAGCCGGATGGACAAGCTTGCGCTGATTGAGCTTCTGCCCGCGTTCTTCTTTTCCCTCTTCACATTCATAGTTCTAGTGATTCTTGCAGGCGTGATGAAACCCCTCATTGAAATACTTACCAAGTATGGCGTGTCACCGGACGTCGTTCTCAAGTACTTCATTCTAGCTTTGCCCCAGTGGGTCGTTTACACCTTTCCGATGGCAACCCTAACCGGGGCCATGCTAGCGGTCTCAAGCCTTTCCGGGCATTTTGAAATAGTTGCCCTGAGGGGAGCGGGCATCAGTCTGGTGAGGTTTATGCTTCCATTTGTGGCGTTCGCGGTTCTTCTTAGCGCATTAACCTTCTACTTGAATGAGAAGTTGGCGCCGTTGACCAACCGAGGCCTTCAGGAACTTGAGAGGGACATAATTCAGGGAAAAACGGGGGAAGTAGAGGAGGAAATGGTCAGTCTGAGGTTGGTCCAGGGCGGAGGGCTTAGGTTCTTCCTGGTCGCTAATAGCTTGAAAGGCAATGTCCTTAGTGGAGTTAACCTTTTTTACTTTGACCCCGTGGGCGAGGAGAGGAATTTCTACCTGCGCTCAGAATCGGCGACCTGGACAGGTGACCGGTGGCAATTCTGGAAGGGCGTCATATACAACTTTCAAGCTGGAGGCATCGTCGTGACAACGAAGTTCAACTCCACTAGTGCTGAGGAGTTTGCTATGACACCAAAGCAGATTGCAAAGCTCAGTAGGGATCCAAGCGAGTTGACGATAAATGAACTAAGGGACGTTATCAGGCAGTACCGCGAGGAACAACAGCTTCCGTCAAGCTACCTGCGGAGGTTTCAGGTGGACTACTTCTTCAAGTTTTCAATTCCGCTGTCCCCGATATTCTTCGTGCTAATCGCGGTACCGCTTGCGATCACGCCGGTGCGCTCAAGCACCGCGATGGGAATGGGGTATTCCATCCTGATACTGCTTATTTACATTTCGCTTCTGATCCTCTGCACACAGGCGGGCAGGGGAGGGATGCTTCCTCCCATCGTCGCCGCGTGGATACCGAATTTAACGGTACTGATTATCGGCATTTTCCTTATTTGGATGAAGAATAGGTGAACGCGCATTAGGCGTATCCCAAAACCTTGCTCATCACCCCGCCCGCGAGGCTACGTTCTACGAGCTTCTGTTAGTATCGCGTAAATGGCTTTTTCAGCGATCGCCTCAAGGGTGAGCGGACGTTCCCGCACGCCGGTGGCTCGTTCAATGAGCTTTTGTAGAGGAGCTTTCACCCTTTCCACTCTGAATCCTATGTCTTTTAGCTCAGGCGTGAACTCGCTAACCGCCCGAAGCAGGTCCAGCCACAAATCTGCGGTCATTTTCTCCTCCAGGCGGGGCTCTTTCTCTAGTTTTGCAACTACCCTTGCAAGTACCATTGCAATCTCGTAGCGGGTAAAAGATGGATGTCCATAGTCGGGATAACCCTCGACGACTCCTGCCTTCTGCAATTCATCAATGAACCCGTAGACCCAACCGCGGGGCGGGACGTCCTTGAACATTTGGGCGCTCGCGTCTGCAGTGGAGAAGACTATGAAGCCCGTGACTATTCCTAGAATGGTAACAATTCTCGTATTGATTTTGTTGTCCTCCGCAGGTTAATATTACCACTTTGCAGGTGGGGAGGGTTCACCTCGGCGAATAAATCTGCGACCCTCCCGCAAGCGGGTTTGAAACCCGCCCTGCACCAGTCACATTGACGGCTACACGTGGTAAATGCTGGTGCCCTTGGGGAGGCGCCGGGCGACGCCAGTTTTGTGCGCGGCTCTGGCGACCGCGGTGGCAACGTGTTTGCCTACTTTCCTGTTGAAGACGCTCGGAACTATGTACTCCGCTGAGAGCTCGTCCTTGCTGACGATGCCCGCTATCGCCTCCGCTGCAGAGTGCTTCATCTCCTCGTTGATTTCCCGTGCGCGGGCGTCCAGCGCCCCGCGGAATATCCCCGGAAACGCCAGAACGTTGTTAATTTGGTTGGGGTAGTCGCTTCTACCTGTTGCTATAACTGACGCGATTCCTCGGCACTCCTCCGGCATAATCTCGGGAACAGGATTGCTCATAGCGAAGATTATCGGGTCCTTGTGCATCTTCTTGACGTCATTGCGGTTTAGAATCTTCGGAGCGGACAGCCCAAGGAACATATCCGCTCCTTCTATGACGGTTTTCAACCTGCCCTTTTCGCGGTTGGGATTCGTGTAATCCGCAACCCACTTCTTGGCGGGATTGGTGCCCACGTCTCTGCCCTTGTAAATCGCGCCGGAGGAATCGCAGACGACGATGTTCTTAATCCCGAACTTGGTGAGCGTCTTCGTGCAAGCGATACCCGCGGCACCCGCTCCCGCAACTACGACCTTCATCTTATCCGGCTTCTTCTTCGTAATCTTGAGTGCGTTGATTAAACCCGCAAGGACAGCGACCGCGGTTCCGTGCTGGTCGTCGTGGAATACGGGGATGTCCAACTCCTGCTGGAGTCTCTCTTCAATGTAGAAACAGCGGGGCGCGGAAATGTCCTCAAGATTTATCCCGCCAAATGTTGGCGCCACCCATTGGCAGAAATTGATGATGTTTTCCGGGTCCTGTGTGTTAATGCAAAGGGGAAACGCGTCCACTCCGCCGAATTCCTTGAAGAGGATCGCCTTGCCCTCCATCACAGGCATTGCAGCCGCGGCGCCGATGTTTCCAAGCCCGAGAACGGCGCTACCGTCCGAGACTACCGCGATGCAGTTCTTGCGAATGGTGAGGTTGAAGGAAGTCCTATAGTCCTCGTGGATAGCCATGCAGACACGGGCGACGCCGGGAGTGTAAGCCATTGAAAGATCAGCGCGGGTCTTTAAGGGAACCTTAGAGGCAATCTCCAGCTTTCCGCCAAGGTGCATTAAGAACGTATTGTCGGAAACCGAATGGACGCGAACACCCTTAACACTCCTGATTGCTGAAACTATTTCATCCGCGTGGGCGGTTGACGCGCATTCAACGGAGTAGTCTCGGAGGCTCTTGCCGTGTTGGATGTTGACGAGGTCAATCGCGTGGATAGCACCGCCAGCTTTCCCGATGACGCTCGTGATTTTTGCTATCCAGCCAGGCGCGTGGGGACATTCAATCCGCATAGTTATTTCGTACTGCGCGCTAGGCGTGAGTCTCGTAGTCATTTGAGTACCCTCCTTTAACGCTTCAGGATTCTAGCAGGTTTTGTGAAATAGGTCACTATCGGTCCAGCAGGAGTCGTGGTGGTAGAAGTAAGTGCCCGTCAACAGGAAACCTACGTGTTACAGGGACGTGACGAGTTCGTCAATTGCTTCAATGAAATAGTCAATTTCACTATTTGGGGTGAGATAGGCGGGGCTGACGCGGACTGCTCCTCCGCGTTCCGCGGTTCCAAAAAACTCGTGGGTCATCGGGGAGCAGTGAAGCCCCGCGCGATTGGCGATGTGGTAATGCTCCGCGAGAATTGTGCCTATGGTTGCTGGCTCCTGCCCCTCAATGTTGAAGGCGATTGGCCCGCAGCGGAAAAGCTTATCCTTTGGGCCAACGATGGAAAATGCCGAGTTGGACTTTAGGTGTTCAAGGATACGCCCGTGCTTCTCTCCGCCTACAGCCTTAATTGTGTCAATGCCGGTGTCAAATATGAAGTCAAGCGCCGCATCAAGCGCGATAATGCCAAGGACGTTCGGTGTGCCCGATTCGTAGAAGGTTGGCATTTCTGCTGGAAGGTCATATAGTTGGCTAAGTTTGCCCGTCCCGCCGACGCGAAACGGCTGGGGTCGGACGCCATCAGCTAAGTAAAGCACTCCGCTTCCAGGAAGTCCTAGGAGGGATTTGTGTCCTGGTGCCGCCAGGATGGAAATGTTCATCTCCTCAACGTCAATGGGGAGACAGCCGGCGGACTGCGCGGAATCCACCATAAATGGCACACCAAGCGCGCCCGCCACCTTCCCTATTTCCTTCAAGGGCTGAATCGTCCCAGAGACGTTGCTTACGTGGTTCACGCAGATGAGGCGTGTCCTTTCCGTAACCAACCCCGCTATCGCCTCGGGAATGACTCTGCCGTTTTCATCCGAGGGAATCGGGCAGAAGTTCACGCTCCGATTTTTCTTCAGGTAGTGGAGGGCTCTGGAAACTGCGTGATGCTCCAGGTGGGAGACTAGAACCTCGTCACCCTCATGAAGGAGCCCGAAGAGGGCGAGGTTGATTCCGTCGGTCGCGGAGTAGGTGAAGATTATGCTGTGTGGGTCTTTAGCGTTAAACAGCTTGGCAAGTTTCACGCGGGTCCTGGCTACAATCTCGTCCGGGTTAATTTTCCCGTAAAACTTTCCACGTCCCACCGTGAGTCCGACTTCCTTCACAGCTTGCGCGACCGCATTATTCACGCATTCAGGTTTCGGGTAGGTAGTGGACGCGTTATCAAGGTAAACCTGACCTTCGGGAATAACTAAGCTCATTTTATTCCCCCGTGAATGTGATGTGGTTGTCCCTCGGATCCCTTGAGGATTCCTAGTTGTAGCCAGCTTTTACAGCCACAATCCATCGCTGGGCGGGAGAGATTCCAATAACTCTCGCTGATTATCCCACAGAGGGAGCTGTCTGGCAATACCTTCAAGCTGGTAAAATGGGGCACGATGAGTAGGGTGGATAAGCCTGCGGTTCTGCTAATCTTAGACGGCTGGGGTTATCGGAAGAACACCGAGGGCAACGCGATTGCCCTTGCCAAGACGCCCAACTGGGACGCGTTAATCCGCGAATACCCGTGGACTCTTCTTCACTGCAAAGGTGAGTGGGTGGGGCTTTCTCCGGGACAGATGGGAAACAGCGAAGTAGGGCACTTGAACATCGGAGCGGGCAGGCGGGTTCTTCAACCACTAACCAAGATAGATGAGATGATTAGAACGGGTAAGTTTTACCAGCATAGGTCGCTAACTGCTTTCTTGAAGTTAGCCGCTGAGAGAGGAGGTACTCTGCATTTAATCGGGCTTACGTCGGATGGTGGAGTGCATTCGCACATAAATCATCTCTTTGCTCTACTAAATGCCTGCGCGAATGCAAAAGTCGGTAGTGTCGCGGTTCACGCTTTTCTTGACGGGCGCGATACCAGCCCAACCGCGGGGATTGGCTTCATTAAGAAGCTTCTTAAGGAGCTCGCGGATTATCCCTTCCGGGCGGAGCTTGCAACGGTATCTGGCAGATACTACGCAATGGATAGGGATAAACGCTGGGAAAGAACTGAGAAAGCTTACCGCGTGATAACGGAAGCAAAGAGCGACATCCGCACGGATGAATCCATCGCGCACTTGAGAAAATCATATGAGGGTGGAGTGACGGACGAATTCGTCCATCCGTTTGTTTCGTCCGCGAGTTACGCGGGAATGCTATCAGACGATGCGGTTCTTTTCTTCAACTTCCGTGAAGATCGCGCGAGACAGCTTTCCTGGGCGTTGACCCGTTCGGACTTTCCGCACTTTCCGCGTCCCTTAGTTATTAAGCATTTTTTCAGTTTTTCAAAATACGCGGAAGATTTCACGAACCCGACTCTTCTCTCGGACGATGTGCTTTCGGACACGGTCACGGAGCTATTGACTTCACGGGGGCTTTCGGTTTTCAAGTGTGCGGAAACGGAAAAGTACGCGCACGTCACTTACTTCTTCAACGGAGGGCGTGAGGAGCCGTTCCCCGGTGAGGAGCGCGTCCTTATCCCATCCCCTAAAGTCCCCACGTATGACTTAAAGCCGGAGATGAGCGCGTTTGAGGTTGCGGAAGCGTCCGTTAAAGCCATAATGAGCGGACGGTTCGCCCTTTGCGTAATTAACCTCGCCAACGGAGATATGGTTGGACACACGGGAGTCCTGCCCGCAGGGATTAGAGCTGCGGAGGCGGTAGACGAGTGTCTCGGAGAAATTCTGAAGGCGACGAACTTCGGTAGGGACGCATATCTGTTCGTTACCGCGGACCACGGAAACTTTGAGCAGATGATAAACGAGGACGGTACCGTGTCCACCCAGCATTCGCTAAACCCTGTCCCTCTCGTCCTGGTGGGTTCGGACAAAGTTTTTAGTCTTCCCCTCCCCAAGGAAGTTAACAGACTGCCCGACGACGCGGACGCAAACCAAGTCCCGGAAAATCAGTCATTGCGGGATATTATCCCAACGATTCTCAAGCTGATGGGCATTCCACTCTCCACTCAGATGGACGGTAGCAGCCTTCTTGCGGACTGACGCTTTCGTAGTTAGAAACGGACTTCGGCACCTTCCTTGACCTGGAGGACGTTAGTTTCTATGTCATATTCCAGGTGACTTGCGTTGACGGAGAAAAAGGGATCGATCAGCCCGACCCCTTTCAGAGCCACCTTGGACGATTTTCTGTTCCAGACTAGACCCTTCGCGCTAAACCTTTGCCCAAGGGGTGTTATCTCGCCGGAGAGTTCCCCTGAAACCTGCGCAGAATCCTCAAGTATCCTGTAGGTCAAATCCCTCGCGTAGAGGAGAACCTTCCTATCCTCCTTGAAGAAAAGCTCAAACTGAGCAAAGGGAACGCTTACAATTCCCTCCTTGCTAACCGCGTAATCGGAGCTAATGCGCATCTTCACCTCGCCATCACCGCTTGATACCACAAGATCCGTTCCGTTCACCTCCACGCGCGGGGATTCAAGGATGACGCGCTCCGCCCCTTTCAAATCTTCCTCCTGCAAGGGGAGAGACAGCTCCCAGGAAGGTAGCGGGTTATCGTTGATTTTGGAGCTCTGGTACCTAAAGGAGATTAACAAAAGAACTATAACCGCCAACGCAATGGCGACTATCCAGAGGCTCTTTTTATTCAGGCTAAGCACCTATACTATTATTACGCATTTGCGTCATAAATATCCCAAGTTCACTAACTTCGGCTAGTCTAAGTATACGAGGCGGGTGCTGGACTCCTTGGCCAAGTCAGGAAGATTGGATGGTGACTTGATAATGCTGTTTCCATCGTATTGGCGGATTGAAGGTGTTTAATCCAGAGATTTTGGAATCTCAAAAGCAGCGAATAGAATTGCGCTTACCTAACTCTTCTTCTTCTGAAGAAGTAGCGACCGCATTCCCTGCAATGCCACCTTTCCAGGTTTATATCCAGCCAGATGAGGTCAAAGACGAGGAGTAGAAGCACGGAAAAACCTGCGATGGACAACCAAGGGTCAACGAAGGTGTACATAAGGTAATGTCCAATGTTTATTCCTAGAAACAAAACAAGAAGGATAGCGAGAATCCACGCGGGCCAGTGCCCAATTGAGGAGAAATCCGAGAACAGAAAAACGCCTAGGCGTGATAAAAGGCTTTCGGGCAGGGTCGGAGCCGCATCGCTTCCGCAAATGGGGCAAGCAACAGGCTTCGGCGAGGGCTTGAGGCTTATCCTCCTTCGTCGTAACATTTCCGCCAAGATTATATATGAAAGGGGTTGTCAAAACCAGAACTGGAAGACGCTTGGTCGCGCTTGATGACCTAGCACGGCACGTTGGCGAATTCCGGGCTCTTTATAGAACTTACTGCAAGGTTGCTCTCTCTCTGCAATACTGAAGTCCTTAAGGGTTCCTCAAATTGTTAAAGAAAAAAAATAAGGGGCGGTCTTTGGACCGCCCCGCCAGGAGGAAGGGTAGAAAGCAGCAAATTTAGGCTGGCGGAGCACAAAGTCTTGAACTGGAACTCGCGAAAACGATTTTGAGATGCGACTTTTCGTTCGCCGATCGTCCTTTGTGATAGTCCGCAATCATTTCCGAGACCACTTACCGCCAGAAAAAGCTGTAGCTTACTCCACCAGCAATATCCTCAACGTCAATGAATCCAATATCAAGCGCAAGTCCCTGACTAGTGAACCTAGCGCCGAGGTTTACGTATCTCTTTGTCCCCTCGGCAAGCAGGGAAAACTGAGGCGTCAGTTTTAGCTCCCCACCCACAAGAATTCCGTCATCGTAAATTCCTCCGCCATATCCCGCGTTGAGGGAAAGCCCAACCTGATTGGTCGCCATCGGACCAGAAAGGCGAAGGCTCTTGCTCAGAAGAAAGTAAGGTGAAACTTCCTGCTCATCAAGAGCGTCAACCACTCCAGCTGCGAAGGAGAAAGGCTGAACCTCCGATTCGGATGTTATTATTAGCTTCCCGTTAAGCATATTTGCGCGGTCGCTCAAGTCAGTCTTCAGCGTGGAAAAGCCAACTTCCAAAGCAGGAACAGGGCTATAATTCACCGCGAAGCTATTTCCCGAACCTTCAAGACCGTAGCGCTTTAACGCTCCCGAAAGGTTGAAAAAGTGAGCGGAGAAAGAGAATGATTGAAAGTACGTAGCCTGTCCATCAGGAGTTAGCATCAAGCCAGACGGACCGAGATAGCTCGGGAGCGCGCTTGCCTTGCCCCCCATAAAGAGGGCGAACGCAACTAACAAAAAAGTAGTTAGCCTCACCGGTTTCATACGCTTGCTCCTTCCGTTGTTGGGGAGATTCTAGAGGGAAATTGAACGAATGTCAATAACTTGTTGATAACTTTTTGATAATTTTACTTTTCCTTAAGTCGGGAGAATCCGTCGTTAGGATTTTTCCTCAAGGATTGGGCTTTGTTATCAACAAACTATACGACTGTTCCCAGCGCCGAGTCTTTCTGCACGTGTCCTCAGACGCGTCACCAAGTGCGGTGGTGATTCCTTGGCGGAGAGGGAGGGTACTGAAGGACTATTCACACTTCAATAGAGCTGACTCTCGCTTTCTTGCCTTCAATACTTGAAGAATGCAAGCTAATCTAGCGGGAGTTCTTCGCAAATGCCCCGTGCGAGTTCATTGAATGCATCGCGTCCCAGTGTTTCGGAGGCAGATTTGGGAATCGCGGTGGGGAAAGTGTGGTTTGGCTTAAGGAGAATGAAGAATTCAAAGTTTCCCTTGGCTCCACGGGGTACCGCCAGGCTCAGGTTCAAAGGGACGAATCCTGCGCCTACCACCTCTCCATATACATCACCGAGTGTCTTAAGCAATAGAGCCGGACTCTTTATTACGCCACCAATGAAATAGCCTCGTTTCTCATCTTCAGGGTTGATCTCGCGCTCAAATTGCGGTTTGCAGAGGAAAATGCCGGCCGGAGTATTTCGTCCTTCCTTCGCAAACTCAAGTTCGCGGATAACCTTGAGGAGAGAAGATCCAGAGATAAAAGAAACGTCGAGGGTGAAAAGGTTAATTGGCTCCGGTATTTCACTCTTGGACAGGAATCTGGCGTTAAAGCCCTCAATCAGCCTTAGCCTCTCGTTTGAACGTAGACTTGCGTCCATCAGACCCTTACCTACGTCAACCGCATAGACGCTTCGAGCGCCTCCTTCCAGAAGAACCTGGGTGAACCCCCCATGCCCGCTTCCCACGTCAAGGCATACAGAATCCTGAACCTGCGGGCACAGTTTCCCTAGGGAGCGAAGAAAGGTGGCAAGCTTCAGTCCCGCTCTTGAAACGTAGGGGCAGGCTTTGGACCGAACCTCTACCACCGCGTCTACAGGGAACCTAGTCCCCACGCCCTTACAGAGCTTGCGGTTCACATGCACGCGCCCCTGCATTATCAAAGACTTGGCTTCCCGCTCACTCCCGACCAGTTCACGCTCAAGGAGAATCTCAAGTAGGGGAAGCTTCTCGCGTCTTACCATCTTAGGCTAGGTTCGCAGCGGTTAGCCAAGCCACGATGAAACCGAGGGCAGAACCGACTAGAACCTCAAGCGGACTGTGCCCCAAGGTCTCGTAAAATGCCTTGAATTCATAGGGGCGGATAAGCTTGCCGTGGAGAAGGTCAGGGATGATGCGATTTAGGGTCTGGGCGTGTTCACCGCTGGCTCTGCGCAGGTTAGTCGCGTCGTAAATCACCACGAGAGCGAATATTAGGGATACTGCGAAGAGTGGAGTTTCCAAACCTTGCTTCACGCCGACGAGGGTAGCTAGGGAAACAACTAAGGCGGAGTGGGAAGACGGCATACCGCCAACGTCAAATAGCTTCGCAACATTCAGTCTTCTCTCCGCGATAAAGTAAAACAAGACCTTAAGGATTTGGCCCATAAGCCAAGCAACCAGAGGCGTAGCCAGGTAGATGTATGTACTCAAGAATTCCACGGATGAGGCTCTCTCACGTCCACCAGATGATGCTCACTAAATCAAGCGATACCACGGTATCACTTGAGATTATAACGTATCTAACGCCTTTGGGATAGATAGCTTAAGTTTGCCAAATAACCGTCTGGGTAAGAACGTTTGACAGAGTTTAAGAGAAACGCTAAAATATAGCTTCTAACCAATATGCCTAGAAAGAAGAAAACAACTGAAGAGAAAACTGAAACCAAAGCCAAGGGACCCACAAAGTCGCGCAAGAAGCTCGTTGAGGGCGACACTGTGTTTCCGACTTACAGCCCTTCGGCAGCGAGAAATGCATACCGTGTCGGCGATATAGTGAAGTTTCCCGTGGTTCGCAACTGGAGCGCAAATGGCGAACTGGTGGAGGCTTACGGCAAAATCGTGGGGCTTGGCGTCTTTGATAAGACTATTCCCTACATTGAAGTCTCCTTCAGCGACGTTAAGAAGCTCAACAAGTTTGACCTGGGAACGGACGTCAGGAAGTTCTTGCTTGAGCAGAAAGAGTAGATTCCGGCTCACGCCAGCCTTTCAGAGTGGCTTAGCGTGGAGAATGTATCCGCAGTTCCAGCTTTCCAGCTCGTTAGTCAAGACGCCGCACTCATAAAGCATTCCACTGTGGTTATGCAAACGCGCGATTATAGAAAGTGAGCATCTTTCACTCCGAAAAATTCATCAGCGAACCTTTGTCGTTTATCCAGAGGGAGCCGAAGGTCAAAACGGGGCTCTGCCTCCAACCTATAGCTCCCCAAGGCGCTTGCCATAGGACGGAACCATCCTCATCAAAGCAGTACAAAAAACTGTCAGTTGTTATGCCGAATGGTGTAGTTGCCGCAAATACTCTTCCACTGGCATCAATTGCTGGCTTGTTCTGCAAGGCTCCCTCAACTTTGCTCCGCCACTTCAGACTTCCATCCGCGGTAATCGCGTAAACGTAACCGTCCCAAGCACCTATGATGACCGTACCATCTCCAGCGATACTTGGACTTCCGTATCTAATGACCCCACCGGTTTCATATTTCCACCTCAGTGTTCCGTCGGGGTTGACGGCGTAAAGATTGTGATCTTCACTGCCAAAGTAGATTATACCGTCATCACCAACCGCCGGACTAGAATTGACCAGCCCTCCCGTCTCAAACTTCCACAAGAGGTCGCCGTCGGGTGTCAGCGCATAAACATTATGGTCGTCGCTACCAAAATAGATAGTGCCATTTTCGGCGATCGCTGGACTAGTGTCAACGGGTCCTTCCACCAGATATTCGAAGCGAAGAGCGCCATCTCTCGCATCCACCGCTATGAGAGAGTGTTGTCCTGTTCCAACATAGACAACCTCGTTAGCATCAACATTTGGGTGTGACTCCGACGTGAAGGACCCTGCCAACTTCCACTTCATCGTTCCGTCGGGGTTAATGCCGTAGAGAAAGTCCCTACTTGCGGCTACGACGACTCCGTTTGGCAAAATCGCTGGCACGGTGATGATGGATTGCTCCATCTCAACTGTCCACTTTATGTTCCCCTCTGTGTCAATCTTTGCTGCTCCGCGTGGGAAAGGGTCCGAATTTCCACTTGTTCCCACTACTAGGTCGCCACGTTCGTCAGCTACTGGGCTTGTGGTTGCGCCAGCTGAGATTGTAAACGACTGGACATTTGACGTGGGTCCGTCTAATTGACTTCTCCCGGAGCGCGTGGTGTTCTTGCCAAATGTCCACCAATCGCTACGACCAGCGGTTCCCGTCCAAATGCTACTGAACTCCAACTGTGGGATGTCAGAAGATACAAGTGAGACGTCCAAAGTGGACGGCTCAAACCGCCAACTCTCCTTCTCGGGCGTCACGGTGTAATTCCCTATGAGGACGTCCTCAAAAGAGAAGTTTCCGTCGCCATCACTAGTCACGGAGTAGCCCGTAGGTTCAAGCAAAATGGTCACGCCGGAAAGTCCAAACCTGCTTTCCTCCTGAACCACCCTACCACTAACGTTGTATCGGAGTGACGCAACAGTAACCGCGGTTGTCGCACTTGCGGAAGCATCTTCGTCGTCAGTAACCTTGAGCGTTGTCTTGTAAAGACCAGGAAATTGGAAGGTGTAAACCGCCAGCCCGACTTCGGTTGCGAAATCAAACGTGCCGTCGCCGTCAAAATCCCATTCATATGTAACTATAGTCCCATCTGGGTCGTAACTTTCAAGAGCTGAGAAAGCGACTAACAGAGGTGGTTCACCCAAAGGGGGATACGCGGTCACTACCCCCACTGGAGGAATATTGCCCTGAAATTCAGCGACGTTGGATTCTGCGCCCTTGTTTCCATCCTTGTCGTAAGGCACTACTTTCAGAAAAGCCCTCGGGTATTCTGTCAACAACACACTCATTGACGGGCTGACAGAAGTAATTCTTGCCTCTTCAAGAGTAACGCTTAGAATTTCTTCAAAGGTTCCATCCTCGGTATCGCTTGCCTGAACCGAGTAACCCTCAACATTATTGAGGAAATATTCTGCAATTGGGGTAATATCGCCAATGTTTATGACCCCGTCCGCATCACCGTCAACCCAAAGGAACTCAGGTATCGCATCACGCTCAAAGTGAATCGCCAATGGCGTAATGTCTTGAATATTAACGTGTCCATCCAAATTGTAGTCCCCTACGTTTTTGTATGTCCACGTGAGAGAATACGTTCCGTCTCCATTGTCAGTGAGGGCAAGATCATCAACTTTGCCGCTTTTCCCCAGCGGAACTCTAGTGGCAAAAGTGCCTAAGCTTCTCTTTGCAAGTTGCCCTTCAAGGGTAAGCTCCAGGAATCGCATAAGGTCGTCAAAGGAGGTGCCTGCCTCATCCGGGAACGTGGACCTTGCCTCCTCCGCATGGCCTTCGTGAAACCCGTAGCGAAGAACCTCAGAAGGCGGGGTAATATTCCGCTCCCCAGTTCCACACGACTGATTTAGCACAACTCCCAGGGCGAAGAGAAAAGCTGGCAACGCCCTTCGGATACCTGACGCGCGGTAGCACAAATCACTGTTCGGCTTAGCCATTTCTTGTTTCCTCTTTGGTAAAAAATCAGATTCGCTAAAGCGTCCTCACCACCCTCCAGTCTATATCGGTAATGTTTGCCGCTGGGAGGCTGAGGTCTGAAACCATCTGTCGGTAGTTATCCCAGGCGCCGACCTGCCTGTTAGTAGAACTTAGGTACGCAGTCCAGGTGAACTCAACCGTAAAGCCCATATTCGTCTTTGACCCCGCTTTGACTGACGCTTCAAGCTTGATGTTGTAGTAGATGGTGTTTGGAGGGTCCTGGTAATCAGGGACATCGTCTAGCTTATATCCACCGAAGACAACGATATAGTTTGAATCCTGCAAGGCATTAGTAAATGTTACCGCCGTACTATCTGGAGTCGGTGGCATAGCGAGTGGAGCACCAACGGTCCCGTTGTACTTATCGCCTATCCAGCCTTTGTTGCCTACTTGGAAAAGCTCAGTTCCATTGCGCTCGTAATAAATCGCGTCCGCATCGTTGTCGGAATTGTTCGTTAGATGTTGGAGGCGTAGAAGTCGGGCGCTGGAAGACGCGCCTGGATTGTGCTTGATAGTGAGTAGATTGTCCGCGTCGGCCTGCCCACTCACGAATTTAGGCTGAGAAACTAGAAGCAACATACCGGTTAGTGCCAGCAATGCAACCCCAAAGAACTTAATCGGGTGGGAGAGCCTCCTTCCGCTAGCATCTCCCCTAGAGAAGACCTTAGAAAACCATAAGAACCTCTTGAACACACACTTCCTCCTTTAAGTTAACCTTTACCCATCGCCGGCTAAGTCGCCAACTAAAAGAATTATAACATATCTCCTCTATAGTATCCAAAGCAAATTAAAAGTCATTAGATTTGTTTTAGGAGAGAGTGGTTTGGAATGCAGATAGGTAGGCAATCCTGTCGTAGCGTAAGGTAAATATACGGCGGTATTTTTGAACTTAGGGGGAATGGAAGATACTGGAGGGCTTTCCGAATACGGGAATTCGTCCCGCGAAGGAGCTGTAAACCTCCGAGACTCTAACCTGCCGTTTATCGTCTAAACTCCAGTAATCAATGCGGTTATTTGGCTGGCGAAACTGTTGCGTGGATACGGTTGAATAGTCACCAGTGATGAACGCCTTAATCGCCATATTTATTCCCTGATGAGCACAAATTATCACGCTTCCCTTTGTCAAATAGGGAAATGCAATGTCAATTACCGCCTTTGCGCGATCCCTTGCGTCCGCAAGGCTCTCTCCACCCGGAGGCGCGAGCGTATAGTTGCTCTCTCGCCATTTCCTGTATTCCTCGCCAAAATCCCTTTCTAACTCAGATTCCAGCTTTCCCTCGTAAACGCCGAAGTTAAGTTCCCTCAGTTGTTCAACTACCTGCACTTGGACGCGGTTTTCGCTGGCTATCATCTCCGCGGTTTCTTTGGCTCTAACCATAGGGGATGAAAGGAGCATTGCGATTTTATCCCTCAGGAAAACCCTTGCAATATCCTGCCCCTGAAGGCGACCGAAGGGGCTTAGAGGCACGTCGCTTGAACCGCCCTGGAATCTTTTTTCCCTGTTCCATTCGGTTTCTCCGTGGCGGACGAATATTAGGAAGTTCATCTTCATATCCTCCTGAACTGAAAGAGTCGGAGCCTAATAGCGTCACAATACACTGGTTCTAATTATAATGTTGATGAATATGGTCCTCAATCTTACTCTTGCTCTTGGTAGTGGGATACTGCTCGCGTTCTCCATTCCGGTTTCGCTACCCTTTTACGAGGGCACGTATTCAGAGCCACTTTTTGGGTTTATCGCGCCCATAGTCTTGTTTATCGGGCTCAAACGAGTTGAGCTTGGCCGCTCCGCATTTCTACTGGGCGTCCTCGCCGGCTTCACACAGAGCTACGTTGCCCTTTACTGGATAGGTTCAACTTTTGGGCAATTCCCGCTAATTCTTCTCTCCGCATACCATTCGCTTTGGTTTGGAGCACTTTGCCTACTGCTCCACATAATTCTGAGGAGCGCAAGGGGCGCCATCACCCTGTTTTTGGTTCCCGCTGTGTGGACTTCGGTTGAATTTATCAGGAGCTTTGGGGCAAGCGGTTTTCCATGGCTTAACCTTTCTCATTCCGCTTATCTCTTCAAGCCTATAATTCAGCTTGCTAGCCTGGGCGGCGAATATCTGGTCACTTTCTTCATAATCTTGGTCAGCTATTTGGTGTACTTTATCTTCTTTGGTGGAGGTCGTTTCGCCCGCAGGTTGAGAGTGGCGTTTTTGGCAGGCTTGTTGCTGGTCGGGACTTATGGGTGGGGATACTTCACCTTCAACGCCTATCGGCATTCGGAGGCGCAATTTGAAAAGCTAAGCGTTTCAGCCATTCAGGGAGGCGTCAGCAGTCTAACAAGTTGGGTGGAGCAATCCTACTTCACGCAGACGATTGACGCTTATATCAGCACGTCGCTTGAGGCTCTGCGCTCGCCTGAGGGGAAAGAAGTAAAGCTTATCGTTTGGCCCGAATCGGCGGTGCCCTACGGATACGCGTTTGAGAACCCTGAGATTCCCATCTGGCTCCGCCCGATATGGGAGGCGAATTCAAACGTGGCAATACTGCAAGGAGCGTTTTTTGAGACCGCGTACGGCGACCTCTTGAACGGTGCCCTGCTTAGCGATAGGACAAATTCCTCGTCCTCCACGTACGTTAAAGTGCGGCTCGTTCCGTTTGGAGAATTTGTTCCGCTAGCGAGAATCGCGCGTTTTCTTGAATACCCCTGGGGTGACAGGGACATAAGCGTAGGGAAAAGAATTGAACCTATTGATTTCCGTGGTAGGAAGTTGGCGGTAGGAGTTTGCTTTGACAATCTCTTCCCTGACGTCTTCCGCAGCCAGGTTAAGCAGGGGGGATCAGTGATATTTCTTCTCGCCAATAACTCCTGGACGACGATGCCAGCGAACTCAAAACAGCACCTGATAATGGATTTCTTTAGGGCGGTGGAAACGAGAAGAACTTTGCTGAGGACCGCAACGACTGGCATATCTATGGTTGTCCTGCCGTCGGGCGCAATGGGAAGAGCTACTCAAATTGGCGAGAGAGCTTTCCTCAACTCCGAGCTTCCGTTAAACGAAGGAGAAAGCCTATATACTTTGATTGGCGACCTTTTTGGCTTCGTAAATTTATTTGCCTCATCTGCCCTTCTAATCATTTTAGGCGTGAAGGGTTCTTCGGAGGAGATGCTCTGAGGAGTTTGGGGAGCGCGGTAGGCTGATTTGCGGTTTCGCGGGAGATTCAAATTATTTCTTAACTTTGCCTGATAGAATGGTAGTATGCCCATAGCTGAAGAGCGAGAAAGGCTCCTTGCATTAAGAAGCGAAGTTGAAGAAATGCGGGGTTATCTTTGACGTCTCCGCCAAGCTTGCTCGCATAGAAAACTTAAAGGGTGAACTAGTGAGGGAGGAGGTTTGGCGGGACCCCGATCGCTATAAGAACCTTAATAAGGAAATCAGCACGCTTGAAAAGTCGATAGAAAGGTTTGATGGACTTAACGTCAAACTAAGCGACGCGGAAACCCTCCTAGCCCTGATAGAGGAAGAGGAGGTGGATAAGAACGGTGAGGCGCTCGCCGAGCTAAGCAGGCTACTTGATGAACTCACTGAACTACTTAAGAAGGCAAGAACTCTTGCACTTCTTTCGGGGGGAAATGACGCGAAAGATGCGATACTTTCCATTCACTCTGGTGCGGGTGGGACCGAAAGCCACGATTGGGTTGATATGCTTGCCCGTATGTACCTGAACTGGTCAACGGACCAGGGCTTTGAGGTAAAGGTGGTTGACAGGCTTGCGGGAGAAGAAGCTGGAACAAAGTCAATAACAATGGAAATCAGCGGAGAATACGCCTATGGTCTCTTGAAGGGGGAGCACGGCGTTCACCGCTTAGTCAGGATTTCGCCTTTTGACGCGAGCAAACGTAGGCATACTTCCTTTGCGGCGGTAGATGTGATACCGGAGATACCCGAGGACTACAACGTGAATATCTCCGAAGATGAGATAGAGGTTGAGACTTTTCGCGCAAGTGGGGCTGGCGGACAGCACGTGAACAAGACTAGCTCCGCAGTTAGAATAAGGCATAAACCTACGGGTATAGTAGTTACTTGCCAAAACGAGCGCAGTCAGCACCTAAACAAGTTGTTGGCGCTAAGGGTACTGGAATCCAGGCTCCTTGCGCTTAAAGAGGAAGAGCAGGAGGTGAAACTTAGCAACCTGCGCGGAGACAGAAAGGGCATTTCCTGGGGCAATCAAGTCCGATCCTACGTGCTTCATCCGTATCAGCAGGTCAAGGACCATCGGACTTCTTACGAAACCAGCGATGCGCAAGGGACGCTAAACGGAGAAATTACGCCCCTAATTTACTCTTACCTTCGTTGGTTAAAAACCAATGGTAAGGTCTGATTGGAGCCGCTTGCGATATAAGAGCGAGTTCCCTTTTGTTTGCTAAAAGGTGGTTCTCACCCCAATGCAGGGTGCTTGGATAAACGAGTGGCACTGGCAAGAACTAAGGACACGGCGTTCGTTGAAGGATATTGCGCGCTCATGGTAAAATTTTCGCTCAAGTTTAGGTGATTGCTAAATGATCATAGGCGCTAGGTATGTTATTCCAACCGCTGGCGAATTGATAAAGAACGGCGGGGTTTACTTGAGCGAAGGCCGGGTAGTCGCGGTCGGCAAAACGGATGAGCTCGTTAAGTCCTACCCATACGCGAACAAGGTTGACCTGGGAAACTGCCTGATTACGCCCGGGCTTGTGAATTTTCACTGCCATATTGAGCTTGAGTTCTGCAGAGGGAAGGTATCCTACGAGGGTAACTTTATTGAATGGCTCCAGCGCATTAGGGACCTTAAACACGACTTCCTTACCCTTCCCGGCTACTTTCCCGAAAGGAGCGTTCGGGAAACGATATCCTCGGGCGTAACGACCCTTGTTGATCACTACACGATGCAGTTGGACTTTGAAGCAATCTTTGACAGCGGTTTAAGGTACTTTGGCTTGCGGGAGCTTTTTGACTTTAACAGCCATAATCCAAACCTTGAAAGGCTTCGGGAATCAACCATTTACTCCTTCGCGCCACACTCTCCATATACGACCAGTCCCGAAATGGTAAAGGCGGCATACAAGCTTGCGGAAACAATGAACCGTCCTGTATCAACCCATCTCTCCGAAATGAGCCAAGAGATTGAGTTTCTCCAGAGCGGGAATATGGACATAGAAAGATTGTTAAGGAGAGCAGGAGCCTACGAAGACAGTTGGTGTGCTCCCGGCGTTTCTCCAGTTAGGTACTTTTACGACCTCGGAGTTTTATCCCCGAGAACTTACTGCGTGCACTTGAATTACGCGCTCCCTGGTGACATCGAACTTCTTGCAAGGTGCGGAATAACTCACATATACTGCCCGCGTAGCCACGCCTACTTTTGCCATCCGAAGCATCCGCTGATGGAGTATCAAAGAGCTGGAATTACTTCTTGCCTTGGGACAGATAGCTATGGGAGCAACGCAGATCTGAGGATTCTCGGGGAGGCTGAAAAGATGTGTCAGGAGTTTCCCGAGCTACCACTGGTCAAAGTGTTTCAAATGATGACTACTTCAGGGCTTGGACCCCTCGGAATGAATGGGCTTCTGGGGGAGCTGATACCGGGCGCATTTGCGGACATTGCTGCTTGGAACGACCCGGAAGGCGACACTTTTGAGGAGGTTCTCCGGTGGCTCCTGGGTCAGAAGACCACAGTCCTCACGATGCGCGAGGCAAGGATAATCTACGAGAGATAATTGTGGGTGAATTCCACTACCGGCGGTAGGTAGGTTGGGTTGTTCTATCATTGATTCCTGCGTCCGATGTATCCACCGGGAGGTGTCAAGTATTTCGCAACACCTGATACCGCCTCAAAACTTCAAGGCGAATTCTAGCCCAACACTCGCCCGGGCGAAATCATAGTAAAATCCCCCATAGTAACTTCTGAATTCCCTTGAAACACCAACGACCAAATTGTCAAAGTGGTCAAGGTCAAAGTTATACTTGCCATAAACTCGTGTCGAGAAATTAGGCAGAGGGGCGGTGTTTTTCTGGAATGTGAGCTGATTCTCCGGGAAGTTGTCGTCAAACCTGAACGGCGAGGAGCCGAACTTGTCCGCGTGGATGAATTCAACGTAGTCAAGTCCGTAAGCGGTTTCATTGGCAAGCTTAAACCTGTGGCGAAAAGCCAGAAAATCCGCATCGCCGTACTCGTACTTATAGTAATGCACTGAGGTTGACGCTATACCACGTGTCTTTTCGGTGAATACTATTGGCTTAGTTTTTCCTTCCACGAAAGCGTATCCTCGTGTGCTAGTTATTTGCGGTTCATCCTGCTTGATACGTCCTACGTTAACACCTGCGTTAAAGCTCTTTACTAAGGGCAAATCCACGTCGGATGAATCTCGGAAATAGAAGTCAAAGTACTTTGTTTCACCTACGCTTCTTCTGAAGAGGTCCTTGGTGCGCGACCTACCGAAGGACACGCCAATCCTAGAAGAATCGGTTGGCTCCGTGAAGATGAATGCTTCGCTCCACAATCCCCTGTCCAAATAGTACTTGTTGTAAATGTCCGCGTGGAAATCGCCACGGTCTATGAAGTTTCCAGAGAGGATGTAGTATCCGTCCTCAACGTCTCTTCCCGGTAAGAAGCTTCCTTGACCCAGAAGACCGATTCCTCCCTTCGGTCTTCTCTTGAACCTAGGCAAGTAAAATATGGTCACGCCGGACGCGCTAACGCGAAGGTTCCGCACCGACAAGTAACGGTTAGGCGCGTAGAGGAGTTCCTTGACCTTTATCACAAAGTCAGCATTCTCGTCTGCGCTAGACAGCATCTCAGAACCTGTGAACTTTAGGCATAGCTCGCCGTCATCTGTGTGGAACAATTCCAGATTACCTTTTCTTAACTTGATTCTCGGTTCCGCGCTTTCTAGAAATCGGACGTACTGAAGGTCAAGTAGCCCGGTCTCGTCTTGAAAGTAATCTTTAGGAATTGAAAGCTCAGCGGAAATGTCCTCTAGATTCCCGCTCTCGTTTTTCAAGTCTAACCTCAGATTCCTTCCGGCAATAAACGCCTGGAACGCGGGGAGAGCCACTTTTACATCCTCCGGGATGTAAAGTTTCATTTCCCTATCATGGTAGGTTACCGTCTCAGCAGTTATCTCAATCGGCGTCTCTTCAAAAAGGGATTCCAGGTGCACCTTCACATTGCCCCGAAGCTCCCAGAGCATCCCCTCCTGGTATGACGCACTATCCGCTTCAACGTAATCCTTCGGGCCCGGGAGATCCACCCCAAGCCCACTTTCTCCAAACACTAGAGAAGTGAGAAGACAACCGAGAAGGACTGAGCGAAACCTCATTAGTTATGCCTGCGGATTATAACACAGGGCTAGCTAGGTGTACTCACGTCAAACGCTCTCCGCCGGAGCGTGATGAATATGGAAGAGGGCTTCAGTAAACTAGCGCGGAACCGTAGGAACCTCTTTGATAAAATACTTCGTTTGGCACTATGGCTAAATTTGAGGCAAAGTTCATCGCCAAGAAATCGGAGAACCTCTCCGAATGGTACACTGACGTTATCCAGCAGGGTGAGCTTGCGGATTACGCACCCGTCCGTGGGTGTATGGTTTACCGACCCTACGGGTACGCCATTTGGGAAAGGGTGAAGTTTCTTCTGGACAGGCGAATAAGAGCAACGGGGGCGGAAGAGGCTTACTACCCCCTATTTATCCCGCGATCTCTTTTGCAGAAGGAGGCTTCCCACGTTGAGGGCTTCTCGCCCGAGGTCGCCTGGGTGACCCAGGGTGGAGGAGAAGAACTTGCAGAGCCACTCGCAGTTAGGCCAACTTCTGAAGTTATCATCGGAGTGATGTGGGCAAAGTGGATAAGGTCATATCGCGACCTGCCGGTTATGCACAACCAGTGGTGCAACGTTGTCCGCTGGGAGAAAGCGACGCGCCCGTTTCTTAGAACTCTGGAGTTTTTATGGCAGGAGGGGCATACCGCTCATAGAACCGAAAGTGAAGCGCGGGAAGAAACAGAGAGAATCCTTGAGGTTTACAAGGCATTCGCGGAGGAGGACCTGCTTGTTAGCGTTCTTGCGGGATTAAAAAGCCCTTCTCAGAAATTCGCGGGTGCTGAGGAAACCTACGCCATTGAAGCGATTATGCCGGATAGCAAGGCGCTTCAGTCGGGAACCAGCCACTTTTTGGGGCAGAACTTTTCTAAAGCGTTTGACATCAAATTCTTGGATGAAGATAACGTTGAGAAGTACGTGTGGACTACGAGCTGGGGTGTGAGCCACAGAATTGTTGGCGGGTTGATTATGGCTCACGGGGATGATTCTGGGCTTGTCCTTCCTCCTAAAGTTGCTCCTATTCAAGTAGTGGTGATTCCAATAATCTACGAGGTGAGGAAGGCGGAAATTATGGAGACCGCTGTAAAGCTAGCAAACCTAATTGCCACTGGCGATTATCAAGGAGAGTCTTTAAGGGTCAAAGTGGATCAGGATGAGACAACAAGCCCGGGGTTCAAATTCTCCAAGTGGGAGTTGAAGGGTGTGCCCATTCGCCTTGAAATTGGTCCAAAGGATATCTCCGAAAGAACCGTTTCAGCGGTAACACGGGATACGAGGCGAAGAACTGCCCTTAGCTATGATTTGGAAAGCGGTTACTTTGACCTTGTGGGAATTAGGAGAATCCTGGACGATTTTTCCGCTGGGTTGAAGGCGAAAAGCAATGAAGACCTGAATTCCAGGATCGTTGAGGCAGAAAACTTCTCCGAATTCACTTGTATAATAGAATCGGGGCGAGGTCCTGTGCTTGCAGGGTGGGACGGGAGCAAAGAGACCGAGGAAAGGGTCAAGAGGGAAACTTCCGCGACCATAAGAGTCTTGAAAGAAGGGAAAGTTTCTGGTAATCTTAAGTGCGTCTATTCGGGCAAGCCCGCCAAGTTCATGGCGTATTGGGGACTTGCCTACTAAGAAGTCTTGAGGTGGAAAATGAGATTTATACACATCGCATTTTTGCTTCTCGCCACTTTAGTTGTAAGCTTCGCAGTTCGCGCGATTCCCACGTTCGCCCAGGAAAGCGCTAGGGGCGGATGGGAATTGAATTACGCAGCGGACGTAGCGGCGCAGGTACTATACAAATCCGTCGTATTTGTTGAAACTCGATTTGATAAGCCTAGAAACGACGACATTTACGCGCCTTGGGCTTATTTCAGAGGCGGAAGACCGCTTTACGGACTTTACGGTTCGGGCTTCATTTATAAGGACCCGAAGTACGTAATCACGGTTCCTTTCGTTCTGGACAAGGCAGAGTACGTAAGAGTAACGACGTGGGATGGGAGGTCATTTCCCGCAACGGTGAAGGGTAAGAATGAGGTTTTTCAGACTGCGGTGCTCGAGGTTGACTGGGGCAGAAGTTTCGTTCCGGAGCCTGCGAAGCTTGCGGATCCAGAATCTCTTCGCGTTGGTCAGGCAGTATCAATAGCGGGTCGCTCCGAGGACGGACGCGACTTCCTAACCACTGTGGGTGTAATTTCGGCAATCCGCAAAGAAATTCCTACCATTGAGCAACCAACGGAGCAGTACATCCAATTTGATGCCGCTTATTCTCTACCTATGACGGGAGGTCCGCTTGCCAACACAGCTGGGGAGGTGGTGGGAGTGGTTTACGGGACGGTAATGGAGTTCGGGGGGACGAACGTTAACCTTGCTGTTCCTGTGGGGGACCTGATGATGGCTGCGGATAGAATCATAGAGGGAAAGATTCAGACGCCCTGGCATGGTGTGGAAGGGCTTATGCTCACCAGTCAAATTAGGCAACTCAATAGAGTCCCAGACCGAATCACTGAGGGAGTATTCATCACTTACGTGGAGCCGGGAAGCCCTGGCGATATTGCCGGCTTGAAAGCAGGCGACATCGTTATTGAGATAGAGGGTCAACCAATACCTTCCGCCTTTGACTTCAGGTCTTTTATGCGCAGGGTGGAGGTTGGGCAGGTGGTTCGCGTAAAGTTTTGGCGGTTTGTAGTTGGTGTATCGGATGACCCTAAAGCCACAGGCGGTGATACGTTTGAAACAGTCATCCAGATATTGCCATTCCCCGAAGAAGAAGAGGAGGAGGAGGAAAGTTCGGCTGGAGGCGGTAGCGGTGGTGGTGGTGGCTACCATCATTAAGGCGTCCACCAGAATTCAAGAGATTTCGGAGCCAAGTTAACGCGTCAGACTTAACCCGTGTTCTCAACCACCTTGCGCGCACTTAGCATTCGCATTTTTGTGTATCTGCAATAGCTCAGGACTAACTGCTATTAGTCGTGAGCTGGCGGATTGAGTTTATCCTGAGCTTGCCGAAGTGGTAGAGCCTTATTATCTACTCTCAACTTGTGATATAATTAAACTGAGAGTATGTCAGTGGGGAGGCTTGATATGAAAAGTAGATTTAGTTCTCCCGGTTCGGGAGTGGGGATACGAAAGTTGCTTCTGCTATTTGTTCTTTTTCTCATGCTTCAGGCGGGCTATGCCCAGGTAATGCCACGTAGCGATGCGCTGGCTCAGTCCGAAATACGCAGGGAAACACCAATAAACGTCCCAGAGCTCATAGAAAAGGTCAAGAGGGCAGTGATCGCCATTTATACCATCTCGTCGGGGCCCGTCATTGCGGAGGAAGGAGCGCTTTCCCTGGGTTCAGGTTTTATCATAGATAAAGATGGTCACGCCATCACAAACGCGCACGTTGCTGGTGCGGCAGCGGTAATGCAAGTGGTGCTTTGGGACGAAAGCAAGTACAGGGCGACTCTTGTCGCAAGCGCCCCAGGTTACGACATCGCCCTAATACGAATCCACGACATCCCGGCGGATAAACTCCATCCCGTTCCGCTGGGCGATTCTTCACTGGTCAAGGCTGGGGAGTTAGCCTTGGCAATGGGCAGTCCTGGTTCCCTTCAGGGAGCAACCGCGGAGCCAAGCAATCCCCTCGAAACTTGGGGACTAAAGCAAACTTCAACGCTTCGGGTCATCGGCGGGCGGGATACCACATTGACATTTCAGATGATGATGTGGGGCGGTGGCAACGACATTGGCCTTCAATACGCAACCCAACTTCCCTACATATTTCGCGTGCAAACGCCGATTAACCCCGGAAACTCCGGCGGTCCGCTTTTCAACGCGCGTGGCGAAGTCATTGGTGTTAACACGTGGTCAAGGGCTGACCTTAGGTACTCGGTAGGACCCACTTTAGCACAACAGCTCTTCGGTGCGGTCCCCATTAACTACGTAAAGAACTTCGTTCAAGACGTCCTTGAGAACAAGAGGCACGACGTTCCGTGGCTTGGGCTTCACGTCATTTTTCCTCCCAACGTGACCAGGGTTGACGCCTACATGGAGTTTAGGGATCGTTTCAGGCTCCCGGGCTTGAACGTCTACGGAGTGGAAAAAGGGTCCCCGGCGGATATTGCGAGACTCCGAAAAGGAGATGAGATTCTAAGCGTGAACGGTAGATACTGGGAAGTTCCGGAAGATTTCAGGGCGCATTTACTTGAAGGGAAGATCGGAGATAGGTACGTTTTGCTCGTTCGCAGGGGTAAGGTTACCTTTGACGTTACCCTTTACAGCGTTCCGAAACCCTCGTGGGTTTTCAACTTCTCTGTATAGTGAAAGGCTTTTGATACGTAAGCTACGCTAATACCCATTCATAGACCCGCGCTCCCGGCATAGCTGGCGACGGGTGGTTTTTCATCTAAAGCCATGTGTGGACATTGGTGCCGAAATCTCGTCGGCTGTGATAGAATACATCGGTTAAGGAAGGTGAAACCATTCTTTGGGAGAAAGTGGTCTATGAGAAAACTGTCGTTCTTTTTCGGGAATCCTGGTTTACCGTTTGCGGGATTCCTAATTCTCGGGGTTGTCCTCAACTTTAGTTTGCTTACCCCAGTTTTGGCTCAGGATACGGGAAGCACTGAACCGTCAATTGAACGGGAAACGCCGGTCAACGTTCCGGAGCTTGTTAATAAGGTCAAGAAAGGCGTTATTTCAATCAACGCGCTTAGTTCAGAATCTCCAATTATAGCCGCGGAAACCGCTCTTTCAGGCGGTTCGGGGTTCGTTATAGATAAGGATGGACATGCGATTACCAATACGCACGTCGCTGGGGATACCGCGGTAATGCAGGTTATCCTGTGGGATTTGAGCAAGTATAAGGCGACCCTCGTTGCGCGAGCTCCGGGTTACGATATCGCGCTTATCAAGATCCACAACATTCCGTCGGAAAAGCTCTTTCCTGTGCCCCTAGGTGATTCGGATTCGGTAAAGCCTGGCGACTTGGCTTTGGCGATGGGTAGTCCGGGCGCAAGTCAGGGAGTTTCCGCGGAAAGAAGTGATCCGCTGGAAACTTGGCTTCTCAAGCAGACCGCTACTCTGCGTGTGATTGTAGGCAGAGAGACGTCAATGGAGTTTCAGGTGGGCGTTTGGAATGCCTACCGCAGCGGATTTGGATTGCAGTACGCAACCAACTTGCCTTACATATTCAGAATGCAGACACCCATCAACCCAGGTAACTCCGGCGGACCTTTGTTCAACCGTTTCGGTGAAGTTATCGGCGTTAACACGTGGGGAGGTGGAGGAACCCTGATTCAGCAGAGCTTCTCCGCAGTTCCCGTAAACGCGGTGAAAGTTTTTGTTGAAGACATTATGGAAGGCAAGCGCCACGAGGTCCCGTGGCTAGGGCTTCACGTGGTTTTCCCCGGAAACATAACGAGGGTTGACGCTTACATTGAATTCAAGCAGCGTTTCAGGAAGCCCGGACTGCACGTGTATGCTGTGGAAAAGGGCTCGCCTGCGGAGCGTGCTGGGCTTTTACCTGATGACGAAATTCTCACGGTGAACGGCAGATGGTACGAGGTCCCAGAAGACTTCAGGATGGATGTGCTCGTCGGTAGGATTGGGCAAGAATACGTGCTTCAGGTTCGTCGCGGAAACAGAACCTTTGGGACTACCCTCTATTCTGAGGCAAAGCCACCGTGGATATGGAATTTCTCGGTATGACCTTTTATCTGAGTTCTGCATTCTTCCTTGAAACGGTCAAACGTGGTATCGCTAAGCTTGTAAAATTGAAATAAGGAGTGGCTATGAAACTAATTAAGTCATCTCTGATAGGTTTCGTGGGCGTTGCTTTGATTTACCTTTTTCCCGGCGTAAAGCCAGCGGAAGCTCAGTTTGTTGCGGAGGCGGTAGCGGAAAAGGTCAGAGACAGCGTGGTAACACTTGAATCCATATCTGCCGGTTATGCTTCCGCGATGTGGTTTGGAGCAGGTTTTGCCGGAGTTTCTGTGAGCGCAGAATCTGCTCAGAGAAAGCTAGTCCGCACTTTCTCCACTGGCTTCATCCTTGACAAAACCGGCTACATTTTGGCGCCTGAATCCGAAGTTAGTGGTGCGGACATGGTGGAAGTTACATTCTCCGACGGAACTAAGGGAGAAGCGGATGTCGTCGTGCTGGATGAGGGCTGGGGCATCGCCCTACTTAAGTTAAGGACACCGCCGAAGAACCTGAAGCCAATCGTTTTTGGTGACAGCGATAAGGTTGTTCAGGGGGACTCAGTTGTAGTTGTAGGCTCTGCCGGTGGTTACGGTAGTACGGTTTCGTACGGAATCGTTTCGGCAATTAGACCGGTTCGTCTTCCGAGTGGGCAGTTAGTGCAGGATATGATTCAATCCGATGTGGTGGTGAACGTTGGCAATCAAGGAAGCCCCCTATTCAACGCAAACGGCGAGGTGATAGGGATTCACGCGGTTCGGGCTGTATCAGGCGGTTACCTGCAGAACGTGACCTTCTATATGCCGTCAAACCTGCTTAAGAGGCTTTATCCCCAGCTCATTGAGACTAAAGCGCCCGCCTTTAGACCCTTTATGGGGATTTTGCCTTATACTGGGCTAAACGACGCTCTTAGGATGTATTTGGGGCTTCCGGACGAGTATTGGGACGTTGGCGTCTTAATTGACCGTGTATGGGAAGGTAGCCCCGCCTACGACTCAGGGCTATCTAGGCAGGACTTTATAGTTAAGGTTGATGGCGAACTAGTCCGTTCTATTGGCGAGTTGGAGAAGATTATTTACAATGCCAAAAAAGATCAGATATTCGTGGTAGGTTTCATCCGCCAGCATCGGTATCAAGAGCTTGAGGTGAAAGTTGGCAATCACCCGGAAGAAGCCCTGATTGGCTACATCTAAGTGTAAGCAGGTTCTACGGAGCAGCCCACAAAGGGAAGTTGATGACCGCATTTACCGCATTTAGCTTCGGGAGATAGAGTACTCACCGAATACCCGGAACGTTCAACCACGCTTCCTCCGCATCTGGGGCAATAAGTGTTGTCATCCGCCTCCGGAACGTTGCCGATGTAGACGTACTGGAACCCAAAGTCTCTGGCAATCTCTTTTGCGCGGTTGAGTGTTGAGAGAGGAGTAGGAGGCTCCCGCATTTCCAGGTATGGAAAGTAACGAGTGAAGTGCCAGGGCGTAGTGTCTGGAACGTTATCTCTCATCCACTTCGCCATTTCGGTGACCTCCTCCTCGCTATCGTTCCAGTTGGTTATCAGGTTGGTTACAACCTCAAGGTGCTTGGAGGACTTGGCGGATACCGCTATGGCGTTAAGAACCGTTTCAGGCTTATTGAATTGCGTAAGGCGGATCATGTTCTTTGGTCGGACAGTCTTCAGATCAGCGCGATAGGCATCCGTAACCTTCAGGAGGTCATTCAAGGGCTCCGGGCAGATAAAGGCGTTGGTAACCGCAACTGTGTAGAGGTCAGTCCTGTTCTTAATTTCATCAAAAACGTCAAGCACGTATTCAATCCATATCGTTGGCTCGTTATAGGTGAAGGACACTCCCCGTGCGCCATACTCATAGGTTAGGTCAACTACCTGCCTAGGCGAAACCTTCTTCGCGGCGATGAGCTCATTGTCGCTCTGATACTTGGCAAAGCTTATAGTCCAGTTCTGGCAATGTTTGCACCGCATATTGCACCCGATGGTTCCCATAGATAAAACCAGAGAACCGGGGTAGAAGTGGTAGAGTGGCTTCTTCTCCACAGGGTCAACCGCGAAGGTGGAAGGTCTTCCGTAGATGAAGGTCTTAAGCTCGCCTTCAAAGGTTCCCCTCACTCCGCAGTAACCAAAAGTTCCCTCGCGGACTATGCATAGGCGTGGGCAGAGGGTACATCGCGTCCTCTTTACGCCACTTCCATCGTGAATTGGCTCAAAGTATCTTGCTTTATCTGCCAATTGAAGCAAGTTGTCTTCAATCGTCGCAGGCATCTAAACTTATAATACCACCCCACTTGCCCTAATGTTATAATGCCTCCATCAGGGATTCCACCCTTAAGGGGACATTATGCGTTACTATAGTAAAAAGCAACTAGTCCAAAAGATTAAGGAAGTGGCTTTGCTCGAGGGCGATTTCGTCCTAAGAAGCGGAAAACGAAGCAGGTATTATCTGGATAAGTACCTGTTTGAAGGTTACCCGGACATTTTGAGAAGCGTCGCCCATCATATGGCAAGACTCGTGCCCGAGGACGTTACGCGATTGGCTGGGGTGGAGCTTGGCGGAATTCCTGTTACTGTAGCGCTTAGCTTAGATACGGATATTCCCTGCGTATTCATCCGCAAATCGGTCAAGACTCACGGTACGGAGAAGCTGGTTGAAGGCGTTTACTCTCCCGATGACCGTATCCTGTTGGTGGAGGATGTTGTTACCACAGGTGGGCAGGCGGTAGAAATGGTCAACCGCCTCCGGCAAGATTTTCGCTTGCAAGTCGTGTCAGTTCTGGCGGTTCTTGACAGACAGGAGGGGTCGGTTGAGTCCTTTGCTTCTGCGGGGATAAGTTACACTGCGCTATTCACGAGAAAAGAACTGGGCTTTTGACACAGACTTGGCAATTTCCGTATCCTTGTGAAAACCCCACAGACCTGCCTGCGCTGACAATCTCTTCTTTTTTGACGCTCGTGCGGAAACCACAAAGCGCAGCGGGACTCATAATTTCCAGTGGGAGTCCCTGGCTCAAATCATTTAGGTGGGGTAGAGAGGGAGGCTAGAGCTCCGCAGAACGCCCACATAGTCAACGTACTGCTTCCGCCGTATGACAGAAACGGTAAAGGCAGCCCTGTTACTGGCATCAAGCTTATAGTCATCCCGATATTCACGAAAACTTGGAAGAAAATCACTGCGAGCACGCCAAAGACGATGAGCCTCTCGTATTCGGTCTTCACCTGACGTGCCAGCGAAAACGATTTAAGTAGGAACGTCAGGTAAAGTCCAAGCACTAAAAGCGCGCCAACGAATCCCCATTCCTCGCCAAGGGTAGCGAATATGAAATCTGCAGCCTGAACTGGGATAAATTGACCCTGTGTCTGGGTGCCGTGCAGGAAGCCCTTGCCAAACACTCCACCCGAGCCTATGGCAATCTTGCTTTGATTAACGTGGTAGCCACCACCAAGGGGGTCACCAGAGGGTTGGAAGAAGCTAACTATTCGCGCCTTCTGATAATCTTCCAGCATGAACCAGCCCGGAATCGCCACGATTAAGAGCGCGAGGAAAACGATGAACAAGTATCTTCTAGGCAGGGGCTTAACAAACATTAGCGTCAAGAACAAGAACACAAAGGCGGAAGCGGTTCCCAAGTCTGGCTGGCGTAATATTGGGAGGACAAACGCCAACACCACAACGCAGGCGGTCAAAAATTTAGTAAATTCTTCTCTCTTGGTGTATTCGCTTAATAAGTGGGCGAGGAGTAACACCACAAAGAACTTTGAAAATTCTGAGGGCTGAACCTGAACCGGGCCGACCTTGATCCATCTGCTGGATCCGTGAACCGCTAAGCCCACGAAAAGCGTTGCGATTAAGAGGAGCCAAATGGGCCAGAAAAATAAATGAGCGCTTCTGGGACGAGCGCCAATTCTTATGCGCGAGACTAGGAAGTATAAAAGTATACCAAGAATCAGCCAGACTGACTGGAGAACAACGCGTTGGGACGGAAGGGCATCTCCTGTATAAGTGGTTGAGTATAAGAGGATGATGCCAAAGATGGATAGAAGAAGCGGAATTCCCAGGTACCAGGGCGGGAACCGAATAGGCAGGCGATGAATCAACGCCTTTCTTGGAACGACTTCAACGTCGCTTCTTCTGAAGAAGAATCTTCCACCAACCCGCGCCACAGTGAGGATGATAGCAGAAGCGGAAACTCGCATCATACTTAGCGAGTATCCCAAGTGCTATACTCGCACGCGTGAAGGAGCAGACGGTCAATGGATTCCGCGATGGTTTGTCGGTCGTTCGGGAGGGGTACGTCTATCTAAACCACGCTTCCGTCGCGCCATTGCACGACGACGTCGTCTCCGCATTTCAGGAGGGGATTGAGACACAACGATTGCGCGGAAGTCTGGCGCAATGGGAATGGTTTGAGAAGATGGGTGAGGCGCGCGCGGAGTGTGCAAGACTCATTGGCGCGAACCCGGAAAGTATCGCCCTTATGCCGAACACTAGTTCAGGCATTATGCGCGCCCTTTCGTCTATAAAGTTTACGAGTGGTGAGGAGGTCGTTTATCTTGTAGATGAATTTCCTACACTTTACTGGCCATTGGCAGGACTTTCGAATAAGGGCGTGAAGCTTATTCCGGTGAAGGCGAAACTAGGGCAGGATTTAACGGAGGCGGTAATCTCGGCAATTAACGTAAGAACCAGACTGGTCGCGATTTCCTGGGTTAATTTCTTTTCAGGTGCGCGGGTTGACCTCGCAAAAATTTCTGACGAGAAGAGGCGTAGGGGCTTTTACTTCCTCGTTGACGCGATGCAGGGACTAGGGTGTATTCCGCTGAACATTTCAGAGCTTGCTGTGGATTTTCTAGCAGAGCACGGCGCGAAGTGGCTGATGGCTCCCGTTGGGATGGGCTTCCTTTATGCAAGCAGTGAGGCGCTTAGGTTGGAACCCGACCTGCATGGCTGGTATAGCCACGAGATTGATTGGGACGGTTTCCTCAGGCGCGATACTGCCTTGCACCCCGACGCTCGCAGATTTGAGACAGGAAGCCCCGCAATGTCCAACTTGTACGCCTTTACCTCAGCGGTGCGGAAACTGAATGAAATTGGTGCGGAGTTTATTTGGAAGCGCGTGTGCGGGCTAACTAGCCAGCTAATTTCATCGCTCAGGAGCCTTCCCGTTGAAATAATCACTCCGGTAGAAGAGGATAGGGGTTCGGGAATCGTGACTTTCAAATGCGCAGGCGCGAAGGAGCTTTTTCAGAAGCTGGAGAAGAATAAGATTATCGTCTCTTACCGCGAAGGCGCAATCCGCGTAAGCCCCCACTTTTGGAATACGAGGGATGAACTGGGCAGACTTCTGGGATTTCTGCAGTTCCTGTAAATGTGGGGTTAAGGCGTACCTTCACGGCGGGTTGTGTCGTTCATCTGAAAGCTTCTTCGCGTCCGCGTCCCCCAATGCCAATGCTATAATTCATCATAGATGGATAGCTTCCCCCCAAAAGTAATTCTAATTACGGGTATGAGCGGGGCGGGAAAGTCCACCGCCCTAAGGTGCTTTGAGGACCTAGGATACTTCTGTATTGACAACATTCCTCCACAGTTAATTGAGACGTTCTTGCAACTGATCGCTCAGATGCCGAGCAAGCACGAAGGAGTCGCTCTAGTATGCGACGTGCGTAGCGGTGCTCTTTTTGACAGCCTTCTAGAAATTTGGAATCGGCTTAAGGGTAAGGTTGAAAGTTTATCCCTCTTATTTCTGGACGCCTCGGAAACAAGGCTCATTAAACGTTACAGCGAGCTTAGAAGGCAACATCCTCTGGCGCTGGCTGGGCTTTCCAACGAGAAGGCGCTGAAGGAGGAGAAGGGCAGGCTTGAGCCTTTAAGAGACATCGCGACGGAGGTTATTGACACGACCGAACTTTCCGCCAACAAACTCACGGATACCCTTAGGAGACTCTTTTACGGCGGGGACCCGCGCTCCGCCTTGACGATAACGCTTATGAGCTTCGGATACAAATACGGCATACCCGCGGACGCGGACTTCGTCTTTGACACTAGGTTCCTTCCAAATCCTTTTTACGTTGATGAACTGAAGGAACTAGATGGGACCGCCAAAACCGTGAGCGATTTTGTCCTTTCGGATGAGAATGCGGTTCTCTACTGCGATGAGATAATAGGTTTACTTGATAGAACGCTTCCTGGCTTTGAAAGCATCCAAAAGGTTAACGTTCGGCTGGCGATTGGATGCACCGGGGGGAAACACAGGAGCGTTGCCCTCGCTGAATTTCTAAAGGAGAAGATTAAGGAAACGGGCAGGAGGGTGCTTGTTATCCATAGGGATATTGATAGACCGTGAGATTTGTGAAACGAGCTGAGGATCGAATCCTGAGAAAGCCTTCCAATGCTATACTTTAGACCCCTCTTTAGCAGATATGAATCCCATCAATCCCTATGGGACTCTAGGAGGTTCGAGTGAAATGGCTGACGTGAATGAAAGCTTATTCTTGAGAGCACTGAATTTTGAGAAGGTTCCGCGGATTCCCGTCTGGTTTATGCGCCAGGCGAGCAGATACCTGCCGGAGCATGTTGCCTTAAGGCAGAAGAACGGGTTTGAAAACGTCATGAAAACTCCGGAGCTGATCTTGGAGGCAACCCTTCAACCAGTCAAACGCTATTCGCCTGACGCTGCGATTATTTACTCGGACATTCTTCTCCCCTGTGAGTCAATGGGCGTGAAGGTTACCTTTGATGATTCTGGCCCTCACTTCACGGAACCTGTTCGAACGCAGGAGCAGATTACCGCTTTGCGCGAACCCTACAGTGAGGAGGAAATGCCGTATATCGTGGAGGCGATAAAGCTTCTGAAGAAGGAGCTCCTGAAGGGCGGAGTTCCGCTCATTGGATTTGTTGGCGGACCCTTTACAGTGACCTCCTATCTGATTGAAGGCAAGCCTTCCAGGGCACTCGGGAACGCCAAGGCGATGATGTATAAGGAGCCGGAGACTTTTCATAGGCTGATGAAACTTGTCACATCAACTCTCGCTAATCATCTTCAGGCGCAAATTAAGGCGGGATGCGACGTGGCTATGATATTTGATACGTGGACAGGCTTCCTCTCTTCGGCGGACTTTAGGGAATATTCCCTGCCTTACATTCAGGACCTCTTGGCGTCGATTGAGTCAAACGTACCCAAAATATACTTTACGGTTGACTGCGTTTTTTTCTTCCCGGAGCTTGTGTCCACCGGTGCGGATGTACTAAGCGTTGACTGGAGGACGGATATTGATTTTGCTCGTGAACACACTCCCAAAAACATTTGCATTCAGGGAAACCTGGACCCAACGATTCTCCTGGGGGACAGAGGATTGATTGAAGGTAGGGTGCTTAACATTCTACAGTTAATGGAGGGAAGGACGGGTTACGTATTCAACCTAGGCCATGGGGTACTTCCCCAAACCAATCCGGACGCGCTCAAGATTGTCGTAGAAAAGGTCAGGGAGTTTGAGCCCAGATGGCTTGAGGAGCTATCGGAGTAGATTCTTCACGAACCTTTTGAAACCTTCGCGAAACTCCCCCGCACCGCCTTGGGCTGGATGTCTTAGGTACTCCACGCTTTTTCCCAGTTTCTGAAGAGCGGAATGGGCGGTTCTTCCTACCGCACAAAACTGCGTCTTCGGAAAGGCGTCAACTATCATCGCAAGTATTACGCTGCCCACCTCAATCTCTTTCGCCCTTGGCTTACGATTGGTGAGTGGTAGGAGAGGTTTGTGGGGATGCCAGGGAACCGTCATCCACAGGGCAATTGGCAAATCAACCTTTTGAAGTTCTCCCCAGATAAGACTCGCGGACTGCTCGCTGTATCCTTCCTTACGCAAGCTTGTGGGACAAAGGTTCAACTTCCTTAGGGGTTCAGGTAGTCTACCGTCAAGAATAATCCTCTCGGAAGTAAAGGAAATGCCGGTAAACCTGCTGCCCGCGTAGCCTGGTGCTTCGCCTATTAGGAATATCCTTGGCTGGTTCTCCAGCCAGTAGCTGAAGTACTTGGCGCAGTTTTCGCACCGATTCTTCGGGGAGTTCTTTCTCTCCAGCGTCGGATCAGTGCTTCGCCACAGGTTGAACAGGTCAATAGTTGTAGGTTGGGACCTTAAGTAAGTTAAGAGTTTCTCAAGCCACTTTTCCCGAAGGGTTACTTTCATTGCTTATCCGCAGACGCTAATAATATCCTAGTTTTCACGGCAAGGTTTGTTAGTGACGTCTTCGCGGGTGCTTATAGCCCGCCAAGATCAATGTCCTAGCTATCCGAAAAGCTTGCCACTCGCTGAAATTCCTTCAAGCCTTGCGGTTCTTTCAACTATGCAGTCCTCCAGAACGCAGTTGAACACTGATGCACCCGGTGCCACACTGACGAAAGGTCCCAGCCTGCAATCCTTAACAAGCGCACCTTTCCCCAGGTAAACGGGTGGAATTATTTGAATGCTTTCAACTCGCGGATAATGTTCCGCCTTCCCTAGAACGAATCTATTAGTTTGGAGTAAGTTTTCCACAGTTCCACAGTCTAGCCACGTCTTCACCTCAAAAGTAGTCAAGTATGCCCCTCGCTTAACCATCAGGTCAAAGGCGTCCGTTGCCTGCACTTCCCCACGCGTTCTAATATCCTTTGTGACTATTTCATTAAGCGCCTCGTAGAGCATAGCGGAATCCTTGAAGTAATTCACTCCTACGAGGGCAAGGTTACTCGGAGGAATCTTCGGCTTCTCCACCAGCCTAACGACACGATTTCCTTCAAGAACCGCCACGCCTAGCGCACTTGGATCATCCACCCACTTCACGCCCAGGGACCCATCGCCGGGAGATGAAAAGGCGGACCTTATTTCTGCTTCAAGGATAGTGTCGCCGTAAACAATAAGAATCTCGTCTCCGTAAGCTTTTTCTCTTGTTAGCCAGATGGCGTGACCAAGCCCCTTTAATTCCTTTTGCTCCACGAAGTCTACGGAAATCTTTGGGAAGGCGTCCTTTACGTAGTCAATCACCATCTCGCCGAGATAGCCCACAATAAGAACCACGTCAGTTATTCCCACGTCTTCAACGAGTGAGATAATGTGACCTATGGTCGGCTTATCCCCAACGTGGATAAGGACTTTCGGGATTTTCTCGGTCACGGGACGTAGGCGCGTGCCGAGACCTGCAGCCGGAATAATGGCTTTCCTCCTAGACATACTTTCTCAATGATAACAGCTAATCCCGTCAATGCAACACATAATGCGCCCAAGCTAAAGTGATGGCCGGAAGATGGAACACTGAGATATGGAAGGCGTAGAATCAAGTTTACTATGGGAAACTGTAAAAGATGCGGAGTGGTTGCCTCACCCGTTTCAGCAGAGATTTCCTTTTGCGCGGATTGCCTGCGGAGTGTGTGGAGTAAAATCGGAGAAGAAGTTCTTCGGGTTCACTGGAAGTCCCGGGAACGGTTCAATCTGCCTAGAAGCGTACCAAATAGCGTATACGGAATATCCTGCAGTTTCTGCGCACGGGAATGCAAGATCCGAGATGGAGAGTGGGGTTACTGCGGGCTAAGAACCGCGAAGGATGGCAAGATGGTTCATCTTGCAGGCACAAGTAAGGCTGGCATCCTTCATTGGTACTACGATCCTCTGCCGACGAATTGTGTTGCGGATTGGGTTTGCGCGGGTTCAGAGATGCGGGGTTATTACAACCTTGCGGCATTCTACGGAAGCTGTACCTTTAACTGTCTCTTTTGCCAGAACTGGCACTTTCGGGATATGGATATCACCGCAGACTCCACCATCAGCGCGGAAGAACTGGCTGATAAGGCGCGAGGGAATACTTTCTGCGCCTGTTTTTTCGGTGGTGACCCTTCAAGCCAGATGCCTCATGCGCTTTCCTCCGCGAGAAGGCTCGCGATGAAGGGCGTTCGTATCTGCTGGGAAACCAACGGAAGTATGAACAGGCGTTTTCTAAAGGAGGCGATTAACCTATCCCTTGAAACGGGCGGAATTATTAAGTTTGATCTTAAGGCTTTTAGCCCCGGTATCCACCTAGCCCTAACCGGCTCAGGGAATGAGCGGACGCTTGAGAACTTCAAGTTCACCGCTCAGTATATGGAAAAAAGGAAGACTCCACCTTTGCTTGTCGCCAGCACTCTCCTCGTGCCAGGATACGTTGATGAGTATGAGATTGGGCAAATTTCAACGTTTATAGCAAGTCTGAATAGAGATATTCCCTTTGCGCTATTAGCGTTTCATCCGGAGTTTCTGATGCGCGACCTCCCAGTAACGTTAAAGTCCCAGGCAGAAAAGGCGTTTGAAATCGCCAAGGACGCAGGGCTCACAAACGTGCGTATCGGCAATCTTCACCTGCTAGGTTTCTAATAATGGTGCTTCAAGGAGCCCGACGTTCATCCGAATCAAAGTGTCCGATGTCCCACCTCTTTTTGGCTGACAAATTGTTTCGGCAAAGTCTTTAGTTTGTGATATATTTTACAAAGCGGGAAAGCATATGCCCAGAAAGCCGAAAACCGCCAAGGAGTTTCCGTGGCTCTTTCACGAAACATACGAGAGAAGGCAGGCGGACGTAAAGTCTGCACTGGAACCTGAAAAACCCGCTAAGAGCCCTGCCTCCAAGAAGCAATCTCCAGCCAATGGAGAGCGGGACAAGCGGATGAAGGAGATTGGGCGCCTCCTAGTTATTAACATAGGCGGAACTAGCACTAAGCTTGGAATATACTTTGGTGTAGACGCGATTAGTGAAACGAATCTCAACTTCCAACCTGACCCAAAGGGTAGGAAGGTCACAGACGAGCTTCCCGCTAGGCTTGAGCAGGTAAATAGGTTCTTCTCTCACGTGGGTTTTGATATAAAGCACTGCGCCTGTATTATGGCGCGTGGTGGTCTGCTCGCTCCCATTACCGCAGGAATATACAGGATAAATGAAAAGATGTGTGCGGACTTGGCTGAGGCAAAGTACGGTGAACATCCGAGTAACCTTTCCGCGCTGGTCTCCTGGGAGTTGGCGAAGGGAAGCAGTATACCGGCGCTCATTGCGGATCCCGTTGTCGTTGACGAATTCACTCCACTCGCCAGAATCAGTGGAGTGCCGGGAATTGAAAGGGCAAGTAGACAGCATACCTTGAATGTCCGAGCAACGTGCAAGAAGGCAGCAGTTGCACTGGGTATTCCGTTTGAGAAGCTAAACTGTGTTTGTGCCCACCTGGGCTCTGGCTTTTCAATCGTGACGGTAAAGAACGGCAAGTTGGTTGATAATGCGGATGGGCTTCTTGGCGAAGGTCCCTTCTCATTAGAGCGTGCAGGTGTGTTGCCGATTAGGAAGGTCATTGATCTTGCGTATAGATTCAAGGACAGAAGGGAACTTGAGTATCTTCTTAGCAAGAGAAGTGGCATTGCGGGCTACCTGGGCTTGAGCGATTTTCAGGAAGTGGAAAGGAGAATCTCTGCGGGCGACGATGAGGCTAAGCTTATCTTTGACGCCATGGTTTACCAGATTGCGAAGAACGTCTGTATGTATACGGCACCGTTGAAGGGAAAACAACAGGCGGTGGTGATAACAGGTGGACTCGCGCATTCCAAAATGCTCGTTGCTGAACTGAAGAAATACTTAATCTGGCTTGCGCCAGACTTCCTGGTCTATCCGGGAGAGAATGAGATGGAAGCCCTGCGCGACGCGGGCTATTCCGCCCTCCTCGGTGAAGAGAGGATCAAAGAGTATACTGGGTAACCCGAACCTTGGACTATCCGTTCGGTGAGCCAAAAGTGATGCTTTCAATGGACCCCTAATAGGGTGAAAGTTGACAGGTGATTAGAAGTTTTTCGCAAATTCTTAAATGCGCTAAGGAGAAGGAACTTGCGGTTGTTGCCATAGCGGGTGCGGACAGCGAGCTCGCGATTGAAGTCTCAGCTCTTGCGGAGATGGATGGTATCGCCCGCTCTATACTTGTGGGGGATGAAAGGAATATAAGGCAAGAGCTTGAGAGAGCAAAGAACACACCAAAGGACTTTGAAATACTCCCCTCAGCTAATCCCAGTGATGACGCGGTGAAGCTGTGCCTGGGAGGTTCGGCGAACTTTGTAATAAAGGGGAACGTTAAGAGCAGTGATATACTGCATTCCGCACTGGTGGCGAAGTCGCGGGAAGCTGGGAAGGACTACTTCCTTTCGCACATAGCCATTATTGAAAACCCAAAATCGCTAAGCGGACACAAACTATTAATGGTAACCGACGGCGGACTTAACATCCTGCCAGACCTCTCGGAGAAAAAGCGCATCTTGGAGAACGCAATAATGCTTGCTCACGGGCTTGAGATTGCGAGGCCAAAGGTCATTCTGGCTGCTGGAATGGAGGATACGGGGCAGGATATTCCAGCCATTTCAGACGCTAGGAAAATCGTGAAGGAGCACCGTGCGGGGAAATGGCAGGACGCCATAATTGACGGACCCTTTGGCGTTGACGTCGGGCTTGACGTGGATTCCGCGCGGGTCAAGAGAATTAATACTGACGTCGCGGGGGACGCGGACATAATCCTCTGTCCAAATCTTGAATCCTGCAATATAGCGGTGAAAATGGTTCTCTACTACACCGGGACGTTTATGCTGGGAATCGTTGTGGGAGGGCCCGCGCCAATCCTTCTTGTTTCTCGCTCAGCACCGCCTGAAGCGAACATCCTATCCATTGCTCTCGCAAAGCTAATAACGTAATACCTTAATTAAGTACCCTTTGCAACCAGAATGGGAATGTTCCCGATGCTATGCTGAACCACAGCTACAGTTGAACCAAAAATAAAGTCCGCGAGCGCCTTGTGTCCATGACTACCGAGCACGAGGAGGTCAACCTTTTCTTCGTTCGCAATCCTGACGACGCCCTTTGCCGCGTTCCCGAAGCCCAGTCTAACCTTCGCCTTGAATCCCCGCTCCCTTAGCTTCAGGGCAAGCTGTTCCAGGTACTTCTCATCTTCCATCCTCTCCTTATCCTCCGCGTTTCCGCTGTAAACTTGCGCGGTCGCGCTTTCAACTATGTGAATAAGAACGAGTTCAGCGTCGCACTCTACCGCGAATGGTATGGCGCACTCAAGGATTCTTACGTCTGTTTCTTTAACCTCAAGAGCGACGCCGACCTTCTTATAGTCGTGGGACTTGAATTCCACCGGGATTCTTGGTTCAACAGGCTTGACCGACCTAACCTGAAAAAGTTTCTTTAGCCAAGGTCTAAATCCCATATACCCTAATAGTAACACTAAACCCACACCGATGGGTATTCCGATAAGGTCAACCCAGAATCCGGCCTTACGCCAGTCGGAAAAGACCTCAAGCGCTAGCCACCCGTTAAGCCCAATGATAAGTAGCGCGACAGTCCAGGAAATTAACCGAACCCACAGCGGATTAGCGAATTTCCCCATCTTGGTTTTGTCGCTCGTGTAGTGAATGAGAGGAACAACCGCGAAGGGAAGCTGAAGTGAAAGGATAACCTGACTGAGAATAAGCAAGCGGTATGTCCCTTCGCTTCCCGTCGTCGCGATTACGAATAAGGCGGGAATGACCGCGATCAGTCGGGAAATTAAACGTCGCGCCCAGGGTTGAAGCTTCACGCGAATAAACCCCTCCATTACGATCTGTCCCGCAAGAGTTCCGGTTAGTGTTGAGGACTGCCCGGCAGCCAATAGCGCCACCGCGAAGGCGATTGATGCAATCTGCGTCCCAAGTAGTGGTGCAAGAAGCTCGTGCGCCTGCTGAATTTCCGTTACCGCTATCCCTCGCTTGAAGAACACAGCCGATGAAAGTATCAGAATGGCAGAATTGACAAGAAAGGCAAATTGAAGAGCAATGAACGTATCAATAAGGTTATACTTCGCTGCTAGTTTTAATCCTTTTTCGCTTCTATCAATCGCTCTGCTTTGCACCAGCGCGGAATGAAGGTAAAGATTGTGGGGCATCACGGTCGCGCCAAGCATTCCAAGTGCAATGTAAAGACTGGACGCGTCAATTCTCGGTACCAAGCCGGTTATTACTTCCCCAAAATCGGGCTTTGAAAGAAAAATTTCAATTATGTAACAACCGCCCACTATCGCAACCAAGCTCAGTATAAGAGCCTCCATCTTGCGAATTCCCCAGCTCTGAAGAATGAGAATTAACAACGTATCAAAAACGGTAATCGTTACTCCAAGGATCAGCGGAATGCCAAAGAGGAGGTTGAGCCCGATGGCGGTGCCGAGTACTTCCGCAAGGTCGGTCGCAGCTATGGCGAGCTCCGCAAGAATCCAAAGCGGATACCCGACGATTGGGGGATAGTACTCCTTGCAAGCCTGAGCGAGATCTCTTCTTGCGACTATTCCCATCCTCGCGCAAAGGGTCTGAAGAAGGATCGCCATTAGGTTGCTCATTAGGAGCACCCATAGGAGCATATAACCGAAGCGGGCTCCACCCTCTAAGTCCGTCGCCCAGTTACCGGGGTCCATGTAGCCTACGGATACGAGATATGCGGGACCAAGAAATGCAAACAGCCGTTTCCACCAGTGCCCCATTGCGGGGATGCGCACGGTTTCGTGTACTTCGGATAGCGATACGCCCTCTCCACGCTGGATTAGCCTGGACATTCTAGAATCACGAACATCCCCTTCGCATAAATAAAGTAATTGTGCCGCGAATCATATCGCTAGGTACCTAACTTACATGAGAATACATCTCAGCAATAATTGCGACTAACTATCATTTTAGTCCCGAAACCGAACTGAGTCAAGGGCTTGGTGGATTACCGCAACACGATTAGAATACCTGTAGATTTCTACGCTTCATCCCCCAATTCATCATTCTGGGGCGCTCCCTTGGGGAACCTTCCCGTTAGGGCGAGCCTCGTTCTTTTTATTACTCGGCTGGCCCGGATAAAGACCTTAACCTCGTCTATCTTTACAGAGTGGACTTTCGCCAGTTTATTTATTAGTTCACCCGCGAAAACCTTAACCGCCATCCTCGCGGTTCCGCTGTCAGCGTAGAAGATGAGGAGGGTTCGTCCATCGGGGTCCTTGTCCTTCTTTGCAGGTTCCTCGCTAATATAGGCGGGAACGCAGTGAGCCCTCAGTTCCTCCCCAAGCTCCTGGTCAATCCAGCGAAGAATTCTCGCCTCATTAGCGACTTCCTTAACTCTCTCAGGGAGCTTATCCCAATACTCCTTTAAGATGTCTGAAAGGTTGCTTTCTTTTCCCTCTGCTTTCACTTTCCTCCCTTGAGGAAGCAAACCTCCACGCTAGAGTGTATGTTCACGATTGCACAATCCATCTCTAGGAGGGGACCCGGGTTAAGGAAGTAACATCCGCGGTAAACGTCCAAGCCTTTAGCTTCGTGGATGTGTCCTGAAAAAACCACTCTAGGCAGATGAATATCCAACAGCGCCCTCAGGCTTTTACTGCCCACGTGCTTCTCCGAAGAAACACGGTCCCTGAAACCAAACATCGGCTGGTGAAGCATAAAGACATCTGCGCCCTCTACTAGTGGAGCGAGGCTATCCGCAAATCCTTCGTCCGAATCTTCAAAAGGTGTTGGGCTTGGGCAGGATATTGATCCGCCTTTTCCTATGAAGGTCACGCCGGAAATTGTAACTGCTCGGTTGTGTAGGTTCACGACGCCAACTTCCTTATCAACGTCAAGGAGAATGTCGCGCTGATCGCAATTGCCCGGGATAATCAAGACGTTTTCGGCGGTTCCCGCCAAGTCTCTTACTGCCTGGCGAGCAAAACTCATTGGGGAAAAGGTGATGAAGTCTCCCAGGAACAGGAGAACGTCCGGCTTCTCCCGCTCAGCAGTCCTAAGAAACCAGCTTAAAGCTCCAGCGTCGTTGTGAAGATCACTTCCAACAAGTAACTTCATAGGGTTCTCCAGTCGGACAAACGAACAAGCTAGTCGCAATAACAGAGAGAAACCGCGACTGAAGGTGATTTTACCATAGGTTTTCTGCTTCCCCTATAATGATTATGCGATGGACACAGCATTATTCTTTCTTGAGCTTATTCAGGCGGTATCGGCACTCGGCATTCTGATCATAGTTATTGCTTTCGTTTTCTCCTTCAGCAGCACTTGGAGGAGAACGGAAAGCCTTTTTACCAAAACCCTTGAGAATCTAACCTACTTATCAGGTGTTGCCAGAGAGGAAAACATCCCCAAGAAGGTGAGTGCCTTGCTGGATGAAAGCCTGGAGACGGTTGGACAGGCTAAGAACGCCTTTTCATCCCTTGTGGGGGCGTTTAGTATGCCAAAAGCATTGGGCAGTGCCGCAAGGGAAATCGTTGAGGAAACTGCAAGGTTCGCAAAGGAGAAAGCTCTTAGGTTAGGTCAGGTTCTCTCTGCCCTCTTATATGGCGTTTCCAAAGGATGGGAGGAGTTTAGGAAGACGTCCTCCATGTCTGAAAAAGTTAAAACGGAGGATGAAGAAAAAAAAGGCGAATAGACGATTTCACGACAGAATACGCCTTCCGAGCCTCTAGCCCACCAAACCTAACGAGATGGACGTCGCGGGCGAGAACGAACGGTTGAGGATTTACGTTAAAGGCGAACAAGGCGAAGGATATACGGGATTCTACGCGGTAATTACCCATAATTTCATATGCTATAATGGTACGAGTAAATTAAGGAGGAAAAACTTATGGAAGAAAGACATGAGGAAGAAACCAGCAGAAACATTGGACTTCTTGTGGCGGGTTTCGCGCTGGGAGCTATCACTGGAGCGATACTCGGATTACTCTTCGCGCCTAAGTCTGGACGTGAGCTTAGGGCTGATCTTAGAGAAAAGGGTGGCGAATACTACGGACTAGCCAAGGAAAAAATCAAGGAGGGTTATGGAGCCAGTAAGGAGAAGCTAGGGGAAGCTTATGAGCGCGTAAAGTCAGCGGTTCAAAGCGCCGCCAAGGGCGTCAAAGAGAGGCTCTCAAAGGAGGAGGAGCAAAAGGAGAAGGCGGAAGAGGCGGATTAGCCTGAGGCTTTCCACCCTCATCCAACAACGCAGGCTCGCTGACGATGGAAGCAAGTCGTTCATAACAAAATCCGCGTGAAACGACTAATAATACTGACATCCGATCCGGAACTTCCGTCCGTCAAAGCGCTACTTTCATCAGCGGAACGAATGGGACTGGACGCCGTCGCAGCGAGTGCGGACAGGATGAGGGTGGTTAAGGCTGGCGGAATCGCAAAGGGCAAAAAGGGCGAAATAAGTATTAGCTTGTTTAACGATGCGCGGTGGAGTGAACTCAAGCCACCCGGACTCGTTATTCCTAGAATAGGTTCGCTGACGGACGACCACATGTTGAGCATCGCCCTCGCAATGGAAAGCGCTGGTTTCAAGACGGTAAACTCCTACGCTTCCCTGACGCGGGTTAGGAACAAATTGAACTGTCTAGTTGAAATGACGCGGGCTGGCATTCCCGTTCTGCCATTCGCTCTCGTGCGCCTTCCTTTTTCCCTGAAGAGCGAAATCAATGGGCTAGGCGGACTTCCGGTTCTCGTAAAGTTCATTCGGGGAAGTCAAGGTGTAGGAGTGATGAAAACTACCGACTCCGCGAGCGCGTCCGCCTTGGTTAACGCTTTTAACCGCCTTGGCTTTGACGTTTACCTGGAGAAATTCGTCACCGATAGAAGAAAAAGTGATCTGCGCTTCCTGCTTGTTAAAGGGGAGGTCATTGCGTCTATGCGTAAGAAGGTCCAACGGGGGGAGTACCGCGGTAACGTTCACCTTGGCGCTGAGCCAATCAAGTATACCGCTTCTGACGCGGAAATCGATTTGGTGGTGCGAGTCTCAAAGCTATTTGGTCTAGGACTATGCGGGATTGACGTTCTAAAGACCAGCAGAGGCTTATTCGTGCTGGAGGTGAATTCGAGTCCAGGTCTTGTGGGAATCTCGGAAGCAACCGGCAGGAACATCGCTGACGAAATCCTCCGAAGTTTCTTCCCGTCTCGGTCAAAGAAGTAAGAGCGCTTTTCCGCCAGTGCGCAGTCCATAGCCAGTGGCATCAAGCACTATATCCCTTCAACGGGCGTCATCTTCAAGGATTGAAATGAAGGGGTTATTTCGCCTTTCTTCCCCAATGGTGGTTTCTTCGCCGTGCCCCGGAAGGATACGTGTATCCATCGGAAGTTTGAACAGCTTGTTTACGATTGAGTCGTAAAGGTTTCGGGGATTGGCGCCAGGCAGGTCGTATCGTCCTATTCCATTCCTGAACAGAACATCACCTACAAACGCACCCAGAGACGTCACTATGGTTACGCTTCCTGGTGAATGTCCAGGCGTCTCCATAATCTTCAGCTCTTCCCCACCCAAGTCAAAAACGTCTCCTTCATTGCAGTAAACATCCGCCCGGGGGGAGTGCTCAGGTGTGGGAAGTCCAAATCCCATCGCGGATTCCTCCTGATGAAGCAAGAACAATTCGTCATTCCTATGGTAAACCAGCTTCACCTCCAACTCTCTCACAAAAAGGGCATTGTTGAAGGTGTGGTCAAAGTGGCAGTGGGTGTTAAACAGGTAAATTGGTGAAAGTTTTAACGAGCTTATATCCTTAAGAATTACCTCCGAACCGATTGGCGCGTCAATTATCGCGCATAGGTAAGATTCCGTCTCCCATATGAGATAGGCGTTATTAAACAACGGTCCTGTAACGAATCCGCGAATCTTTAGCATTGATGATTGATTCTAGCTTGAAATTCTTGCATCGTGGAAGTGAGAATTGAAAATAAACAGGTAGGGTATTATAATGGTAGATAGACACCAACTCCTAACCCAGAAATTTGCAATCTATTTCACAAATTAGAGGTGCTTCTTGACGGTAAAACCGATTGAGGGCGAGAAACAAGTTTATATGATGGGCAACGAGGTCGTTGCGTGGTCTGCGCTCTGTGCAAATGCCAAGGCGATGTACGGCTATCCGATAACACCGCAGAATCAGGTTATGCATTACTGGGCAAGACTCGCCCCGAAGTACGACCGGCTCTTTATGCAGACTGAGGACGAGATCTCCGCAGGTTTCACGACGCTGGGCGCGGTTATGGGTGGGTGTCGCGCGTTCACCGCAACAAGTGGTCCAGGTCACGTGATCATGCAGGATGCTTTTTCTATGGCTGAAATGATGAGGCTTCCAATCGTCGCGGTTCTCGTTCAAAGGGGTGGACCTAGCACCGCCACCGTCATATATTCTCAGCAGGAAGTTTACCTTGCGGTTCACGGCGGGAATGGCGAGGGACTGCGCGTGGTTTACTCCACAAGCGGTCATCAGGACCTCTTTGACTATACTCTCAAGGCGTTTAACACCGCGTGGAAGTACCGGTTCCCGACGTTCATCCTTTCGGACGGCTATCAGGGGCAGATGCGGGAAAGCCTTACCCTTTACGACCCACAATCTCGCGGTGTCGAGCTAGTTGAGCCGGAGGCTTACGTGGGTAGGGAAGGTTCTATTAAGGATGGTAGGCAGGCAATGCACTGGCGAAACACTTTCAGCATTGAGGAGGAGCTTGAAGTAGCTCTTAACGAGATTGTCTCTGCTTATGAGGCAGTTCGTGATGAGATCGTTGAGTCGGAGACTTCTGATACCGAGGATGCGGACCTGGTGGTTATCGCTCACGGAATCGTCGCGAGAGGGTGCAGGGAGTCGGTAAGGATATTGCGCGAAAAGGGGTATAAGGTCGGCTTCTTCCGCCCGATTACCCTGGCGCCATTTCCTGGTAAGGAGATTAAGGAAGCGCTGAATAACGCGGATAAGATCCTGGTTGTTGAATCTGCACATGGGCAACTGAGAGATTTGGTAAAAATGAACCTTTTCGGGTTATGCAAGGAGATTCACAACTTGTTTAGACCTGGGGTTGGAATTACGCCCAACAGAGTGGTTGCTGAAGTGCAGAGAATACTTTCGTAGGAAGAAACGATGGCAAAAATACAAATGGAAGAAACATCAAGAAACGAGACGAAACACACCCCGCATATGCCAATATGCTGGAACCCGCTTTCAAAACCCAGCAAGTTCTGCAGCGGTTGTGGACATCAAATTGCCCTCAAGTATTTGGGGTTCGTAATTGACGATTTGGACGTTCAGGATAGAGTGGTATTCGGCGTGGACATTGGCTGTAGCCTTCTCGCGTGGGATTTCTTCAACGTTGACACCATCCAAACGCACCACGGCAGGACCACTCCGACGCTAGTGGGACTAAAACGGTCTAGACCTGAGCTGATTTGTATAGCTTACATGGGTGACGGGGGAGCCTACGCGATTGGCGCCCAGCACCTCGTGAACAGCGCAATGCGAAATGACAACTTGTTGGTAATCGTAGGGAATAATACGAACTACGGTATGACCGGGGGACAGCTTGCTCCTACCACGCTCATAGGGCAGAAAACGGAAACAACTCCATTCGGCAGGACGATTGTGGAGCACGGAAGACCAATGGATGGTTGCAAGCTCGTCGCGAGCTTGGCTCAGGAAAACACGTTTGTAGCAAGGGTCAGTAGCGCAAGACCTCTCCAAATGAAAAAAGTATTCAAAGGAGCTATTCAACGGCAGCTAGATGGAAGAGGGTTTGCATTCGTTGAGGTGCTCGTCAACTGCCCCACTAACTGGAGGACCGACGCGGAAACTACCCTCGTGCATATGCGCGAGGAGCTTGTGAAGACTTTTCCCACCGGCATATTCGTGGATAGACCCAATCAGCCTGATAAGTTCTACTGGCTGAAAGAGCAAGGCAATGGCGAAACTGAAAAGGAGGGTGTAATTGTGGGAGAATAAGAAAACCTGGCAGATAACCCTTGCTGGTGAAGGCGGTCAAGGACTGCAGGCGATAGGGGATATTCTCGCAAGATGCGCAATTGACGAAGGCTATTTTTCCACTTACATTCCAAACTACGGAGTGGAGATGCGCGGTGGCGTTAGCATAGCCTTCGTTGTGGTATCGGACAAGCCTATTGCCTCACCACGGTTTGATGAGAGCGATTTGATAATATGCCTTTCTGAGAGGAGCGTGGCGAGGGTTGAGCCGTATATGACTGAGGATAGCCTGCTCATATACGATAGCGCCCTTTTTGATAAGCCCGTAACGAAGACAAAGTTTGTTGTGGGCGTTCCAGCAACAACAATCGCCAGGGAAAAGCTAACCCCAAGAACCTTCAATATGCTCATTATGGGTTTCGTCATCGGCTTGAGCGGTATCATAACCGTTGAGCACATTGATAAGGCTCTCAGTAAGCAGTTTGAAAAGTATTATGAGCGTGACCCTTTGCTTCACGACCTAAATATGAAGGCGATTAAGATAGGCATAGAGGAAGCGGGCAAGATAAAGCTTGAGGATGTTCTCGTGTAAGGAGTATTTCTTATGGAGCAAACGCCAAACTTTCACGCGGATGTTTACGAAAACGAATGGGATAGGATCGTTGTCTTTGATCAGATGTGCAAGAGTTGCGGGCTATGCATCGTTGAATGCCCCACGGATTGCCTATTTTGGTCTGAGGAAAAGCTGGGAGTTTACGGAACGCCAGTTCCTGAGTGCGTGATAGATGACTGCATAAGCTGTAAGCTTTGCGAGGTTATCTGCCCCGATGCGGCAATCTACTACGAGAAGCTAAAAGCAAAACCCAAGGAGCTTAAGGTGAAGCCCAAGAAAAAGGTTGAGACCGCGGTTTAGGTTGAAGCGCGTTCTCAACGTTTCAACTGCTTAAGGAAAATGCCTCTACCCTCTATTGCGCCAAGTGTTTGGAGACCTGTTCACCCATAATGGTGGATAGCACGTGTCTCCTCGGTTTCAAGAAAGAGGAGCGCACCTGATTAAAAGGGCGAAGCTAGTGGTATAATACCTTGAAAATGGACAATACAAGGCTAAGAAAAGCTTCAATTACCGTATTCCTCGTTTTCGCTGTCTTCCTGTTAACGTTAACGTTTCTTGGGGTGTCTTTCGCTCAGCAACCGAATTACGTTTACGGGACTATTAGGACCTCGGACGGTTTCTACGTTTACACGAAGGTGACGCCTTTGCAGACCTTTTCCGACAGGTTCTTCTCCTATTGGATTGGGGAGGCGCACGGCGATTACTACATCTTTGACCCCTACAGGCAGATTTGGTATCAAGGCCCAGTTCAGTACCTTAGGACGAGTTTGAGCTTCCGCGGCGCGAGAGTTGAAGGTTTCCTCCGCGTTTGGGGCATAGAAAACCCCTACGTTGATCCCAGCTACTTCTTCGGTGTTGACGGCGCGATCTACAAGAATGTCCGCGAGTACAAGCGTATTGGGCCAAAAGGCAAAAGGCATAAGCGTCTAAGACGTTCCTATTATGTCAATAGTTATACGGGTGAGAGGAGCGATATGCCGCCTAGAACCCCGGAAGAGGAATCCGCGTATAAACAGCTTCTCATTCAACTTTCAAAGGACGCCTTCCCGTCCTGGGCTGAGCCTATTTCTCCCGATGAACCACCACCTTCAACGGAAGAAATAACTGGTGATGAAGCTGAAGATCAGGAGCTTACGGATGAGATTTCCGTGGTTGCTCCCGCGGGTGATGCCACCTCTCCCTCCACAGGTCCTTCCGCTTCTGAGGAAAAGCAGTAGCAGGTTAAACCCAGTCTTAAGGAGAAATGCTTACTCCAATCACTCGCTCCTGGGTGCTTTCGCGTAAGATCGCTAACTAGACTAACCCTTCAAAGAGAACGCCTTTCTCGCCATAAAGTCTAACGTATACGATGAACGACTCGTGTTTGCCAGGTGGAAGGAGGGGGTCGACAAGTTTTTCCTTACCCGTGACCGTAACCCTAATGTCTTTTGCGGGTATCGCCTTTTCACCTCCGCCCCAGAGAACGCTGTATTCCCACCAGTCATCAATGCTTGGGTCAATCTTCACAAGTTCTTTGACCTCTTCTTCAGAAACTACGCGAACGTACGCATTTCCGGGCGAGAATTCTGGGTGGTTTACCTCAATGAGTTTGCCGGTAACTGGACTGATAAGAGATGATACCTGCCTTGCCAGGTCGTCCATTGTCATTATGTGGGCATTTCTCAAAGGAAGCACCTCATAATCCCACTTGCCCGTCATCGCATAGGTTACATATGCTGTCTGAGCAAGGTCAAAATAGAGGGGAGCGTTCCGCCCTTGATTCGCAGGATAACCCCACAGCAGGAGTCTCTCCTCGTAAGTCATCTCCTCAAACTTGACAAGTGGAGAATCAAAGGACATATCCTTATACTTGCCAATTTTATCCCCGGTATGCCCACGTAAAGGCCAAGGTCCTTTTCCCAACGGCAGGGCGTTTCTGTTGGTTTTTAAGTAAGGCAGTAGGTAGTTTACCGCCTGCCTTACAGCATCCCTGTAGATTTGAAGGTTATACAGAACTGGTTTTCTGGGCATTTCGGTTTCACCTCCGTTGGCAGTAACACTAAAGAGTAATGAAAGCAAAGTAATACTCAAGGTTAGAGGATTGCGCCATCCCTTAATCATTTTCTTTCCTCCTTTACAATTGATTTCAAAACTAACTTTTTCATGCCTTGAAATTCGTTAGCATTATCGTTCCAAATTATTTTAACCTACAATCAATCCGGGCATTCGTCAAAGGTGTAGGAATCGGAGGTTGGTTCCTGCATGGGGTCCTCCCGGCATGCGCAACATATTGGTCCACCGCCTGGGCACATTGCTTCCATGCAATGGTAGTCGTTCCACCCCCAATAGGTTCGCGATCTGCACGGAACCGGGCATTCCACCATTCCATCAAAGGCGTAGTAATAGTGCCAAGCGACGCAACCTTCACAGGGACAAATGCACAGGCAGACCGCCTGGCAATAGTCATTACACTCATCCTGTGTCAGCTGATACCTGGTCAAACGCTTTCGTTCGCATAGGTAAGGTATAGAAGGATTATAACATAGATTTTGCGGATTGGGCAGAGATTAATCAAATAGTTGCGCAAGCCCTCTCATAAGCGGGGAGGATAGTTGTTTCGCGTGAAGTGGTTGAATGACCGAGGATTCATCCTCAACTGGACTGCCCACAATTTAGATTATATGAAATAAATCCTTGAATTGAGCCTACGTGCTCCGAGACGTGGGAGAATCTGCAATGAGTGCACCCGTCCATTGGCTACTTGATACCTCGGGTGGGCAAGGGAAGTCGACGCCCTCGCCTGCAGGCGCTTTTTGCCGGGGCGCAGGTTTATCCCAGAAGGATGGTACCCGGCAATTCTGCTGGGAAGGTTTGCTTAGGTTAATTGCGTTCTCCGGGAGATATAAAGAAATGGTATCCCGCCATCGGGGAGTTAAAGCGCTATGCCTTTACACGAGTATCAATGTGAAATTTGCGGAAAGGTTTACGAGTTTCTCGTCAGCGGATTTGATTCTAGCGAGGTAGATAAAGCCTGCGAATGCGGTGGCGAGCTTAGGCACATATTCTCAGCAACTGCAAGTATAACTGGCTCCTCAAAATCGGAAGCGGTTCCAGCCTGCGGGGCTAACGGGTGAAGCCTTGCGAGCTAGCTCCGTCGGAGCTACCTGATGTCCGTTCACGCTTATTGTCTGTTTGCGATCTAGAAGCGTTGGCGTAATTCCTAGCTATATCACACTTCTGCCAACTTGTAGATCTGCTGAGAGCTTGCCGGTGATATGGCAACTGCTTATACAACGCCTAGTCCCGGTAAAGGCTGAGAGAAGAATTACCCTTAACCAAGAATAGCGTGCCATCTTGGGCTAATGGAGGAGCTTCCCTGACACTGTTGCCTACTGGAAGACTTGCTAATAAGGTATTTTCAGTGTCCAGGATGAAACCGATTCCAGATCCGATGGCGCGAGTTGGAACTCCAAAGTATACTGTGCCATCGGCTCCGATTGTTGGCTGGCCCGTAACGGGAAAGCCGCCATAGAACCGCCACTTCAGTGTCCCATCAGGGTTCAGCGCGTAGAGGTAGCCGTCCCAGGAGCCGATGTAAACGGTGCCATCGGCCGCGAGGGCTGGCG